>WNGE01007589.1_pt1 | contig 24160 bp, 20 predicted proteins | sample 5400651 | NCBI WGS metagenome assembly WNGE01 (sample SAMN13153370, study PRJNA577476) | soil metagenome | isolation source: 60 cm soil or saprolite under grassland replicate 2 | place: USA:California | collected 2016-06-15
GCAGTTCCACATCCAGGAAGAGCGCCGCCTGTTTTACGTTGCGCTCACCCGCGCGCAAGAGCGCCTGACCCTGACCACGCTCACCGATAAAGAAGGCAAGGTTTCCACCTTCATCGAAGATATCGTGATGGACCCGGCGGTGAAGCGCAGAGACGTCCGCCAGACGATGCCGAAGTTGCCGCCGGCGAGCGAGCCTGCCGCTGCAAAAAGCCCTTCGACGGCAACCCCATCGCAACTCTTCCCCGCTTCACCGGCTCCCCCGAAGATTTTCTGCAGGATTGCGGAATGGGCCGAGAGCTTCCACCCGCAGTCGCCGGAGCCGCTCACGTTGAGCCCATCGGCGGTGAATGGCTATCGCACCTGCCCACAGCGATATTTGTTCGGATATCTTTGGTCGCTGAAAGAAGGCCCAAAAGCCACTTTGAGTTTCGGCAGCATCATGCACAGCACCATCAAGCGTTTTGTCAGCGAACTCCGCAAAGGGAACAAGCTCGCATTCGAAGAGTTGCAGCGGCTCTTTGAGATGGAATGGCGTTCCGTAGGATTTGAAGACGAATACCAGGAGGCAGAATACAAAAAGGACGGCGTTGAGCAGCTTCGTGCGTTCTACACCGCGGTGATGGAGGCGCCTCCGCGAGTGTTGGAGCAAGAAAAGGGTTTCGAATTGCCGCTGGAGAACAGCGTAACCATCATCGGGCGAATGGACCAGGTGAATTCGCTAGCGCGCGATGACGCTTCTGCGGTGAAAAAGACGAAAGACGTCGAGATCGTCGACTACAAAACAGGCAAGCCCAAAAAAGATGCTGACGCGAAGAAAGATCTGCAACTCAGTCTCTACGCGCTCGCCGCGAAGGAGATTTTCGAATGGAACCCCGTCCGCCTGGTCTTTCACTATCTGCAAAACAACCAGATCCAGGTGAGCACCCGCGATTCGAAACAGCTCGACGAGGCTCAGAAGATCGTGCAGGAAACCGCCGCTGACATTCGAGCCGGGGAGTTTCCTCCCAATCCGGGTTTCATCTGCCGCTCTTGCGCCTACAAGCCCATCTGCCCGGCGCATGAAGAGGCCCTGAGCCCTTAAGCGAACACAGCGGAATTCTTCCAATCGTTCCCCCGGAGCAATGCCAACGAGAGGAGGCCAAGTGAATCGAAAAAACGCTTACTTGTTCCTTTGCATTCTCGGAACTGTACTCCCCTACTCACAGTTTGTCCCTTGGCTCGCTGAGAACGGGTTAAACGCTCAGTTTTTCGTACGGCAACTCTTCGCCAACCGCATCGGTGCATTCTTCGGATGGGACGTTTTAGTCTCCGGCGTGGTCCTTGTGGGGTTTGTGCGCAGCGAAGGCAAACGCCTCGGCATGAGCCTCCTGTGGCTACCGATTCTCGGCTTGTGCGCCGTTGGCGTTTCGTTTGGGCTCCCGCTCTTTCTTTATCTCCGCGAACGCGCGCTCGAGGGGGTCGAAGGGACGACTGGAACAGCAGCAACAGTCAAATCCTGACGGAATTCCGTCCTGACACGCTCCGCAGGCACAAAAAAAAGGCGCCCCGACCCGGCCGGAGCGCCTTGATCTTTCGAATCCTGTTGGAGAGGGGTTACTTCCCTTTTTTCGGAGCCTTCTTCTCGTCCTTCTTCGCCTTCTTCTTCATTCGAATCTCCTTCCCAGACTGGGCAGATGCCGGGCGTCGCCGCCAACCACCCGCCGTTCATTTCATATACGAGCGGTCTTCGCTGGAGTCAAGAGATTTCGACATCCAAAGTGAAAAAGTCCTCTACCTCGGCGTGGCTCCCGCATAGTAGCCCTCGCGCGTCAGGATGGTCAGACCTTCGCGCTTCACCCGGACCTCAATGGAGTGATACTCCGCGCCGCGGTCCGTCCCGGCAGGCGCGTACGCCAGGGTGTATTGGTTGCGGGCTTCTTCCGTGACCCTCGCGTAAAGCTCCTCCATCGCCCGGCTCTTCAATCCGTAATAAACATCGCCTCCGGTATCGTGGGCGTATTTCGAAAGACGTTCGAATCGCCGGTCAAAAAAAGCGCTACCCACGCCCACACCGTAGACCGCGATGTTGTATCGAAGGAGTTCTTTCAGCGCCGTATCGTAGTTGTAAGTGTTGAATTTAGGCGCGTTCACGCCATCGGAAATCAGGAAAATGATCTTCCGGCGTTCCCGGTCGCGATCCTTCAACAACTGCGCCGCGGCATAAACCGCGTCGTCCAGCGCCTTGGTGGGCTGGCCCTTGAGATTCGCCAGACCCCCTGAGATGTTCGGCGCGTCTCCGGTAGCGGAACGGCCGTTGATGGTCGGGCCATTATTGATGGCGGGACTCGTGGGCCCGACCGAGGGCTCATCGTCGAGACGGGTGCGTTTCAATTCGGTGAGGAGTTTGTCCTGGTCGCTCGTAAAACCCTTGCCGGGGTGGAAAAACTGGTCAAAGCGGCACACGAAGGCCTCGTCATTGAGGCTGAGGGCGGCGACGATTGCTCGCAGGCTCTCGTTAACCTGCTTGGCGTACTTGGATTGCAGGTCGTTGTCAATCAGCACGACCATGGAAATGGGAACGGCCTCCGCCCGGAAGAAGGCGATTTTCTGCTCGACGTTGTCCTCGAAGATTCGAAACTCGTCTTGGCGCAGGTCGGCGACAAGCCCGCCGGCTCCATCTTTGACCGTCACCGGCACGATGACTTGATTCACCGGAATCCTGATCCTCGTTTGACCACCGTTCTGCTCCGTGGCGGACTGCGGGTCCTGCACGGCAGGGGCGCGGCCCGCGCCCGGTTGCGGCTGTTGCGCCTGGAGCAGTGCGGAAGGCCCTGCGAGGAGAAGTGCACCGGCCACCAACACGGTTTTTCGTAGACTTTTCATAGTCCTCGGGCCAAACTTCGTATTGCAATGATCCGCTCGGGCGGTCTCAGCCACGCATCCATCGCACCGCTTCGCGGCATCCTACAGGGCGGCGGTACCCCGCGGGGTTTTTCCGGCCGGGCATTTCTCGTCGAGGAAAGTATACATGCGTTCCATAAAGAAGGTTGTGACGCAGTGGACTGCGGCATTGGTTGTCTGGACGCTGGCCCTGCCAGCGCTGCCTCTGGAACGCCCCGAACCAGCCCAGGTAATCAAGACGCAAGTCAACCTAGTTAACCTCTTCGTGACCGTTCGTGACAAGAACAAGCGCATCGTGGGCGATCTGAAGCAAGAAGATTTCAAGGTTGCGGAAGACAATCAGGATCAGAAGATCGCCTTTTTCTCGAAAGAAGTTTCGCTTCCCATCACCCTGGCGCTTTTGCTGGACACCTCCGGCAGCGAGCAGTTCATGCTCGGCGCCATTCAGGAGGCCGGTAGCGCCTTCCTGAAGCGCGTCCTGCGCAAGGGCGACGAAGCTCTGGTGATGTCTTTTGATTCGGACGTGGACCTGCTCTCGGATTTCACCGAGGACCGCGCCCAGCTCGACCGCGCGGTGCACCGGACGCGCATTAATATTCCAAGCGGCGGGTCGATCGGGGGAAACCCCGGCCCGATCGGGTCCCGGCAGATCACTGGAACCGCTCTCTATGACGCCATCTATCTTGCGTGTTCGGAGAAACTCAACACCGAAGCTGGGTTCACATCATCCTTGTCGCTGATCCACACTTCGGAGCGAACACGGGCGCGGCGAAGAAGCTCGCGGAAGAAACAGGCGGCCGGGTGATCTCCGCAAGCTCGGATAAAAAGCTCATGCAGGCGTTCGATGAAATTTCCGAGGAGCTCCGGAGCCAGTACACCCTGGGCTACTATCCGTCGAACTCGACGCGGGACGGCAAATTCCGCAAGATTAAAGTTGAAACCGCCAACCGCGACTTGAAGGTCCTCGCCCGCAAGGGCTACTACGCCCCGAAGGGATAACACAGGCGGGTTCTGGATCCTGCTCCTCGTGCCCCGGTGCTCGGCAAAGAAAGCGTCACCGCCGATGATCAGCAGCTACCCTGCACAGCATGCAGGTCCGAGAACCAACTTGGCGGTGAGATTACTTCCCGAAGTATATGCGCGAAGCATGTATCGGCTTCTGGCGCCTACGATGCCAGCGTATTTGGAGGGAAGACCGTATGAACTGGGCGCGACTCATTGCGATCGTTGTTGGGGCCGGTGTCATCTCGTCGCTCACTGACTGGTTCTTCGCCGGCGATTGGATTCATCGTCGCTTTACCTATCCCGAAATTTGGCGTCAGGGTGCCGAAGGGAGAGCAATCGCTCTCACCAGTCCGCTACCATTTCTGACCTGCGGAGTCTTTGCCTATGTCACCGCCCGGCTTGGTCTTCATTCTGTATCGCGCGCGGTCAAACTGGCCGTTGCGGTTTGGCTGATTGGCCCGCTGCCGCTGATCCTCACGAATGCCGCATTTATGAAGCTTCACCGAGTGTTTGTGGGGTCTTATGCGATCGGCTGGTTAATAAAGCTCACCATCGTTGCGGTGGCAGTTGGCTGGTTCCTTCGTTGACGCCGACCGGAGACCCGATCATCTGATAATCGCGCCGCCAGCGGGATTGGGAGCGGCCGGCACGTTGGCGTTGGCGCGGGCGAAATAGCCGCGGCGCGCGCGGACCTGGTAGCCCTTGTGCTCGGGCACTTCGATGCGGATCTTGTGGTAACGGCCGTCCAGTACGTAGTTCGTCGGCAGATAGGCGACGGAATACTGGTTGCGAAGCTCGTCGCCGATATCCTGAAACGACTGGTCCAAATCGTCCACGTGATAAGGGAAGAAGGCGCGGCCGCCGGTCTCCTCGGCAAGTTCCTGAAGAATTTTGTCGCCACCGGTCAGGTGATACTTGCGGTCTGACAATTTGTTCGGATCGGTCTGCGACAAGGAAACCCATTGCGTGCTGGTGCTGATGGTGTAGATGACCACGCTGGTGCGCTGGGCCATTTCGATCGCTTCCGAGCGCGTATGCGTGGATAAATTGTCGTCGCCGTCGCTGATAAGAATCATCACGCGGCGCACAATGTCCGGCTGATCTCCCGGCGGGCGCGGCGGGTGGCTCAGCTCTTTGACGCAGGCATCGTAAATCGCGTCGTAGATCGCCGTACCGCCCCCGGCGCGCGTCCTGGTGATCTGGTCGCGGAGGGCGCCCGCGTCGTTCGTGAACGGCTGGATGATTTGCGGTTCGTCATCGAAGGTCATGACGAAGGCTTCATCCTTGTTGCGGCGCAGCACGCTAAAAAGAAAATTGACCGAGGCGTCCTGCTCGAATTTGATGCGCTCGCGGATGCTGTTGGAAGTATCCATCAGCATGCCGATGCGCAGGGGCAAATCGGTCTGCCTGCTAAAATAACGGATTTCCTGGGGTTTGCCTTCGTCGAAAATCTTGAAGTCGCCCTTCTCCAATTCTGGCACCAGCTTGTTCCGGCGGTTCAGCACGGTGAAGAGCACGTCCACCAAGTTGACAACCGGTTTGATCGTTTGGTCGCTCTGTTGCGTGGGCTCCTGCTTCGGCGTCGCAGGCTGCGCCGGGGCACGGGATTGCGGTTTGCTGTCCGTGGAGGGTTGCTGAGCCTTGTCGGCCAAAGGAATCAGCAAGAGCGCGATCACCAAGGAAATGGAAGTAATTACGCGTCGCATTTGTACCGATTATAGGTACGCCGCCAGCGCAGCGTCAATTCGGCTCCGCGGTTCGCCCGCAGCGGCGCAAAGTTTTTCCAGGAATTTGTGTAGCTCACCGGGGAGAGCAGCTCGAACCTCGATCCACGCGCCGGTTCGAGGCTGCGCGAAGCCGAGCTTGGCCGCATGCAAAAAATTGCGCGCCAGCGGCGGCATCATGACTTTTCCGAGGCGCATCTGTTTCGCCGCACCGTAAAGCGTGTCGCCGGCGACCGGATGCTTCAGCGCGGAGAAGTGCACGCGAATCTGGTGTGTGCGCCCGGTGTGGAGCTGGACTTCCAGCAATGTCGTGTTGCCGATAGTCGCGAGCGCGCGCCAATCAGTGCGCGCTTCCCGGCGATTTGAAATCGCAGCGCCGCTCCAGGTTCTGCGCTGCGCCGCCATGCGCGTGCGGCGGATGGGATCGCGCCCGATAGCCAACTCAATGCGGCCGCCTTTTTCTTTCAGACGGCCTTCCACCAGCGCGATGTAGGTTTTCTTGATGGCGCGCTGGCGGAACGCTTCGCCGAGCTTCGCGTGCGCCGCGTCGTTCTTGGCGACAAGGATCACACCGGAAGTTTCCTTGTCCAGGCGATGCACAATCCCAGGGCGTAGCGGATCTCCGGTTTGCGAAAGCGATTGCCCGCGGCCCAGGAGCGCGTTCACCAGCGTGCCCGATGTATTCCCCGCCCCAGCGTGAACGGTCATGCCCGCGGGCTTATTGATGGCGATGACGTCGTCGTCTTCGTAAAGCACATCCAGCGGAATGGCTTCCGCTTCGGCGCGGGGCGCCGGACGCGGCCGGGCGCGCACAGTGACGAGTTCGCCGCCCCGAAGCTTGAGGGAAGATTTCGCGGGTTTGCCATTGACCAGGACAAGGCCGCCGTTGATCAGTTCTTGCACGCGCGAGCGCGAGAGTTCCTCGCAATGGGCGGCCACGAAGCGGTCGAGCCGCGTGCCCGCGTCAGTAGAAACGGCCAAAAGGTCGTGCGTGGCGGGTTTGCTTCCGGCTTGCACGAGCCGATTGTAACAAGGCGAATAGGCGGCGGGGAGAGAGGCCACTACGGCAAGGAATCAAGTCAAACTGCCGGAGGAGGCGAGCTGGGCGTACCAGTGGCCGGAGTCCTTGATGGTGCGCTTCTGGGTGCGGAAGTCGACGTAAGTGAGGCCGAAGCGCTGGGCGTAGCCCTCGGCCCATTCAAAATTGTCCATGAGGCTCCAGTGATGATAGGCGCGGACGTTGGCGCCGTGCAGCATGGCGCCGCCGAGCGCATCCAGATAGCCGCGCATGAATTGGATGCGGCGATCGTCGCGGACGCGGCCGTGTTCGTCAGGCGAATCGAGATAGGAGCAGCCGTTCTCGGTGATTTCGAGGGGGGTCGTTTTGTACTCGTGAGCGATCCGCATCAGGAGGTCGTAGAAGCCGTCGGGCCAGACTTCCCAGCCGAAATCAGTTAGCGGGCCTTGGTGAGCATCGAAATTCTGGACGCCACTGGCGTCCTCGCCGGAGCCCGGGGGAATCGCGGAGACAAGCTGGCGGCGATAGTAGTTGATGCCGAGAAAATCGAGCGGGGCGTGGCAGATCTCCATGTCGCCGGGTTTGACGCCCATGAGGCCGAGCGGATTATCGCCGGGAAACGCTTTGGGGTATGCGCCTTGGAGCGCGGGGTGGATAAACCAGACGTTGCCGAGAGCGTGGGCCCGGTCCGCCGCCTGGCGATCCGCTTCGCTCGCGGTGGCGGGCTGGCAATGGGCCATGCTGAAAGCGGTGCCGACCTGTAGCTTGGAATTGATGGCCTTGATGGCGCGGAAAGACTGGCCCTGCGCGAGGTTGACGACGTGGGTGGCGCGCATGCAATCGCCGAAATTGCGCCGCGCAGGAGCGTGAATGCCCCGAGCGTAGCCCAGGAAGGTGAAGACCCAGGGTTCATTGAAAATGCACCAATGCGTGATGCGATCACCGAGGGCGCGGACAACGATCTCGGCGTATTCGGTGAAGCGAGCAGCGAGGTCACGAGCGGGCCAGCCACCAGCATCTTCGAGAGCTTGCGGAAGATCCCAGTGATAGAGCGTGCAGAGCGGGCGGATTTTCTCTTCGAGGAGTGCGTCAGCAACCCGTTTATAGTAGTCGAGACCTTTCGGATTGGGTTGGCCAGCGCCATTAGGCTGGATGCGGGGCCAGGAGACGGAGAAACGATAACTATTGAGATTCATCTGGGTGAGAAGCGCGACGTCTTCCTCATACCGATGATAGGAATCACAGGCGACGTCGCCCGTGGAGCCGCCCTTCACTTTGCCGACGGTGTGCGAGAAGCGGTCCCAGATGGATTCGCCCTTGCCGCCTTCGTTCCACGCACCCTCGATCTGGTAAGAGGCGGTTGCGGCTCCCCAGATGAATTCTTCGGGAAATTGGAAGGGCGCGAAACGCCTCTGGGTGTCGAGCAGTCCGCGGAGGAGACGATGGCCGGGAGGCAGAATGGAAAAGCCCGCGGCGGCGCCCAGCCCCGTAAAGAGAAATTCGCGGCGGGTAAGGCCGTTGAGAGTCCAGCGGTTCATCTTCGACCTCCGGGTTAGACGAACGTTGTCCTAAAGGTGTTTGGGCTTTTCTGAGGAGGGAATATTACATCAAGAAGAATCAGAATAGCGCCGATGGTGATCGCGGAGTCGGCGATGTTGAAAGCTGGCCACGGATTGAAAATGCGCCAAGGAAGGAACGGGAGGCAGACTTCGAAGAAGTCGGTGACGGCACCGTGAATGATGCGATCGGTGAGGTTGCCGGTGGCCCCGCCGAGCAAAAGCGCGAGGCCCGCGGCAGTCAGCGGGCCACCGCCGTGGCTGGTGACAAGCAGCCAGGCGAGCACGCTGATGACCACGATGGAGCCGGCGATTAGGAGGATGCGCGTTCCAGCGGAAGCGGAATCGGAGAAGACGCCGAAGGCAATGCCCGGATTGGTGCTGTGCACGAGGTAAACGAAGTGATGAACGAGTTCGTGGCGCCAGTTTTCGGTGGTCTGCGTATCGAACCACGCTTTCGTTGCGCGATCGAGAAGAACGACGGCGAGGGTGAGCCAGAGCCAGCGGAGGCGCGAAGGAAGATTCATTAGGTAAAGTAGGTAAAGGACGCGGAGGAAGTGGAGGAAGAAGAGAGAGCCCTCGGCGAGCGGGAAGGGCGGCAAGACGCGCCAAACCAAGAAAAGGCGAAGAGAAGGCGGCCACTCGCTGCCGCACTCGGAATGGGCAAGAGGAACATGTCACGTCACCGCCGCGCCGCCGCGGACCCCTCGCTCTCGATTACGGCGAGGGCTTCGCTGCAGCGCTCGCAGACGGTTGGGTAGCGCGGATTTTCGCCGACGTGCGTGGAGTAGTTCCAGCAGCGCTCGCATTTCCTGCCGTCCGCGCGCTCGATCCGAAGCTCCAGCCCCGGCAACGTTTCACTGAGGACGGATGCCGCAATAGAATGCGGCTCGACGAATACTTGCGAAACGATGAAAAGCGCGGGCAGCACGGATTGCTTTTCCTCGAGAAGTTTCTGCAAATCCGTCGCCTCACCCGCGGCGTGCAGACGGACTTTCGCTTCGAGGCCGCCGCCGATGGTTTTCGCGGCGCGAGCTTGCTCGAGCGCTACGAGCACGGCAGAGCGAACTTGCGCGAGCCGTGCCCACTTTTCAGCAGCGTCCCTGGCGATTCCGCAAGCAAGCGAATCGGCCTCCGGGAACAACGCCATGTGGACGCTTTCGGGCTCACCCTGCGCCTTTGACAGATACCTCCAGATTTCTTCTGCGGTGAAAACGAGGATGGGCGCGATGAGGCGCACCAAGGCGCTGGTGATCTTCCACACCACGGTTTGCGCCGAACGGCGCGACTTGCTCTTGGGCGCCTTCGTGTACAGGCGATCTTTCAGAACGTCGAAATAAAAGGCGCTGAGGTCCACGACGCAGTAATCGTGAATCGCGTGATAAACGCGGTGGAATTCGTAGTTCGAATACGATTTCCTCAAGCCGATCGTTCGCAAGCGCGTCGCGCGAGGAATCAAAGTCGTTCAGATTGCCAAGGGCAAAGCGAAAAGTGTTTCGAATCTTGCGATAGGCCTCGCTGAGCTGGGTCATCACGCGCTCGCTCATTTTCACGTCGGCCTGATATTCCACCGAAGCGACCCAGAGCCGAAGCAAATCCGCGCCCCAGCGCTCGCAAATCTCGATGGGATAAAGCGCGTTTCCGAGCGATTTGGACATGGGCCGGCCCTGCTCGTCGAGCGTCCAGCCGTGCGTCACGACGCCTCGGTATGGTGCCGCGTCGCGCACGCCCGTCGCGACCAGCAGCGAGCTCTGAAACCAGCCGCGATACTGGTCCGGCCCTTCCAGGTAAACGTCCGCCGGCTGCCAGTCCTGCCCTGGTTCGACAAGCCCGTTCTTGGGAGTGAGTACCGCCAGATTCGACGAGCCAGAATCAAACCACACGTCCAAAATGTCGTTCTCTTTGCGCCACTTGGAGGCGCTACAAGGGCATTTCGTGCCAGGCGGAAGTAATTCTTCAGGGGAGTGCTGGTACCACGCGTCCGCCCCTTCTTTTTCAAACCACTTCACCACGTTGCGCAGGGCGTTGTAATCCTCGAGGCGCGTTCCGCAGGCGTCGCAATAAAAGACGATGATGGGCACGCCCCAGAAGCGCTGCCGCGAAACGGTCCAGTCCGGCCGCTTCTCGATCATCTCGTACATCCGGTCTTCGCCCCACGCGGGAATCCAATTCACCTGGTGAATTTCTTCCAGCGCTTCCTGCCGCAGCGTTTTTTGTCTGCCTTGCGCGGCCTGATCCATCTTGATGAACCACTGCTCCGTCGCACGGAAAATCACCGGATTGTGGCAGCGCCAGCAATGCGGATAGCTGTGCTTATAGTCGTGATTGGCAAGCAGCGCGCCGCGATCCTCAAGCAACTTCACGATGATGGGATTCGCAGTGAAAACGTCCTTGCCTTTGTACTCGGGCAAGCCTTCGAGAAAGACGCCTTTGTCATCAATCGGTGCGTATGTTTCCAGGCCGTATTTCTGCCCGGTGAGAAAATCGTCCGCGCCGTGGCCCGGAGCCGTGTGCACGATCCCCGTCCCCTGATCGAGCTCGACGTAATCGGCTAGCACAGCCGGCGCGATTCTGTTGAGAAATGGATGATGGAAACGCAACGCGGCTTGCGCTAGGTTCTGACCGGAGTACGTCTTGAGTGTTTTTCCAGGCTTCTTGCGGCCTATCAACTCCCAAACGCTGTGTTGAAGTTGGTGTGCAACGATTTCCACCTCGCCATCGGTTTCGACCGCGGCATATTCGAAAGCAGGATTAAACGCCAGCGCCATGCTGGCGGGAATCGTCCATGGGGTCGTGGTCCAGATAATGGCATAGGCATTCTTGCCTTTAAGCTCGGGAGGAATCTTGTCCGCGTTCAATCCATCCTGCACAAGTTTGTATCGCACGAGAATTGATGGGCTGCTGTGATCGTGATACTCGACTTCCGCTTCCGCCAGCGCCGTCGAATCGTAAATGCACCAGTACACCGGCTTCCGCCCGCGGTAGACGTAGCCTTTCTCCATGAAATCGAGAAACGCGCCCGCGATGGTGGCCTCGTATTCAGAGCTCATCGTTAAATAGGGATCGTTCCACCGCCCGAAAATCCCGAGCCGCTTGAAATCTCTCTTGTGCTGCTCAACGTAGCGCGCGGCGAATTGCCGGCAGAGCTTTCGAAACTCCGCGGGCGGCACCTTCCCTTTTCCACCCAGCTCTTTTTCCACCTGCGTTTCAATCGGGAGGCCATGGCAATCCCACCCCGGAACGTACGGCGAGTAATGCCCAGCCATGCTCTTGGTCTTGACGATCAAATCCTTCAGGATTTTGTTGAGCCCCGTGCCCAGATGAATTTCCCCGGTGGGATAGGGCGGTCCGTCATGCAATACAAAGAGCGGCTTACCTCGGCGAGTCTCCAGGATGCGCTCGTAAATATTGCCCCCATGCCAAGCTTCGAGTTGTTTTGGCTCGTTTTGCGGCAAGCTGGCCTTCATCGGAAAATCGGTTTTTGGCAAGTTGAGTGTCTTCTTCAGTTCGAGTGGTTCGGCCATGATCATGAGCGCTTGGAGATCCCCATTCTTTGCCCGCATGCCGTCCTTTGGTTCAGGTACACGGCGGGAAACATCGGAAAGCAGCGTAAGAACGTATGTTACAATGAATGGTTAGTGGTGTCAGCCGTTGGAGGCGCGCAACCTTTCCGGGCCTGTGCGAATCCTATCGGTTTGGAGATACCGAGCGCAGGGAATCTGCGTCTAAATGAAGCTGGCCGCCTGGCGGCCGCCCAGATCGAGGAAAACGGTGCCAGATAATTTTATCAGCCTTCTGCCGCGTTCCGTAAAAAGGCCCAAAGTGCCGACTGCGGGCGCAGCACCTGCGATTCCTGTCCCTGCCAGAGCGGTACCAAGATTCGGCAGACCGGATATTCTCATCGCGGATAATTTCTGGTCAAACCTGAAGCAGTTCCTCACGGAGCGCCCCGTCAACGTGCGCGAGCGCAAAGATGCGCCCTTTACGCAAACGTCCTTCGGATCGGGAATCGGTGGCAACCTCTGGGAGTTTTTCAAATCAGGGCCGTCGCCCAAGCGGCGGATAAACAGCAGGCTGGAAGTGGCGTGGGGCGCCAATTTCGGCGGGTTCGGCGGTCGCATCCGGGATTTTTTCTCACCACCGAGGCAGGCGCCATTGCCACCTGGAATTAAGCCGATAAAAGTGAAAGACATTTGGTCGAAGGATGAAAACTTCGGGACAAGCCAGGCGCTTGCGGTTTGTTTGCACGTTGCAGTGATCGCCCTGCTGACCGTTCCGATTTTCTGGAATGTGCTCCCATCTTCGACGGAAGCCAAAAACAAGCAGCTCGACCTCACGCCTCTGGACATCTCGCCTTACATTTCAAAGCTATCGCTCCTTGGTCCACCGGATTTGAAAGTAGCCAACCCGCCCCTGACCAACATGGGCGATCCGCTGGCGGCCTCCGTGACTTATTCCGGCGGCCCAGGCGGCGGTGGCGGTATCGGGACGGGCGAAGCCGGCGGTATCGGGAGCGGCTCTGGCGGAGGCCTCGGCCCAGGCGAAGGCGGCGGCACGGGCGGCGGCGTCTTCCGCGCTGGCGTGAACGGTGTCGGTTCGCCCCAATGCATTTATTGCCCGCAGCCGGAATACTCCGACGAAGCGCGCAAGGCCAAATATCAAGGAACGGTGCTGCTCGACGTGACGGTCACAGCCGATGGGCGCGTGATCAATCCGGTCGTCATCAAGGGCCCCGGGCTTGGCCTGGAAGAGAAAGCCCTCTCGCAAGTGCGGAACTGGAAGATGCGGCCGGCGATTGGCCCGAGCGGGAAGCCCGTCAACTGCCGCGTGCAGATCGAAGTCACCTTCCACCTCTACTGATTCCTTTCATTCCCGCGACGCTCTTCCGCCGCGGTGGTGTCTCTTCTCGATTTGATTGGCCGCGTGTCCGGGCAACCAATCTGATGGGCTCCGCTTCTCATCACGCATTCGCCGTTCGCCTCCACCCGGCATTCGGCCAAACTCGGGGGCGTGCGCGGAGGCCAGCCCATGCGCGATCCGCTTTCGCGGTCCTTCTCTTCTTTTCAGTCATCACAAGAATCCTGGCTCAACCGGGTGCGGGATAATTTTCATCAGCTCCTCATGCCCATACGGATTTCCCCTTCTTCCGCGAATGGCGCGCCGCTTCACCTCCTGAAGCCCGATCCCTCTGCGCGGCGCGGGCGCGCACAAAGCTTCTCTTTACTGACGCACGCGGCGATTATCTCCACCTTCGCGGTTCTGGCCATGCATCCTCCCCGGGGAACGCCGAATCGTATTCCGCAAGGGACGGAAGCGATCCACCCCATTCCCTCTCCCATTTCACTTCTGGATCGATTGCGCTCGTACCGCCCCTCGGGAGGCAGAGGAGCAGGCGGCAATCAAAATCCAATCCCGGCCACTCGCGGAAACCTTCCGCCACTTTCTTCGATCCAGTTGGTAAAACCTTCGCTCTCGCCAAAGCAGGAAACTCAGCTTCCCGTTCCACCGACCATCTTCGAGCCAAAGGCGGCTGCCGTTCTAACACCCACTGACCACCTTGGTCTACCTTGGATGAAAAACTTTACGGACTCTCCTGGTCCAGGCAAAGGTCACACCATCGGGAATAGCGATGGCTACACGATGGGTGATTCCACGAATGGTCCAGGTGGTCAAGGCAGCTCGCAAGTGCCGTATCAACCCGGCGTCACTCTGCCGAAGTGCGCGTATTGTCCGGACCCCCAATACACGGACGAAGCCCGCGAAGCCAAGTTACAAGGTACCGTGACGCTGCAAGTGTTGGTCGGCACCGACGGGCGCGCCTCGCAAATCCACATTGTCAAAGGAATTGGTTTGGGCCTCGATGATCGCGCCGCGCAATCCATTCGAGGCTGGAAATTTGTGCCGGCACGGGACGCGGCGCACCGCGCGGTTCCCGCCTGGGTCACCATCGAAGCCGTCTTCCGGCTGTTCTAGACAGGTAGGCGGCGACGCAGTACCATTTTTCAGTCGTGGGGTACGAATTCACGGAGTACGAGCAAGAACCGGAACCGCAGGCGTCCTCTGCCCGAGGTGGCGGCCCACCCTCCAGATTCACCGTGGCTGGCGTGCTCGATCCTCCCGTGCCGCCGAAAAGGCCGCCCGGACCCATCCCTACAACCCCGGCTTCCTTGATGTTCCGTATCCTTGCGGGACTGCTCCTTGCGGGGCTGGCGGCCGCAATTCTTTTCATGCTATTCGCGAAGCACTAATCAATCCAACAAGCGAGATTCCGGCCCTGCTGCATCGACTCCAAACAATCTGCTACGATTTGCGCATGAGAAAAGCGGCGATTTTCACCATTGGCACCATTGGCATCACGCTGTGTGTTTTTTCCATTGTGTGCGGGGCGCGGGCGCAAAGCGCCCCGGGCACGCTGGAATTGGCGGCGCGGATTACGCCCACGGCGGCGCGGCCAGAACCGGTGCGCCAGTTTACGTTTTACATCCTCACCAGGAGCTACGCGGAAATCGTCAAGGAAGTAGGAGAGAAAGACGCACCGCCCGCGCGGAATGAATTCATCGACGGCCTGAAGGTTTCTCCCGAGCTGCGCGCCTGGCTGAAGGGCCATGACGTTCTCGACCTCACAACGCCGGACATGGACCAACTGCTCACTCCGGATGACATCATCCATACGCCGGAGTTTCTGCTGGCCTACCAGCGCTCGAACAGCGGCGGCGTGACCAGCGGCATCCCCAAGCCAAAATACTCTGATGCGGATAAGACGGAACATCCGGAGAAATACGAAAAACAAAGACAAGACTATCTCACGGCACTCAAGAAATTCATCCAGGCACGTCCGGAGACGGTCTCGGGCGTCGAATTGGAGCTGGAAGGCGTCAACCCGCAAAGGAAGTGGGTGGCGCTGCAGAACGAGCGCAACAAGCGCGTCGAACGGCTCGCGCCGGACGTGGCACAGATCAAATACCTCGCCACAAAGGCGGACACTGACTTGGAAGGCCGGGCCTCGGTGGCGGGTCTCGCTCCAGGAAGCTATTGGATCAGCTCGCTCAACCTCGACGCCGCAGCCGGGGATACGAGGCTGCGCTGGGATGTTCCGGTAAGAATCGAACCGGGAAAAACCGCCCGCATTGAATTGACGAACTTGAACTCCACCGACGCGCGCGGCTACAACCCCTAGCGCGTTCGCGCTGCCGCCATGGGCACGCCCCTCCGCTGGTTTGCGTTCAACCTGTTCATCCTGGTGGCACTCGCGCTGGACCTAGGCGTTTTCCACCGCAAGGCGCACAAGATCCGCCTGAAAGAAGCTGGGTTGTGGAGCGCTCTGTGGATTACGCTGGCGACCGTCTTCGGCATCGGGCTGTGGCACTGGTTTGGGGAACAACGCGGCCTGGAATACTTCACCGGGTACCTCATTGAAAAAGCGCTGAGCGTCGACAACCTATTCGTCTTCCTGGTGATCTTCCGCGTTTACCAAGTAGAGGAACGCGTTCAGCATCGGGTGCTGGCCTGGGGAATCATCGGCGCGCTAATCATGCGCGGCATTATGATTGCCGCCGGCGCGGGGCTCATCTCAAGATTTCAGTGGGTGCTCCCTTTATTGGGCGTGTTCCTGGTGTACACCGGGCTACACATACTGTGGACCAAAGAAAGAGACGTGCGTTACGAAAAAAATCCGTTGTTCCGATTTGCCAGCCGCCACCTGAGGGTTACGAGGTCGTATCAAGGGGAACGCTTCCTGGTCAAAGAAGACGGCCGGCGATTCGTAACGCCGCTTTTTCTGGTGCTGGTGATCGTGGAAATCACGGATGTGACCTTTGCACTTGATTCCATTCCCGCGATCTTCGGGATCACGCAAGACGCGTTTATCGTTTACACGTCAAACGTGTTCGCTATTCTGGGCCTGCGGGCGCTTTATTTCCTGCTGGCCGACCTGCTGGAATATTTCCGTTACTTGGGTATTGGCCTTGCGGCGGTGCTGATTTTTATCGGCGGAAAAATGGTGGGCGAACCGTGGGTGCACATCCCGGTCAGCATGTCGCTGGGAATCGTGGCTGGCTTATTGACGGTGGCATTGCTCTTCTCAGTGTTGGGACGGTGGAAATCGCACGGCTAGCGGACCACTTTCATTCGAACATCAGCTCGTCAACGTAACACCACATCCAGGTCTCGCCGGGCTCCTGAGACCGGACGATGGGATGGTTCGTCGCGTGGAAATGCTTTGTGGCGTGCTTATTTTTCGACGAGTCGCAGCAACCGACATGTCCGCAGGTGAGGCAGAGACGCAGGTGCACCCAACTGTCGCCCATCTTTAAGCACTCTTCGCAGCCCTTGGTCTTCGGCTTTACGCGGTGAATCTGATCGAGATGGGTACATTCGTCGGCCATGGTTTTCTCCTGGGGAATCAGAGCGCGGCTTGAATCGGGATGCGCACCTGGAAGCGGGTGTCGCCTGGGACGGATTTTACGGTAATGAGACCGCGCATTTTCTCCACGATGCGGTGCACGACATCCAGCCCGAGGCCGGTTCCTTCGCCTACGCCTTTCGTGGTGAAAAACGGCTCGAAGATGTGCGACTGCACTTCGGGAGGGATGCCCGGGCCGTTGTCCGCGATTTCCACAAGCACGTATTCATTTTCGCGAGCGGCGCGGACGGTAATCTTTCCATTTTCTTTCATAGCATCGGCGGCATTGTCGATCAGGTTGGTCCAGACTTGATTGAGCTCACTGCCGTAGGCCATCACTTTCGGCAAGTCTGGGGCGTACTCCCGCTGGACGGAAATGCCGCGCTTCAGTTTGTGATGCATGATGGTGAGCGTTGTTTCCAAGCTCTTCTTGATGTCGACTTCCTGCAGCGGCGCCTGGTCCATGTAGGAATATTCTTTGATAGCCCTGATCAAATCCGATATGCGGGCGGTGCTCTGCTCGAGTTCGGCGGCGATCCGCTCCATTTCCAGAAGAGTGCCGAACCGAGTCAGCTCGGAGCCAAGGGAAGCTCCGGCGGCTACCGCAAAACTTTCGAGATGCGCGTCGGTCAAGTTGGCATCGGCAAGAAGCGGCGCGAGCTTCCAGGCTTCAGCGAGCTGATGAGATTCGAGCCACGCCTGGATCGCTTCTTCGCGCTCGACGCGCGCAAATTCGTCCTTGTATTCAGCAGGCCTCAAATCGGCACGAATCTGCTCCTCGCGCTCGGCGAGTAAGCCGCAGTCGTCGGGCCCTAGCTTCGAATCGCGACCGACCACGCGCAGGCGCTGGAGGCAATCTTTGAGCGCGGCGGCGGAACGGCGAGCGGCGGCGGAAGGATTGTTGAGCTCGTGCGCGAGGCCTGCTGACAATTTTCCGAGCGCGGCGAGCTTTTCCCTTTGCTGTTCGTCGCGGGTGACGCTTCGAACGCGATCGGTCAACAGACCAACGAGACGCTTCGAGAGCTCGGGCATGCGTTGAAAGAGTTCGGGAAACTTACCGGAAGGAAATGCGAGAGAACGGATGGGGAGCACGGCGCGGCCGGTGACGCCGAACGTTTTCATTCTGGAAAAGGGCAAGACACCGGTGACGTCTCCGGCGCGGGCGGTAAAAACGGGGCCGTCCTGCGGACCGTTCTCGCGCCGGGCCCGTAATTCGCCCTCGAGCATCACGAACATGGTGTCTGCGGGAGTGTCTTCCTTCACGGTAATGCCGCCGACCTCCGTGCGGCGCTCCTCCGATTGGGAGACGAACCATTCCAAGTCGGCTTGCCCCTGGTCCGCAAAGGCGGGAACTCTGCGCAACTCGGCGATCAGGGCTGAGATGTGCGATGGATCCGTTGTTCCGCTCATCCGCGCACCATTGGAATTGCGGCTCCGTTCATTGGACCTTGGCCAGATACTGGTGGATGAACTGTACAACAACAGCGCCTTCGCCGACGCCCGAGGCGACACGCTTGACGGAACCGTGGCGGACGTCGCCGACGACAAAAATTCCGGGGACATTGGTTTCGAGCAAGCCAGGATCGCGGTCGAGGGTCCATGACTGCGGTTTCTTGCCGCCGATGAGAAGATCGGGGCCAGACAGAATGAAGCCACGGTCGTCACGCTGAATCAAATCGCCAAGCCATTCCGTCCGGGGTTGCGCGCCGATGAAAATGAAGAGGCTAGTGGCGGGCAGTTCTTTGGTCTCTCCCGAAGGAGAACACTGGATGGTGATCTCGCTGAGGCGCGATTCGCCGTGAACCGCGATGACGCTGGTGTGGGGCCACACTTCGATGTTGGAGGTTTTCTCGATTTGCTCGATCAAGTAATGGGACATGGTACTGGCGAGGGAAATGCCGCGAACCAGCATTACGACCTTTTCCGCGAATTTCGAAAAGTGCATGGCGGCTTGCCCGGCGGAATTCGCGCCGCCAATGATGTACACGGTTTCACCCTTGCAGGCCAGGGCTTCGGAGGTTCCGCCGCCATAGTAAACGCCGGCGCCCTGCAAGCGCTCAATGCCCGGGATGTCGAGAGTGCGCCATTGCACACCCATGGCGAGAAGAAGCGCGTGGCAGGAAATTTCGAAGCCATCAGCGAGTTTCAGAAAGCGATAGGGGCCTTCCGCCCGGATGCCGACGGCTTCCTGCGGAGCAAGAATCTCCACGCCAAATCGCCGTGCCTGAGCCACGGCGCGGCGGGCGAGATCATTGCCGCTCAGCCCCGAAGGAAAACCGAGATAGTTCTCAATGCGGGAGCTGAGCCCGGCCTGACCGCCGGGCGCTTCACGTTCGATCATCACCGTGTGCAGGCCTTCGCTGGCACCATAAACAGCGGCAGCGAGCCCCGCAGGGCCACCACCAACAATGGCGAGGTCGTAGAAGCTGGTCTGCGTGTGCGTGCGCAGGCCGATCTTGTCAGCAACGGCTGGCAGAGGAGGTTCGGCAAGGCGCGCGCCATCGGGGAAAAGAATCAGGGGAAGCGTTTCCGCTTCTGGCCCGAGCGAGGCGACTAGGCTGCGCACTTCTGGATCGCTCTGGCTCAGCTCGACATCGATCCATTGGTAAGGAACTTGATTGCGCGCGAGAAAATCGCGCAGCTCGTAAGAGCGCGTCGACCAGCGGGTGCCGAGGACGCGAATGCCTTCATAGGGTGGGCGGAAGGTCGCCGTCCAGTCGTGAAGTAGGTCGTCGAGTGCCGGAAAGAGCTTTTCTTCGGGAGGGTCCCATGGCTTCATTAAATAGTAGTGGACGCGGGCTTCATTGATGGCGTCGATGGCGGCGCTGGTATCCGCGTAAGCGGTGAGGAGTGCGCGCTTGGCGAGTGGATGCATTTCCATGGCTTCGGAGAGGAAACCGACGCCGTCCATCTGCGGCATGCGCTGGTCGGCCAGGAGCAGGGCCACGGGATTGTTGCGGGCCTTGAGTTCACGCAGAGTGTCGAGGGCGGCGCTTCCGGAATTCGCGCGCATGACGCGATAACGGTTGGAGTACCGGCTGCGCAAATCGCGCTCGATGGCTCGGAGAACCTCGGGATCATCATCGACGGTTAATAAAACGGGCTTGGGCATACTCCTCAGATGAAGGAGAGTTTGATTTCGTTGCGTATTACATGGTCGTCGTCCGGTTACGGCTTCTATTGGATCGGGCCTCACGCTACAATTGCCGGCATCTCCATGTCCAGTCCTCTCGCTCAATCCATCGCCGACCTCTCGTCCGCCGATGCATCGAAGAGGCTTGCGGCCGCGGGTGAAATCTATCGGTTAGGCCGGGCGACCGCAGGATCTGCCATTTCCGACTGGTGGGCCGAAAGCGAACTCTCCTCGCTCCTGTTTGGACCCAATCCCGCCATAACGGTTGGGCTCGCGGTGCAGCGCGATACGTTTGGGCGAATTCGAATTGCTAATGGCACTCCCAGGCTTGCCCAGGTTCCCCCAGACCAGGATGCCGAGGAATTCGAACTTCATTTCGCCGAGGGAATTTCCCTGGACATCCTGACCACGCGCGAGCCAGGCGGCTTGGGCGCCATCGCAAAATACCTGGCCAAGTTTGGAGAGGGCAACCAACAGGTGGAATATCGTTGTGCAAACGTCGACCGCGCCACGCAACTACTCAAAGACAAATTCGGAGTTACTCCTGTTTATCCTACACCTCGGGCTGGCGCCGATGGTACGCGAGTCAATTTCTTTCTCGTCCCCTCTCCCGATGGTGATAAGGTGCTTATCGAACTTTACGAATGGCCATCTCGTAGCTAGAGGTTCGAATTCGGCGGTTTCAAATTCTCCTAACGGATTCCTGGCTCACTTCCTCCCGATATTTCCTTCCAAGCGCGGAGGACTTCCGCGACGGTCCAGGCCTGGGCGATGCAGCCGCGCGGAGTGAATGGAGGGTCGCCATCAAAGATTTCACTGAGCGTGCCGAGGCCACTCGAATAGATTTGACGTCCCAGGGGCTCGAGGAACCGCAGCGCAGCCGCGCGGTCGCGGTAGACGCGATAGTGAGCAAGAGCGAAGGGGCCGAGCAGCCAGCCCCACACGGTGCCTTGATGATACGCGGCGTCGCGATCGCGCGGGCTGCCGCCGTAGTGCCCGGTGTAGCCCGGCTCACCCGGAGCGAGGCTCCGCAGTCCGTGCGAGGTGAGGAGATTCCGGGCGCAGACCTCGACAACGGACTTTTGCTGTTCGAGCGAGAGCGTGCTGACAGGCAAGGAGACGGCAAGAATCTGGTTCGGCCGGAGGGAGGCGTCATTTCCTATTCCGGGTGAATCGATCACGTCGTAACAGCAGCCTCGCGCGGCGTTCCAGAATCTTTGAAAGCTTTTCCTTGCTTGCGCCGCAAGTGTTTCGTAAGCATCGCCGCGCTTGGCGAGCAATTTTGCAAATACGGCCATCGTTTCAAGCGCGCTAATCCAGAGCGCGTTGACCTCCACGGGCTTCCCGATGCGTGGAGTGACGACCCAGTCGCCGATTTTTGCGTCCATCCAGGTGAGTTGAACGCCGGGCCCGCCTGCATAGAGGAGCCCATCGGCCGAGTCCACATGAATGCTGTAACGCGTGCCCTTGACGTGCGCGTCGATTATTGTCGCGAGAACAGGAAAAAGTTTTTGAAGAGTTACGTCATCCTGCGTCGCCGCGAAATACCGACGAATGGCTTCGAAATACCAGAGCGCGGCATCCACGGTATTATATTCCGGCGTGCCGCCGACGTCCGGGAAATTGTTGGGAAGCATGCCTTCGTGGACGTAACGCGAAAAGGCGAGAAGAATTTTCCTGGCGACATCCGGGCGGCCGGTTGAGAGCGTGAGTCCCGGGAGCGCAATCATTGTGTCGCGGCCCCAGTCGCCAAACCAGTGATAACCGGCGATGATGCTGCGGCCATCCGGCTCTTCCGGAAGGCCGCGGTTCACGATGAATTGATCCGCCGCAAGGATGAGCTGCCAAAGCCAGGAAGGCGCTTCCGAGGCGAGGGCTTCGCTCTTTTCCTGCCAAAGCTGAAATAATTTTGCTGCATGGTTTTCGTGCTCAGCCCGCGCCGTTTCGCCATCGAGCGATGCATTCGCCTCCCTTGTCGCAACGAACGTAACCGTAGCGCCCACTTCCAGTTTTGCGCGGAACAAGGCGGCAAAAAGGCGGTCTTCGTGGTCATCAAGGCCACGGGCGGTTTCTTCAGCAAGATAGCAGCCGAGGTACCACTCGTGGCGCGGCTCGCACGTTGCCGCCAGGCTCTTCAGATAGAAGGGAGTTGCGCCTTCGAATGCCAGCACCATGACGCCGTGTTCGACTTGCTCGATCCTCATGCGCCAATCGCGCGCGTCGGTCAGGGAATGGAAGTCGCGGTAATTCACGAGCGCTTTCAGTTCCATTTCCATGGCGCTGCTTCCGCGCGCGAGCGTGTATTGAATGTAGGTAGTGTTCTGGCCCTGGCGCATCCAGACACGTTTCTCCAAGAGCGCATCGGCGAGCGCATAAGTCCAGACGGGTATGGTGCCTTCGAGATGAAAACTTTCGAGATGCAGGAAGCCTCGCGGATCCACCGCGCCGCTGGACCAGCGATGCGTTGCGAGAGAGTAGTCCGTTCCCAAGTAGTAAGCGATTTCGTCGATTGCAGAGACGAGTTGGGTGCGGCCTACGGGCGGCTGCAGCGCAGCGATGAGCAGTCCGTGGTAGCGGCGCGTCTGGCTTCCTGCAACCGTAGCCGAGGTATAGCCGCCGATCCCGTTGGTGACCAGCCATTCGCGCGATTCGGCGGCAGCGAGGTCGCCACAAATCTCGCGGCCGAACTGAATCTCCGCCTGTTCCGACACGCGCCGCTCCTTTCTGCCTAACGATCACACTCAGCTCAGGGATCAAGTCGTGCCCAGTTCAGATTCGTTTCTTGATGGAAAGTTTCAGCTATCCCCAAACACCGGGATTGCCGCACCGTGAATGACTTTGGCTTCCTCGCTGCACAAAAACACGATGACGCGGGCGATGTCCTCGGGTTTCGGCCATTTCGAGAAGTCCGCTTTGGGCATTGCATTGCGGTTTGCATCGGTATCGATGATGCTGGGGAGAATTGAGTTCACCCGCACGCCAGTACCCTTCAAATCCGCGGCGAGAGAATCGATCATGGCAACCGCCGCGGCCTTGGAAGCGGCGTAGGCGGCGGCACCGGCCGCGTGATCCAACGCCGCCTTCGATGCAACGTTTACGATCGATCCGTGGCCCTGTTTCAACATGGCCCTCACCACGGCACGGGAGAGCGCGTAACCGGAGCGCAGGTTTAACGCGAGCATCTGGTCGAAAACCTTCGTCTCCAATTCCCAGAGCTTCATGCCACCCGCGTAACCGCCGACAGTGTTCACAAGGGCGTCCAAACGGCGGTGCTTGGCGAGAATTTTTTCGACGAGCTGACGCACGGCAGCTTCATCCGTGACATCAACGGCGAAGGCCTCGAGACGGCCGGCAGCGGGGCCCGCCGCGATCTTCAGAGCGTCCAACTCTTCCTGCCTTCGATAGGTGACGATGACCGCGGCGCCTTCCTCGAGGAACGCCAGACTTACGGCGCGCCCCAATCCGCCGGTTCCGCCTGCCACCAGCGCCACTTTCCCTTCGAATCTCGAATTCATAGGGGACCTCCGTGCTCAATCTTTTTCCCCGGTGAGCCATCGGGTCATTAAGGAGCGCTGGTGATCTTTGTTATCGGCACTTCGGCAGAGTTCCAACTCAGCGACAGTATCAGGCGAAACTTCCCTTTAAATAGACCTACGTCACCCGCCGCTTTGCTCGATGAGTTTGGCGACCAGACCGGTCCACCCGGTCTGATGGCTTGCGCCGATCCCGGTTCCAATGTCACCGTGGAAGTACTCGTAGAAAAGAATAAGGTCGCGCCAGTGCGGGTCGACCTGAAAGATCTCCGTGCCCCCGTCGACAGGCCGGCGACCCTTTGAATCACGCAGGAAAATCCGGATAAGCCGACGGGAAATTTCCGTGGCCACCTGCCAGAGGTCGCATTCCTTGCGGGAATAGGTGGGGCACTCCACTTTGAAATCTTCGCCATAGTAGTGATGAAATTTCTGAAGGGATTCCACGAGGAGATAATTCACGGGAAACCAGATGGGACCGCGCCAATTCGAATTGCCGCCGAAAAGACCGGTCACAGATTCCGCAGGCTCGTACTCGACGCGGTTCACGGTCCCGTTGACGAACACTTCGTAGGGATGGTCTTTGTGGTAGCGCGACAAGGCGCGCACGCCACAAGGTGAAAGAAATTCCGTTTCGTCCAGCATGCGCGCGAGCACCCGCTTGAGCTGTTTGCGGTTCACAAGGGAGAGCAAGCGCCTGACCCCGCGCGCCGAGCGCTGCGTCATTTCAATGTGCTCGGGCACGTCGGGGTGATTGTCAATGAACCACTGCATGCGGCGCTTGAAGCCGGGGAGGCGATCAACGATTTCCGGTTCGAGCGTCTCCACGGCGAAAAGCGGGATGAGTCCAACCATGGAGCGGATTTTAAGGAAGTGCTCCTCTCCGTTGGGCAGCTTCAACACGTCGTAAAAG
>WNGE01004102.1_pt1 | contig 24157 bp, 27 predicted proteins | sample 5400651 | NCBI WGS metagenome assembly WNGE01 (sample SAMN13153370, study PRJNA577476) | soil metagenome | isolation source: 60 cm soil or saprolite under grassland replicate 2 | place: USA:California | collected 2016-06-15
CGGAAAACGGCCGCAGCAGTTCGTCGTGTTTGCCGCGGTGGCGTAGGCCCAAATCGATGATCTCGCGGCACCGCGCTTCGCCCGCTCCTTCGACCGCCTGGCGAATCTGCCGGTACGAGTAGTGGCACTGGCCATAGAGCAGGGTCGTAGCGAGTTCGATTTCGAGCGGATCGGCGTCCAGCAGATCGACCAGCGGCGCCGGCTCCATCGCCGCGCCTTGCATCAACTCGGCGGCAGCCTGCTGGAGTTCGCGGCGAGTCTCGATCTCGTACGGATTCAGGTCCGCGTACTTGACAAGCGTTCGCGCCACGCGCACTTCCCGCAGCAGTTCCCGCTCGGCGCGATCCGCAAGAGATGGTGAAACCGTGCGGATCTCGGCTACCAGCGCTCGCAGCGATTCTTCGTTCGCGTTGTAGGCCGGAGAAACTGCCGCCTTTTTCAGCAGCGCTCCAAGATCGCGAACCTCCTGGTGGGGCTGAGACAGCAAATGCGCGATCTGCGTTTCGAGCGTGCGGGCATTGACGATTTCCCCCAGCGAAGTGTTGGTCGCAAGCGGCAGCAGATAGCGCGAGATATCGAAAGCGCGGGCGCGCAACGTGCGCTCGTAAGCCTCCTGCTTCATTTCTGTGGGCTTGGGCGTGATCCCGGCAAGATATTGGAACATCTTCTCGGACAGTTGTTCGTAAGCCGCGAAGAGCTGGTCGACGGTCTGGCGATAGAGCGCCCGCGAGCCGCTATCCTCGCCGAACTGGGGCGTGGTGTAGCCGCTGCGCTTGAAATCCTGGTAGCGCGTGGACCGCTCCTGGCCGTCCCAGCGCGGCTCATCGACGATAACAATGGCGGCGAGAATCGACAGCCGCTCGATGGCCAGCGCGATGTGCGCAAGATCGGCAATCGAACGGTGTCCGTACTGGAAGTAGAAAGTGTTGAGAAACTTCTCGGCTTTCTGCTGCGTAATCTCTTTCAGCGCCTCTTTCATCGACAGTGCCGAGCGCGAATACCTGGCCATGGCGTAGGCCTGAATCTCGGGCTCAACACCGTAAACGGCGAAGACTTCGACAGATGACTGGGGATCGGAGTTGGACCCGGGTTCGGAAGGCATGGGCTGGGTCGAGAACGCTGAAGACATGAGAGTGGGGAAATCTTAACCGTCCGGTACGCAGCGCGCAATCACGCGAAGGTTCGACCTGGCAATTGCCTGGCGCGCCGCAGGTCAGGTTTGGGGCGCGGGTGCACCGGGCGCCACTTTTCAAATCGCCGCAAATCCTTTATAAAGTATGTATCCCCTAATTGCATGAGACTTTCAGCAATCATATTTTTGGCTTTAGGATCGGTGTTCTCTGGTGTTTCGGCGGCCCAGTCGTTCGGCCCCGCAGCGATGACGACACCAGGCGCGGTGACATCCCTGCTCGGCGAGAGCGTTCCTGGGCTGGCCGGGGCGGATGTGTCCACCCCCGGTCTTGTGCCCGCTGCTTCGCTTCCGCAGATGTCGGCGGAGCTGGCCCTTCAGACCTTCCAGAACCGCTCCATTCGCCAGGCGCGGGAACTGGCCGGATATTCCGCCGCCACCGTCGTTCGAGCGGAATTGCCGCGCAGTTCGCAGCGCGGAGAACTGGAACTGGAGCGTCACTACGGCATTCCGCGCACCCTGACCTTCAAGGCTCTGCGTTACATCGGCGACGGCTTCGTAAAGACCAACGTGATCGCGCGGCTGCTGCAGTCGGAAGTGGACCACGTCCAGAAGGATGACCCTGCGGTCACTGCGATTCGTCCGGAGAACTACAAGTTTTCACACAAGAGCACCACGCAAATTGCGGGCCGGGTGGTTCACGTGTATCAGATTAAACCGCGGAAAAAGCGCCCGGGACTGTTCAAAGGCCATATCTACCTCGATGCCAGCACGGGCAGCCTGCTGCGCGCGGAGGGCCGCGTAGTCAAGTCGCCTTCGATTTTCGTTAACAAGATCGACTTCGTGCAGGACTACGGCGATGTGAACGGGTTCACGCTCCCCACACACATCCACACGGAAGCAAAGGCTGCCCTGGTCGGGCGTACCGTGGTCGATATCGTCAATTCCGATTGCCAGCTGGTTCTCCTCTCTCCGGAATCAGCGGCCGCTTCCGGCTTCAACTGAGGCCCGTGTGACAGCGGCTCCTGAAAACAGAGCTGAACTGATCCAGGCAGCGCTCCCGGAGCACATCGAACAGACCCGAGCACTCTTTATCGAGTATGCCGAGTCGCTCCGCTTCAGCCTGTGTTTCCAAAGTTTCGACGAAGAATTGAAAAACCTGCCGGGTGCGTACGCGGCCCCCAGCGGGCGATTGCTTTTGGCGCAATGCGATCAGCAAGCGGCCGGATGCGTAGCGCTGCGGAAGCTCGAAGCGGACATCTGCGAGATGAAACGGCTCTATGTGCGTCCTGCGTATCGCGGGAAAGGCATGGGCCGGATCCTGGTCGAGCGAGTGATCGCCGAGGCGCGCGCGATCGGTTATGAGCGCATGCGATTGGATACGATCGCATCGTCCATGCAAGACGCGGTCGAACTCTATCGCAGAATGGGCTTCAAGGAAATTGCACCCTACCGGGAGAACCCGATCGAAGGCGCTCTTTACCTGGAGTTGTTGCTTTAAGCGGACTTCGCGCAGCACTCAGGAGTGCGGCTTAGGCTCGACGGGCAGCGCCGGCTGTGCCGATCGCGGCTCGCTGCTGGCGACCGGAAGTGCCGGCAGGCCATGGCCCAGGATCACAATATCCACCCGGCGATTCATGCCGCGTCCTTCGGCGCTGCCATTGGAGGCAAGCGGGTGGTACTCGGCGTATCCGGCTGCACTGAGCCGATTCGGCGCGAAGCCGTCCCGCACAATCAGCAGCCGTACGATCTCGGTCGCACGGGAGGATGACAGCTCCCAGTTGGAAGAGAATCGGGCGGTATGAATGGGGATGTCGTCGGTGTGGCCTTCGATCCGCAAACGATAGTCGCGCTGGCGGAGCATCGTGGCGATTTGGTCGAACGCGGCCTGCGAGGCAGACTTCATCTCCGCCGAACCACTCTCAAAGAAACCGACCTCCCGCAGGCTGATGATTAGGCCGTCCGGCTCGCGCCGCAGGGCGATTTCCCGGCGCTTGATTTCCGCAGTGAGAACCGTCTGCAGTTCGTTCTCTAGCTGGGCTAGGTCGCCGTTCTCCGTGCTTCCAACGAGCCGGCCATCGGGGCGCGATACAATCCGTCCCAAGCTCGCGGTATGTTGCACGTTCTCGATCGCTTGTGCCTCATTGAACGGCATGGGCGAGTCGGGGTTGAGGGGAACTTTCGTGGTCGAGGCCTGAAAAACGCCCATCTCCTGAAATGCAACCTGGATGGCCATTGACAGTTTGCCAACTTTTCTTTTGTCGACCTGCGACGATGCATACAGCACGACAAAGAAGGCAAACAGGAGAGTGATGAAATCGGCATAGGAAACCAGCCAGCGCTCGTGATTGGAATGGCTCGCGATTTTTCTCCGGCGACTCATACTTCGGGAACCTCGGGCGGCGTCTCGGCCCGTTCATGGGCGTGCGTCAGAAATCCCAGGAGTTTGGCTTCCAGCATGCGGGGATTCATTCCCTCGAGGATGGAGATCACGCCTTCGAGCGTCATTTCGCGGATGACCTGCTCATCGCGAATCCGAATTTTGAGTTTCCCGGCGGAAGGCAATAAGAACAGATTGGCGGCGCCCACACCGTAAATGGTGGCCACGAACGCAACGGCGATCCCGCGGCCGACTTCTTCGATTTTGTCGAGGTGCTGCATGACCTGGATCAGTCCGAGCACGGCCCCGATGATGCCGATGGTGGGGGAAAATCCGCCCGCCGATTCGAACAGCTGGGGAATTTTCTCTTCCTGCTCCGCCTGGTTATCCAGTTCGAGTTCCATGATCTTGCGGAGTTCCTGCGAGTCGGTTCCGTCCACCGCCAAGGTGAGGGCGCGCTTCAAGAAAGGCTCGTGGATGTTGGGGAGTTCTTTGTCGAGCGAGATGATGCCTTCCCGCCGCGCCTGGTTGGCATAGTTGACCAGCAGCTCGACCGTGGTGCGCGCGCTCTCGCCGGGTTCGAGGAAGATATGGGCCAGCCGCCGGAATGAGTGGACGACCACCGGCAGGGGATACTGAATCAGGATTGCGCCCAGGGTACCTCCGAATACGATCATGGCCGCCGTCGGCTGGAGCACCTGCCCCAGGTTCCCACCCTCCAGTAACAGGCCGAGCAGGATTCCACCGACCGCTAACAGAAGACCGCCGAAGGTTGCTTTGTCCAAGCGCCCTCCTATTTCTCGCCCGGTGTGCCGCCGTCGGCCTCCACCGCGGGAGGCAGGGCAGAGCGGTTATCCCACCAGAGCATGATCCCCTGCAATACCGACCGGCGGAATTGCACCACGCGCTCCAGAACTTCCTGGGCGCTTTCCCGAACCACGATTTTTTCACCGTTCACCAGCGTGATGACCGTGTCCGGCGCCTGCTCGACGAATTTGATCAGGTCCGAATTCACGGCCAGCGGATGATTGTTGAGCCGGGTTAGTTGGATCATGGTTGCCGCCTTGTTCAGGACATCGAGAGCCGCCTAAGGTCTCCGTAATAAAGGATCGGCAGAAAGGACGAGGGTGGGTAGACAGGGCGGGAAAGGAGGCAGGTTACCTAGGAGCTATGCCGTCTGTTACCTGTGGAAATAAAGCCCGGACGTGGCCAGCCGATGATGCACATTGAAGCGCAATTGGGTTCCGCAGGACAAACGGAACGAGCTCCGGGAAGGTTTCGGGGACGGATCCCATAAATCGGAACCAAAAGGAGCATTTCAATGGCACTTAGCGTACTAAACAATATCGCGTCTTTGGCCGCGCAGAACCAATTGACGATCACGAACGGCAATCTGCAGAAAGCCCTCTTCCAACTATCATCCGGGTCGCGCATCAACTCTGGCGCGGATGACGCCGCTGGTCTGGCTATTGCCGACGGTTTACACGCCAACATCACCGCCCTCACCCAATCCGCCCGGAATGCCAACGATGGCGTCGGCGAATTGCAGGTGGCGGATGGCTCGCTGGCACAGGTAACCACCCTGCTCAACCGCGCCGTTACGCTGGCCACCGAAGCGGCCACGGGTACGGTTTCCGATCCGCAACGCGTCGCGCTGGACGCGGAATATTCCGCCATCAAAGCGGAAATCGACCGCGTCGGTTCCAAAACGAATTACAACGGCGGGCAGGTGTTCACCGCGAATACTCTCAATGTCTTCTTGAGTGATGCCGGCGCAACCAGCAACAGCACGATCGGTGTGACCACGGGTTTGTTGTCGGCCACGGGCCTCGGCTTAGGGGGAGCGGTCGCGGCTACCGGCACCCTGACCCAAGCGGCGGGCTCGGCTGCCGTCGCTTCTACTGACACCCTAACCGGAGCCGCGTGGACGCAGTCCGCCGCTGCCGCCACTACGCTAACCGTCGCGGGTGGAGCAATCGCTAACAACGACCATGCCTTGATCGGTGGCACAGACTACAAGTTCGTGACTGCCCTCACCGGAAACGCAAATGAGGTTGCCATCGGCGGTAGTGACGCCCAAGCCCTCTTGAACCTGAAGGCTGCCGTCAATGCCGCGCCTGGTGGCGCCGGAACGGCGTATGGCATTGGAACAGTCGCCAATGATAACGTCACGGCGGGAACAGTTACTGGAACCACGCTCGCTTTCTCGGCCAACGTCAATGGAACCGGCGGAAACGCTATCACCTCGACAACGTCGGGTTCGGGGCACATCTCCTTCACTGCCGGCAGCTTGGCTGGTGGCACCGCGGGCAGCACGGTAACGGTTGGCGGCAAAACCTACACCTTCGTGACCGCCCTCAGCACCACGGCGACGGCAAATGAAGTAGTAGCCTCGAGCGAAGCTACCGGCCTGACGAACCTAAAGGCTGCGGTCAACGGTGCAGCCGGCGCCGGAAGTACTTACAGCAGCAATACCACGGCCAATACTCTCGTCACCGCAGGAGCAGTTACAGGAACCACGCTCGTGTTCGCCGCCAGCACCGCTGGTGCCAACGGCAACTTCCTCGCCACGGCGTCATCGGCCGGTTCGTGGGCTACCCTGGACTTCACTGGCGGCGCCGATACCGGAGTCGCTCCGTCGGCAGCTGCAGGCGATACCGTGACGGTGGGCTCACAAACCTACAGCTTCGTATCCAACCTCAACACCGCTCCCACGGCAAATCAGATCCAGGTCCTGGCAGGCTCCACCAACGCTGCCAGCCTGACCAACCTGGCGAATGCCATCAACGGCGGGAGCGGCGCGGGTGTTACCTACGCCTACGGGAGTAGCGCAACCGCGAATACTTCTGCCCGGGCAACAGCGAGTACAGACTCAATCGCATTCACTGCACTCAGTCCCGGCGTCGACGGCAACAGCATCAATACCTCGGCCAGCGGGTCGGGGGCCAATACCTTCGGTGCTGCGAACCTGGCTGGTGGTACGGCTGGATCGATTAACGATCTATTAACTCAATCCGACGCCACCGCGGCGTTGGCGACCATCAACACCGCCGTGCAAACGGTTGCCGGCCTGCGCGGCACCATCGGCGCAACCGTCAACCGCTTGCAGAGTGCGGCTGGCGTCATCAACAACCAGGTGCAGAATCTGACGGGGGCCGAAGACGGTGTCCGAGCCGCCGATATTCCATCCACGGTGGCCACCCTGGCGAAGTACTCCATCCTGGAACAGACCGGTGTTTCCTCACTGGCCCAGGCCAACCAACAGCAGCAGCTTGTACTGAAGCTGCTCCAGTAAGATTCACCCGAAGGGGGGCGGTACGATCCCGCCTCCCTTCGATTTCTTGCAGAAAATAGGTGGGTTATGAACGTTGACCCGGTGCAAGCGAGTTCGGCTGGGATTGCGTATCAGACTCCCGAGAAAAAGGTCCACGTCGCCACTCCCAAGCTTGTTGCTGCTTTGGGAAATGCCCCAAAGACGGGAATCGCCGAAACACAAAATAGGCCCGCTCCATCCGTAATCCCGGAACATGAAGTCAAATTGCAACTGGATACGTCAAGTGACATGGTGGTTTACCAAGGCTTAGACAAGCAATGGGGAGCCTGGTCCTACGAGTGCCCAGCGGCCAGCCGATCCAAAGCATCCAGCAGACCCAAGAACTGCTGCAACAAATTGCTTCGAGGGGCGAAGCCTCCCTTTTAGACGGAGCCTGGGCTCCGGTGGTGAAGGGGAGAGGAGAGAGAGAATGGCAATCAGCTTTAATGCCACGTCGCTGCTGAACGGGAATGGCATTGATGTCAAGTCCGTCGTGAACTCGATTCTCAACCAGCAAACCGGCCCATTGACCGCCTGGCAGAACGAGCAAACCGATCTCGCCACCCAGGCCGGGTTGCTGGCAGGGATCAACAACAACCTCACCAATTTAGCGGCAGCGGTAGTGTCGCTCGCGAATCCCACCGGCCCCCTGGCTTCCCAGTCCGCGACCTCGTCGCACATCAGCATCTTAACCGCCAGTGCTGAAACGACGGCTGCGGCGGGCACCCATCAGATCGTAGTATCCAAACTGGCGACCACAGGGACGCTCTACACCGATCCACTCAAAGACGGCAACACATCATTTCTGGCGGGCGACGCCACCACCGGCGACATCAAGCTGCAAGTGGGGGGAGCCAGTGGCACAAGTCACGACATTGTTATCACCCAGGGCAGCAATGACACGGTTAGCACTTTGGCTGGTTACATCAACACCCAGAAATGGGGCATCACGGCCAACGTCGTGACCGATGCCAACGGGGCGCGGCTGGCGCTGTATAGCCAATCCACCGGTACCCCGGGAGCGCTGTCCGTTACCAGCAACGACACCGGCCTGACCTTCAACGCGCCCGTGAGCGGGACCAACGCATCTGTGACGATTGACAGCGTGCCAATCAGCAGTCCCACCAACACCGTAACCGGAGCAATTAGCGGGGTGACGCTGAATCTGGCCAGCGCCGATGCGGAAACGCCCGTGCAGGTCACGGTGGGACCCGACGCGGCCCAAGCCACCGCGGCGATCAACACCTTCGTTAACGCCTACAACGCGGTAGTTAACAATCTCAACACCCAGTTCACCGTGAATCCGGCCACTAACGCCGAAGGGCCGCTGGGTGGCGACAGTTCCCTGCGCACATTGCAGTCCAATTTGCTCAATGATGTGACCTATTCGATTACGGGAAATAGCGGACTGGTCAACCTGGCCTCGTTGGGCATCGACATGAACAATGACGGGACTCTGACGGTGAACCAAGTCGCCACCGACACCCACCCCTCACTTGCCGGTGTGCTCGCCACAAACCCCGGCGCGGTTCAGAGCTTCTTTCAGAATGTTTCCGGCGCTGGCTTTGCCCAGAATTTCAACAATGACATCGTCAACCTGACGGACCTAACCGACGGCATCATGAACGTTGATATAGCCGGAAACCAAGCTCACCAGAAGGCGCTGGCCACCCAAATCACCGATTTGCAAGACCGCCTGGCCGCCCAACAAAAGATTTTGACCGCGCAATACGCCCAGCTCAATGCGACGCTCCAAGTCTATCCGTCTCTTCTGTACACCGTCACGGCGGTGCTTGGCGCCCTGGGCGGCAACTATTCTGTCACCCCCAACGCATCCACGAACACGACGCCCAACGCCGGCACGTCTACAGGATCATAGCTATGACCAATGCGCGCACCACCTATCGCGAAAACAACGTACGCGGCGCCACGGCTGTACGGCTCGTCGTCTTGCTCTATGAACAGATCATTCAAGACCTGACTCAGGCCGCACAGGCGATGGAGCGGAACGATATTGAGCTGCGGACCAATCGAATCAACCATGCGATTCTAGTCATCGGGCATCTGCAGTCGCCACTGGACTTTGCCAACGGAGGCAAGGTCGCCCAGGATCTCCACCATTTTTATGACGTTCTGCGCCAAAATCTTGTGCAGGTGCAGTTTCTACCTTCGAAAGCAGGAATCCGCCAGCTCATCACTGACGTGCTGGCGGTGCGAGAAGCATGGCTTGAAGTTGAGCGAGCTGAGAACCCCTCGGTCAGCACCGCCGTCCGCGCTGTTCCTGCCAGCCCCGCAGACCCCGAGACCGAACCTGTGCGCCTGGATTGGAAGGGATAGGACTGGAAGGGATAATGCCCCTGGATACGCTCGAAACCTTGCGGCAGGTGAATGACAATCTGCGTTCCGCGCTGATTCGTCTCCGTCCCGAACAGAAGGACTGTTCGACCATCCGGCCCCAGGACTTCTCTGACATTCTCAGCCAGCTTCTGCGAGCAGCGGAATGTCTGCGGCGCCTGGCTCCACATTCCGGCGCCGGTGCGGCGCTCGAGAAAGAATCGCTGGAGTACCGGAGCAACCTGGAAAAGCTGAAGCAATTCCTACCCGACCTGCACGGGCGCCTGCTGGCCGAGAAAGCGCGTCTGGAAGACGCACAGGTGCATGTCGCGGCTGCCGCCGCTTGGGTGCGAGCCAGCAAGAAAACACTCTGAAGCCCTACTCTGAAGCCCTATCGACTCGGGCCAATTCTATCGCCCGGAATTGAGATAGGGCGTTCGAGCTACCTTCCCCCTCACTTCAAGAAATCGAACAGATTCAGCTGCGAAAACTTGCTGATGGCGGCCAAGGTGGCTTGGGTGGAGGTCTGGGCGCTGGCCAAGCGGGTCGCGGCCGTCGCCAAGTCGGCGCCGCCGAGGGAGTTCTGCTCCTGGCTGAGCTGAAGTTTGGCGGCGTTCAGGTACGTGGTCTGCGACTGTGCCTGGTTCATCGAGTTGCCGTAGAACACGCGTTGCGCCGACAGATGGTCATAGGAGTCGCGAATCCCTGTGATCGCCGTATCGTATCCGGAATTGGACTGCAGGGCCTGGATCATATTCGTGACCGCCAAAAAAACGTCGTGTCCCGGCGCCACAAACAGCTGCGAACCCGGCTGGTTCACCGCCAACTGATATCCATTGCCGACGGTCACCGTGTTGACAGCATCGTTACCGTCATAGCGGACCCCCGAGGCCACCGTGCCGTCGGCCACAAAGGGCGGCGCATTGGTAAATGTGCCTGAGAAGATGTACCGGCCCTGATAGGTCGTGTTGGCCAACGATACGATCTGGTCCTGAATCCCCTGCAATTCGGTGACGATTGCCGCGCGGTTACTATCGGAGAGCGTGCCGTTCGCGCCCTCCACCCCCAGGCTGATCGCCCTCTGCAGGGCGGTGGTCACGGAACTGAGTGTCGAATCGGCCGTCTGCAACTGTCCCTGGATCGACACCAGGCTCTGCAGGTAGGTGGTGTTAAAGCTGATCTGGTCGTTGTTTTGGACCAGCAAGGCGGATGCAGCCGGATTGTCGGAGGGCTGATTCACGCTTCGACCGGTGGCAACTTCGAGCGAAGCCTGCTGGGAATTCAACTGCGTCTGGTTCAAAGCCGCCAGCAGGTCAGGCATGTAATTTGGATTCACGCGCATGGATCAGTACCTCCCCAGATTCACCGCCGCATCGAGCATGCTGTTGACCGTCGTCACGACGCGGGCCGCCGCCTGGTAGGCCGTCTGATACTTCACCATGTTGGCAGCTTCTTCGTCGAGTGAGACGGCAGAAATGCTGGAACGCTGATCCTGGAGTTGCCGTAGAATCTGGTCCGATGCATCGACATCGGCCGAAGCATTCGAGGTGTCGCTGCCAATCTTGAACACCAGGTTGGAATAGAAATCGAGCGGTTTCTGCCCGGCCACGACCGCCTGATCGTGCACGGCCAACAGGGCGGCCAGATTCCCGTTGCTGCCTGGAGTGCCATCGGAACTGGCGGCAACGAGCGCCGGGTCGGTGAGATTGACGCTCAACGCAGCCGCCGCGCCCACCCCGCCCGCTGGTGGAGGCGCGAAGAGGTTGACGCCGGCATCGCCGTTCAAATCGTAGCCTGATCGATTGGCGGTGTTGAGGGCATTGGCAAGGCCGGCGGCCAGCTGATCCAGACTGCTGCCGATGCTGGGAATTTCCTGGTCGCGAATCTGGATTAAACCGGCCAGGGTCCCACCCGTCAGTGAGCCAGTGATGTCCTGGCTCCCGGCCAGGATGCGTTGCAGACCGCCATTGCCCGTCTGATTGGTCAAGTCAAAGCTCTCTCCACCGCTTACCAGGGGAGTCCCGTCGGAAGTGGTCAATGCGATCCCATGCTCGGTCTGGATGACCGAGACATCCATCAGGCCCGAGAGCTGCCGGATCAGGCTGGTTTGCTTGTCGACCAAGGAGCCGGCGTTCTGATGCAAGTTCTCAAGACTGACGATCTGATGGCTGACGCTGGCGATCTGCGCGGTCAGGGTATTGATCTCGCCCACCGTTTGAACCACGTTCAAGTCCAGATTGCTGCGTTGCATTTGAAGATTGCCAGCGGTGGTATTGAAGTCGGTCGCCAGGTTGCCGGCCGCAGTCAGTACGGCCTGCCGCAACGACACACTCGAGGGGTCAGGCGAAAGTTGTTGCAGGCTGGTGAAGAAATTCGTGATGTCGGCCCCGATTCCAGTGCTGGCGCTTGAGAACATCGTCTGCATCTGTTGCAACGCGCCCAGCGAGGTATTGAGCTTGCTTTGCTGTTGGGTTGCCTGATTGAGCTGAATTTCGAGGATGGGGTCGCGCAAGCTCTCGATGCGCTGCAGCACCACTCCCGTTCCGAAACTGAGATTCCCCTCAACAATCGGATCGCCGGGAACCATGTCCGGGCGCTGCCGGGAATACCCTGGCGTGTTGGCGTTGGCTACGTTGTTGGTCGAGGTCTCCATCGCCTGCTGACTGGCCAGCAAAGAACTCAATGCGACCGAGAGTGACCCGTATAAGCCCGACATAGACTATTCTCCCGCCCCCGTCCCGGCTTCCAGCCGCGGCAAGCCAGGGACAGGCGCCGTGTAAGTGGGCGCGCAACTTTCGACCACGCGACTGAGCACAGCCAGGCTGCGCTGCATGTGCCGCAGCAGCGACCAATGCACGCGCGTGAGATAGCGGATGCGCGTTCCCAGTTCGCCCCACTCCGCTTCGAGGCGCGCAGAATACTCGCGATCCAGCGAGCGGTCGTAACCATTTTCGACTCTCGGAGTGGAAGGTTGCCCGGATTTGCGGAGTTGTTCTTCGAGAAGCCCCCACTGCCGGCAGAGTTCGGCTTGGTGCGCGGCGCCGCGCGCAATCGCTTCCGCGTCGTTGCGGACCAGCGCCAGCTGGCTTACCTCCAGGCTCTCGGCCAGGCTGCGCAGCAGCGCCAGGCGCTGCTCGATTACAGCGCTTAGTTCGGGAAGGGATGTATCGATGTCCGCCATATCCGGCTCGTCTCAGGCCAAGTCATCCAGTGCGTGCTTCGGAGTCTCGGGAGTCTCTTCTTTTTCTTCGTCCTTGGCCACTTTTTCAGGCGCAGGAGCGCGGCGGCGCCGGGGTGTGGCATCGCGCTCGCTGCCGCGCTTCTCGATCACCCGCAACAGCGAAGGATCGATCCCGTTGGTGAGCAGAGGATCCACAACTCACTCCCCTACTCACCTGAGTTCGCGCCCGCCAGTTCGGCAACCATGGCATGGGCGACTTGAGCGTCGCTGATCCGGTACCGCCCCGTGACCAGCAGCTTCTGCAGGGAGGCAACCTTCTGCCCTCGGATTTCGGGCTGCGCCATGACTTCGGCTTCCAGCGATCGCACGCGCGCCTGATCGAACGAGAAACGGGTTTGGTCCATCCCAGCCGTGCCGCTGGCCGGGGCGGGCGTTGCCGGCGATTGCCCAGCACGATTGGTTTTGCTGTTGTCCGGTGGCTCCGGTCCCGATGTCAGTAGATCTACTCTCATAAACCTCTCCGATCCCTTCTGTCTTCTCTATCGACAGATTCTTAATAAACCTTAATGTGCGGCGACGGCTCGCTTACCCGGTCGCACATCAAGGCCCAATCTCTCAATCGGCAAGGTTCGAAAAAACTTTAGTCCTTTCGGAGACTCCCCAGTTCAACCTTTCTCCGGTACTTTTGGTGTCTGCAAGTGGCTCTGGATCAGCCGCGCAATTCCAATGCCGCCCCGGTCCGCGATCGCCGAAGCCAGGGCCTGCGTCCCCATCAGCCGATAGTCGCTCGCTCCCGGAGTCGAATCTTCGCCGGCGCCCGAGAACGTCTTCTGCAGAGAGTCCATGAGCGAGGTGAGCAAAATAGCTTCAAAGTCGCGCGCCGCCTTCTCGCCTTTTCCCAGGGGTGGGCTGGCGGTGTTCATGCGCGGCAAGCTGGCCGCCAGCGAAACCTTCATCCCGTCATGCATCGGAACCCCCGGCATCAGATCACCTCCAGATCGGCATCGAGCGCGCCGGCCGCTTTGATCGCCTGCAGGATCGAGATCACGTCGCGCGCGGTTGCGCCCATGTTTTGCATGCCGTTGACCAGTTGTTCCACGCTCGCGCCCTCGCCGATCTCGACCCGTTTGGCCAGGCTGTCCTTGGCCTGCACCTCGGTCGGGCCTACGACCTCGGTCTTCCCTTGCGAAAGCGGCGCGGGCTGCGAAACCGCATACTCGGTCGAGATCTGCACTGAGAACCCTCCGTGCAGAATGGAGACTGCGCCCAGCCGCACATCTTTTCCCAGCACGATGGTTCCCGTGCGCTCATTGACCACGACCCGCGCGCGCCGGTGCACGCTGACCGTCACGTTCTCGATTTTTGCGACCACCGCGGTGAGGTTGGTAAGACCGGTCGTTCCCGCATCAACTTCCACCCGCCCGCCATCGCGCGCAATCGCTACCGCATGTCCGAACGCGCGGTTGATGGCGTCGGAAATCTCTCCGGCCGTGCTGAAATCCGCCTCCCGCAAGAGAAGCGACAGGGGCGCCAGCCGGTTGAAATCCAAGCTTAGGCTGCGTTCGACTCTCGCCCCACCCGGAACTCTCCCGACCGTGGGGTGGTTCATCTGCTTGCTTGCGCCCGCGCCTCCAGCGGCATACCCGCCCACCGCCACCGCTCCCTGCGCGGCGGCATAGACTTGGCCGTCGGCGCCATAAAGCGGCGTCAGCAGGAGCAGTCCGCCTTCGAGACTCTTGGCATCGCCCATCGAAGACACGGTGACGTCCATCTGTGTGCCGGGACGCGCAAAAGCGGGCAGGCTGGCGGTTACAAAGACCGCCGCCACGTTGTTGACCCGCACCGTGGTGGCAGGAATCTGCGCCCCCATGCGCTGCAGTATATTGGCGAGGGTCTGGGTAGTGAACACGGTTTGCTGGCGGTCTCCGGTGCCGGTCAGTCCGACAACCATGCCGTATCCAATCAGCGGATTTTCTCTCACGCCTTCGACGGTGGTGAGGTCGCGGATCTTGACCTCGATTGGTTCCGTGGCCACCAGCGTTGACGGAACCGCGAGCAGCAGAAGTCCAGCGAGCAAAGCGGCTTTCATAGCGCTCCTAAAGCTTGAACACCTAAAAATTGAACACGCGCAACAGCAGGCGCAGCAGCGTGTGGGGAGGCCGCACGCCGTCCGAGACCACGCCCTTGCCCTTGATCTCAAGCTCCAGATCGCCAATGGTATTCGAGGCGACGGTATTGTTCGGCCCAATATCGCCGCGCCGCACCACCCCGCGCACCACGATCGTCTGCTTCTCGTTGTTCATGTTGATCAACCGTTCCGCCTGGACAACCAGGTTGCCGCTCGGCAGCACTGCCACCACCCGGCCGGCGAGCGTCGTGGTTACGCTCGAAGTCGACGAGGCCTGGCCTTTGCCCGCCAGCGTCTCCGCCGAGTGCAGCCCGAGCAGGTTCGCCGCGCCTCCGAACTTGATTTTTCCCGGCAGAGAGTCCACACCGGAACTGGCGCTGAAGGTGCGCCCCGTGCTGACCGCGCCGGTGTTCGAGGTTTTCACGTCCTGCAGGACGACAATCGTGATCAGGTCGCCGACGGTTGCGGCCTTGTAATCGGTGCTCAACGATGCCAGCCGCCCGGAATCCACCCAGCAACTCCCCAACGTGCGCTCGGGAGCCGAAGGTTCCGCCATCTGCATGCGCGCCAGATACTTCGCCAGACTGTTGTCCTGCGAGTTCCGGCCCCACGCGATCCCCACCGCCAAACTCGCGACCAGCAGGCCCAGCACGAGATTTCTCACGTTCCCTCCGCGATTCATTGCGGCCATGCCTCAAGCAGAGCAGGCGCCGTAACCCGCGCCCGGAAAATGTGGCCATCCTGATTCTTCACGCGAATGATTTCGCCTTCGGCGCCGCGCTCCAGGCAAATCACGGAAGCGGTCAGGCGCAAACGGTTCGCAACCAGGACCACCATCGCCCGTTCTCCGGCCCGGACCGCAACTTTCTTGGGCTGCGCAGTTGCCGACCTAGACTCGGACCGGCACGATCCGGCAATGATCTTCTCGGTTGTCCGGTCGGTTGTCCGGGCATATGCCAGAAATGGAATGCACTGTCCCGGCTCGCGGCACTCCAGGCGGAACTGCACGCGCCCCAGACCGGCGTCCCAGCAGACCGTCGCCACTCGCAGCGTCCGCCCTTCGGCAGCCGGCACGGCGACGGGGAGATCCAGATCGTCAGCGCGCGGCAATTGCTCTTCGCGCAGTCCACGCTCGCGCAGTTCGCCCGCCACTGCCTGCCACGCTTCCTCGCGGGTCACGGGCGGAAACGGCAGGCGAGCCTCCTGGGCGAGAAGTGCGGGCCCCACTAATGCGAGAACGAGAATGCATCGAGCCGTCACTCTGCCACCTCTAACGTCCGAGGTTGTTGATCTGCTGGAACATCTGATCGGCGGCATTCACCACGCGCGAACTGGCCTCATAGGAACGCTGCGCCACGATCATGCTGATGAACTCGTCCACCACGCTGACATTGGACTGTTCCAGATAGCCTTGCTCGATCTGTCCCAGCCCATCGGTGCCGCCCGGCGTGCCCAGCACCGGATCGCCCGACGCGGTGGTGGCCAGAAACAGGTTCTTGCCAACACTGTTCAGTCCGCCGGGATTCGGAAACAGCGCGAGTTGAATGCTGCCGACTTGTTGCGCGGCCGTCTGTCCCGCGAGCGTAGCCGAGACCGTGCCGTCGGCCGCGATCGTGACCGAGGTCGCACCTTGCGGGATCGTGATCGAGGGCTGAAGGGGATTTCCATCCGAGGTCACGATGCCGCCCTGGGAGTCCTGATGAAACGCTCCGCTGCGCGTGTAGGCGATTTCGCCGGTCGGCAATTGCACCTGAAAAAATCCCTGCCCTTCGATGGCCAGATCGAACTGGTTGCCGGTGGCGCTCAGATCGCCTTGCAGTTGGATGATCTCGGACGCCGCCGGACGCGTGCCCAGGCCAATCTGCAGTCCTGTGGCTACGACGGTCTGCTGTGACGAGGCCGCTCCGGGCATGACCATGCTCTGGTAGATCAAGTCCTGGAACTGCATGCGGCGGCTGCGAAAGCCGGCAGTGCTGGAGTTTGCGAGGTTGTTGGCGATGGTATCCAGGTTGGTCTGCTGCGCCTGCATGCCACTGGCGGCGGTGTAGAGTGAGCGGAACATCATGCCTCCTAGACGCGGGGTATTTCGCTGGCTGCAATGCGGTTGAATTCGCTGTCAAACAGCGAAAGAGCGCGTTGCAGCATCTCGGCGTGCCGCTGCACTCCGATCAGCGTCATCACAGAAGTAATGGCATTCACGTTCGAAGACTCGAGCGTGCCCTCCTGGACAGACGTTTTCTTGGCCGGTTGGGCGCTCCCGTCTGGGGCGGCCATTAGAGTCCCGCCTTCGGAGGTCAGCCGGGTCCCCGGAGCGAACTCGACAAACCGGATGTTGCCCGCAGCCGCGCCGTTGAACCGGATCGCCCGAGGCGGTCACTAGCTCCCTGCTGCTTGCCACGCGGAAACTGCCATTGCGTGTGTAGCGTGTGCCGCCCGCCGTCTGGATCGCGAAAAAACCGGCGCCCTCGATTCCCAGATCGAGCGGATTACCGGTGTGCTGAAGAGTGCCCGCGGTCAGATCCAGATGCGACCCTTCGAGCACCCCGAAATTGTTGGTGGCCAGATTCAGCACGGTCGGAACGGTCGGGTTCGCCACCGCCAGCAGCGACTGAAACGTCGTCTGCTGGCCCCGGAACCCCGCTGTGTTCACATTGGCGAGATTGTGCGCCGACACTTCGAGCGCCTGGCTCTGCGCCCGTAACCCCGCGCATGCTGCGTAGAATCCACTATCCACGTTGACTCCTTCTTACGAAAGAGAAGAAGCACGCCAATCGCCAGTGGAGGAAAGGGCAGAGTTCGTTCAAGTGATCTGTTCTTAACAGCTTGGGCTCAGCAACCCGGACAGATAATGTTGGAGATTTCTTAGATATCTGGCGACCGGAAAACTCTGCCGGGCAGAACCGGACGTCCGGCAAGATTTACCTGGAAATTGTGAGGGCTCGGATTAGCTGTGCAGCTCGAGACGGACGGCCACTGGTGCGCCTTCAAAGAGTACGCAGACCTCCAACGTTTCGCCGTCGGCCAGCGAATGAAACTCGTATTCCCCGCCGCGGATGATTGTCGGAACGCTCAACATGCAGCGTCCATCCATCCCGGTCAGCTTATTCTTGAAGTTGCCCGCCACCATGTTGCAGATCTCGCCCAAGGCATCCGCGACCTGGTCCTCGGAGGTGACAATATCCCCCAGCATGCACTTGGCAAGTTGTTTGGCGGTCTGAGCGCCGCAACAAACCGTGAGCACTCCGCAAAGAGATCCCGCCAGACCGATCATGGCCGTGAACTCCCCGCTGGCCTTGTGCTCCGATCTCGAGGCCGGAGCCACGCGGCAACCCAGCATGATCTCGAACACCTCTTCGACGGCGAGTTCGAGGACCGGCTGCCAGTTCTCCTGTTGCGAGCGGGCGGAGGAGGAAGTATCTACTTTCATAGCTTTTTTCCGAGAACCGGCACGACATGCTCTTTCACTTGATCCGGAGTAAACGGCTTGCGGATATAACCCCGCGCGCCGCTGGAGAGCGCCTGCACTACGTGGGATTCGCTGCCCTCCGTGGTAATCATGACCACCGGGACCCCTTTGGCATTCTCCACCGTCCCCATCTGCCGGACAAACTCCAGCCCGTCCATCACCGGCATATTAATGTCGCACAGGATCAGATCCACCCGGTTCTCGCGCAAAACGCCCAGCGCTTCGGCCCCGTTCCCGGCTTCCATGACTCTTTCCAGCTCGATGCCTGCCTGGCGCAGCGAGCGTTCGACGATCTTGCGCATTACCGAAGAGTCGTCCACGATCAGCGCCCGGATCTTATCCATAGGTCTCACCACTCTGCGGTTCGCAGTCAGGCCGCGAAGCCGCGCGTCGCCATCTTCTAGCTGACTTGAGGTCCCATCGGCAAAATTCACCCGGCGCTTTAGGGCGACCCAAAGCAGGAACAATGCTCACAGTGGAAAACGGGACCAACGTGCCGATCTAACCTGGGCACCAAGATATTGAGGGGAGAGGCACTGCGGAACTCTGCCCGCTCGGCCAGCATCACGCGCGATGTCGTGACGCCGTGGGCGGCTCGGTGGCCCCGCCACCTGCTCCGCCGATTTGCCCCATTGAAAATGGAGATTGCGTTGTGTCATAGCATGCAAGAAAAAAAACGCGTAAGAAGAAAGGGCGGAGCACAAGTCCCCGCCCTTGAGTTTTCCTGACTATGGAGACCGTTACGGTGTGACCTTGGTGATGCGCGTGGCCCAGTTGCCGAGCGAGGTTCGAGTTCCGCCGCAGCTTCCGAAGCTGGCGGCGACAAAACCTGCTTCGTACGTGGCCAGGTCACAGCTCTGATTGATGTATTCGGTGGCAAACCAGATGGAATTGCCATCCACTACGCCAGCGCCGTAATCTCCCCAGCGTGGACGGCCGCCAAACACGTTCGTGTACTCGGTGAAACCATCTTGCAGTCCCGCACCCGCCTGCGCGATGTGCACATCACCGGCCCCGACCAGAGCATCGATGCTGGCATAGCCCACACTCGGGAAGGTGTCAGGTCCGACCACCGTAAACGAGATCACACCACGGCCACTGGGCGTAACTGCCACAGTTGGATAGGTCAAGTTGGCATCGTCCAGTGAAATAGTGCCCTGCTGGACGATTTTGCCGGCCAGCGACGTGCTGCTTACTTGCGGCACGAGAACGAAAAATGCAACGCCCGCATGGGTTGTGGCGCCACCGTCGGTAGTGATACCCGTGCCGAGCGCGCCCCAAAGCTTGCCATTGGCAAACATCACCTGCTGCAAGCGCGAATCGTTACTGTTCAGTCTCCCAATTACTTCCGGAATAGCGGCGTTGATTCCGTTCAAGAACAAGTTGCAGGCGGCGACCTCAATACACTGCCCCAACGGCCAGTTGTTAGTGGCATCGTTGGTGAGCGAGCCCGGCTGGTTCGAGCGCTGGGGATTGGTGTAGGCAACCGTGGTCACGAGCGTATTGGACAACGATGGCGCATTGCCCGCGTTCAGCGCCCGCGTGTTCGTGAGCGCCCAGAGCACGATCCGGTTATCAAGACCGGTGAATACCGCGAGCGAACTCAGGAAGAACTCCGTGCCATGGACTTGGGTCGGGAAATTGTTGGCCCCGGGAGACTGCGCCGGCCACACCGTGAAGCCAGGCACAGTGATATCCGGTGGTACCGCCACTACCTGAAAGTCGGTCGTGTCGTATTGGAACATAGTCACGGAAGGCAAACCCGCGGCCAGATCATGCTTGGGGAAAGCATAAATCTGCGAAGCGTGAAAGAAGGGGCCGAACAGATCGAACTCGTTGGTAGTGATGTAGATTCCGTTCGCGTCGGCGCCGATGTGCGGATAATCCCCTAGGCAGGCATTAGGGTGCGTGCGTCCCGCCGGAGTTGGACCGGGTGATGGGCTGCAGTGATGATCAGGCGTGCCTTGGGTGCCGTCGTCTTGAACTGGGACGCGGAAGATCGTCCAGCTCCCAAGTGGGCTCGAAGTGTTGCTTACCGCGATATCAAGGTGGTTCAGGCCAGAGAGCGACTGGGAAGTCGACTGGCCGTTGGCATCCACGTTGATGCGATCGAGGGTCAGCACTAGGTGGAACCAGCGCTGGGTTGCGGCATCGAACAGACAACTGGGATCGGTCACCGCAGGTCCAAACTTGTTTGGTGCGCCGCGCACAATCGCCGGCGCATACCCATAGAAACTGTTGAGGTCCGTCACCCCCAGCAACTGGTTGCCTGAGGCGTCGAATACATTCAGCACGTCGTTGGCGGATTCCAGCACGAAACCGTTCCCGGCGCACAGGCCCTGGTCCGGCGGCTCGACGGAAAACTGGTTCCCATGATTGGCCAGCCGCTGCTGGCGGAAGTTCAGTCCGTCAAAAGCGACGTTAATTTCCGGGTTGGATTTCGCTTTCTTCCCGGCATTGACCGACTGTGCGTTGCCGGGTTTCGCCGTGGGTAGCGTGCGGTTCACGAAACCGTTGTCTTGGTCGGCGTTGTCGGCGTCCTGTCCGAGGTCGTCAATTTCGGGCGCCTGGACGCCATCGCCACCCAACGGCTGAGGTTGAAATACCCCTTGTCCGCCCGCGGGAATCTGCCTCTGCAGCGGCGCAGGCGTCTGCGCCAGGGCAGTTCCGACGAGCCATGTAAAGAGACCGATGCAAATTCCAAGCCTTCGCAGAAACATATTCACTCCTCATTGATGTAGGTGCTTGTTTGTCCGCAGGTGACGGCCCCACTGGGAACACGCAGAGCGCGTTCTCTCAAATCCATTCCTCTGAGACCTTGCGCGGAAAATTACCGGAACTGGGAGACTCGTGGCGGACTGAGCGGGAATTTCCCGTTTGGCCTCAGAACAGCGGCGCTTATTGTACACCTCATGTGCCTGCTCACGCCCGAGCGCTCACCAACGGTTCAGTAACGAAAAAGTATGGCGCGACGTCTGGACTGGAGCCGTGCAGCCCGCCACGCTCTACCCTTCTCTTCGGTGAATCCGTTATCCTGACATCAGCCCATGACCCTGCTCGACGCCCAGCAATACGATCCCGCGAAGGAAAAGCGCCGCAAGATCAAGATCGCGCTCACCATTCTGGGCGTACTGGTTCTGGCCATGCTCGCCTGGATCTACCGCAACTGGCCCGAAGAGCACGCCGTCGATAAATTCTTCACCGCGCTCCAGACGCAGGACTACGAAACCGCCTACGGCATTTACTTCAACGATCCCGGCTGGCGCCAGCATCCGCAGAAGTATTCGCAGTACAGCTACGCCGATTTCTACCGCGATTGGGGACCGGGTGGAGAGTGGGGCCTGGTGAAATCACACCGCGTCTATGGCTCGGCCGGAACCAAGAGCTTCGGGAGTGGCGGAGGCACGGTGGTGGAAGTCGTCGTCAACGAACGTGCCGAGCACGCCCGCATGTTCGTGCAGAAGTCGGACAAGACGCTGACTGTGTATCCGTTCTAGTAGCGCGGGCGTCCCCGCCGGCATTTCCGCGCAGTTTCTACGCTGCGGTTACCGAAACGTGCGCCAGCGTCTTCTGCAGCGTCTCCTCATCGCCTGACGTCAGGCATTTCTTCGAGCGGTCGATCTGCCGCATCAGTCCCCACAAAACTTTTCCCGGACCCACTTCCACAAACAGGCGGACTCCCTTTTCAATCAGCAGACGCACCGACGGCTCCCATTTCACCGATCCCGTAACCTGGCGAACCAGCGCCGCACGGGCCGCTTCGGGCTCCATGACCGGCGCGGCATCCACATTGCAGACGACCGGGCAATGAGGTTCTCGAAAACTCAGCGCCGCAAGATCGCTCGCCAAACGATCCTGCGCCGGCTGCATCAGCCCACAATGGAAGGGCGCGCTCACCGGCAGGCGCACCGCTTTCTTCGCGCCGCGCTCATCCGCCAGCCTGATCGCCCGCTCCACCGCACCCGCATGCCCTGAGATGACAATCTGTTCCGGGGAATTGATATTCGCCGCCTGGCAGATCTCCCCCTGGGCTGCATCACTGGAAACCTCGTTGACCTCGTCGAGCGGCATCCCCAGGATGGCCGCCATCGCCCCCACGCCCACCGGCACGGCTTCCTGCATGTACTTGCCGCGATTGCGAACGGTGCGTAAGGCATCGGCAAACTTCAGAGTCCCGACCGCCACGTGCGCCGAATATTCGCCCAGGCTGTGTCCGGCCACGTAGTCGGGCTTGAGACCTCTCGCGAGCAAAACCCGCAGCGCCGCAACCGAAGCCGTCAGAATCGCCGGCTGCGTAATTTCGGTCAGCTTCAACTTCTCTTCGGGACCCTCAAAACAAAGTTGCGAGAGCTTGTAACCCAGCGCCTCGTCGGCCTCGTCAAAGGTCCGTCTCGCTACTGCGTGGTAGTCGAAGAGTTCCCTGCCCATGCCTACGGATTGCGAGCCTTGGCCGGGGAAGAGAAATGCAATGGGAGATGCGTTGCTCATAATCTCGTAAGGCGTCATGATGTCTGAAGCGCGGCGGCCGGACGCAACCTGGCCAGTTCCCGCGCGATCGTCTCATTCACCCTGCCGGCGGCGAACTCCGACGCCACCCGCACCGCGTTCTTGATCGCGTTTGTGTTCGAGGATCCGTGCGTGATGAAGCACACCCCTTTGACCCCCAACAACGGCGCCCCGCCGTACTCGGTGTGATCGAGACGCTTTTTGAAATCGGAAAACGCATTGCGCGAAAGCAGCGCCCCCACCTGCCGGGTGATCGTCGATCTCAATGTCTCCTTCAGCACCGCGCGCACCAGCCGAGCCACCCCTTCAGAAGTCTTCAGCGCAACGTTCCCGACGAACCCATCCGCGACGATCACGTCCACGTCCCCGTTGTAGAGGTCGCGGCCTTCCACGTTGCCGATAAAGTTGATGGGAAGCTGCTTCAGCAACTGGAAAGCCTCGCGCGTCAGGTCGTTGCCCTTGCCTTCTTCTTCGCCGATCGACAGCAGGCCCACCCGCGGACGCTGCATGCCAAAAATCGCGCGGCAATAGATATCTCCCATCACCGCGAACTGCGCAAGGTTCACCGGTTCGCAATCTACGTTCGCGCCCACGTCAAGCAGCACGGCCGCTGTGTTCAGCACCGTCGGAAATGCCGCCGCCAGCGCCGGACGGTCCACCCCCGGCAGCGCACCCAGCACCATCTTCGCGGTGGCCATGGCTGCGCCCGTATTCCCGGCCGTCACAAATCCAGCAGCACGCCCTTCGCGCACCAACCGCAGGCCCACGCGAATGGAGGAATCGCGTTTGGCGCGGATCGCCTCCACCTTGTCGTCCATGGTGATGACTTCGCTGGCGTGCACCACTTCAATCGGCAACCGCCGCGCACCGGGATAGCGCGCGAGTTCGGACTTGAGGCGAGCTTCGGGCCCGACCAGAAGCACGCGCGCCCCGTGATGACGCGCTGCCTGCAAAGCGCCTTCAATCTCCGGCTTCGGCGCCTTGTCGGACCCCATCGCATCCAGAGCGATTACGCTAGACATGGAAGGCGAGAATCAGAATCCTTGTGCTGCGTTTGTCGAGTGTGTTGTCGCGCAAGAGCGCGCCACAAGTTCAAGTTGCCATCGTTCCCTCAGCGTTGTCACCCTGAGCGAAGCGAAGGACGTATGCATTCTGTTTGCAGCGCCGAACTTTCGCACCCAAAGCGCAACCATCGCCCAGAATTGCCGTTATCTCTGGGACACAATAACCGTTAGGACTTCTCGGCGACCGCAACGACCTCGCGGCCCTTGTAGTGACCGCACTTCGGACACGCCCGGTGCGGAAGTTTCTGTTCGTGGCAATTCGGACACTCCGACAACGACTGTTTTGAAAGCGAGTCGTGCGCGCGACGACTTCCCGTCCGCGCCTTGGAGTGTCTCCGTTTTGGATTCGGCATGATGATTCCTTTCTTGAGTGCTCAGTTCTCAGTGCCAAGTGCTCAGGGGAGCGGGTCTCACTGAGAACTGAGAACCGGGAACTGAGAACCCATCTTTACTGTTGCAGCTTGTCCCGTATCTCTTTCAGCGCTGCCCAGCGCGGATCATCCAACCGCTCCGCGCACGAGCACTGACTTTCATTCAAATTCTTCCCGCAATGCGGGCACAATCCCTTACAGTCTTCACGACAGACCATCTTGAGCGGCAACGCCAGCAAAACCTGCTCGCGCAACGCATCTTCGAGCAGCAGACTTTCACCCTGG
>WNGE01003014.1_pt1 | contig 24149 bp, 20 predicted proteins | sample 5400651 | NCBI WGS metagenome assembly WNGE01 (sample SAMN13153370, study PRJNA577476) | soil metagenome | isolation source: 60 cm soil or saprolite under grassland replicate 2 | place: USA:California | collected 2016-06-15
CAGCAACGCCGGATCGAGCACATCCGGCCGGTTCGTGGCAGCCATCAAAATGACGCCTTCATTGGATTCGAAGCCGTCCATCTCGACCAGCAGTTGATTCAGAGTCTGCTCACGCTCGTCGTGACCGCCGCCCAAGCCAGCGCCACGGTGCCGTCCCACGGCGTCAATTTCGTCGATGAAGATGATGCAGGGAGCATTCTTCTTGCCCTGCTCAAACAAGTCGCGCACACGGCTGGCGCCCACGCCCACAAACATTTCGACAAAGTCCGAACCGGAGATCGAGAAGAAGGGAACGTTCGCTTCCCCCGCCACCGCCCGAGCCAACAAAGTCTTGCCTGTTCCCGGAGGCCCGACCAGCAGCACACCCTTCGGAATCCGTCCACCCAGCTTCTGAAACTTTTGCGCCTCGCGCAGGAACTCAATAATCTCGCGCAGCTCTTCCTTGGCTTCGTCTACGCCCGCCACGTCCTTGAACGTGACCTTCTTCTGCTGCATGGAGAGCAGGCGGGCGCGGCTCTTGCCAAACGACAGCGCCTTGTTGCCGCCCGTCTGCATTTGCCGGATCATGAAAAACCACAGCGCCGCCAACAACGCCAGCGGCAGCAGTTGGAACAGCCAACTCGGCCAGCTGCCATTGGTGATGTCCTTCACATTGACGCTCACACCCTTATCGCGCAGCGTCTTGTACATATCGGGATAGTTCGGCGGAACCGTCGAGTGGAAGGGCGAGTTGTCGGCCTTGTACTTGCCTTTCACATCCTGGGAGGTGATCACCACCTCGCGCACTAAGCCCTGGTCCACGTCCGACATGAACTGCGAGAAGTTAACTTCTTTTTCCTTGGGGCCACCGCTGCCGGTGCGAACGACCTGCCAGAGCAGAAACGCGGACACTACAATTACCAGCCAAAACAATACCGTCTTAAGCGTCGAATTCACCTAAAACTCCTCTGAATGCAGCGCCTTGCCCGTCCAGAAAAACAAAACAAGCCGGCTCACGACCTATTAGATGCCGGAGACGGGAAATTCGACGGAAAATGCCTGCTGCCCAATTCTAGCCCATTGCTAAACAAAACGGGAATAAGAGGTATGTAACAGAAGTCACGGGCCAAAGCGGGGTTGGGATGCCTGAGGGGATGTAGGATTCGGGGGCCCTTCTCCAGTCGAACGCCGCCTCTGTACCTGGCGGATCATAAAAAACCACAGGCCAGCCAAAAGAACCAGAGGAGCTAGATTGCCGATCCTGTTTGGCCAACTCTGTTCGGGCGCCCCCTTGAACCAGATTTCTACCCCGTGTTGCTGAAGAGCCTCCAGCATCGCCGACGAGTTGTAGGGCGCATAGACCAGAAAACTGACGCCCTTAGCGTCGAACCCATGAACCACACTCCCTGCAATCGTGACTCTGCTGACTTGCCCGCTCGCAATCCTCGCCAAGAACTCGGAATAGCTTATCTCGGGAGCACGTTGGTTGTCGGGCCCAGCTTTAACGGACTGCCAAAGCAGGAACGCGCTCAGGACAATGACCGCCCAGAAAATGACGGTTTTCGCAACGCTGCTCATATCGCCTTCCCTCAGTTCATAACCGCCAGATACGGCAGATTCCGTCCCGTCTGCCCTGGACTCCCCAGCCCATACCCGCACAGAAACGCGTCCTCCACCAGGAACCCGAAATAGTCCGGCTGTAGCGGCACCCGCCGCGCCGACTGCCGATCCAGCAAAGTCACCAGCTTCACCGACGCCGCGCCCCGCCCCCGCAGGTCGCTCATCAGGAATTCCGTGGTTACCCCGGAGTGCACCAACCCCTCTACCAGCAGCACATGCTTGCTTTGAACGCTCAACTCGTGGCTGAAGAGAATCTCCAGCAGAGGAGCATCGCCCTGCTGCGTCTGCTTGTATTTGGGCTTGATAAACGTGCAGACGACAGGCACGTCGATGGCGCGCACCAGGTCGCTCATAAAGATGAACCCGTTTTCAAGAATCCCCAGCGCAACCACCGTCTCACCGCGGTAATCGTCCGAGATCTGCCGTCCCAGTTCGTGGACTCTCTTTTGAATCTGGTCGGCCGAGATCACCTGTCGCAAGGTGGAGTTCGGCGAAGCGGTCATAGGAGAAGAGGCGCCTCCAGAAGCACGATATTACATCATAGAGTCTGCCCACCCGTTCGTTCCGTCCATCTCGTTTCGGAGAAAAACAACAAATGAGAAACGCCTTCCTCTGTGCTGCTCAGTGACCTCTGTGGTTAGGTCACTGTGTTTGAGTCACACCGAACCTCCCGAATCCAAATCACCCGCGAATCCTCGCGAACTGGCTGGACTGCGGCAGGCGCCGCGAACCCTCGCATCCATACCAACTCCCCGTCCGCTTCGATCACCGGCCACAGCTTCTTCTCGATCCCCACCGCATGCCGGTCGCTCAGCAGTTCCTTCACTTTCTTCGGCTGTCTCGTATAGGCCGGCCAGAACCGGTCTCCCGCACGCCAATTCCGAACTCGCATCGGGCCGCTCAGCTTGCCCGGATCAAACGCCTGCTGCCTCTCAGACTCCGGAACTCTGTCCCAACCGGTGAGGGCAGCCTCAATTCGAACGCCCAGTTCGCAAACCTCAACCGAGCCCGGGATGGGCAAGACATATTCGTAGTCCGCGGGCTGCCGATCACCGGCCGCCTCCCAGCGAAGCTCCCGTTGAGTGCGCCGAAGGATCCGCCCCCCAGGAAGTTCAAGGGTGCGCCCCGCCGCCCCCGCAGCCAGTCCCAGCACGTCTTCGATCACCCGAAACGAAACGCTGCGCGAGCCCGCATTCGCCTCCAGCCAGTTTCGAACCAAGCGCCGCTGCGCGGCCAGCCGTAGGTCCAACAGCGAGGCAACGTTCAAATCGCCCTCGGCCACTCGAACCTCCGGATGCCCACACTCCCAGTGTTCCTCCTCAGCCCGGGCAATCTCGGCAAGGTCGGCGAGGTTCTCCGCTGCCAACTCCCCGAAGCTTTCCCTCAAGACCGGCAGCACGCTGAGCCGCACCCGATTGCGAAGAAAGCTCAGATCGCGATTGGAAGAATCCTCACGCCATTCCTGCCCGCGCGCGCGCAAGAATTCCTGCAGTTCCGCCCGACGCACCTCAAGCAACGGCCGGACCACCTCCCCGCACACCCGCCCTTCATCCTCCCGTCGTTCATTCCTGAAGACCAACCGCGGATGAATCCCCGCCAGTCCTCGAATCCCGGTGCCCCGGAACATGCGCAGCAACACCGTCTCCGCCTGGTCGTCAAGCGTGTGAGCGGTAGCAATCTTCCCAACTCGCCCGGCCCACGCCAGTTCACGGAAGAAACCGTAACGCAGTGCGCGGGCGGCCGCTTCAATTCCCGCCCCTTGCTCTCGCCCAACCGGCGCAGCGCGTACCATTAACTCAAGGTCGTGCCGGCGTGCCAGGTCGGCCACGAATCGCTCGTCCTCGTCCGACTCCTCGCCCCGCAGCTTGTGATTCACATGCGCGACCGACAAAACAATCCCCATCTCGCCGCGTAACTCCAGCAGGAGAAGCAGAAGCGCCACCGAATCCGCGCCACCGGAAACGGCCACGGCCACCCGGTCACCAGCCTGGATCAGTTCCCGCGTGCGAATTGTGCCCAACAGCCGCTCAGCCAGTGCGCGCACAGAAGAATGGTACAGCAGCAGCCAGGACGTAGCGCCGCCGCCCCGGCGGCTGTCGTGGGGCGCCCCGCCCCCACCTGCAAGACGCAAGGTGCCGACGCTACAATTTGGGTGGCGAGAGGCGCCCATCTCGTAGTATGCTGCGCCCAGTAGATGTGGATTTCCTCGCGCTGCGCGTTCAAACGCGAGAATCGCGCTAAAACTATGCACCGTTGGACTGCAAGATTCCTGCTGCTGGCTATGCTCCTCCCGGTCTGCGGGCCGCTGGCACTGGCCCGTACTGCTCAGTCGCAAGCCATGCACTGCATGCGCAAGCCGCATCAGTCTGTCCAGCCCACGATGCACTGCCATCATGCGATGGCCCAAACGAGCGCCCAGGAAATCTCCGAAAAATCTTTCCGCTCACTCGATTGCTGCTGCCAGAATCATGACTGCTGCCGCAGCCTGAAGACTTCGGTGTGGGCCCGCCCCGCCTCCAATCTGCTTTCCTATGTCGGCCTTCTGACCGAACGTGCGCACGCTTCGCAGCGCGCGGCGCACGTCTCCGTCGATCTCGCCGGACAAGATTCCACGCGCGCTCCTCCCCGCAGCTGACTCCCTAAACCAGCTTCAATTTTCCAAGTCATCCTGAGCGGAACAGAGGGATCGCTAAGCGATCGCTCTGCGGAGTCGAAGGACCCCTACCCGAGCAAACGGTGAGGCGGCCTTTCGATGTCGCCGTCCCCGTGTCGATGGAACGGGCGAGATAAGCGCAAGGGATGGCTTCCATGCCAGCCACGAGCTGCACTAATGCAAGAGGACTGATACAACATGATGCGCCACAAACTACTCCTCGTCTGCGCCTTGTTCCTCACCGCTCTCCCTGCCCTCGCCAACATCTACGGGGCCATCCGCGGCGTCGTGCACGACCCGCAGCATCGCCCCATCGAGGGCACCATGGTCATGCTCAAAGCCAAGTCGTCCGACTGGGGCAAGAGCGTCACCAGCGACGCCACCGGCGAGTTCCAGTTCAACGCCGTCCCACTCGGCGAATATTCCGTCAGCGTGGCCAGCCCCGGCTTCGCGCAAACGGCGCAGGATGTCATCGTCATCTCGGGCACCGTACCGGTCGTTCACTTTCTATTGAAGGTGGCAATCGCGAACACTAACGTCACCGTCTCCGCCGCGCCCGCAGTCGCTTCCACCGATTCCGCCACGCCCATCACCCTTGTGGACCGCCTCGATATCCAGCGCACTCCCGGCGCCGACCGCACCAACAGCCTGGCCATGATCACCAACAACGTGCCCGGTTCCTACGTCACGCACGACCAACTTCACATCCGCGGCGGACATCAGACCACCTGGCTCGTCGATGGCGTGCCCGTTCCCAATACCAACATTGCCTCCAACATCGGTCCGCAATTCGATCCCAAAGACATCGACTACATGGAAGTGAATCGCGGCAGCTACGGCGCCGAGTTCGGCGATCGCACTTACGGTGTCTTCAACGTCGTTACCCGCACCGGCTTTGAGCGCAACAACCAGGCCGAACTCGTCCTCAGCGCCGGCAACTTCTATCAGACCAACGACTCCTTCAGTTTCGGCAGCCATACTGCGCGCTTCGCCTACTACGTCGGGCTGAACGGGAACCGCAGCAATCTCGGCATTCAAACCCCAATTCCGCAGGTCGTACACGACGCCGCCAATGGCTACGGAGGTTTCGGCTCCTTCATCTTCAATGTCAATCCTTCCAACCAGCTGCGCTTGGTCACTGCCCTGCGCAGGGATTACTACCAGGTCCCCTACGACCCGAACTTCAATGACTTGGAAAGCACGTTCTTCGACAGCAGCGGCCTCCGCGACAGCGACCGCGAAGCCGATGCTTTAATTAATGCTTCCTGGGTGCATACCTTCAACTCGAAGCTTCTGCTCACGGTGTCGCCCCTGTTTCACCGCAACAGCGCAGACTACCAGAGCGCACCCAATGACTACCCCACGGCTACCACCGATCGCCACTCCTCGACGTACGCCGGAGGCCAGGTGAGCTTTGGCGCAAGTTTCGCCCGAAACGATTTACAGATCGGCTTCTTTGGCTTCCACCAAAACGACGCTCACCGCCTGGGCATGCTCTTCAATTGCCCGACCAACGGCGATCCCAACTTCCAGGATTGCGAGCCCGGCCAGACGCCCTTCGCGGATCGCGAGACGCCTTCCGGCAGCCTTGCCGCATTCTTCCTCGACCAGAAATTCAAGCCTTTCTCCTGGCTAACTCTTTCCGCCGGCTTGCGCCCGACCCACTTTTCCGGCGTTGAATCCGAGAACGCCATCAGTCCGCGCTTCGGCGCAACCGTCACCGTCCCGCGGCTGCACTGGACTTTCCGCGCCTTCTACGGCCACTACTATCAAGCGCCGCCTTTGCTGACCGCCTCCGGTCCGTTGGTGCAGTTATGCAGCCAGCCGGACAACAACTGCGGATTCATACCACTCCACGGCGAACGCGACGAAGAACATCAGTTCGGCGTCACCATTCCCTACCGCGGATGGATGCTCGATGCCGACACTTTCCGCACCCGCGTCCGGAATTTCTTCGACCACAACACCATCGGGGAATCCAACCTCTTCTTCCCCCTCACGATTGAGAAGGCCCTCATCCGTGGCTGGGAACTGACGTTGCGTTCGCCGCGCATTGCCCATCGCGCCCAGATCCACCTCGCTTATTCCAACCAGGTTGTCTACGGGGGCGGCGACATCACTGGGGGGCTCACCGACTTCTCTTTGCCCGAAGATCTGTCGGCCCTCGACCACGACCAGCGCAACACTCTGAACATCGGCGCCTACGTAAGCTTCCCCTGGCGCTCCTACGCTTCCACCAACATTTACTACGGCTCAGGATTCACCAACGCTTTCCCCGACCAACCCTTTCCCGGAGGATATCTGCCTGGGCACACGACTTTCGACCTGTCGCTAGGCAAAGACTTCGGCGAACAAGTCTCCGCGTCGCTGAATGTATTGAACGTCGCGAACCGGCGCATCGAACTCGACAACAGCACCACCTTCGGAGGCTTCCACTGGAATAATCCCCGCGAAATCTTCGTCGAGCTTCGATATCGCTTCCATTACTGATCTGCGCTCGTGTGGGGCGGACACTCTTGTCCGCCAACTCGCAGGGCAACGATCGCCTTCGCTGGCCCGTTTGGGGAGGAATTTGCGCGAAACTCCGGTTTTCCTGAGACCTGAAACCTGCCAACTGAGACCTGCTCTTCGCGTTTGACGCTCTTCCATCGCGCTCCGTATAATCTGAACGTCCACACCCTTGCACCGGTAATGTGGGTGATCACCACGCTTGAGGTTCGGCGTGAAGAACCGGGCCACGTATGCGCCTTGCGCGCTCGCTGCCGAGGTCGGATAGGCCGGTTGCGATCAGTTCGTAGAACCAGCGAACTGGGAGCTTCCAGCATTCCCGAAAAAATCGAAGGAGTTCAAAGGATCCAATGATCAGCAAGTTTGCGCGAATGTCTCTGGTTACAGTGTTCTGTCTCTCGCTCTTCGCGGTGGCCCAGGCTGCCCCGGCCGGGGGCGCTCCCGCAGCCACCCCGAATGCCCCCTCCTCCGCACCGGCCGCCACGGGTACCAAGGTGGGAACCATCAACATTGAACAGGCAATCTTCGCCTCCAACGAAGGACGCCGCGATTTCGAAACGCTCAGCAAGAAATTCGAGCCCAAGCAAACCGAACTGAAGGGCATGAGCGACGAGATCGAGAGCCTCAAGAAGCAGCTCAATACCCAGGGCGAAAAAATGAACGAAGACGCGAAGGCCGTCCTGGTCAAGCAGATCGAAAGCAAGCAGAAGAGCTTCGAGCGGACGTCGCAAGACGCGCAGGAAGAATTCCAGGGTCAGCAGGGTGAGATCGGTAATCGCATCCTGACCAAGATGGCTCCCATGATCGTGAAGTACGCGGGCGAGAACGGCTACGGCATCATCATCGATACGTCGCAGCAGTGGCCCCGTGGTCCGGTGATCTGGTACGGACAGGCGGTCGATATCACGCAACCGATCGTCGAAGCCTACAATGTGCAATCGGGCGTGCCCGCGCCCGCCGCTGGCAGCGCGGCCGCCAAGCCAGTGAAGCCGGCAGGTCCTGGCGCCGCCAAGCCCACCACCCTGCCCGCCACCAAACCAGCCACCTCGCCCGCCACCAAGCCCGCGACCCCGCCCGCCACCAAACCGCCGTCCCAATAACGACACCAACAGCATCGATAAAGTTCCCTAAAGGCCGCATAAATTGTGGCCTTTTTCCTTTTCGCTGCGGGCGCTCGCGCAGGAGCAAATCCCCTTCCCGAGGTGTCTGTACGGAATAACGGGCCCGTCCGGAGGACACAATGTTCAGCACACTGGAAAGCACCTGGGACCGGTCCGCCCGCAGGGGATGGACCACGCTCGCATCGTTTGGCGTTCAGGCTATGGCGTTGAGCCTGTTGCTGCTGTTGCCGTTGATTTGATTCAGGGACCGCCGAAACTGCAGTGGTTCGAATCACCTCAGATTCTCACGCCACCGCCCGCACCTGCGCCGCCGTCGAGTGGCGAACGCCGAACAACACAATCGACCAATCTCAGCGCAACGCACATTATGCAGCCCCCAACGATTCCACCGACAATTGCGATCCTCAACGAGCCGTCCGCCGCATCGGCGCCAAATATCGATGAAGGAGGCGTGCCTGGAGGAACCGGTAAGAGCAGAAGCGGAGTGTTCAACTCCGTCGGTCCAACGGTCGAGGTTGCTCCACCACCACCGCCGCCTGCGCCCACCCATCCGCTCAGGATCTCGCACTGGTCGGAAGGCAACTTGATCTATCGCGTGCAGCCGATCTATCCCCCGCTTGCGCGGCAGGCTGGCATTCAAGGACCGGTTGAGTTGCGAGCCATCATCAGCCAGGCTGGGACGATCGAAAAACTGGTCGTACTGCGCGGACATCCGATGCTGGTTCCGGCGGCGATCGACGCGGTCCGGCATTGGCGTTATCGTCCGTATCTGCTGAATGGCGAACCCATCGAGGTCGAGATCGAGATCACGGCAAACTTCGTGCTCGGTGGAAGCTGAGGAGCAGTAGCTTGGTGTGGCGCGGACACTCCTGTCCGCGTGTGGGCAGCGCCTAGGCTGCAGACGCGGACAGGAGTGTCCGCGCCACACCAACCTGTACACTGGCACTAACTCGTGGCTCCTAAGCACTAGCAGCCAGAAGCCAGTAGCTGTTCTCCCGCTATAATCGGCTCGTGAACGCGCCGCGTCCCGATTACGCAACCATGCCGGAACATCGCACGTGGGCGGAGATTTCTCTGGCCGTGCTGCGCGACAATTTCCGCGCCATTCAGAAACATGTTGGTGCAGACGTTGCGATCTGCGCTGTGGTCAAAGCTGACGCATATGGGCATGGCGTAGTCGAGTGTGCCCGCGCGCTCGAGTCGGCAGGGGCGCCCTGGCTCGGCGTCACCGATGCCGCCGAAGGCCTCGCTCTCCGCAGCGCCGGTCTCAAGGCTCGGATTCTGCTGATGACCGGGATGTGGAAGGGCGAAGAGGATTTGATCGTTTCCCACCATCTCACGCCCACGGTTTGGGAATCCTGGCACATTCAGTTGCTCGAAAAAGCAGCCCGCATGCAGGACGCTATCTTACCTATCCATCTGAAGCTCGACACCGGGATGAACCGCCTGGGAGCCTCGAAGGACGCGTGGCCCAAGTTCTTCGACGCGCTGGCCAACTGTGAGCATCTGCGCCTGGAAGGCGTGAGCACGCACTTCGCTACCGTCCTGAACTCGCAAAAGACCAGTCAGCAGGTAACCCTCTTCGAGGAAGGACTCGCGGCCCTGCATGATAAAGGGCTCTGGCCGGCGCTGATTCATATGGCCAATTCTGCCGCCATCAGCGGGCGGCTGGAAACCCGGAAGACCATGGTGCGGCCGGGCATCGCACTCTACGGCTACTCACGTCCCGACTACTCGCAGCCCGCCACGGACGAAGAGCAGCCCTGCGATATCGTTCCGGCGGTCCGGCCCGTGCTCGCGTGGAAGACGCGAGTCATTGCCCTGAAAGAGGTCGCGGCCGGACAAGCGATCGGTTATGGAGGAACGTTCGTCGCAAAAGAGCGGCGCCGGATAGCCGTGCTGCCGGTCGGCTATGCCGATGGTTTCCACCGGCTGCTGTCCAATCGAGGACGCGTGCTGGTGCGCGGCGAGTATGCGCCGGTAGCCGGTCGCGTCTCGATGGATCTGACCACCTCGGACGTCAGCCATATCCCGGGCGTCGAAGTGGGAGACGAAGTGGTGCTCATCGGCGAGAGTAAGGGCAAGAGCATTGATGCCCGTGAACACGCGCGCCTGTGCGAGACCATCCCCTACGAGATTCTGTGCAACATCTCGGAGAGGGTGCCAAGGATGTATGGTGGCGTCTAGCTCTTAGCACATCCATCTTCGAATCTTAATTCGCAAGATCTTGTCATCCTGAGCGGAGCGAGGGATCTGCAGTTCGCCGCAAGATGCAGATCCCTCTGGCTGCAGCGCAACGAGTACTTCCAAAACATATTTGCTATAAAAGCTGTACACCATGCACTCTCGTTACGGCCGATGGATGCGCGACTGGGAGACCCGCCTCACGTCGGTGGACAACAACCGCGTGGTGCGTCCGCTGGACTGGGGGCTGGAGTGGACGGCCGGCTGGCCGGGCCGGAACGGCGGACCGAGCGGCGACTCTTCCCGCGAATTGATCGATTTTTTCGCCCGCCTTAACGACCGCATTATCCAGAACAGCGACGATTTCTACTCGTACCGGAAGCCGGCCGACTTCCGGCTGGAAGGCCGCGAGGTGCAGGTGTTCAGCACGCGCGAGGTTCCCGATCCGAAGCTGGAGGAGAAGGTTTGCGGGACGTATGCCGAGTTTCTGCGCTTCACTTCACCGGTCACAACTCCGTTCCCGGAAAACAACTTGGTGAACGCGCGCTGGTTTCCGGCGCACGGACGGCGCGCTGTGGTCGTGCTTCCTCATTGGAACGCCGACGGATTGGCGTACAACAGCCTGTGCCGGGTTTTGAATTGGCTGGGGATCGCGGTGTTGCGCCTCAGCATGCCGTATCACGACATCCGCCGTCCGGCTGGAGTCCAGCGTGCGGATTACGCCGTCTCGGCCAACATTGGCCGGACCATCGACTCGGTGCGCCAAGGGGTGATTGACGCCCGCTGCTGCCTCGACTGGCTGGAGTCGCAGGGCTACAACCGGCTGGGGATTGTCGGCACCAGCCTCGGTTCCTGCTACGCTTTCATTGCCACGGCGCACGATCCGCGGATTCGCGTCGCGGCCTTCAATCACGCTTCCACCTATGTTGCCGACGTGGTGTGGCAGGGGCAGTCGACTCGTCATATTCGGGAAGGCCTGCACGCGGCGATCGAACTCGACGACCTGCGGCGCGTGTGGCGGGCCGTCAGTCCGATGGTCTATTTCGATAAGTTCTCACGCTGGACGCGGAATTCCCTGGTTATTTACGCAAAGTACGACCTGACATTCCTGCCGGAGTTTTCCCGGCAAGTGGTGGCGGAGTTCGCACGACACGAACTGAATCACAAAGTGGTCGTGCTGCCCTGCGGCCACTATTCGATGGGCGAGTTTCCCTACAACTATCTGGACGGCTGGCACCTGGCGAGTTTTCTGCGGACGGCATTCGAGTAGAACTCATCCACCCATTCCATGAATGGGCCGCGCAGCGGTTGCTGGTGACATCGCGATTTCTCAACACCCATCCCAAATGTAGTGATGCTAGCCCTATCGAACGTAACGTGGACGCTGAATCCACAGTCGTTCTAGCATTAGCACATGGTGGTTCATCCGCAAGCAGCCAAGTCGTGAATATGGCTCGCCTTCGTTTTTCTGCTTTCAGCGGGAGCAGCGCAAACCAAGCCAGTTCGCTCAGTTCGTCCAGCGGGATGCCAAGCTGGGACAGCACGCGAAAGCTGTGGATTCAGCGAAACGGAACTACTGAGCGAATTCCGGTCAGAGCTTTGACTGCAGTCTCGACGTCTCGTGGTTGGTTTCAGCGGCGAGTATCGAATCGATTTGAATGGGTCGGTACGAACGCTCCACGAGCGATATTGGCGTTAACAGGTTTACACTCACGATCGAGTGGTTGGCGAAGTCGGGTTGTTGCGCCCGCATGGCTAGTATCGGATGGCAGCCTGGACTGGACAATTTCATACGCCTGACAGTTTGGCAAGAAACCGTGAGACAGGGGGAAACCTCGGTCTTGCGTAACTAGGATGTCGCTCGGAGCTGGACTAGACTGGCGTAGAACGGAGTATTCATTATGAAAATAGCCGCAGTGATCGGTGCATCAATGCTGAGCCTACTTCTAGGAACAACCGCTGTTGCCAACGCACAGCGTGGCCACAAGGACGAACAGGCTGGTTCCCAGAAGCAGCAAGGGAACGAGCACAAAAAGGAACACGGACGTTCATCTGCGCAGCAGCACTCGGACGGACACCAGGCGAATCGGCCGGAGGAACGGCGCGAACAACGCCCGCACGAGCAGCAGCGGGCACACGAGACCGGCCGAGAACGGCAGCAGCCACATAATCAGCGTGCGAATGGGCCGGAGCACATGCGCGAGGTAGTGCGGCACGAACCCGAACACCACTCTGGACCGCGAGATGCATGGCAGGGCCATCGCGCCCAGCATTGGCAGCATGAACATCATACTTGGCGCGAACGCGGGGGCTACAGGGGCTACCGCATTCCTGAAGACCGCTTCCGTGCGCATTTTGGGCGTGGACACTGGTTCCGCGTGCACAGCGTCCCAATCATTGTCGTGGATGGATACCCCCGATTCCAGTACGGGGGCTTCTGGTTCAGTATGGTTGATCCGTGGCCGGAATACTGGGCGCGCACCTGGTACGAAACCGACGACGTTTACGTCGACTACGTCAATGACGGGTATTACATGTATAACCGGCGTCATCCCGGAGTCGCTATAGCCGTCAACGTCTCGTTCTAATCGACAACAGAGGTCGCCGAAGACGAATGCCCTCCCCGTCAGGACCGAGCGGGAGGGCATCACGGTTACGCTCAGCCCTCGGGAGAAATCCCGCTACTGCTTGTCATACACGGCAGTGTTTTTGACCTTTTTGCCCTTAGAATCGGTTCCGCTCGTGCTGACGGTGCGGCTTTTGCCATCGGCCGACACGACAATGCGGCCCGTGACCGTAACCTTCCCGTCTTTCTTAACCGTTAACTCCAATGTGCGGTCATCAACCTTCCTGTACGACCGCGAGTCTGAGCTCGGATCGCCGGTGACAGGGTAGTCTTTCCCGTCGAACTTGCCCGTCCACTCGTTGTGCGTGGGTTTACCGTCGCTACTGCTGCCATCCACGGTGACTTTCACCTCGTCACCAGCGGCCTCGTAGACCACTGTGTGGTTCTTCGGTGCGTCTGGAGCGAACTTCGATTTGGCTTCGTTCAGCTTCCAGGTGCCGGTGTTTGCATCGCTAGCGGAACACAGTGCTCCAGCAACGAAGCAAAGCGTCACCATCAATATGATCGTTCTTGCTTTCATACTCCCCTCCTTAATTGAGAAGCGGATTATCCGACTGATTTGGCGCGGGACATTCTAGTACCTGGATGACGCAATGTCTCCAATAATTTACGAACTATTGACAGTTTACTGACAATCCCTTAGCGCGTTTCTCAGCATCAGAGAACCCCGCAAACCGGGTGAGGACTGTCCCGCCAGAATGCCCTGACAGGGAAATGGGTCTTGGCGTTCAGCTGTCCAGGCACCTTTTTTGTCGGGTGCTTTTCTGTCGATCGGCCAAACAACGAACCTACACTACTGAATCTAAGGAGTCACTTATGAAGAAAGTGCAAAGCATGATCGCAGGGTTGTGTCTGCTGTGTGCTATGGGAACTGCGCAAGGTCAAACCGTTTCGTGGAAACAATTGGTAGGGATTATTCCTGCGGGGAACGTTGTGGGCGTCGGCACGGGCGCGGTTACGGGTGGCTTTTTGCCTTGGACCACAAGCGCCGGCGCAGCGGAAGTGAACCTGAAAACAGGTTCCATCCACTTCTTCATCCGCGGACTAGTGTTCGCAGGCGGCGGTCTCGAAATTACGATTGGGACCCCGGGCGTGATCACCGCCGTGCGTGGCACTTTGGTGTGCGATGTGGACGGTAGCGCCAGTGCCGGAAATTCGGTGCTTGTGAATACCCCAGCGGTTCCGCTGAGCGCTACCGGGGATGCTCGATTCAGTGGTCACATGGAGCTTCCGGCGGTATGTTCGAGCGAATCCGACATCGCGTTTCTCGTGACTGCTGCCGCCATCCACGGCAACGAGATTACGGCGGGGTTTTGGCTGGCGAATGGAGCCGTGCTCATGAGGCACCCCGACGAGCGGCACTAGACACCTGTTTCGTCCCACTCTCGTCGGTAGGGTGGGACGAATTTCCCCGCTTGGAGAGCAACCCCATAAAGAAGCTTCTAGAGAGGTTCTCCCGTTCTGAAAGTTCGCGGCCGGCGCGGACAGAGTGTCCCCACTACAAGTTGCCCAGCATATGGGTAAAATAACTCGTGGTGCCTAACTATGAAAACTTCCTCGATGTCGCGTCCGCTGTGTGAAGTTGACCCGCAGATTGCTGCCGCCATTGACAACGAAACGCGCCGCCAGCATGAAGGGCTGGAGCTGATTGCCTCGGAAAATTTTGTTAGCGAAGCGGTTCTGGAAGCTGCTGCCTCGGTGTTTACCAACAAGTATGCGGAAGGATATCCGGGCAAACGCTATTACGGCGGGTGCGAGTTTACCGACGTGGTGGAAGAACTGGCCCGCCAGCGAGCCAAGAAGCTGTTCAGTGCGGAGCATGCCAATGTGCAACCCCATTCGGGGTCGCAGGCCAATCAGGCCGCTTATGCCGCGGTGCTGCAACCCGGCGATACGATTCTTGGCTTGAACTTGGCGCACGGCGGACACCTGACGCATGGGCATCATCTGAATTTCTCGGGCAAGACCTACAAGATCATTCCTTACGGCGTAACCAAAGAAACCGAGACGATTGACTACGACGATTTGGAAAAACTCGCCGAGAAGGAACGCCCGAAGCTGATTATCGGAGGCGGGAGCGCGTATCCTCGCATCATTGATTTTGTGCGCATGCGCCAGATTGCCGATAAAGTGGGGGCAATCTATCTCGTGGACATGGCGCACTTTGCGGGACTGGTGGCGGGCGGGGTGCATCCGTCGCCGGTGCCGCACGCGCAAATTGTGACTTCCACCACGCACAAGACGCTGCGCGGGCCGCGCTCGGGGATGATTCTGAGCAAGCAGGAGTTCGCGGCGCCGATCGATAAGACGGTGTTTCCGGGCATACAGGGTGGGCCCCTGGTGCACATCATCGCAGCGAAGGCGGTGTGCTTCCGGGAGGCATTGCAGCCGGGTTTCGCAGACTATGCGCGGCAGATCGTGGCCAACGCCAAGGTTTTGGCGGAGACACTGGCGGCTGAGGGCTTCCGAATTATCTCTGGGGGAACGGACACGCACCTGATGCTCGTCGACGTGTTCTCGAAGGGCATGCTGGGAAGCGAAGCGGAAAAGGCGCTGGGCGAAGCCGCGATCACCGTCAACAAGAACGCGATTCCTTTCGATACGAATCCGCCGATGAAGCCGAGCGGCATTCGGATTGGCACACCTGCGATGACGACACGCGGGATGAAAGAGGAGGAGATGCGGCAGATCGGGCGCTGGATCGCCGAGGGGCTGAATCATCGGACGGATGCGGCGGTGCTCGGGAGGATTCGGAAGGAAGTTTTGCAGTTGGCCGAAGAGTTCCCCTTGTATGCCGAGCGGCGCGCGCGGGCGCAGGCCGAAGTAAGGGCGTAATCAAACCCAGGGGCCCTTCGACTCGCAGGAACTTCCCTTCGTGAAGTTCCTGTTCCGCTCACCGGTGACCGGCCGACTAGGTCGTTACGAATCCCCTGTGTTCCTCTGTGTCCGCTGTGGTTAAATTCTCCTCGTGAAAGTCGCCATTGACATCCGTCGCATGACGGAATTCGGCATTGGCACGTACATGCGGAATGTGGTGCGAACGCTGGCGCGCCTGGACCGCGAGAGCAAGTATTTCCTCATCGGCGCTCAAGCCAAAGTGGCGGAATGCGAACCCCTGCCGCCGAACTTCCATGCGGTCGCGCTTGAGGGACGCGACAACACGGTCAAAGGCAATCTGGATTTTCGCGCGGTCGTGCGACGTCTGCACTGCGATGTGGTGCACATTCCACACCTGTTCTGGATCCCGCGCGGCCTGCCGTGCCCATACGTTCTTACGGTGCACGATTTGCTCGAACACATGTACGCATCGCGCGACGCTTCCAGCGTGTGGCGAAGTTTGCATTTTCAACTGACGCGGCGGGCTTTGAGCCACGCGGCCCGGGTCTTGGCGGTCTCGCAATTCACGAAAAGCGAAGTGGAGAGGATCTTCCGCATTCCCGGCGAACGCATCGAGGTGGTGTACAACGCCATCGACGAACGTTTTCTGCATGGCCATGCCACGCCGGCGGATCGCGATCTGATCGCCGAGCGCTACCAGGTGGCTTATCCGTTCATTCTGTATGCTGGCGCAATTCGTCCGCATAAGAACGTGGTGCGCATCATCGAGGCATTTTCGGCGCTCAAGAGCGAACTGGAGAAAGAGGGGCAGTTCCCCGATCTGAAGCTCATCGTGATCGGGGACGATCTTTCGAGCCACCCGCGGCTGCGCCGGACGGTGGTGCGGAGCGGCGTGCAGAACGATGTGCGTTTTCTGGGGTTCGTGCCGATTGAAGTATTGCGGATTTTTTACGATGTGGCGAAAATCTTCGTGTTCCCGTCGCTGTACGAAGGCTTCGGTCTGCCGCCGCTGGAAGCGATGGCCCACGGAACTCCGGTGGTGGCCTCTAACAACTCGAGCCTGCCGGAAGTCACGGGCAACGCCGCGCTGCTGGTGAATCCGGAAAACGTCTTCGAGATTCAGCGCGCCCTGCAGCGTGCGCTGCTCGATCCCACACTCCGCACGCGGATGAAACAGCGCGGCTACGAGCAAGCCCAGCGCTTTTCGTGGACGAGTTCGGTGTCGAGAATTCTGGAGATTTATCGCGAGGTGGCAGGAAGCGGTGCCACGCGCTCGGTGGCGGCGGATTGAGTCTATCCGATAGGGCTGCGGTGAGCGAGACGATGCACCGCGCTATCCCCGTATAATGGGCCTTCCGCGATGAATCCCGTCATGACTTCCGGGGTAGAACAGCTGACAACTGAAAGCCTAAACCGCCCGAACCGTCCGCTCTCGGATTGGCGGATTTGCCTGCTGGTTCTGATCGGGCTGTGGTTCGTCATTTACATGGTCGGGCTCTCCACGCCGGCACTGCTCGACGATGCGGACACGGTGCATGCCGAGGCGGCACGGGAAATGCTGCTGCGGCACAACTGGGTTACGTTGTACGTGAACGGAGTTCGGTATCTGGAGAAGGCGCCGCTGATGTATTGGAGCGTGGCTACGAGTTACACGCTGTTCGGCGTGAACGAGTGGAGTACGCGCTTTCCACTGATGCTGGGCGTGCTCGGCATGATCCTCGCGACCTATGGGCTGGGACGATGGGCATTTGGCGCGGAGGGCGGATTCGATTCGGGATTGGTGCTGGCGACGGCGCTGGGGCCCTATCTGTTCACGCGCTTTCTGATTCCCGACGTGCTCGTGGGATTGTGGCTCACGCTGACGTTCTGGCTTTTTCTGGAATCGCTGGAGGAGCCGCGGCCTTCGCGTTGGATATGCTGGGGGCTGGCCGCGGTGTGCGCGCTGAACGTGCTCACGAAGGGGTTGATCGGCCTTGCGTTTCCAGCCGGCGCAATCGGGTTGTACCTGCTGCTGACGGGAAATTTGAGGCACCTGCTCCGGCTGCGCCTAGTTACGGGCGCGATGGTTTTCTTCGCGATCGCCGCGCCCTGGCATATTCTGGCCGAGTTGGAGAATCCTGCGCAGGGCCAGGTGCGCGGATTCTTGTGGTTCTATTTCGTCAACGAACACTTCCTGCGGTTCTTGAACAAGCGGGTCCCGCGCGACTACGACACCGTTCCGCTGTTGCTGTTCTGGGTACTGCTGGTAGTGTGGCTGGTGCCGTGGAGCGTGTTCGTCCCGCAGTCGTTGGTGGAGGTGCCGCGCCGCTGGCGGGAATTCAGGTCACAGATGTCGCGGCGGCAGCGGGCGTATCTGCTTTTCTTTTTGTGGAACCTGGTGATCGTTGGCTTCTTCAGCTTCTCGACGCGGCAGGAATACTATACAATCCCCGCGATTCCGGGCATGGCGCTGCTGGTGGGTGGATGGCTCGCGCGGGAAAGAGAATCGGCGGCGGACAGCCGCCAGCGGCGCGGCGGACGAATCGCGTCGGCGGTGCTGCTGGCAATTGGCGTCGTGATCGCTGCGGCCGGTTTTGCGCTGCTGTGGTTTTCGAAAGCCCCGGCGCCGGGAACGGACCTTTCGGACTTACTGAAGAAGAATCCGCAGGACTACGCGCTCTCGTTCGGACACTTTCTCGATCTAACTCCGCAGGCGATGGGGGCGTTCCGGCTGCCCTTGTTCGGTTTTTCGCTGGCGTTTCTGTTGGGGACGCTGGCCACCTTTCTTTTCCGCCGTCGTGGTCGCGCGGGCACGGGAAATGCGGCGCTGGCGCTGATGATGGCCGTCGTGCTGGCGTGCGTGCATGCCGCGTTCACGATTTTTTCGCCCATTCTTTCTTCGAAGGATCTGGCGCGGGCGATTCAGGAGCGTTACAAGCCGGGCGACCTGGTCGTGGTTACCGGTCTGTACGAAAACGCTTCCTCTCTGAATTTTTACACCGGACTGCCACTGCGTTCGCTGCACAAACCGACCGGCAACATGTGGTATGGGTCGCGCTTCCCGGATGCGCCTCGGGTTTTCGAAACGCAGGCCACGTTCGCGCAGTTGTGGAATGGCCCGCAGCGCGTGTTCTTGTGGACGGATGAGGAAGCGCCCAGGGCATTGAGCGGGTTAGCGAGTTATGTGATCGCGCGGCGAGGCGGTAAGACAGTGTTTGTGAATCGGCCGATGGAGTAACAGTAATTCCGAGCGCGGGGCGCGCTCGGGACAGCCGGCAAAGTGCCGGCGCTACGACCTGGCCGCTTCCGGCGGAACTCTGGCTAACCGTCCATCTTTCAGATAAAACACATCACCGCGCCAGTGGATCTGGTGGCCGGCAAAACTTGCGGCCCAAACCAGCGGCGCGATCAAGTCCCGCAGCGGCAGCAGGAAAATGTTCCGGAGCGCGTGGCGGTCGTGCAGTACGGTTAACGATGCGGCCAGTCCGACAACCACGCGCGCCGCCAAGGTTATCGCACTGAGCGTCCATGCCCACGGGGCACCGCGAGCCGCGAGCAGCGCGGCGATGGACCAGGGCAAGCCAAACGTCAGAGCCATCCCCAGATATCCCCATCGCCGCGCATCGCGAACGCTCCGCGCCCAGCGCAGTTGATGATCCACAAACTGGCGGACCGTGTACGCGGGCAGAAAAGTGTCCACCGCCACATCGCTGAGTTCGACACTCTTTCCTCCGGCGGAGATGCGCTGGCCGAGTTCGTAGTCGTCGGCGAGATAGTCGAGGAGTATCTCGAATCCACCGATGGCACCGAGGTCGCTTCTCCGGAAGACCATGGTTGAGCCCAGAGCAAAATGCATGCCCCTCTCGACAATCCTGGCGCTGAGCACGCCAGGCACAAAATCCATGCTGATGCCGAGGGCTTCCAGGCGCGAACCGAGCGAGCGGCCGGCGATGCCGCGATACAGGCAGGTTACGAGTCCAACCGAATTGTCGCGCAGCGGCGCCACCACCCGGCGCAGGTAATCCCTCGAGACCCGAATGTCGCTATCGTCCACCAGCAGAATTTCGTGGTGTGCTGCCGGCAGCATCTGCACGAGGTTGCTTATTTTGACATTGGTTCCGAGAAACTGTTGGCACTCGATGAGTTCGATCTGGCGCTTCGGATACTTTGCTTGCAGCCTGTGCACGACTTCGATCGCCGGGTCGTCCGAATCGCTTACACCAAAGATGATTTGAAATTCCGGATAGTCCTGTTCGCAATGACTGCAGAAACTATCCCAGACTTCAGGATCAACGCCCTTCAGAGGTTTGAGGATGGAGACGGGGGGCAGTTGGCTATCCGGCAGGTTGGTCTGCCCTGACTTTTTGTGGCGGTCACTGAGATAGCGGATGAGTCCGAAGCCGGACAGAAGATAAAAAGACAGGCTGGCACCGGTTCCAAGCGTGGCTACCGCTTCCAGCACGACTCTTGTGGTTAAGTGCATTTCCAGCGCTTAGGCTATCAAACGTTGAGTGGTTCGATGCACAAAACTTGAAGACGCGAAATGAGTAAGAACAGCAAGCCGTGACCAGGGGCGTAGCCGCCGGGCGAGGACGCCCGGCGCTCCATCTACCAGGGGCGTAGCCGCCGGGCGAGGACGCCCGGCGCTCCATCTTGTCTTCGCATCGTTATTCGTAGCGGAGGGACTCGATTGGATCGAGGTTGGCCGCTTTCCACGCGGGATAAATGCCGAACAGCAGTCCCTCGGCCGCAGCGGCAAGAAAGCCTAAGCCGGCCCAGAACACCGACATGGTAGCGGGCAGGGAATCCCATACTAGGCGGATCGCGTAGGTGACGATCGCGCCCAGGAGCACGCCCAGGATCCCTCCGATGGCTGTGAGCGTGATCGCCTCAAGCGTGAATTGCAGCAGCACATCGCGTTTGCGGGCGCCCATGGCCTTGCGGACGCCGATTTCCCGCGTGCGCTCGGTTACGGACACCAGCATGACGTTCATCACGCCCACGCCACCCACGATCAAGGCCACGCTGGAAACGGCAAACATGAAGATGAACACCGCCCCGGTGATCTGGTTCCACACGTCCGAGAGCGAGTCCTGGGTGAAGATGGCGAAATTGTCCGGTTTGTCCGGGGGCACACGCCGGCGCCGGCGCAACAATTCGCGCATCTCGTCCTCGGCTTTGGGCATGTCCGCGTGCGAGGTCGCCTTGACGCTGATGAAGTGCTGCTTCAGTTCGGGGTGCAGTTTGCGCAGCGTGGACAGCGGGAAATAGACTTTGTTGTCTTCGGGGTTCTTGCCGCCACCGAACGCACTCTTGACTCTCTCAATCTCCCCGATCACCTGGAACAACTGTCCTTCGATATTGATTTCCTTGCCCACCGGATCGGTCCCGCCAAAAAGCTCTTCCGAAGTGTCGGCGCCGATTATGATCACCGGCGCCCGCCGCTCGTCATCGATTTCGCTGAACCATCGTCCAGCCTTCATGTTCAGATCGAAAACCTTCATGACCGCCGCGGTGTCGCCTTCCAGAATCGTCTGCTTGGCCTTGCGGTCGCCATACTTGACCACGAACGTGCCGGTGCCGAACTGCGGCTCGAAATATTTCACACCCGCCGTGACGGCTTTTACGTGCGGCAAGTCCTTCATCGCTTCCGCATCTTCGAAAGTAAGTTCTTTGCGAATGCGCAACTCTTCGGTGGGCCGCCCGAACGTAATCGGCATGTGAAAGGCAAAAATGATATTCGATCCCATGCTGCTGATCATGCTGTTGACGTTGTCGTTGAGCCCGCGCACGATCGACGAAATTCCGATAACGACTGCCACGCCGATCACGATCCCCAGCACGGTGAGCCCGGAGCGCAGCTTGTTGCTGCGTATGGTGGCCAGCGCCATCGCGATGATTTCACCGAACTCGCTTTTGCCCAGCATTTTCAGTTCAACCTTTTACCACCGTTTCGGAGCCGAGGGCGAGGCGCCCTCGGGACAGTCGGCAAGGTGCCGGCGCTACGTTTCAAAGCGCAGCGCCGTGATCGGATCGAGCATCGCTGCCCGCCGCGCCGGGTACACGCCGAAGAAAATTCCCACGCTCCCGGCGACCGTCAGCCCAGCCGCGACTGCCCAGAGCTTGATTACCGAAGGCATTCCCACCGCGATTGTGACCCCCTTGGCGACTGCGATTCCGAGCAGTACGCCAACCAGGCCGCCCGCCAAGGCCAGGGTCACCGCTTCAATCAGGAACTGCAGCAGCACATCGGAGCGCCTTGCACCCATGGCCTTGCGAATTCCCACTTCCCGCGTGCGTTCGGTGACCGAGACCAGCATGATGTTCATGATTACGATTCCACCCACCACCATGGAAATTGCGGCGATGCCGATCATGGCGACGAAAAATGTCCCGGTGAGGTTTGACCAGATGCTCAGCAAACTGCTGTTGGTCTCAACGTCAAACGAGTCCGACCCGCCCGCGGGATCGTGGCGGCGCGCGCGCAGGATCGCCCGTGCCTCGTCCATGGCTGAGTCCAGGACGGGGCCGGTTCCAACAGCCTTGGCGGAGATGCGCATGTTAGTCTTGTAGCTGCCATATTGTTTCATCCAAGCCGTCATGGGGATCATTACGTAGTTGTCCAAACTCTGTCCCAGCGTCTTGCCCTTCTTCTTCCCCACCCCGATGATCCGGTACACCCAGCCATCCACTCGAATTTCCTTCCCAATCGGATCAACCCCCGGCATGAGTGTCTCAGGGATATCGGTACCCACTACGGCTACGGGCGCGTTATTTTCCAGATCTGATTCTCCCAGCATGCGGCCCGAGCCCATGTCGATGTTCTGCGTGATCGCTACCGTCGGCGTCATCCCCTGCACGAAGGTGTCGCTGAGAGACTGCTCGGCATATTTCACATGGCCACTATTGTTGCGCGCATAGGCTCCCACGTAGGCGCACAGCTTGCACCCCTCCCGCACCGCCCGGTAGTCGTCCATGGTCAGTTCTTTGCGCTTCTGACCTTCCATGAAGTGGTCGACGTTGGTGACCACCGGCGAAACCTTGAACATGATGAATACATCTGCGCCCAGATTGAAGATTCGCTCCCCAACGTAGGCGTTAATCCCATTGACGAAGGTTACGACCGCGATCACAGCCGCGACCCCGATCACCACGCCCAGCAGGGTCAGCGCCGACCGGAGTTTATTCGCCCAGAGCGACTGGAACGCGATTTTGATGGCCTCGGAAACGTTCATAAGCTAGGTCGCAAGTGTTAGGTGTTAAGTCTCAGTTCTCAGATCCCAGGATCGAGGCTCTAGACGTCTTGCCTTGGGCCCCTTGCCTGGCTATCAGTCTAACAGCCGGGCCTAAAGTTCTGAGCCCTGCGACCTGAGACCTACGACCTGGAGGGAGACAATCGAATATAATGATGCTGTTGGCAGCTGGGCCGGACGGTCGCTGTCGCAAGACAGAGGAAAGTCCGAACTCCGCAGGGCAGTGTGCCGGATAACGTCCGGGAGGGCCCCCGCGCTTGTAAGGGCGGGATCGTTCGACGGAAAGTGCCACAGAAAATATACCGCCCGAGCCGCAAGGTTCGGGTAAGGGTGAAAAGGTGCGGTAAGAGCGCACCGCCGCGGCAGTAATGCAGCGGGCAGGGCAAACCCCACACGGAGCAAGACCAAATAGGGAGGGATTTCCCGGCGAAGCTTCGGCGTAGCCGGGGGCGCGTGCCGGCCCGGTGCGCCACAACCTCCGGGTAGGTCGCTTGAGCCCCGCAGCAATGCGCGGCCCAGAGGAATGACCGTCGCGCCGCAAGGCGGACAGAATTCGGCTTACAGGTCCGGCTGCCACAAACTATTTTGATTTCAATTGTTTAGGAACTCGGCTCGCGTAATTGTGACGCCCGTGTGACGGAAAAACAGGATCGGCCTAACGAAATCTCAATCACTTACAAGCAACACCTCCCCTTCCTCGCTGTTCATTTTGAGAAAAAGCTCTAGTTCGGCTTTTTTGCCTTGCTCTGGGGGTTCGCTGGCCTGGGTTGTGGATAGGTTTTCGAGCTTGCCGGGGCCGTTCTCCGATTCGAGAAGCCCAGATTCTCGTGGTATCTCGATGAGTGATTTCTGATTTCCGAGGGTTCCGGCTTCCTCTGATCAATAACCGTGGACTTTCTACGACAGCTTTGGCAAAGGTCCTCCGGGCCTCGTGAGGCAGATCATGCCCGACGCTGCTTCCCTTGGTGATCCTGTAGGGCATATTTGCCCAAAAATTTCTTGGGCAGTGTGGGATCTATTGCCGATGGTATTGATCGATAGGTTCGCATCGGTCGGGGGACGAGCGGCGTTCGACAATGGGACGTGGCATACTTTTCCCGCTAGGACAAATCAGGATGGCCCCTCTGGCTTCATTTCTGGAGTATGACAAGATCACTGCACGCTATAAGATCGCATCTGTGATCGGACTCTCGACGAATTTCAAAAGTTAAATGCTAGCAGCGATCACCCAAAACCGGCCAATAGTTATCACCTGAAAACCGGCCAACGAGAATAGCGTCCGGGACATTGACAACCACGGCGGCCCTTAGGCTCCGTGGGCATGGCCAATGTCTTGAACGAAGAGAAGAAACAGCAAGTTTTAGCTCTGGGACGGCTGGGCTGGCCGC
>WNGE01004631.1_pt1 | contig 24130 bp, 22 predicted proteins | sample 5400651 | NCBI WGS metagenome assembly WNGE01 (sample SAMN13153370, study PRJNA577476) | soil metagenome | isolation source: 60 cm soil or saprolite under grassland replicate 2 | place: USA:California | collected 2016-06-15
TCGGCTGATAGCGGACGATCTCCGGCGCGATCCGCTCCGCCTGCACCAGCAGCCCGAACGCCTCACTGTCGTCCCGGCGCAGGAACCGCGCCTTGGCCTGGTGCATCCGATGAAAGCAACGCCGATCCACCGTCGGCAGCGGATCCGCCGGCATCGCCTCCGCCATCCGCAGCGCCGCCCGCGGCTCGTACAACTCCACCAGCATCCCAACTCGCTGGATCGCCGCCATCGCCGGCCCAAAGTCAAGGTGCAGATCCTTACGATCCTGCCCGAGCCGCTCGGCGGCCCGCGACGCGCTGCCCCACAGCCGCTCGTGCTCCGCACGGTCCTGGAGGCGAGCGGCGGCGAACGCGGCCAGCAACCGCAGCGACCCCCACACGGTCAGCCGCTCCGGCGAGGCGTCACGGCTCGGTATGAGCCCGGCCGCAGCCGTGTCGCCCAGCGCGATCACGTCCCCGAGCTGCCCGTGCGCCAACAGCACCTGCTGCAACGCCCGCGCGCCGGCGGCGGCCAGCAAGGCATCGTCTGCCTGCTCGGCGGCGCTGACCGCCCGATCCGCAGCGATCCACGCCAGATCGTCCTCGCCGTGGTAGTACAGCTCCCAGGCAGCCAGCCGGTACAGCTTGGTCAGCACGCGCCACGCCGCGCGCCGCTCGGACGATCCCTCAGACGCTGCCCGCTCGGCGCGGCGAGTCTCGCGGAGCAGCCGCGGGAGCAGCCACACCACGCCCGAGAAGTTGTTCTTGTTCGTCTCGTACAGGTGCCAGGCATGGCTGGTGTCGCGCTCCAGGTCTTCCAGCGGGCGCGGCGTGTCGCCCTGCGCGTCGTTCAATCCGTGGATGCCGTCGTAGTGCAGCAGTACGCGGCGCAACTCCAGCAGGACGCCCGCCGGCTCGGGCATGTGCGGCCCCTTGGGCGGCGGGGCGATGGGCTTGCCCGTCAGCTTGCCGGGCGCCACGCCAAGGACTTCGGACAGCTCGAGCACGACACGGACGGAGTCGACCGGCCGCGCGCCCTGTTCGATGCCGCGCACCCAGCCCACGGAGCGGTTGAGCCGCATGGCAAGCGCCTGTTGGGTCCAGCCCCGTTGCCGACGGTAGAAGGCGACGATCTCACCGATGGCGAGCGCCCTGTTCGCCTCCGCCATATCGAGCCTCCGCCAAGTCCTACGATGCCCCGGCCGTTCCCGACACCGGGATCTCTCTGACCAGGTCACGCTATCACGGCGTTTCACGAACGCCTGGCAGGACCGCCGAAGCGAGGCGCGACCGCTGCACTACATCGAGGTTGTCGCGGCGGGCGGTCCGCGGCCGGGTCGAGTTCTGCTACAAGTACGGGGAAGTGCCCGGCGACAGCGAGGGCGAAGGTCTCGGTGCCGGCGCAGCGAGGTGAGCGGTGGCCGAACCACGAGCGTGGGAAATCGGACAGCCAATAGGACCAAGGTCCTGTCGTCTCAGCCCCCGGGTGGCCCTTGTGGTCAGTCCCAGCACGTCCCCTCCAATGACGTTGGAGGGCACCAACACCTACGTGGTCGCCGCGCCCGGCTCCCGCACCGCGCTGGTCATCGACCCCGGCCCCCTCGACCCCGACCACGCCGCCCGCGTGACCCGGGCGAGCGGCGGGCGGCAGATCGAGCTGGTGCTGCTCACCCACGCCCACGTCGACCACGCCGACGGCGCCCGCGACTTCGCCGAGCGCGCCGGCGCGCCGCTGGCCGCGCTCGACCCGGCCTGGGCGACGACCGGCCCGGCCGCCCGCGGGGAGCTGGTCCGCGGCCGCGAGCTGACCGCCGGCGGGGTCCGGCTGGAGCCGCTGCCCACCCCGGGCCACTCCGCCGACCACTGCTGCTTCTGGCTGGGGGCCGAGCGCGCCATGTTCACGGGCGACCACGTCCTCGGCCGCGGCACCACCGTGGTGGAGTGGCCCGGCGGCGACATGGGTGAGTACCTGGCTTCGCTGGAGGCGGTGCTCCGCTTCGGGCCGGAGCGCCTCTACCCGGGGCACGGCCCGATGGTCACCGACCCGGCCGCGACCATCCGCGGCTACGTCGACCACCGGCTCCAGCGCGAGGCCCAGGTGCTGGCCGCGCTCGCGACCGGCGAGCGCAGCCCGGCCGGGATGGTCGCCCGCATCTACGCCGATGTCGACTCGGCTCTGCACCCCGCAGCGGAGCTCTCGGTCCGCGCCCACCTCGCGAAGCTGGTCCGCGAGGGGTGCGTGGCGGAGGTGGACGGCGGGTTCGCGCCCGTGCGGGAACCTCCGAGGAGGTGAGGCGCGGAGGCACCGGAGGTCAGGCGGACTCGCCGGCCCACTGGCCGAACGCGGCCCAGAAGGGGTCGAGGCCTGGGTGCTCGAGCGCGCGCTCCCGACCCCGGTCGACCAGCACCGTGCCGAACGAGCGGTCGGTCACGTCGCCGACCAGCGCCGCGGGGATGCCGGCCCGGCCGAGCGCGGCGAGGAAGCCTTCGGCATGCGCGGGCCGCACGGTCGCGACCAGGGTCCCCTCCGAGATCGAGCTGTACGGGTCGATGCCCACGTGGTCGCAGACGACCCGCACCTCCGGTCGCACCGGGATGGCGTCGCGCTGGACGCGAAGGCCCACCTGGGAGGCGGCGGCCAGCTCCGCGAGGGCGCCGAGCACCCCGCCCTCGGTGGCGTCGTGCATCGCGGTCACGCCCCGGTCGCGCAGGCCGTACGCGGCGGCGACCCGGGCCTCGGGCACCACCGTCATCTGCTCGAACAGCCGGTCCGCGGCGGCCGTGACCCCCTCGCCGACGCCCTTGGCGAGCCGGTCGGGGAATGTGGCGGCGAACAGGGCGGTCGCCTCGATCGCGGCGCCCTTGGTCACGACCACCCGGTCGCCCGGCTCGGCCATGGTCGGGGTCACGAAGGCGTGCTCCGGCCCGACCGCGGCGCAGGTGGCGCCGCCCACCATGGGCCAGTTGCAGCCGTCGTAGCGGGCCGTGTGGCCGGTGACCACCGCGAGGCCGAGGTCGGCGCAGGCGCGCGAGTACGCGTCCCACAGGGCCGCCAGGTCGCTCTCGGTGATGTCGGGCGGGAGGTTGAGGTCCACCGCCATCCAGCGCAGCTCCAGGCCGCTGGTGGCGGCGTCGGAGGCGAGGATGTGCACGGCGAACCAGGCGGCCCGCTCCCAGCCGTAGCCCGGGACCACGAACACCGGGTCGGTGGTGAGCGCCATGGCGATTCCCGGCGCCACCCGGAGGACGCCGACGTCCACCCCGTGCTGCGGGCCGATCAGCACGTCCCGGTCGCCGGCGCCCAGGCGGCCGAGGATGACGTCGGAGAAAACGGCCGAGGTGACCTTGCCGGTTGCCTGCCCGCCCTGCTCGCCGTGTTCGCTCATGCGGGCGAGCCTATCGCTCCCGGGCGGGCCGTGCCCGGAGCCTTCGGGACCTGGCGGGGACCTCGGCGCTGGCGAGCGCCTCGGCGTAGAGCGCCGCGTAGGTTCGGGCGGCGGCATGCGGGCTGAACCGCTCCGCCGCGGCGCGGCGGCCCGCCGCAGCCCGCTCGGCGGCGCGGGCGGGGTGCTCGGCGACCTCCTCGATCACCCTGGCCAGCGCGGACGGCTCGCCGGGAGGGAAGGTCCAGCCGCTGCTGCCGTCGTCGACCACGTCGAGCAGGCCACCCGAGGCGGCGGCGATCACCGGGGCGCCGGAGAGCTGGCCCTCGACCGCCACCAGCCCGAGCCCCTCCTGGCTGCCGGGCACCAGCAGCGCGGCGGCGCGGCGGTAGCGGTCGGCCAACGCTTGCTGGGGGAGGTTGGACTCCCAGTGGAGCCGGTCGGCGACGCCGAGCTCCTTGGCGAGCCGGCGCAGGTCCGGCTCCAGCGGGCCGCTGCCCACCAGGCGCAGCGGCAGCTCGGCGGCGGGCCCGCGCAGCCCGGCCAGGGCGCGCAGGGCGAGGCCCGCTCCCTTCTGGCCGTCGAGCCGGCCGACGAACAGCAGCTCAGTGCGAGGCCCGCCGCCTGGGGAGAACAGCGTCTCGTCCACCGGCATGGGGGCCACCCGGATGCGGTCGGCGCTCTCGGGCGCGAATTCGGCGGCCTGGTCCCGCAGCCAGGCCGAGACGGTGGTGACCACGGCCGAGGCGCGCAGCACGCGGGCGCACACGGCTTGCGCGGCAGGCCGTGAGCGGGCCAGCCGCACGTCGGTGCCGTGCATTGTGGTGACCAGAGGCCGCCGCCGCGCCGCCAGGGCCTGCACGCCGCCCGGGAACCACCAGTGGGCGTGGACCAGGTCGGCGCCGCCCGCCGCCCGCCGCAGCGCGACCGTGCCCGCGGCCAGCAGCCCGGCGAGCGCGAGCGCCCCGCCCGGGCTGGTGGCGCGGGTGTGCATGGTGCCGGTGTACGCCAACGTCTCGGCGCGGCGGGCCGCGTAGCGGTAGCGGCGCACCGCCACGCCACGCAGCCGGTCCCGGGCCGCGAGCCCTGGTGCCGCGGGAGCCACCGCCTCGACCTCGACGGCCTCGCGGCCGAGCGCCAGCGCCAGCCGCAGCAGGAAGCTGCCGGCCAGGTCGTCCTCGTGGCGCGGGAAGGCGTGCGCCGCGAACACCACTCGCGTCCGCCCGGTGGCTGTGGCCATGCCGCGGATCCTACTTCCTGCTCCGCCTGCCCCGCGGCGGCAGCCGCTCCTCCCAGCACTCTGACTTTCTGGCTTTCCATCGCGATAATCTCAGGCGATACTTTCCGGCCATGGTCCGTCCGAGCTGGAGGTGCCACATGCGGCTTCGCCGCCGGCCTGCCGTCGCCATCGCGCTCACCACCATCGTGCTGCTCGCGCTCGCCGCGCGGGCGAGCGCCCGGCCGGCGGCCGGACCAGGCACCCGAGGCGCTGCGGCCCACCGGGACGCGGCCCACCGCGGCCTGGCCTACCGGGACGCCTGCCCGGCGGCTCCCAGAGGCTACGCCCGCTGCTTCGCGAGGCTGGTGGTCGCGCCCGCCCGATCCGGCGGGACCTCGTCCGGCCCCGGCCTGGCCTCGGCGCCGTCGGCCTCCGGCGGCTACGGCCCGGCGGACCTCCGCAGCGCCTATCGCCTGCCCTCGGCCACGGGCGGAGCCGGGCGGACGGTCGCGGTCGTGGCCGCCTACGACCATCCCGCCGCGGAGGCCGACCTGGCCCGGTACCGCGCCTGGTTCGGCCTGCCGTCCTGCACCGCCGACAGCGGCTGCTTCCGCAAGGTCGACCAGCGCGGCGGGAGCGCGCTGCCGCCGCCCCAGGCCGGCTGGGCCCAGGAGATCTCGCTGGACGTGGACATGGTCTCGGCGGTCTGCCCACGCTGCCGCATCCTGCTGGTCGAGGCCGACTCCGGGTCGCTCGCGGACCTGGCGGCGGCCGTGAGCCGGGCGGCCGCCATGGGCGCCGAGGTGATCAGCAACTCCTACGGCACCCCCGAATCGCCGGACGCCAGCCGCTTCGACGCGGCCTACGACCACCCCGGGCACGTGCTCACGGCCGCGGCGGGCGACTCCGGCTACGGGCCGTACTTCCCCGCCTCCTCGCAGTACGTGACGGCGGTCGGCGGCACCAGGCTGACGCGGACCTCGGGCGGGCGGGGCTGGAGCGAGTCGGTGTGGCGGGGCAGCGGCAGCGGCTGCTCCAAGCTCTTCCCGAAGCCGTCGTGGCAGAGCGACCATGGCTGCGCCAAGCGCACGGTCGCCGACGTGAGCGCGGTGGCGGACCCGGCCACCGGCGTCGCGGTCTACCACACCTACGGCGTGCGCGGCGGCCCCTGGCGCAAGGCCGGCGGGACCAGCGTGGCAGCCCCGATCGTCGCGGCCGCCTACGCCCTGGCCGGCAACGCCGCCTCGGTGCGCTACGGCTCCTTTCCGTACGCGCACGCCGGCTCGCTCAACGACGTGACCGCGGGCGCCAACGGCTCGTGCGGCGGCAGTTACCTCTGCACGGCCGAACCCGGCTACGATGGGCCCTCTGGCCTCGGCACGCCAAACGGCAGCGGCGCCTTCTAGAGCCTGCGCGGGCCCCACAGCGCACCTTCCCCACGAAGGCCCCGGTCGGTCCGGGGCCTTCGGCTTGCACGGCTTGCACGGCGCAAGAGCCCGGGACGCTCGAGGAGGAGGCGCGCACATGAGGATCTGCCTGATGGTCGAGGGCCAGGAAGGCGTGACCTGGGAGCAGTGGCTGGCGCTGGCGGACGCCTGCGAGGCGCACGGGCTCGAGGGGCTGTTCCGCTCCGACCACTACCTCTCGGTCATGGGCCGGCGCGAGCGCGGCTCCCTCGACGCCTGGGCGACCCTGGCCGGGCTCGCCGCCCGCACCGGCCGCATCCGGCTCCATGTCGCTGCTGGCCGAGCAGCTCGAGATCGTCAACCGGGAGTGGGCCGACGGGGCGTTCGACTTCCAGGGCGCGCACTACCGGCTCCAGGGCCTGGACGCGCTGCCCAAGCCGGTGCAGCGGCCGCGGCCGAACCTGATCGTCGGGGGCGCCGCCGGGCCGGGCAGCGCCGCGCTGGCCGCCCGCTGGGCCGATGAGTACAACACCAACTTCGCCACCCTCCAGGACTGCCGCGAGCGCCGCCAGCGCCTGTCCGCCGCCTGCGAGCAGGCCGGCCGCGACCCGGCCAGCCTGTGCTTCTCGCTGATGAGCGGCTGTGTGGTCGGGCGCGACCGCGCCGAGGTGCTCGAGCGCCTGGGGCGCATGCTCGAGCGGACCGGCCGCGGCGGCTCGCCAGAGGGGCTGCTGGCCGAGCCGCCCGCGCAGCTTATCGTGGGCACGGTGGACGAGGTCGTGGAACGGCTGCGTGCCTGCGAGGCGGCCGGGGTGCAGCGCGTCATGCTCCAGCACCTGGTGCACGACGACGTCGACATGGTGGCCCTGATCGGCGACGCGCTGGTCCCCGCCCTGGCCTGATCACCCGCTCGTGCCCCGGTGGGTCCCGGAGGAGCCCGGGGAGTCCGAGGGGGCGCCGAGGTGGGCGAAGGTCGCCGCCCAGAAGGCGCGCAGGCGGGTCATGGCGTCGTCGACCGTGGCGGCCTCCAGGCCGAGCTCGTCGGCCAGGGTGGCGTAGCGACCGGCCCAGTCGGCGGGAGGGTCCGGCAGGCTTGCCGGCACCTCGTGGGTCGACCGGACCTCGAAGACGTGGCGCACGGTGGCGAGCAGCTCCGCGGTCGGGGCGAGCCCCTGGTCCAGCAGCAGGAGCATGTCGGGCAGGTCCTTGACGCGGCTGTTCGGCCGGTCGCCGTGCGGCCGGGTGAAGGCGTGCAGCTTCTCGGCGAAGTGCTGGGCGGGGTCGACCGCCTCGACCTCGTGGTCGGGGAAGCCGGCGAAGGCGAGCAGGCTGCGCAGGGTGATCCGGTCGGTGGTGGAGATCTCCTCGGTGCGGGCGACGACGTCCAGGCGCACATTGGCAAAGGTGCGCCCGTCGAGGCGGGCGTCGACCGCGAAGCGCCAGCCGGGCCGGCCCGCTTCGTCGAGGTCGATGGCCTTGGCGGGACCGACGCGGAACTCGAACCCGTCGCCCTCGGGGTCGCCGGCCAGGGCCTCGATCAGGTGCTCGCGCACGGTGACGGCGTCCCCGGCCGCCTGCCGCAGGGCCAGGTCCAGGTCGCGGGTGCTGCGGGCGCGGTCGCCGAGACGCACCTCGAGCGCCATGCCTCCCTTCAGCACCCAGCGGCCGGGCATGGCGTGCCCGAGGCGGACGAGCAGCCGCTCGAACACGGCCCGGCGGCGCAGCCGCTCGAGCCCGGCCGCCGTGGGCAGCTCGTGCGAGACGAGGCGCGCTTCGAGCGCGGCGCGGAGCGCGCCGGGGGTCGCATAGACATTCGGCATCGGCATCACCTCGGCGCGAGCGCCCGCTCGATGCGGAGCGCAGCCCTGGGCCCGAGCTCGTCGGCGCGGGCGAGCAGCCTGGAGCGCGTGAGGACCCCCTGCTCCAGCGCATCCTCGACCGCGCCGGCCAGCAGGTCCAGGTCGAGGTCGCCGGCGGCCGTGTCGAGCAGTGAGCGCAGCGGGGTGGTCACGCGGAAGCCCTCCTGGTCGCGCACGTCGCCTTCTGGCAGCGCGGCCCGGTGCAGCACCACGCCGGCCAGGGCGCGCTGCCGGAACCCGGCCGGGACGGTGAGGTGCGTGCGGGCGGGGTTCACGTCGCCGAGCTCGTGCACGGACAGGGCGGATTCGTGCGACACCACCGCGCGGCCGCGGCTCCACAGGGAGAGGCGGACGAGGTCCTCGTGGCGGCCGGCCGGCCACCCTGGCAGGCGGAACAGGCCGCGGCCGACCTTGACCCAGTTGCCGCGGTCGGCGTTCTGCTTCTGCGCCTGGTAGGAGTAGCCGGCCGCCAGGGCCTGGGCGGCGCTGAAGTAGCCGGACTGCGCGCCGGCGAGGGCGACCAGGCGCTGGCGGAGCTCACGGCGGTCGTTGACGGGCATGCCCGCAACCCTACACAAGAAGTGGAGTTCCATGTCCGCGCTGGCGAGCATCAACCGCCTCGGTCCGATCACCCTGGGCAAGCTCGCCACGGTCGAGCGGCTGCGCCCGCCCACCTTGACCCGCATCGTCGCCGCCCTGGAGGACGGCGGCCTGGTGCTCCGGCGGCCCGACCCCGACGACCGCCGCTTCGCCAGGGTCGAGCTCACCCAGCCGGGCAGGGACCTGCTGGAGCGCAGCCGGACCCGCAAGGACGCCTATCTCGCCGCGCGCCTGGCCACGCTCGGCCCCGACCAGCTCGCCGTGCTCCGCCACGCCACCGTGGTGCTCGAGCGGCTGCTGGCGGAGGAGGGGCCGTGACCCTGGTCGAGCTGGCCACGCAACGAACCTTCCGCTCCCTCCGCATCCGCAACTACCGCCTCTTCTTCTTCGGCCAGCTCGTATCGGTCAGCGGCACCTGGATGCAGCAGCTCGCCCAGGACTGGCTGGTGCTGCGGCTGACCGACCGCGCCCTGCCGGTGGGCATCACCACCGCCCTGCAGTTCGCGCCGATCCTGCTGCTCGGCATCTGGGGCGGGCTGATCGCGGACCGGCTCGACAAGCGGCGGCTGCTGCTGGCGACCCAGGGGGCCATGAGCGCGCTCGCCCTGGCGCTCGGCGTCCTCACCGCGACGGGCTCGGTGCGGCTGTGGATGATCTACCTCCTCGCCCTGCTGCTGGGCTTTGCCACCGCGTTCGACATGCCGGCGCGCCAGGCGTTCGTGACCGAGATGGTCGGGCCGGACCACCTCGCCAACGCCGTCGGGCTGAACAGCGCGGTGTTCAACTCGGCCCGGATCATCGGCCCGGCCGTGGCCGGCGTGCTCATCGGCGTGGTCGGCATCGCCCCGGCATTCTTCGTCAACGCGCTCTCGTACCTGGCGGTGATGACCAGCCTGTCGCTGATGGACCCGGAGGAGCTCTACCGGCAGGCACCGGTCGGGCGCTCGCCCGGCCAGGTGCGCGACGGGGTGCGCTACGTCTGGGCCACGCCGACGCTGCGCTGGACCATCCTGCTCACGGGCGTCGTGGCCACGCTCGGCCTGAACTTCCGCGTCGCCCTGCCGCTGCTGGCCCGCTTCAGCTTCCACGGCGGGCCGAGCCTGTACGGCGTGCTCGCCTCGATGATGGCCTGCGGCTCGGTGGTCGGCGCGCTGGCCACCGCCAGCCGCGCCAGGCCCACCAGGCGCCTGCTCCTGGGGTCGGTCGCCGCCTTCGGGCTCACCTCGCTGCTGCTGGCAATGGTGGCCAGCCCGCTGCTGGCGGCGGTGGCGCTGGTGCCGGTCGGCTTCTTCAGCATCACCTGGATGGCCACCGCCAACAGCACGGTCCAGCTCGGCTCCGCGCCCGAGATGCGTGGCCGGGTGATGTCCATCTACGGCCTGATGTTCCTCGGCTCGACCCCGCTCGGCGCCGTCCTGGTCGGCTGGCTGTCGGAGCGCTACGGTCCCCGTTCGAGCCTGCTGCTGGCCGGCGTGACCAGCGTGCTCGCCGCGGCCGTCGCCACCCTGGTCCACCGCCGCGAGGCCACCCACGAGGCCACCGGCGACACGCCCGCCGCCGCTCTCAGGAGCCGACCAGCTCGCCGTCGGGAAGGCGCTCCCGGAGATCGCCGATCCCCAGCCGCGACAGCAGGCGGATCGGCGGACTATAGGCGTGGCCCGGGTCGCGGGGCAGGAAGGCGAGCTGGAGGTCGCACCAGGACAGCCGCAGGGACTCGGCGTTGGTGGGAGTGGCCAGCATGAACTGCACCCGGTCGCCGAGCGCGTGCATGAGCGCGGCGACGTAATCGATGTTGGTCGAGTCCAGGTGGGCGATGTGCTCGTCCATGACCAGCAGGTCGGCGGCGTCGGCGGCGCCCATGGTGGCCAGCAGCAGCACGATCGCGATGGTGGCCCGCTGCCCGCCCGAGTGGGCGGCGTCCCGGTAGGAGCGCAGCCGCTCGCCGGGCCGCTGCGCCACCAGCACGTCCACGCCGTAGTCGTCCGGGCGGTCGGCGGGGATCAGCAGCAGCTCGCCCGTCCACCCCGCCATCTCGCAGATGCGCCCGAACTCGACGCTGACCCGGTTCGCCACCTCGCGCACGCGCGCGTCGAAAAGCAGGCGCGAGTCGTCCACGCGGTGCTGCTGGAGCTCGAGGTCGACGCGCCGCCCCTCGGTGGCCCGCACCGTCTGCTCCACGACCCGCGCCTGCGCGTCGCGGGCGGCGAGCACGCCCTGGTCGCGCACCTCCTCGGGGAAGCGCTCGAGGTCGGCCACCTGCCCGGTCAGCCACTCCACGTCCCGCAGCAGGGACTCCGTCCCGGGCAGGTCCCCCGCGTCCAGCACCGCCTGCTGCTCTGCGGTGAGCCGGCGCGACTCCAGCTCGCTCTCGAGCTGCGCCAGCCGCGCGTCGAGGTCGGCCAGCTCGGGCAGCTCCTTTGCCAGCCGCCCCTCCACCTCCGCCTGCATGTTCCCGGCCATGCCGAGCTCCGCGCCGGCCGAGCCGCGCTGCTCGTCGAGCTCGCGCAGGCCGCGGGCGAGCTGCGCCTCCCGCTCCAGCAGCCGTGGCCGGTCCGCCCGGACCTCGTCGAGCGCGCGCTCCGTCTCGCGCACGGCGTCGTAGCGGTCGCTCTGCTCGCGGGCGGCCTCCAGGGACTTGAGCGCCTTGTGCCAGGCGGCTCGCAGGTCGGGGACCCTGCCGTCGAGCATGCTCGCCTCTTCCGAGAGGCGGGCGATCTCGGCGCGGACGGCGGCCAGGTACCGCTCGCGCGCGGCGTGCCCGAGGACCGGCCGCTCGGGTGCCTGCAGGCGGGCCATCGTGTCGGAGTAGCGCATCCCGTCGGCGGTGACCGCCGGGTGGCCGCGGCTCGCCAGCCCGTGCGCCTGGCCGGCGTCGAGGGCGGCCAGGGCGTCCGACCGCTCCAGCAGCAGGCCCAGCTCGCTCGGGGCGAGCACCCTGGCGAGCGACCCGGCCGGGTCGCCGGCGCCGGCCCGCACGACCGGCCAGCGGTAGCCGGACTCGGCCGCCATCGCAGTGGCCGCGCGGAACGCCTCCGAGGAGACGGCCAGGCCCCACAGGGCCTCGCCCAGTGCGGCCTCGGCACGGGCCCCGGTGCCCTCGGCCTCGTCCATCAGCTCGAGCGACTCGGCCACCAGCGTGGCGTGGATGCCCTGCTCGCCGAGCCTGGCGCGGAACGCCTCCACCTCGGGGGGGGCGAGCACGCCGCCGCCCTCCAGGGTGGCCGCCTCGGCCTGGCGCCTGGCCAGGTGGCCGGCGACCTCGCGGCGCCGCGCCAGGGCGCTCTGGAGCACCGACTCGGCCGTCCTGATCTCGGCCTCGGCCTGCTCGGGGCTGCGCCTGCCGGCCATGCTCTCGAGCCGCATGACGGTGGCCTGCGCCTCTTCGAGCCGGGCCTCGAGCACGGCGGCGCGGCCGTCGAGCCGCTCGCGGGCGGCGGTGGCCTCGGCGAGCCGCGACGCCAGGTCGGCGGCCTCCTCGGTGAGACCGCGGACCCGCCCCTCCAGGACCGGCACCTGCTCGTTGAGCCCACTGAGCATGTCCTGGTCGGCGGCGATCTCGCGGATCTTGCGCTGGCGCTGCACGCGGGCCTCGCTGGTCCTGGCCGCCACGTCGCGGTACTCGGCGGCGGGGCGGGCCAGCTCCTGCAGGAGGGTGAGGCGGTCGCGCAGGCCCGCCCACGCCAGGTGCCGGGCCGCTCTGGTCTGCAGCTCGACCAGCTTCTCCTGCTCGGCGCGGTCCTGCTCGATGGCGCCGACATAGGCGGCGCGGGCCCGCTCGGTGCTCTCGCGCCCGGCTCGGACGGCCTCCAGCACCGCGCCCTCCCCGGTCAGCTCCAGCAGGTTCTTGAGCAGCCCCGGGGGGCGCTCCTCGACGATCCGGTCGATCGCTCCCTGCGGGATGGCCAGCACCTCGCGCAGGGTCCGCGTGACACCGACGCGCTCGAGCAGCTCTTCGTACATGCGCGGGCCGAGCCACTCGCTGTCGGGGTTGGCCTCCATGAAGGCTGCCAGGTCGTCCTCGAGCGGCCGCCCGAAGCCCCAGCGGATGCGCCCGGGCAGCACGCGGTAGCGGCGGCTCTGCCTGGTGACCAGGCAGACCACGGTGACCCGCCTGGTCTCGCCGCAGCCGGGCACCGCGGCGAACATGCGCTCGGCCCGCTCGGGCAGCAGCGGGTTGGCGAAGGTGGCCTTGAGGACGGCCCGGTCGGCGGGCTCCCCGCCGGGGCCGCCGTCGAAGATGTACTTGGCGGAGCTGCGGCCGAGCGCGAAGCTGGTGATGCCGAGCAGGACCTTGACGCCGTCGAGGAAGCAGGTCTTGCCGGAGCCGTTGGGCCCGGTGGCGACGTTGATCCCGTCGGTGAGCAGCGGCACGGGATCGGGCCGCAAGGACCCCCAATGGACGAATTGGACTTCCTCAATACGCGGCATCGGTGTCCCCCCGGCTGGTGGGTCCCGCCGTGGCCGACGGGGAGGCGTCGCCCGCGGCCAGGGACTCGGACCTGGTCTCGGCGGCGCGCTCGCGCAGGTGGGCGAGACGCCGGCTGCGGGCGAGCAGCTCCCTGGCCTCCTCGGCGGCGCCCTCGTCGTCGAAGGTCTCCAGCAGCGGTCCGGCGAACAGCCGGCCTTCGCGCAGCGTCAGGTAGCCGGCCTGGCAGAGCAGCGCCAGCACGTCGCCGAGGTCGCCGGGCCGCCCGCCGAGCACGGTCCCGAGGTCGTCCGGGTCGAGCCAGGGCTCGCCACGGCCGGAGGTGTCGACGCCGCCGGCCTGCCGGAGCCGCTCCGCCGGCAGGAAGCGCAGGTGGAGCCAGCAGGTGGCGATCACGGCGAGCTCGGCCCGGCCGAGCTCGACCACGGGCGCGTGCCCCTCGAGCCGCGGCAGCGCGCCACCGAGGGTGGCGACCCAGCGGTCCGACCTCGGCGCGTAGGCCAGCTCGCAGCCTGCCTCGGCCAGGCGGCGGCGGACCTCGCCGCGGACCTCCTCGTCGGTCAGCTCGGGCACCTCGGCGGCGGGCACCGAGCCGGCAAGGAGAATGCGGCAGAGCTCGACTGTGTTCATGGGATGGCCTCCGCGGCGACCTTGGTGTCCTCGGCGTCCTCGGCGTCGCGCCGGCGCACGCCGGTCAGGCTGGCGACCCCGACCTCGTCATGGCCGACCGGCTCGATCAAGGCACGTGGCTCCAGCGTCGCCATCAGGCTGCTGTCGCCGAACGGACCCCAGCGGGACCAGGCCTCGACCGCGGCCGCCATGCGGGCCACCGCCTGGGACCAGGTGCCGCCGATCACCCACTTGGCGAGGGTCGCGTCCCCCAGGCTGGCGAGCCAGGTCAGCGCCTCGCCCGCCAGCGCCACGAAATCAGGGACGACGTCGATCGGCTCCACCGCGAGCCGCCGCGGCTGCGGCAGCGGCGGCGGCCCGGGCTCCGGCCGCTCCAGCCAGGTCCCGAGCGCGGCCAGCGCGTCGCGGCACCGGGAGCGCCCGGCGGCGGGCGCCGCAGGCAGCGGCAGGCCGGCAGCGACCAGTCCCCGCAGCGTCGGCAGGTCCGTGGTCGCGATCAGCTCGGCGAGCGTGCCCTCGTCGAGCGCGAGGCCGCGCGTCAGATCGCCGGCCGGGACCGCAAAGGTCGCCTCGACCTCCTGGGCCAGCGCGCCCACCCGCTTGGCCAGGCGGGGCGCGCGCTCCAGCCCGGCACGGGCCGAGGAGGTGAGGCGCAGGGCCTCGAGCGCGCCGTGCTCGCGCTCGAGCAGCTCGGCGAGGTCGGCGGCGTGCGCGCGGGCGTGCCGGGCGGCGTCCCGGAGCGCCTTGACGTCCCCCAGCTCGATCAGCAGCAGGAGCCTGTCGAAGTCGGCGTCGAGCACGTCGACCGCGGCCAGGAAGGGTGCGATGGCCGGCTCGTCCTCGGTGTTGGCGGCCAGCGCCAGGCTGGTGGCCGCGCAGAGCACGCGCACGAGCCGCCCGGGCCCGATAGCCGGCACCGCCAGCACGGCGCACACGGCCGCCACGAGCTGGGCCTCCTCCGAGAGCCGCCAGGTCCCGTCCCCGACCGGGACCAGCAGCTCGTCGTCGCGCAGCTCGCCCAGCAGCCTGGTCGCCTCGGCCGGCTCCAGCCAGTCGAGGACGGTCTCGGCCCTGACCAGCGGCCAGTGCGGCGTGGGCAGCGTGCTCAGCTCGCGCAGGACGGCGACCTTGAGGCGCTGGTAGGGCTGGCCGAGCAGGGCGGCGAAGCGCCCGAGCGACGACAGCACGACCTCCTGGGGGAGGGCAGCACCGAGTACCGGCCGAGGAGCCTGCTCGCCCGGCGGGGGATATCGCCCGTTGGTCCCGGCCGGGGGCGCCGGGGCGGGCGGGAGGCCGGCGGAGTCCGGCCGCACGCGTGCCACCATGGGGAGTAGAACCCTACACGACCGCGGCCGATCGTGAACTACGTACCTATAGGGAGAGGATGCCCGCCCAAGTCCGTAGAACCGCCAAGTCTGCCGTGGAATCGTGCGGAACGTCCGGGACGTCCGGGCTCCCTACCGGTCGAGCAGCACGCGGCGCAGGATCTTACCGGACGGTGCCTTGGGGATCTCGTCGACGAACTCGACCCTGCGGACCTTCTTGAACGGCGCCACTCGCTCGGCCACGTACGCCATGACCTGCTCGGCGGTGAGCGGCGAGCGCGTCACCACGAACGCCTTGGGGACCTCGCCGGCCTCCTCGTCCGCGCTGCGCACTACCGCGGCGTCGGCGACCGCCGGGTGGGAGAGCAGCACCGCCTCCAGCTCGGCGGGGGCGACCTGGAGGCCCTTGTACTTGATCAGCTCCTTGACCCGGTCGACCACGTACAGGTAGCCGTCGGCGTCCACGTAGCCGAGGTCGCCGGTGTGCAGCCAGCCGTCCGGGTCGAGCATCTGCGCCGTCTCCTCCGGCCGCTCCAGATAGCCCTTCATGATCTGCGGGCCGCGCACGACCAGCTCGCCGGTCTCGCCTCTGGGCAGGTCCGCGCCGCTGGCCGGGTCGATCACGCGGCACTCGGTGTTGGGCAGCAGCCGGCCCACCGTGCCGGGCCGCGGCTCGCCGCCGATGTTGGTGCTGACCACCGGGCTGGTCTCGGTGAGCCCCCAGCCCTGGGTGACCGTGGCGCCGACCCGCTCCGCGCAGGACCGCTCCAGGCCGGCGTCCAGCGGGGCCGCGCCCGAGAGCACCAGGTTGAGCGATGACAGGTCGTACTTGTCGACCAGGGGGTGCTTGGCCAGGGCGAGGACGATCGGCGGCACCAGGAACGCCCTGGTGATGCGGTGGTCCTGCAGCAGGCGCAGGAATTCCTCCAGGTCGAAGCGGGGCATCGTGACCAGCGTGGCGCCCTTCCAGATGGCCCCGCACATCAGCACCATCAGCCCGTAGATGTGGTAGAGCGGCAGCACGGCGATGGCGCGCTCCTGGTCGTCCTGCACCAGGAACTTGTCACCCTGGCAGAGGTTGGCGACCAGGTTGCGGTGGGTCAGCATCACGCCCTTGGGCAGCCCGGTGGTCCCGCTCGAGTAGGGCAGCGTGGCCAGGTCCACGGCCGGGTCGACGTCGACCTCGGGCGGGTCGCCGTCGCCGGCCAGCAGCGCCGAGAAGGGGGTCGCGCCCTCCGCCTCGCCGAGCACGAACACCTCCTCGACGCTGGAGCGCCCGGCGGCCTCGCCGGCCCGCCCGAGCAGCGGCGGCGCGGTCAGCAGGAAGCGGGCGCGCGAGTCGTTGAGCTGGCTGGCCAGCTCCTGCGCGGTGTAGAGGGGGTTGACCGTGGTGGTCACGCCGCCGGCGGTCGCCACCCCGTAGAACGCCACCGCGTACTCGGGCACGTTGGGCAGGTAGATGGCGAGCACGTCGCCCTTGCGAAAGCCGCGTGCCGCCAGCCCGGCCGCCGTCCGCCGCACGGCCGCCGCGAGCTGGCCATAGGTGAGCACGCGCCCGCTCGGCCCGTCGATCAGCGCCGGCCGGTCCCCGCGCTCGGCCGCATCCGCGAGCACCAGCTCGTGCAGGGACACGTCCGGGATCGGGACGTCCGGGTAAGGGCTCCGGATGACGGTCGACTGGTCCGCGCTCATCGCCTGCCTCCAGGAACTGTGGGCCAACGTGCGATCGTTGCGATCGTGATCATCTGGTGATCTCAGCGGGCGCGGGGCAGGTTGTCAATGCGCGGAAGCTCTAGAATCACTCTTCCAACCACAAAGATGATGGTTCAGACGCTCCGACCCACTCTGCCAACCGAAGCACCCGGCTCTGTCGAGCCGGCGCCCGCAGAGGGCGTGACCTGCTGATTTGGGGGTCGCCGTGCAGGCTCCAGACACCGCGGCACCGGCCGCTCACCAAGGGCCGGCCTCCGCTCCGAGACGACCCGGCGGACGGTCGAGGCTGTCGGTCGGGCACATCATCACCCTGCTGGCCGGGCTGCTCGCGACCCTGCTGGTGTTCAGCGTGCTGCGCGAGCGGGACATCACCTTCCGGGCGACGGCCGCGGCGGCGGAGATCCGCGCCGGCACCACCGTGGACCGGACCGCCCTGCGCCTGGTGGACGTCCGGGTGCCGGACGACGTCCGCGGCCGCCTGGTCGACCCCGCCACGCTCGGCCGCTTCCGCGGCTGGGTCGCCACCCGCACGATCGAGCCCGGGGAGCTGCTCAGCCGCGGTGACCTGCGGGCCCCGGCGGCGCCCTCGGCGCTGCGGGCGATGAGCATCCCGGTGGAGGCCGCCCACGCCGTCGGCGGGGCGCTCGCCGCCGGCGACCGGGTCGACGTGATCCAGGTCGACGAGGGCGGCCAGGCCCGCTACGTCGTGTCCGGAGCCGAGGTCCTGGCGGTCAACCGGCCCGACAGCGGGGTGATCGGCGCCGCGGCCTCGTCGTCGAGCATCACCGTGGCCGTCGACGCCCGCCAGGCCCTCAAGCTGGCCGCGGCCATCCGCAGCCAGCGCTTCGAGATCGTGCGCTCCACCGGCGCCGCCGAGCGCGACCCCGGTGGCCAGGCGGCCGGGGCGGGCCCGTGAGCGCGCCCGTGGAGATCGCCATCGGCGTGTCCCACCGGCCCTGGGCGCAGCAGCTCTTCCGCCACGTGGCCGACCACGGCGGCGCGGTGGTCCGCACCCGGGTGCTGCTCGAGCAGGACGCGCTGGAGGCGGCCTACGCCGTGCTGGTCGTCGACGACACCGCCAGCGTGCTCAGCCAGCGCCTGGTCGCCGAGCTGCACCGGCGGGACCGGCGGGTCATCGCCGTGCACGCGGCCGGCGACCACAGCGCCCGCGAGGCCCTCACCCGCGTCGGCGTGGACGCGGCCGTCCCCGACAGCGCCTCGCCGGAGGAGCTGGTCGAGGCGATCGTCGCGCTCGCGCCGGAGCCCGGCGGGGGAGGCGAGGACCCCTTTGCCGCGATCGCCAGGGAGCTCGGCCACGAGCTGCCGGGCGACGCCGAGCCCCCGCCCCACGAGCGGCCCGCCGGGCAGCCGGCGCGCGGCCTGGTCACGGTGGTGCTGGCCGTCTCCGGCGGCGCCGGCGCCACCGAGGTCGCGCTGGCGCTGGCCGGGGTCCTGGGCGGGCGTGGCGAGCGGACCGTGCTGGTCGACGCCGACGAGGTCGCCCCCTCCCTGGCGCAGCGGCTGGCCCAGCCGCTGGTGCCGAACCTGCGCAACGCCGTGGACGCCCTGGAGCGCGGCGTCGGCAGGCTGGAGGAGTCCCTGGTCGTGCTGGCACAGCGCGACGGCGGCTTCGAGCTGCTCTGCGGGCTCGCCAACCCGCGCGACTGGCCGGACCTGCGGCCCGACTCCGTCGCCGAGGTCGTCGGCGAGCTGGCCAGGGCCCACGGGCAGGTGGTGGTCAACGCGGGCCCGCGCACCGAGGAGGTGACCGCCCCCGGCGGCCTCGCGCGCCACGGCATCACCCGCGCCATGGTGCTGGTCGCCGACCAGCTCGTGGCGGTCGGCAGCGCCACCCCGATCGGGCTCGCCCGCCTGCTCGGCTGGCTCGGCGACCACGCCGACCTCGCCAGGTCCAAGCCGCTCCACGTCGCCCTCAACCAGGCGCCCTCCGGCATGTTCAAGCGCAGCGAGCTCGAGCGCGAGGTGCTGCGCAGCTTCCTGCCCTCCTCGCTGCACCTGCTCCCCGGCGACAAGCGGGTCGAGGAGGCGGTGTGGAACGGCCACACCGTCCCCGGCGGGCCGTTCGTCAAGGCGGTGCAGTCGCTGGCGTCGGAGCTGCCGGTGGCGCCGGTGGCGCCCGTACGGCGAGGCCGGGGCGGCTGGATCGGGGGCGGCCGCGCCGCCCGCCGCGCCGGGCGGCGCGGGACCAGGGGGGCCGCCAGATGAGCGGGGCCGCCAGATGAGCCCGGCGCCCGGGGGCCCGAGCGCCTACGACCAGATCCGCGCCATGGTGCTGCGCTGGATCGAGGACCAGAAGATCGACCCCGCCGACGAGGCCGCCATCCGCCGGCGCACCGAGGAGGCGATCCGCCAGTGGCAGCGCAGCGCCGCCGCCAGCGAGCGCCGCGGTCTCGGCGACGTGGACGCGGTCGCCGAGCGGGTGGTCCGCTCGATCACCAGCTACGGGCCGCTCGGCGGGCTGTTCGACTCGCCGGGCATCGAGGAGATCGAGATCGAGGGCGACCTGGTCATGTACGTGGACTCCAGCGGCCGGCGGCAGACCCTGGTGGCCCCCACCACCGAGGAGGAGAACCGCCAGGCCATCGACCGGCTGCTCGCCGCCACCCAGCGCCATCTCGACACCCAGAGCCCGCTGGTCCACGCCCGCGTGCTCGGCGGCCGCGCGCGGCTGTCGGCCGCCATCCCTCCGGTGGCCGACAAGCTGTCCTGCACCATCCGCTTCCACCGGCTCCGCAACGAGTCGCTGGCGAGCATGGTGCGCCGCGGCTCGCTCACCTGGCCGGCCGCCGGCTTCCTTTGGGCGGTGGCGCAGACCCGCCTGTCCCTGGTGATCTCCGGGCCACCGTTCGCCGGCAAGACCTCCATGCTCGGCGCGGTCCTCGCCGCGGTGCCGCCGCAGCGCCGCATCCGGGTGGTCGAGGACACCCGCGAGCTGATCGACGAGCGGCCCACCATCTCCTATCTCGAGTCGCGGGCGCGCTCGCTGGCCGGCGAGGGCGAGATCACCCTGCGCGACCTGATCAAGTTCGTGCTCAAGATGCGCCCCGACTACATCGTGGTCGGCGAGGTCCTCGGCGCCGAGGCGTTCGAGATCGTGCGGGCGGTCAACGCCGGCTGCGGCTTCGCCTGCACCGTCCACGCCAACTCCGCCCGCGACGCGCTCACCGCCCTGGTCAACGCGGCCATCATGGCCGGCGAGAACGTGCGGTCGTCGGACGTTCGCGAGGTGCTCGCCTCCTCGGTCAGGTACGTCATGCACCTCGAGGTGCAGGAGGGCGACGGCGGAACGGGCCGCGGGCCCGGGGGCCCGGCCCAAGGTCTGCTGCGGCAGACGCGGGAGGTCATCGAGCTGGTCCCGAGCCTGCACGACGACTTCAGCCACGAGGTGCTGTTCACCCGCGAGGCGCTCGGCAAGCCGCTGGTCTGGACCGGGACCATGCCCCACAACGCCGAGGTGATCGACCGGGCCCTGCCGCGCGGGCTCGGCGTGGCCCGCATCCTCGACGGGCGGGTCTCCCCGTTCGAGCTGCGCGAGAGCACCTCCTACCAGGAGCTTGCGCCATGACCACGCTCGCGGCCCTGGCCTGCGGGGCGTTCGCCTACCTGGCGACCGGCCTGGTGCTCGGCGTGTCGCCGCTGCGCCGCCTCGGCCAGGGGCACGGCCCGCGCCGCGCAGCAGGCCGCTGGCAGCTCTGGCTCGACCAGGCCGGCGCGCGGCTCAGCCCGCGCCAGTTCGTGACCGGCTCGATCGCGGTCGGGCTGGCCGCCCTGCTGGTGCTCGGCGCGCTCACCCGCACCCCGGGCGTCGCGCTCATGCCGGCGGTCGCGCTCGGCTGCCTGCCCGGCGCCTTCTTCGCCAGGCAGCGCGCGGCCCGCCTGCGCGCCGTCCAGCTCGCGTGGCCCGACGCGCTGCGCCAGCTCTCCAGCTCGATCGCTGCCGGGCTCTCGCTGGAGCGGGCCCTCAGCGAGCTCGCCGACGTCGGGCCCGCCCCGGTCCGCGCCGCCTTCGCCCGCTTCCCGGTGCTGTCCCGCGCGCTCGGCCCGGTCGCCGCGCTCGAGGTCGTCAAGGAGGAACTGGCCCACCCCACCTCCGACCGGGTGATCGAGGTGCTCATCCTGGCCCAGCGGCGCGGGGGCCAGGTGCTGCTCACCATCCTCGAGGAGCTGATCGAGGCCACCACCGACGACCTCAACACCCAGGAGGAGATCAAGACCAACGCGCTGGAGGGCAAGATCAACGCCCGCATCGTGTTCGCGCTGCCGTGGTTCGTGCTCCTGCTGCTGGTCGCCAGGCCAGGCCCGTTCCAGGACTTCTACCGCTCCCCGGGCGGGCTGGTCATCGTGGTCGTGGCCGCCGTCTGGAGCCTGGTCGGGCTGTGGCTGGTCAGCCGTCTCGCACGGCTCAGGGGCGAGCTGCGGGTGTTCGGCTCGCCGCCCACGCCGGCCGCGCCGGTGCCGGGCGCCGCCGCCGGCGCGGAGCGGAGGTGACGCCGTGCCCGCCGACCTCGCCGACCTCGCCGCCACCGACCTCGCCCAGCCCCGCCTGGTCCTGGCCGCGCTGCTGGCCGGGTTCACGGTCGCGCGCGTCGCCTGGGCCCTGGTGCGGCCGCCGGCGCGGCTCGGCGGCCGCGTCCGGCCCTACACGGTCGCCAGCCGCAGCGCCCTCGGCCGCCGGCCCGACACGCTGGAGCTCGCGGACTCGCCGTTGGGGAGGTCCGACTCCGTGCTGGTGCGGCTGCTCGGCCCGCTCGTCCTCAAGCTGGTCGACGTGCTCGGCGGGCTGGTCGACCGCGGCGGCGACGAGCGGCTGCTGCTCCGCCTCAAGCACGCCGGCGTGCTCGGCGACGTGCCGGAGACCCGGCGCGCCCTGCAGTACCGCGTCCAGGTGGTCACCACCGCCGCCGTGGCCACCACCGCCGGCCTCGGTCTCGGGCTGCTGGTCGGCCACTCGGCGGGGCCCACGCTCGCGGTCGGCGCGCTCGGGCTGGTCTTCGGCCTGGCGTGGCCGCGTGGCCGGCTCGACCGGCTGATCACCCGCCGGCGCGAGGAGATGCGGGTCGAGCTGTACACCGTCAACCACCTGCTCGCCATGCACGTGCGGGTGGGCGGCGGCGTGATCCAGGCGATGCAGCGGGTGGTCGACCGGGGCAGCGGGGCGGTGGTCGCGGAGCTGGCCGAGGTGCTCAGGGCGCACCGCAGCGGCGTCCGGATCAGCGCCGCGCTCGCCCGCGCCGCGACCCAGAGCGCCGAGCCCCACGCCGCCCGCACCTACCGGCTGCTGGCGGCCAGCGCCGAGCACGGCGCCGACCTGGCCCGCGGGCTCATGGACCTGAGCCGCGACCTGCACAGCCAGCGGCGCGAGGACCTGCGGCGGATGGCGACCCGCCAGCGGGCCGCCACCATCATCCCGATCGTCGTGATCCTCGCGCCGGTGCTGCTGCTGTTCGTGGCCGCGCCGCTGCCGTCGATCGTCTTCGGAGGGCTCACGGGGCGGTGAGCAAGGAAGGAGGAAGCAGCATCATGCCCTTCTGGCTGTACCTGCGGCTGGAGGCGGTCAGGGACCGCCTGCAGGCCGGGTTCTCCACCGCGGAGGGCCTTGCCGGGGCCGCGCTCGCAGTGGTGGCGCTGATCGCCATCTGGGCTGCCATGCGGGCGTTCGGGCTCGACATCATCAGGTGGATGCAACAGCAGATCACCAGCTCGGGCGGCGGCACCGGCGGGCCGTAGGAGGCGACCCATGGTCCGCACGGTCCGCATGGCCAGCAACCCCGTGGTGCCCGGGGCCGGGCGCCCCGGGGCGACCGCCGTACCCGAGCCCGCCGTGCCCGAGCCCGCTGCGCCGGCGCTCGCCGTGCCCTCGCCCGGCCGTGCGGGAGGCTTCGTCACCGTCCAGTTCGTGGTGGCGGTGGCGTTCTCGCTGCTGCTGTTCGTGATGCTCTGCAACGCGGTCGTCTACCAGTACGGCCGCGGGGTCATCCGCGCCGCCCTGGACGAGGGGGTCCGCAGCGGGAGCCGGGCCAGCGGGTCGACCGGCACCTGCGAAGCCGCCGCCGAAGAGGTCAGGCACAGCCTGCTCGGCGGGCCCATCGGCACGCACGTCGCGCTGCGCTGCGGGGTCGTGGCCGGTCAGGTCCGGGCCACCGCCACCGGCTACCTGCCGAGCTGGCTCCCGCTCGTGCCCGACTGGTCGGTCAACCTGAGCGCCAGCGCGGTCAAGGAGCCGTTCAGCGCGCCCCCTCTCACTACCGCCACGACCCTGCCCGGTCCCGGCGCCGCCCCCGGCTCCGGCTCCGGCCCCGCCCCCGGCTCCGCGGGAGCCTCCCCGTGAAGCGCGCAAGCCAGCGCCGGCACCCGCAGGCGGGCTTCGTCACCGCCGAGTTCGTGCTCGGCGTGTGCGTGATCATCCTGCCAGTGACGCTGATGGTCCTGGCCCTGCCGATCTGGTCGGAGCGCCAGGCCATGGCGCAGCGCGCGGCCAACGAAAGCGCCCGCGAGGTCGTGCTCGCCAACTCCTGGAGCACCGGCGTGACGGCCGCCAGGCTCGCGGTCGCGCAGGTGGCGGGCAACTACGGCGTGTCCCCCGACGACGTGCTCGGCCCTGACTTCAGCGCGGGCGGCGGGCTCGCGGGAGGCCAGACGGTCGTGTCCCGGGTCACCGTGCGCATGCCCGTACTGGTGATCCCGCTGCTCGGCCGGTTCGGAAGCTGGTCATGGACCGCCGTGCACGCCGAGCGCGTCGACGACTACCGCTCCTTCCCCCCGGGACCGTGAACACGATGGTGACCTGGCTCAGACCCCGAGAGGCCCGGCCCGACGACGGCCAGCGCGGGTCGATCACAATCTGGCTGCTCGGGCTGGCGGTCATGCTGCTGTTCGTCGGCGGGCTGAGCCTGGACCTCTGGCGCGCCTTCAGCGCCCGGCAACTGCTGGCCAACGCCGCCGACGCGGCCGCCATCGCCGGCGCCACCGGCATCGACACCGCCCACTTCCGCGCCACCGGCCAGATCGTCCTCGACCCCGCCACGGCCGGGCAGCGGATCAGGGACAGCCTCGCGCACCAGGGCGGCCTGCCGCTGGCGGCACCCCCCGGAGTAGAGGTCGACCCGGACCCGCCCGAGGTCGCTGTGGTCCTCACAGGGCAGGTCCGGCTCACCCTCCTGCACGTCCTCCTGCCCTACCAGCCACCCCTGACCATCCGCGTCCGGGCGGTCTCGGTCCCGAGGGAGGTCCCATGAGGAGGGAGGTCCCATGAGGAGGTCCCGCCTCGCGGCCGGCGTCGCCATCCCGGTCCTGCTCGTGGCCGGCCTGGCCATCGTCCTTCTCCAAGGCCGCCACCCCGCCGGTCAGGCAGCCCCCACCACGGCCGTCCCAACCACAGTCACATCACCCCCGACCAACCCCACCCCCCCGAAAGCCACCGGCGAGAACTGGCTCGCGATCATGAGCGACATCCTCACCTACCGCCACTACCTCTACGAACACCCCCAACCCAGCCTCCTCGACCAGATCTACGACAAGCGCTGCCCGTGCTACGCCCAGGAACGGAACACCCTCGCCGACCTCGAACGCC
>WNGE01006670.1_pt1 | contig 24127 bp, 30 predicted proteins | sample 5400651 | NCBI WGS metagenome assembly WNGE01 (sample SAMN13153370, study PRJNA577476) | soil metagenome | isolation source: 60 cm soil or saprolite under grassland replicate 2 | place: USA:California | collected 2016-06-15
AGGCCTCACGGGTAATCCCCGTTTCACGGCTCGCCCGTGCGAACGTGCGACGAAATTGATTCTCCAGCAGGCCGTACATCCGTTTTACCTTTTGTTTCTCGCGCAGCTGAATGCTGTATTCAGAGAATTTGGGTCTCTTCTGGCCATGCTGCCCCGGGGGATAGTTGCGCCTTTCAATGGCACACTTGTCCGTGTAACATCGCTCCCCTTTCAGAAAGAGCTTGAGGTTTTCTCGCCTGCAAAGCCGGCACACAGATTCTGTGTATCTAGCCAATCCTTCCTCCTTATCAAACCCGCCTTCGTTTCGGCGGACGGCACCCGTTGTGGGGAATTGGGGTTACATCTTTAATTAGACTGATGTTGAAACCCGCTGACTGGAGCGCTCGCAGCGCCGACTCTCGCCCCGCGCCCGGGCCTCGGACAAAGATCTGAACGCTTCGCAGCCCGTGATCCATCGCTTTTTTGGCCGCGCTATCCGCTGCCTGCTGGGCCGCAAACGGAGTCCCTTTTCGAGAGCCTTTGAAACCCATGCTTCCGGCACTTGACCATGAGATTACGTTACCTTGGTAATCCGTAATCGTAACAATCGTGTTATTGAAGGTCGAATGAATATGAACTACGCCCTCGGAGATATTTTTTCGTCCCCGCTTCTTGCGCGCGGCCTTGTCCGCAGACTTCTGCTCGGCCTGCCCTTCAGTTTTCTTTTCCGGTTTTTCCTCGACGGCGTCTTCGGCTTTTGCCATATGGTTCTCCTATTGGGACTAACCCTTAGAGGGAGCTGGCTTTTTCCCCGCGACGGTTTTGCGTGGCCCCTTCCGCGTGCGTGCGTTTGTGTGCGTCCGTTGGCCGCGCACCGGCAGGTTCTTACGATGGCGCAAGCCCCGATAGGATCCCATGTCGATGTGCCGCTTGATATTCATGGACACGTCGCGTCGCAGATCACCCTCGACTTTGTGTCCTCCGTCGAGAATCTGCCGGATCTTTACCACGTCCTCGTCCGACAGATCGTCGCTCTTCAGGTCGAAGGAGATTCCGGCTTGCTCAAGGATTTTTCGCGAGGCGCTCCTGCCGATTCCATAAATGTAGGTGAGCGCAACTTCCATCCTTTTGCTTCTCGGCAGATCGACTCCTGCAATGCGTGCCATATTTTCCTCTTAGCTTCTCTCTAATCCCTCAGGTTTTGAGCTATCTACCCCTGTCTTTGTTTGTGCTTGGTGTTAACACACAACACTCGCACGACTCCCTTGCGCCTTATGACTTGACATTTGTTGCACATTTTTTTTACCGAGGCTCTGACCTTCACGACAACGACTCCAGTTCTTAGCGCTCCCGAAAGATGATCCGCCCCCGTCCCAAGTCGTAGGGAGACAATTCGATCTTGACCTTATCCCCCGGGAGGATCTTGATGTAGTGCATCCTCATCTTGCCCGATATGTGAGCGAGCACTTTATGCCCGTTGTCCAGCTCCACTCGGAACATCGCGTTGGGCAGGGTCTCCAACACCTTTCCGGTCACTTCGATGGCATCTTCTTTAGGCATACCAAACTTTCGGGCGATTCGATTGAGTGAAAACCTAACTACTATAACTTGCTTAAAATAAACGGGCCGTTTTTTGTGATGGCCACCGAATGCTCAAAATGCGCCGCCAGGCTGCCGTCTTTGGTTATCGCCGTCCAGCCGTCCTCTTTAATTTCAACTTCGTAACTTCCGGCATTGACCATGGGTTCAATGGCCAAGACCATCCCTTCCTTCAGTCGAACTCCGCGGTCAGGCTCACCGTAATTCGGCACCGGCGGTTCCTCATGCAACTTCTTGCCGATGCCATGACCGACGAAGGCACGGACAACCGAGTAGCCCGCGCTCTCTGCAGTTTGCTGAACCGCAAAGCCAAGATCTCCCAGCCGCTTTCCGTCTTGGAGCTGTTCAATGCCCCTATAAAGCGCCTGCTCCGTAACCTCCATCAGTCGTTTGGCTTCCTCGCTCACCTTCCCCACGCCAACCGTCACCGCCGAATCGCCATAGAAGCCATCGTAAATCACCCCGTAGTCAAGCCCGACGATGTCTCCCTCACGCAGCGCTCGATTGGACGGGATTCCATGAACAATCTCCTCGTTGATCGATACGCAAAGACAGCGCGGAAAAACTCTGCCGGCTACGCTGTAGCCCTTGAACGCTGGGATGGCCCTTCTTTTTAGCGTCAGCTCCTCAGCCACCGCGTCTAATTCAAGGGTCGTTACTCCGGGAGCCACTGTCTGTTTCAGCTCTTGCAAGACCTCAGCAACAATCAGGTTCGCCCGCCTCATGATGTCGATTTCTCGAGGCGATTTGAGCGAAATCACGTTGCCGGCTCCCCCAGAGCCTTGATCACACGATGTCGGATGTCGTCTACGTTTCCGACGCCATCGATTTCCCTCAATATCCCCCGCTGGCGGTAGTAATCGACCAAAGGCGCGGTCTGGTTGTCATATACCTTCAGCCGTGCACTGATGGTTTCTTCGCGATCATCATCCCGTTGCAGCAGCTCACCGCCACAGCGATCGCAAATACTCTCCCTTGTCGGAGGATTGAAGCTCACATGGTATAGCGCGCCACAATTCTTACAGGTTCGGCGACCTGCAAGCCGTTCAACAATTACCCTATGGGGCACTTGCACCAACAAAACAGACTGCAGCCCCAATCCCATTTTCTGCAGGATCTCCTCAAGGCTTTGAGCCTGTGGAATCGTCCTCGGGAAGCCATCGAGAATGAAACCCGGCGCACAATCCTTTTCCTTAAGCCGTTCTGCGACCAGCTTGACAATTACATTATCCGGCACCAAATCCCCGCGCTTAATGTATGCGGAGGCCTCTTTTCCTAACGGACTTTGGTCCGCCACCGCTTTCCTGAGAATGTCTCCCGTCGATACCTGACAGGCTTCGAACTTCTCGCGCAGCAGTTTCGCCTGAGTCCCTTTGCCAGCACCCGGAGGCCCTAGCAAAACGACGCGTAAACTCGCCAACCTTTAGCCCCTTCTTCCCCGCAAGCGACCTCGTTTCATGAAGCCCTCATAATTGCGGGTAATCAAATGCGTCTCCATCTGCGCCACGGTGTCCAGTGCAACCCCGACCACGATCAACAGCGCTGTCCCGCCGAAGTAGAACGGCACGTTAAACTGCTGGATCAAAATTGTCGGCAAAAGCGCAACAACAGCAATGTAAAGTGCCCCCCCCAAGGTAATGCGGGAGAGGACTCGGTCGATAAACTCCGCCGTCTTCTGGCCGGGTCTGATTCCGGGAATATAGCCGCCAAATTTTTTCATGTTTTCCGCTACATCCACAGGATTGAAGACAACCGCAGTGTAAAAATAGGCAAAGAAAATAATCAATACCACATACACCAAGTCATGAAGCCATTGTCCTGGGCTCAGCATGCCGGAAATAGATTGTACCCAGGGGTAGGGCGCAAACTGAGCAACCGTGGCGGGAAAGATCAGAATGGACGAGGCAAAAATCGGCGGAATCACTCCCGCCGTATTGATCTTTAATGGCAAGTGGGAGCTTTGCCCACCGTACATCTTTCGTCCAACCACCCGTTTGGCGTACTGGACAGGAATGCGTCTCTGTCCTCGTTCCATGAAAATAATGACTCCCACAATGACGACGGTGAAAGCGAGCAGAAACAACGCGATCAAGACTCCCAATTCACCTTCGCGAATGAACTGAAATGTTGTCGTAAGCGCCGACGGGAGCCGGGCCACGATGCCGGCAAAAATGATCAGCGAGATGCCGTTGCCGATTCCACGTTCGGTAATTTGCTCACCCAGCCACATAATGAAAGCCGTGCCGGATGTCAGTGTGATCACGGTCATCAACCGAAAGCTCCAACCTGGATCTAAAACAATGGCGGCGCCTCCAGGACCCCGCGTTCCCTCCAGTCCAAAGCTAATCATGAGTCCCTGAATGATCGATAAGACCACAGTTCCATAGCGTGTATACTGTGTGATTTTGCGGCGCCCGGCTTCGCCTTCCTTCGAAAGTCTTTCAATGTAAGGAAAAACCACCGTCAACAACTGCAGAATGATTGACGCGCTGATGTAGGGCATGATGCCCAGCGAAAAAACCGAAAATTGCTCAAGGGCACCCCCGGAAAAGAGATTAAAAAGTCCGAAAATCGTTCCTTTGACTTGCTCAAAATAAGCGGCCAATGCCTGGCGATCGATTCCCGGCGTTGGTACATGAACGCCGAGCCGATACACCGCCAACATCGCCAGGGTAAAGAGGACCCGACGCCTGAGCTCGGGAATTTTCGATGCGTTCTGGAAACCGTTAAGCATGAGGTTCCAACAACTCCAATTTGCCGCCGCAGGCTTCGATTTTCTCTTTAGCCTTGGCAGAAAACCCATGGGCCTTGATCGTCAGTGGCTTGGTCAGGGCCCCGTCGCCGAGTATTTTGACCCTTTGGTTCTTACCCCGCAAAAGCCCTTTTTCAGCGAGCAGCGCGGGCGTTACTTCGCTCCCCGATGGGAAGGCTTCCAGTTGTTCTAGATTAACGATCGCCATTTCAACTCGAAAGGCATTATGGAAGCCGCGCTTAGGGAGACGCCGTTGGAGCGGCATCTGGCCACCTTCGAACCCAGGGCGCGTTCCTCCTCCCGATCGAGCGCCCTGTCCCTTGTGGCCTCGGCACGAGGTCTTCCCATGGCCAGAGCCATCTCCCCGTCCTACGCGCTTCCGTTTATTGTTAGAGCCCTGCGGCGGTCTTAAATCACTTAGTTTCATACTCAGCGAATCTCCGCCAATACCTTTCCTCGCCGGTCGGCAATTTCCTCGGGATGGCGCAGATCTTTGAGCGCCTCAAACGTCGCCTTAACCATGTTGTGCGGATTGTTGGAGCCGAGACACTTGGTCAAAACGTTTTGTATTCCCGCAGCTTCCACCACCGCTCGCACGCCCCCACCGGCGATAACCCCAGTTCCACCGGACGCAGGTTTGAGAATGACGTACCCGGCGCCAAACCTACCACTCACCTCGAAGGGAATGGTTCCTTCCATAACGGGGACGCGAATCAAATTTTTCTTGGCCTGTTCTAGCCCCTTTCGTATCGCTTCCGGTACTTCGTTTGCTTTCCCCATTCCGTGACCGACAACGGCGTGGTTATCACCCACCACCACCAGCGCGCTGAAGCTGAATCGCCGGCCGCCCTTCACGACCTTGGCCACCCGGCTAATGTGAACCACTTTCTCTTTCAGCTCCAAACCCTGGGGATCAATCCGTTCCAAAGAAACCTCGCTTCATGAATGTTGTTAAAACTCTAATCCGCCTTCACGAGCACCATCGGCAATGGCCTTGACTCGCCCATGAAAGAGAAACCCGTTGCGATCGAAGATAACCTGCGAAATATTCTTTTCTTTACAGATCTTGGCCAGCGCCAACCCGACCTGTTTAGCGGCCTCTACGCCTTTGATATTCTCGACCTTGGTCACCAAGTCTTTGGAGAGTGTCGAGACCGACGCCAAGGTCATTCCGCGATCGTCGGAAATGATTTGGGCGTAGATGTGTTTATTGCTCTTGAACACACAAATGCGCGGGCGCTGATCCGTCCCCAAGACCTTTTTGCGAACCCGCTGTTTTCGCCTCGTGCGGGCAATGTCTCTCTGCTTATTTGCCATCTGTTCTTGACCTCAAGCGCTACGCGCCCGCCGCCGAACCAACCGCTTTTCCCGCCTTACGCCGAATGACTTCTTCACGATATTTGACGCCCTTGCCTTTGTATGGCTCAGGCGGTCTGAGCACACGTAGTTTCGCGGCGGTCTCTCCGAGCAGCTGACGATCCGCACTGCTGAGGGTTATGATCACCTGTCGCTCCACAGAAGCAGCCACGCCTAGGGGCAAGGGGAACACCACCGGATGAGAAAAGCCCAACGTGATGTGGATCTCTTGGCCCTTGACCTCGGCGCGATAACCGACGCCGTTGATTTCAAGCACGCGGCTAAAGCCCTGGCTGACACCCTGGGTCATATTGGCGATCAGCTTTCGCGTAAGCCCATGCAAAGCGCGAACTTGACGCTGCTCGCCCTCCCGCTCGACTCGGACGATATTGCCTTCAACTTTTACATTGACCCCCGGCGGAATAGTCGTTTTGAGCTTTCCTTTCGGTCCTTCCAAACGAACTTCCTTGGGTTCGACGGCCACCTTGACACCACTTGGGATCGTTATCGGCAGCTTTCCAATACGCGACACTCTACACCTCGCCTTAAAACTACCATACCGAGCAGATGAGTTCTCCCCCTACTCTTGCCTTCTGGGCCTCCCGATCCACCAATATCCCTCTGGGCGTCGAGAGAACGTTGATTCCCAACCCTTTTCGGATCGGCGTCACGGCCTGCGAGCCGACGTAGACCCTGCGGCTCGGCTTGCTGACGCGCTTGATGCCCGCGATCACGGGACGATTTTCCCTGTCGAACTTGAGCTGGATCACAAGCTCCTCCCCCGCGCCCTGGGAAGCCTTTACCTTTTTCGATTCTCTTAAGTAGCCTTCCTCAATCAAAACCTTGATGATGTTTTCTTTCACACGCGACCACGGGATAGCCACCTTTTGATGCCGCGCCCGGGATGCGTTGCGTATACGAGTCAGCATATCTGCAATTGGATCCGTCATTCCCATCGTACTCTCCGCCCTTTACCAACTGGCCTTGATCAGTCCCGGAATATGACCCTTACGCGCATGATCACGCAGACACAGCCGGCACATACGAAAGCGCCGATAAAATGCCCGCGCCCGACCACAAAGGGGACAACGATTATATTCCCGTACCTTGAACTTATTCGGTCGTTCTGCCTTAATTCGAAGACATGTCTTGGCCAATGGCAATCCCCCTCATGGATCAACTGACAAAAGGCATACCCAGTAACTTGAGCAGAGTCCTACCTTCGTTGTCCGTCTTCGCATTGGTGATGAACGAGACGGTCATCCCTCGTGTTTTCTCTACCTTGTCCGCCTGGATCTCAGGAAAAATAATCTGCTCGCGCAAGCCGAGATGAATCAGCCGGTCGAGAAACTCGTACATGCGCTCCTGCCGCAGCGTGACCATACAACCAATCGGAACCCCTTCCCGCAGCTTGAAGTTTGCGATGGACTTTTTAGCGCGCGTCACCACCGGCTTCTGTCCGGTGATGGCCGTGACTTCGGCTACGGCGGTATCGAGAACCTTGATATTTTGCGTGGCCTCTCCGACTCCGACATTCACGGTAATTTTTTCCAGCCGGGGCACCTGCATGGAGTTCTTGTAGCCGAACTCCTTCATCATCGCCGGCACCACTTCGTCTCGATATTTCTGCTTCAGTCGCGCCATTCGATCCATACCTAGTCTAAGGCTTCGCCACACCTTCGGCAGATGCGGATTTTTTTCCCATCCGCTAGAACCTTTCGCCCGACGCGCACCGGCGCGTTGCACTTGTCACACATCATCATGATGTTGGAAACGCGAATGGCAGCTTCCTTTTCGACAATGCCCCCCGGTTGCTGAGGGCCCCGCGGCCGACTGTGGCGCTTTACCATATTGACTCTTTCGATAACGACCGCGTCCTTATTGGATAAAACTCGAAGGACCTTGCCGGTCTTTCCCCGCTCCCTTCCCGAGATCACCATTACGCTGTCATTCTTGCGAATCTGCACGCGCGCCTTCTCCTCGATTCCGACTAAAGTACTTCGGGTGCGAGCGATATAATCTTCATGAATTTCTTAGCTCGAAGCTCGCGCGCTACCGGTCCAAATATGCGGGTACCGATCGGCTCCTTTTGGTTGTCGATCAGCACGGCCGAATTGTTATCGAATCGGATATAGGTTCCATCCGGCCTCCCTATCTCCTTTGCCGTCCGAACCACCACGGCCCTCATCACCTCGCCTTTTTTTACCTTGGCGTTGGGAATCGCCTCCTTGACGGAAACCACGATAATGTCGCCGATTGACGCATACTTCCGCTTGCTGCCCCCCAGGACCTTGATGCACTGCACCTTTCGCGCCCCCGAGTTATCCGCCACATCCAACACCGTTCTCATCTGAATCATGAATTAACCTCAACGACGGCTCAGACAGCGGCTGCCTTCGACTCGTCGGCCTCCGTCGTTTTGGCTCGTGCCAGGACCCGACTCACGCGCCACCGCTTATCCCGACTCAGCGGCCGGCATTCGACAATCAATACTCGGTCTCCGACATGGCTCTGGTTGCGTTCATCATGAACCTTCACCTTAGTTCTGCGCCTCAGGTACTTTTTATACTTTGGGTGCATGACCGTCCGCTCCACAGAAACAATGACGGTTTTATGCATCCGGTCGCTAATCACTAACCCCATACGCTCTTTTCTGAGTCCTCTCTCATTCATGCCGCGCCTTTCCTACTCTGAAACGCCTGCTCTCGAAGGATGGTCTCCACCCTGGCTAAGTCCCGTTTCGTTTGCCGTAACTTCATTGGGTTTTCCAACCTGCTTGTGGCCCGTTTCAGTTTCAGGTGTCCGATCTCCTCCCGAAGCTCTGTACGCTTCTGGGTTAAATCGTCCGTACTCATGTCGCGCAGTTCTTTAGCCTCCATGTGCCAGCCCTCTTCTCTCCACAAAGATCGTCGGAATGGATAGCTTGTGCGCAGCTAGACGGAAAGCCTCTCGGGCAAGCGGTCCGTCGACACCCTCCATTTCGAACAATATTCGCCCCGGTTGAATCACTGCAACCCACATCTCCGGAGCACCCTTTCCCTTCCCCATACGGGTTTCCGCTGGCTTTTTGGTTAACGGCTTGTCCGGAAAAATCCGAATCCAGACCTTACCACCGCGCTTGAGATAACGGGTGAGAGCCACGCGCGCCGCTTCGATTTCGCGTGCGCTCATCCAACCCCGGTCAATGGCCTTGAGCCCATACTCACCGAAGGCCAGAGAAGAACCGCGCCACGCAGTGCCGCGCCGACGCCCCTTTTGCAATTTCCGGTATTTTACTTTTTTCGGTTCTAGCATGTTATGAGCTTTGAAGTGTTACGATGATTAGCGACCAGCTCTCAACCCCCTAACATCGCTTTCTGTTGCTCTTCCTCTTCGGTCAAGACCTCGCCTCTGAAGATCCAGGCTTTTACGCCAATAATACCGTAGGTCGTGTGCGCTTCGGCAAATCCATAGTTGATATCGGCCCGCAATGTGTGCAGCGGCACGCGCCCTTCGCGGTACCACTCGGTGCGAGCGATTTCCGATCCTCCTAATCGGCCAGCACACTGAATTCTCACGCCCTGGGCGCCCATTCGCATGGCCCGAGAGACGCTTTCTTTCATGGCGCGCCGGAAGGCAACCCGCCGTTCAAGCTGTAGCGCAACGTTTTCAGCGACGAGCTGAGCGTCGAGGTCCGGTCGCCTCACCTCATGGATATTGATGTAGGCTTCCCGGTTGGTGAGTTTGGTTATCTCTTCCTTCAGCTTTTCGATTTCAGCGCCCTTTTTGCCAATAACGATTCCCGGGCGCGCCGTGTAAATATTGATTTTCGCTTTGTTCGCCGCCCTTTCGATCTCAATCCTCGAGATCCCCGCATGGTAAAGACGGCTCTTCAAAAATTTTTTGACCTTAAAGTCTTCATGGAGCAGCTTAGGGTAGTCATGACGGGCAAACCATTTGGAGTCCCAAGTCTCGATTACACCGAGGCGAAAAACTCTGGGATGTGTTTTTTGACCCATCAGCTCTCAACTCCTCTCACTGACCTCGTCCAACACGATGGTGATATGACTCAACCGTTTGCGGATGCGTGTGGCTCGACCCTGGGCTCTGGGCGTGAATCGTTTCCACATCCCGCCCTCATCCACCTTAGCCTGCTTCACATAAAGACGATCCACGTCGACACTCTGGGTGTTCTCCGCGTTGGCCACCGCCGTGCGCAGGGTTTTCGCGACAATTCCCGCGGAACGCTTCGGCACAAACTTGAGAATATTCAGTGCCTCCTCAACCCCTTTGCCCCGAATCTGGTCTACGACCAGTCGCACTTTGCGCGGGGAAAGACGGACGTATTTTGTGATCGCTTGTGCTTCCATCGCTTCGATGACCTTCGCTACCTAAATTTCGTCAAAGCTCCCTGTGTCGTGGTGTCATTTAACTCTTGGGAGCCGTGGGAGCCGCAGCGGGTCTCTGTACGGCGGTCGTAGCCCCGGCAGCTGGAGCTCCGGGCGCGGGCGCAACCGCCCCCACCGTCTCCTTGGCTTCTCCTTTGCGGTCTCCGGAGTGTACGAAGAAGGTCCGGGTCGGAGAAAATTCTCCGAGCTTATGGCCCACCATGTTTTCTGTAACAAATACAGGAATAAATTTTCTCCCGTTGTGGACGCCGATCGTATAACCGATCATTTCCGGCGTAACCGTCGAACGGCGGGACCAAGTCTGAATGACCCGTCTCTGGCGAGATTCGTTCATCGCCGCAATCTTCTTCGCCAAATGCGCGTCGACAAAGGGTCCTTTCTTGACCGAACGTGCCATCGTTACTTAGCCTTTCTGCCCTTCACGATATATTTGTCGGACGCATGATTCTTTCTCGTTTTGTATCCCTTGGTAGGCTTGCCCCAAGGAGTCATAGGATGATTTCCCTTTGACCTCCCTTCGCCGCCACCGTGAGGATGATCGACCGGGTTCTTGGCGATACCGCGACTCCCTGGCCTCCAGCCGAGCCAGCGCATTCTTCCCGCTTTCCCCCAAGAAATATTCTCCTGATCAGCGTTCCCCACTTGACCCACCGTGGCTCGACATTCGGATAAGACATAACGGAGCTCGCCGGAAGGCATCTTCAATAAAGCATAGGAACCTTCCTTGGCCATCAGCTGAGCGCCGGAGCCCGCACTGCGAACCAGCTGTCCGCCTTTGCCGATCTTCAGTTCTACGTTGTGTACGACAGTTCCCACAGGTATGAATTTTAGCGGCAGCGAATTGCCTGGCTGTATATCCACATCGTCATCACCGGCAATGACAGAGTCGCCAACCTGCAATCGGTCCGGCGCTAGAATGTAACGCCGCTCGCCATCTGTGTAACGAAGTAACGCGATCCGCGCGGAACGATTAGGATCATACTCGATGGCCTCGACTTTAGCCGGAATCTTTTTCTTGTCGCGCTTGAAATCGATTAAACGATAGAGACGCTTGTGCCCGCCACCCCGATGATCCGCCGTGATTCGACCGGTGTTGTTGCGCCCGCCGCTGTGTTTAAGAGACTCACGCAAACTTTTGTCGGGCACTTTTTTCGTGACCTCATCGAACGTGAGGCCGGTTCTGAAACGCATGCCCGCAGACGTAGGCTGATAGTTTTTAATCGCCATTTATTATCTCTCTAGGCCCCACCAAAAAAGTCGATCTTGTCGCCTTCCCTGAGTGTCACATAGGCCTTTTTCCATTCCGGCCTACGCCCCATATTCTTACCGACTCGTCGCACCTTGCCCAGATAGCGTGCCATGCGCACCTTAACCACTTTCACTTTGAAAAGGGTTTCCACGGCTTTTTTGACCTCTATCTTGTTAGCGTCAGGCTGGACCTTGAACAATACTTGTTGGGTACTCTCGGCCAACAACGAACCCTTTTCCGAGATTAACGGCGCACGAATGATTTCTTGCGGTCCTCTCATGCGGCCAACCTCTCTTCTAGCAGCTTCAGAGCCCCCTCCGTCAAGATGAGGTGTTCGTAGCGAACCAGATCGTAGACATTCAAGCCTTCCACCCGCAACACCTTGACCGCCGGAATATTGTGGGATGAGCGCTCGATTGTTGCATCCGGGCGGGAAATCACAATCAAGGCGCTGGTGACCTTGAGCTCTGCCAAAGCTTTCACCATAAGTTTGGTTTTGGCTTCTTCAAGCTCGAGTTTATCGACGACGATAATCTTGCCGTCACGGTTCTTCAGACTGAGTGCCGAAAGCAGAGCTTCCTTGCGTGCCTTGCGCGGCATACGAAACGAATAGTCCCGAGGTTGTGGCCCAAAAATCGTGCCGCCTCCAACCCAGAGCGGGGAGCGTATGCTACCGGCGCGCGCTCTCCCTGTACCTTTCTGGCGCCATGGTTTCTTTCCACCCCCGCGTACCAATCCCTTGGACTTGGTGGCCGCAGTACCCGCGCGCCGATTATTGAGTTGCATTACGACAATTTGGTGCAGAAGGTGGGGCCGGGTCTTTATGCCGAATATTTCTTCTTTGAGTTCCGGTTGGATAACGTGAACTTCCATGGATTTACCCCTTCACCGCCCGCCGCACAACGACGATTCCCTGCTTGGCCCCAGGAACCGCCCCTCTTACCAGCATCAGATTGTTTTCAGGCCGGATGTCTACGACCTCGAGGTTTTGCACTGAGATCTGTTCGTTGCCCCAATGGCCGGCCATCTTTTTTCCTTTCCGGACTCGACCGGGATAGGAACGGTTACCGATGGATCCACCGTGGCGAAAGTATTCGTGGGTGCCGTGAGACCCCGGGAATCCGGCAAACGACCACCTTTTGATTACGCCTGTGAATCCGTGTCCCTTCGACGTTCCGGATACATCGATACGATCCCCTGCCTTGAACAGGTCTGCCGCTTTGATCTCCTGCCCGACTTGAAATTGCGACACATCGTCCAAACGAAATTCCTTCAAAACTTCGAAGGCACCTTTACCAGCCTTGGCCATATGGCCCTGCTCCGGCTTGTTGACTCGCTGATTCTTCTTGCTGCCGAAGCCCACTTGGATCGCATTGTACCCGTCTGTGGCACTCTCCTTCTTCTGCACGACAACGCATGGGCCGGTCTGGATAACTGTGACCGGAATGACATTTCCTTCCGCGTTGTAGAATTGCGTCATGCCAACTTTTTTTCCGATAAAGCCCGTCATAAAAGCTTTCTAAGAACTCGATCGCTCCCCTCAGTTACTGGAGTTTTATTTCCACATCCACGCCGGCCGCGATATCCAGCTTGCCTAAGGCGTCGATGGTCTGTTGAGTCGGCTCTAGAATATCCAGCAGTCTTTTGTGCGTCCGGATTTCGAACTGATCCCGCGACTTTTTATCGACATGAGGCGAACGGTTCACGGTGAACCGCTCGATTCGAGTCGGCAGCGGAATAGGGCCGGCGACTCTTCCCCCCGTGCGCTTGACGGTCTCGACTATTTCTCCCACCGACTGGTCCAGCACGCGGTGGTCATAGGCTTTGAGCCGGATCCTGATCTTCTCGTTCATAACTCTTTCTTCGCACTGCCATCATTCTTGGCGATAATACCTTCGGCTACGGCCGCTGGTACCGGTTCGTAGTGAGAAAACTGCATGGTGTATGTCGCCCTCCCCTGCGTCATGGATCGGAGATCGGTAGCGTAGCCAAACATCTCCGCTAGAGGAACGCGTGCGTCGATGGCCTGAGCGGCCGGCCGCGTGTCCATTCCCAGGACTTTGCCGCGCCGCGAGCTGATGTCACCGATGACATCGCCCATAAAATCCTCCGGGACCACCACTTCCACAGCCATGATGGGCTCCAGAAGAACCGGATTGGCCTTGCGCGCCGCCGCTTTAAGCGCCATGGAACCAGCAATTTTAAAAGCGATTTCCGAGGAATCGACATCGTGATAGCTGCCGTCAAAGAGGGTAACCTTAACGTCAACCATGGGATAACCAGCGAGAGCTCCGTTCTCCGTCGCTTCACGCGCACCCTTTTCTACAGCTGGAATGTACTCTCGGGGAATCGACCCACCTCTAATAGCATCGACAAACTCGAACCCGCTTCCCGGTGCTAACGGTTCGAGTTTAATCCAGACGTCGCCGTACTGTCCCCGACCACCCGTTTGACGAATAAATCTTCCTTGTTGCTCGACGGCCTTACGGATTGTTTCTTTGTAGGCTACCTGAGGTTTTCCGACATTCGCCCCAACATTGAATTCCCGCAACAATCGATCAACGATAATTTCCAAATGAAGCTCGCCCATGCCGGAGATGATCGTCTGGCCAGTTTCTTCGTCTGTTCGAACTCTGAAAGACGGATCTTCAGTCGCAAGCTTCTGAAGCGAAAGACCCAGTCTCTCTTGATCCGCCTTGCTCTTGGGCTCGATCGCAATAGAGATAACCGGGTCTGGAAAATCAATGGATTCCAAAACGATCGGATGGTTTTCATCGCAAAGCGTATCGCCGGTCGTCGCTGTTCTTAGTCCGACCGCCGCCGCGATGTCGCCCGCATAAACCTCCTTGATCTCCTCTCGCTTGTTGGCGTGCATTTTGAGGAGTCGACCGATTCTCTCGCGTTTGCTCTTAGTTGAATTATAGATGGCCGCCCCCGAAGTCAACGAACCCGAATAGACTCGAAAGAAACTCAAGGTGCCGACGAACGGATCCGTCATGATCTTGAAAGCCAGGGCTGAAAATGGCGCATCATCTCTTGCCGGACGTTCTTCCACCGCCTGAGAGTTTGGATTGATACCTTTAACCGGGGGGATATCCAAAGGTGACGGAAGGTAGTCCACCACGGCATCGAGCAGCGGCTGCACACCTTTGTTTCTAAAAGCAGAGCCGCACAGAACCGGGACGATCTTGATGGCGAGGGCGGCGTTGCGAATGGCTCGACGGAGTTCGCTCTCGCTGATCTCCTTTCCTTCGAGGTATTTCTCCATGATGCTTTCATCACAGTCGGCCACGGCTTCCAAAAGCTTGTCGTGGTACTGCCGAGCCTCCGCTATCATACTCTCCGGAATCGCTTCGACCCGGAATTTGGCCCCTAAGCTGTCGTCTTCCCAAATCACCGCCTTCATCTGGACTAAGTCGATGATTCCAGCGAATTTCTCTTCGGACCCGATAGGCAATTGTAAGGCCACCGGCCGCGCTCCCAGACGATCCTCGATCATCTTGACCACACGGAAAAAGTCAGCCCCGAGACGATCCATCTTGTTGACGAAGGCGATCCTCGGAACCCCGTATTTATCGGCCTGACGCCAAACAGTTTCAGTTTGAGGCTCGACGCCACCGACGGAACAAAAAACCGCCACCGTCCCGTCAAGCACCCTTAGGGAACGCTCCACCTCGATGGTAAAATCAACGTGGCCAGGAGTGTCGATAATATTGACGCGATGATCGCGCCACAAACAGGTCGTTGCCGCCGATGTAATCGTAATCCCGCGTTCCTGTTCTTGAACCATCCAGTCCATGGTGGCAGTGCCCTCATGAACCTCACCGATTTTGTAGTTGATCCCGGTGTAATACAAGATCCTCTCGGTGGTGGTTGTCTTACCGGCATCGATGTGCGCCATGATGCCGATATTGCGCGTTTTCTCTAGTGGAACCGTTCTCGCCATTTCGCTTTGTCACCGGAAAAAAAGGAGGCGGTCCTACCGCCTCCTTTTTCTGCCAAATTCTTGATCCTGCTTACCACCGATAATGAGCGAAGGCGCGATTCGCCTCGGCCATCCGATGGGTATCTTCCTTTTTCTTAATTGCCGTGCCCCGATTATTGGCCGCATCGATAAATTCTGCCGCCAATTTTTCTTCCATCGATTTCTCTCCGCGCTCGCGCGCCGACTGGATCAGCCAACGCATGCTCAGCGAGAGACGCCTTTGGGGTCTCACTTCGATGGGCACTTGATAAGTCGCACCGCCCACGCGGCGCGAACGAACTTCCACCGTGGGGCGGGTATTTTCAATCGCTTTTTTGAAAACCCCCAAGGAGTCTTCTTTAGTCTTTGCCGTGACGATGTCGAGCGAGCGATAGAAAATAGATTCCGCCACACTTTTCTTACCCCGACTCATAATCGTGTTGACAAATTTAGCTACCACTTTGTCCCCATATTTTGGGTCAGGCAAACCTTCTCTTTTTCTAACTTCCCCTTTGCGCGGCATTTTACTCTACTTCGGTTTCTTCGCTCCGTATTTGGAACGCCCTTGTCGCCTTTCTTGAACCCCAATGGAATCCAAAGTTCCGCGAATGATGTGATAGCGAACCCCCGGGAGATCCTTGACACGACCTCCTCGGATAAGCACGACAGAATGCTCTTGCAAATTATGTCCGACGCCGGGAATATAAGAAGTTACTTCAATTCCGTTGGTGAGCCGCACCCGGGCGACCTTTCGCAACGCAGAGTTCGGCTTCTTGGGCGTGGATGTGTAGACACGCGTGCACACGCCTCGTTTCTGCGGACAACCTTGCAGGGCAGGCGCCGTGTTTTTGCGTCGCTGCTTCTCTCTGCTCTCGCGGACCAATTGACTAATCGTAGGCATAGCGGGTGTTCAATCGCTAACTCAAATTATTGGAATCCTTCCTTTTTCCTGGAAAAACTTTTTAACTAACAAATAAAACTACCATTGTCAAAGGGGGTTCATGCCTCTGCGGCCTGGGGAATCTCCCCTTCGCCGCCCTCTGGCTCTTCGATTTCGATCTCCGCCTTGGAGTATCTTGCCAGGCCCGTACCGGCTGGGATTAGCCGTCCCATGATCACGTTCTCTTTGAGCCCGCAGAGAAGATCGATCTTCCCCTGAATCGCCGCTTCGGTGAGAACTTTCGTGGTTTCCTGGAAAGACGCAGCGGAGATAAAACTTTCGGTCGAAAGTGAGGCTTTGGTTATTCCTAGAAGAAGAGGTTCTGCTACGGCCGGCTTACCGTTTTGCTGGATTGCCTTTTGGTTTTCATCATCGAACCGCCACTTTTCGACATGGTCTCCAACCAAAAACTCGGTATCGCCGACCTCTTTGATCCGGACGCGCCGCAGCATCTGGCGCACAATGACTTCAATGTGCTTGTCGTTGATGCGCACACCCTGCAAACGGTAGATCTCTTGCACTTCATCGACTAGATATTTGGCGAGCGCCTTCTCACCTAGAATATTCAGGATGTCGTGCGGGTTGGAAGACCCGTCCATAAGGGCTTCTCCGGCCTGGATACGGTCCCCTTCGTGGACACTGATGTGTTTACCTTTGGGAATGAGATATTCTCTGGGCTCACCGATTTCCGGCGTGACGATGACCTTCCGTTTGCCTTTGGTATCTTTACCGAATGAAACAACTCCGTCGATTTCACTGATAACGGCAAATTCCTTCGGCTTGCGCGCCTCAAAGAGCTCCGCCACGCGAGGAAGTCCTCCTGTGATATCTTTGGTCTTAGTGGTTTCTCGCGGAATCTTGGCCAGGACGTCACCCGCATCGACTGTTTGACTGTCCTGAACGTTAATATGGGCGCCCACGGGCAGGAGATAGCGCGCCTCGGAGGTCGCTGACAGACGAGCCGTCTGCCCCTCTATATTTTTAATGGAGATTCTCGGCCGTTTGTCAACGTCCTTGGAGTCAATGATCACTTTCGTCGACAGCCCGGTGCGCTCATCGACTTTTTCTTCCATCGTCACAGCTTCAATAACGTCGCCGAACTTGACGACACCAGCCACTTCTGTGAGAATCGGAATGGTGTAAGGATCCCACTCGGCCAACAGTTCTCCGGCTTTGATCTTGGCGCCGTCCTTTTTCTTAAGTTTGGCGCCGTAGACGACGGGGTAACGCTCCCTCTCTCGCTCTCGCCCTTTCTCGCCTTCCGGATAATCCACGATGGCGATTTCACCATTCCGGTTCATCACCACGAGATCGCCTTCTTTATTGGTTACGGTATTCACATTCATAAGCTTCACGGAGCCATCGTTTCGCGATTCCAACGTGGTTTGCTCCGCTCTGCGGCTCGCCGTTCCACCAATGTGAAAAGTCCGCATGGTGAGCTGTGTTCCCGGCTCACCGATAGATTGCGCGGCAATGACCCCGATCGCTTCGCCGAGGTTGACCATATGGCCCCGACCCAGGTCGCGACCATAGCACAGGATACAAACACCGCGCTTTGACTGACAGGTCAGCACGGACCGGATCTTGATTCGCTCTATTCCCGCCTCTTCGATGCGCTGAACCAGTTCCTCATCGATCTCTTGGTTGGCCTGGACGACGACGTCTCCGGTAAACGGATCTTTGACATCTTCGAGCGCGACTCGGCCCAAAACGCGATCTCCGAGTGGTTCGATGATCTCTCCGCCCTCCATGAGCGGGGTAATTTCGATACCATCCATAGTACCGCAATCGTTCTCGCCAATGACGGCATCTTGGGCCACATCCACGAGCCTACGGGTAAGGTAACCTGAGTTGGCGGTCTTGAGAGCCGTGTCGGCGAGGCCCTTACGCGCGCCGTGCGTTGAGATGAAGTACTGCAACACCGTGAGCCCTTCGCGAAAGTTCGCTGTGATCGGAGTCTCGATGATTTCACCGGAGGGCTTCGCCATCAATCCACGCATACCGGCAAGCTGGCGAATTTGTTGCGCACTCCCACGAGCCCCCGAGTCGGCCATCATGAAAATAGGGTTAAAGCTAGGAACTGAAATCTCCCGACCTGACTCATCGGTCATTTTTTCCGAACCCAAATCGCGTAACATTTCGTCGGCGATTCGATCGGTAACCTCGGCCCAAATATCGACGACCTTGTTGTAACGCTCGCCGTCGGTGATAAGACCGTTCTTGTATTGCTCCTCAATCTCGCGCACATCATCATGCGCCTTCTTCAACAACTGCTCTTTACTCGGCGGAATCACCATATCCTTAATGGCAATGGAAATTCCCGCTTTTGTGGCATGACGATAGCCAATGTCCTTAAGGCGATCCGCCAAGATCACTGTGGCCTTGTTCCCGGCCAATCGAAAACTGACGTCAATCAGGTTGGCCAGTTCCTTTTTCTTCATCACTCGGTTGACTTCTTTGAAGGGAATCACCGGCGGAACCACTTCATAGACAAGCACTCGGCCCACCGTAGTTTCGACACGTTCGTCGTTGATGCGCACCGTCACCAGTGCCTGCAGGTCCACCTCCCCTTGGTCGTAGGCAATCCTGACCTCTGTTGGGTTACTAAATATGCGTCCGCTGCCCTTGGCGTGGAGTCGATCGCGGGTCATGTAGTATAACCCCAATACGATATCCTGCGTCGGCACAATAATCGGCTTGCCGTTGGCCGGTGAAAGGATATTGTTCGTAGACATCATCAGCGCCCGAGCTTCGACTTGCGCCTCGACGGATAATGGAACGTGAACCGCCATTTGGTCGCCGTCAAAGTCCGCGTTGTAAGCCGCGCACACCAGCGGATGGAGCTGAATCGCTTTGCCCTCAATCAGGATCGGCTCAAAAGCCTGAATACCGAGGCGGTGCAAGGTGGGCGCCCGGTTTAAGAGCACCGGATGCTCCCGAATCACTTCATCGAGAATATCCCAAACTTCAGGGCGTTCCTTTTCCACCATTTTCTTGGCGCTTTTGATCGTGGTAACAAGTCCACGTTCTTCGAGTTTGTTATAAATAAAGGGCTTGAACAGCTCGAGCGCCATTTTTTTCGGCAATCCGCACTGATGCAACCGGAGTTCAGGACCGACAACGATGACCGAACGGCCGGAATAGTCGACTCTTTTTCCCAGCAGGTTTTGACGGAAGCGACCGGTTTTTCCTTTGAGCATGTCGCTCAAAGATTTGAGTGGGCGACGGTTTTGCCCCGTGATCGCACGGCCCCGTCGGCCATTGTCGAACAAAGCATCAACGGCTTCTTGAAGCATGCGCTTCTCGTTACGAATAATCATATCCGGCGCGCTGAGTTCCATGAGCCGTTTTAAACGGTTGTTCCGGTTGATGACTCGGCGATAAAGATCGTTGAGGTCTGAAGTCGCAAACCGTCCGCCATCAAGTGGCACGAGGGGGCGGAGATCCGGCGGTATGACCGGAATCACCTCTAAAACCATCCACTCGGGCCGGTTACCTGAGGTCTTAAAGGCATTGATGACCTTCAATCGCTTTGCCATTTTTTTGCGTCCTGCCGCAAATCCTCTGAAAGTTTCGCCACGTCGACTGATTTGAGCAGCTTTCGAACGGCCTCCGCACCCATCTCGGCAATAAATCTTCCCCCATACTCCTCGACTTTTTTGCGATACTGGCTCTCGGTTAAGAGATCCTTATAATTTAACGGTGTCTCACCCGGATCGATGACAATGTACGATTCAAAGTAAAGAACTTTCTCGATTTCCTTGAGCGACATGTCGAGCAGCGCGCCGATGCGGCTGGGGAGACTCTTGAGAAACCAAATATGCACCACCGGCGTCGCCAACTCGATGTGGCCCATCCGTTCCCGGCGGACTTTGGACTGAATGACTTCGACGCCGCACTTTTCACAGACGACGCCGCGATGCCGCATCCTCTTATATTTGCCGCAGTTGCACTCGTAATCTTTGGTTGGGCCAAAAATCTTGGCGCAGAAAAGACCATCCCGTTCTGGCTTAAAAGTCCTATAGTTAATGGTTTCGGGTTTCTTAACCTCGCCGTGAGACCACGAGCGGATCTTCTCGGGCGAGGCAATAGAGACTTTGATTGCATTGAAACTGAGGGGATTTTTCGGCTTTTCAAATAAATTGAATAGATCTTCCATAAACAGCCACCTCCCGATTTAGCGATTGAGCTTCACTGGGGTTAACCTACTTTTCTTCGACCAAATCCACGTCCAAGCCTAAGCTCTGGAGCTCCTTGACCATAACGTTAAACGATTCAGGGAGTCCGGGCTCAAGCAGATTGTCTCCCTTGACAATTGCCTCATACATTCGTGTCCTACCAACTACGTCGTCCGACTTGACCGTCAGCATTTCCTGAAGCGTGTATGCAGCGCCATAGGCCTCCAGTGCCCATACCTCCATTTCACCGAGCCGCTGACCGCCAAATTGGGCTTTTCCACCTAGCGGTTGCTGGGTGACGAGGGAATAAGGTCCGGTGGACCGAGCATGAATCTTGTCGTCCACGAGGTGATGAAGTTTCATGATGTACATGACACCGACAGTCACTTTACCGTCGAACGGTTCACCGGTGCGGCCGTCACAAAGGGTTACTTGACCGGTCACCGGCAATCCTGCTTTTCTGAGCAGGTTGAAGGTCTCTTCTTCGGCGGCCCCATCAAAAACCGGGGACGCCAGGTGTACGCCGCCGCGGTACTTCTCGGCAAGTTTGAAAACATCGGCCTCCTTGGCTCCCTCGAGCAGTTCGCTCGCCTCCTTAGTATTCAAATACTCCTTGAGCCTTCGCCTGAGCCCGTCGATCTCGTCGCGATGGCTGCGCAGCAACTCGTCAATCTGCTGTCCGAGGCTTCTCGCCGCCCAACCCAAATGGGCCTCAAGAATCTGTCCGACGTTCATTCGAGAAGGAACCCCTAATGGGTTGAGCACTACGTCGACCGGGGTTCCGTCTTCGAGATAGGGCATATCTTCTTCCGGTAAAATGCGCGAGATAACCCCTTTATTTCCGTGTCGTCCGGCCATTTTGTCACCTACCTGGAGCTTCCGCTTGATGGCGACGAAAACCTTGACCATCTTGATGACCCCGGGCGGAAGTTCATCCCCACCTCTTAACTTATCGATCTTGTCTTCAAAAAGATCCTTGATCAGACTGACTTGCTCCGTGGTGCTTTCGACGATGCGATTGAGTTCCCCCTCAACCGATTCATTATCGACTCGGATATCGCCCCAATAGGACATGGGCAGCTGATCGAGATCTTCCTCCGTGAGCTCTTTCCCCTTATTGAGAAGAATCTTGCGGCCGTCGTCACTCAGCCGAACCGCTAAGCGTCGTCCGGCAAGTAGTTTCTTGAGCCGTTTTAAGGCTCCTTCTTGCAGGATTCTGACTTCGTCATGTTGATCCTTTCTGAGCCGGGTGATTTCTTCGTCCTCGATCGCCTTACTTCTCTCATCCTTACCCAATCCTTTGCGCGAGAAGATCCTGACATTGATAATGGTCCCCTCTACGCCCGGGGGGACTCTCAATGAGGTATCCCTTACCTCGCCGGCCTTCTCGCCGAAGATGGCACGCAACAGCTTTTCTTCGGGCGATAACTGAGTTTCGCCTTTCGGAGTAATCTTTCCGACCAGGATATCGCCCGGTTTTACTTCTGCACCGATTCGGATAATGCCGCTCTCATCAAGATCCGTGAGAGCCTCGTCACCGACATTGGGAATGTCTCGCGTGATTTCTTCTGGACCCAGCTTAGTGTCGCGGGAAACACATTCGAACTCCTCGATATGGATCGACGTATAGATATCTTCCTTCACGACCCGTTCGCTGATCAGGATCGAATCCTCAAAGTTGTATCCTCCCCAAGGCATTAGGGCCACAACCACATTGCGTCCCAACGCCAACTCGCCCATTTCAGTCGAGGGGCCGTCGGCGATTACGTCACCCGCCTTCACCTGATCGCCAACAACGATAATCGGTCGCTGATTCACACAGGTGTTTTGGTTGGATCGTTGATACTTGATTAGATTGTAGATGTCGACGCCCGTGTCCCGTGCGCCGGACGGTTTGTCCGCCTTAACAACAATCCGGGTGGAATCAACGTTTTCCACGATCCCGTCACGCCGGGCCACGATGGTAACCCCGGAATCCCGCGCAACGGTCTTTTCCATCCCGGTACCGACAAAAGGAGCTTCGGTCCGCAGCAAGGGAACAGCCTGCCGTTGCATGTTTGACCCCATGAGCGCTCGATTGGCATCGTCATTTTCCAGGAAGGGAATCAACGAAGCGGCCACACTGACCAACTGATTCGGTGAGACGTCCATGAAATTGACTTCTTCCGGACGTGCCATGACGAACTCGCCACCTTTCCGAGCCGATACCAGATCAGCCGTGAATACACCCCGACCGTCGATGGGGGCGTTAGCCTGAGCGATGACGTGATCTTCTTCCTCGAGAGCTGATAAATAACGAATCCGATCGGTGACGCGACCGTTCTCCACCTCGCGATAGGGAGTCTCGATGAACCCAAACTCGTTGACCCTCGCATAGGTTGTCAGAGATGCGATTAAACCGATGTTCGGCCCTTCCGGCGTCTCAATCGGACAAACGCGACCATAGTGCGTCGGATGAACGTCGCGCAAAGCCGCCGCTTATGGGTGATTTCTGATAAAGGATTGGTTTGATCCATGAATTGCGACAGCTGGCTCGATCCGAAAAATTCTTTGAGCGCCGCCGAAACCGGCTTGTAGTTGATGAGCTCTTGGGGCATTAAGGTCTCGATGTCCTGAAGACTCATCTTCTCTTTAATAGCCCGTTCCATCCTTACTAACCCCACGCGGAAATGGTTTTCGACCAGCTCGCCGACGGCCCGCACACGGCGATTACCAAGATGGTCGATATCATCGACCGAGCCGTTGCCATTTTTAAGCTCCATCAGATAACGGACCACTTCGAGAATATCTTCTTTCCGCAGGGTCCCTTGCTCTAAAGGGACATTCAGTCGAAGCCGGTGGTTCAATTTGAGCCGGCCTACTTTGGATAGATCGTAGCGATCTGGATTAAAGAAAAGGTTATTAAAGAAGTTAGTCGCGGATTCGACCGTAGGGGGATCACCCGGCCGGAGCCGTCGGTAGATCTCGATGATCGCATCCTGGGGTGAACGGATCTTATCTTGCAGTAGAGTATTGCGCAGATAGGGCCCGACGTTGGATTCGTCAATGAACAGAACCTCGATCTGATGAATTCCTCGTTCGCGAATAAGCTCCAACTTCTCTTGTGTGATCTCATGGTTGCACTCCACGAGAGCTTCCTTCGCCGGAGGATCAACAATATCGTGGGCGGCAACACGGCCAACGATTTCTTCCCAACCGATCGGCACATGTTTGATCCGGGCACTTTCCATCTGACGGAGAACCGGGCGGGTAAATTTCTTGCCCTCCTTGACGATCAGATCGTTGGTTTTCGGATCTCGTACATCAGAGCCGACCTTGGCCCCTAGGAGGTGCTGCGGGTTAAACAACAGCGCGGGCTTGCGCCCATCAAAAACGATAGTGTCGCTCCGATAGTAGTAGTTCAGCAGGTCCTCGGTTGTCATTCCCAGTGCGCGCAATAAAACCGTCGCATGAAACTTGCGACGCCTGTCGATGCGCACGTAAAGAATGTCCCGCGGGTCAAATTCTAGATCGACCCAAGAGCCACGGTAGGGAATCACGCGGGCGGAATAGAGCAACTTCCCGCTGGCGTGAGTCTTTCCTTTGTCGTGTTCGAAGAAAACTCCCGGGGAACGGTGGAGCTGGCTGACGATAACCCGTTCGGTTCCGTTGACCATGAAAGTACCGTTCTTGGTCATTAGCGGAATCTCACCAAAGTAGACTTCCTGTTCTTTCACATTTTT
>WNGE01002201.1_pt1 | contig 24126 bp, 25 predicted proteins | sample 5400651 | NCBI WGS metagenome assembly WNGE01 (sample SAMN13153370, study PRJNA577476) | soil metagenome | isolation source: 60 cm soil or saprolite under grassland replicate 2 | place: USA:California | collected 2016-06-15
GCGCCGAATGAGTCAGCGCGCCAGACGAGATGAAGTCGACGCCCGTCTCCGCCACCTGGCGAATGGTCTCTAATGTGATACCGCCTGAAGCCTCGACCCAAGCGCGTTTATTCACCAATCGAACCGCCTCCGCCATTTGCGCTATCGTCATGTTGTCGAGCATGATCACATCGGCCCCGGCATCGATCGCTTCTTGGACCTGTTTGAGGTTTCCAGCCTCGACTTCGACTTTGGCCATAAATGGAGCATGACGCCTAACGGCTTTGACCGCCTCGGCAATCGACCCTGTCGCCTCGATATGATTGTCCTTTACCAGAGCGGCATCGTATAAGCCGATCCGGTGGTTCGTTCCTCCCCCCATACGCACGGCGTATTTCTCCAACGTCCGAAGTCCGGGTGTCGTTTTTCTTGTATCCAAAACCTTGCAGGAAGTATCCTTAACGGCGTCGACATATTTTCGCGTTAGCGTCGCCGTTCCCGATAAACGCTGGAGAAAGTTCAAAGCCGTCCGTTCGGCAAGCAACAGCGCGCGAACGGGGCCTTCCGCTTCCGCCACAACCTTACCGTTCTTCACTTGGCCGCCATCCTTGGTCAGAAGACGCACCTCCACTTTCGGATCGATAAAGTAAAAGATTCGATCCAAGAGCACCAATCCCGCCACGACGCCATCTTTCTTGGCGCGGAACAGTCCCTTGCCCTGACACTCCGCGGAAATGGTCGCCATGGTCGCTAAATCGCCGGCGCCGATGTCTTCATCCAATGAGTCACGAATCAATCGCTCGATCTGGGGACTGACGAGGATATCCATGATACCTAGTTCCTTTCTTACTCAATTTCCCGCAGCCGTTCCAGGCTCAGGTTGAGGGCACGCAGCTTTTCTTCGTGCTGCGTCGATTTTTCCTGCTCTTTGTGAATCACTTCTTCCTTGGCTTTAGATAGAAATTCAGGGTTGGACAGTTTCTTTTGAATCCGCGCAAGCTCTTCCTTCACTTTGCTGGCTTCCTTGGTTAACCGAGCCTGTTGTTCTTGAAAGTTGATCATATCACCAAGAGGGAGATAGATCTCGATGGAGCCGACAACCGCCATCGCCGCGCCCTTCGGCCGTTCACCGGAAGTCAGATACTCAACGGATCCGACTCGGGCCAGCGACCGGAGATAGGACTCCTGATCCCGCAGCAACAACAGATCTCGCTCCGGGCCATGGAAGGTGACCTTAACCTCTTTGCCAGGTGGACAGCTCATTTCCGTGCGCAAATTTCTGACCCCACGAATTACCCCCATGAGAAACTCCATTTGATTCTCGGTTTCCTCGTCGAGCCATGACGCGTTGCTCCGTGGATAGGGTTGCAGCATGAGACTGCGCTGATTTTTAGCTAGGACCTGCCAGATCTCTTCGGTAACAAAGGGCATGATGGGATGAAGCAACAATAAGATCTGCTTTAGAACATCTAGAAGCAACTGCTTGCTTTTCTTTGGATCGTCACCGAGTTTTCCACTCAAGGAGAGCTTGCTCATTTCAATATACCAGTCACAGAACTCATGCCAGGTGAACTGGTACAAAACATTGGCATAATCGTTGAATCGGTAGGCTTCAATGGCTGATCGAGCCTCATTGATGGTCGACGCGAGTCGCGAACGGATCCACCGCTCCGCAAAATTGAATTCGTTTATGTCTAATGCTGACGGCTCGAATCCTGGCGTGCTATCATCATCAGACAGGTTCATGAGAACAAACCGCGCCGCATTCCAGAGCTTATTAACGAAATTTTGGTAGCCGGCAATCCGATCTTCGGCCAGTTTGATGTCGCGACCCATGGCGGCCATGGCTGTCAAGGTGAAACGGAAAGCATCGGTGCCGTATTCTTGCATGACGTCGAGAGGGTCGATGACGTTCCCTTTCGATTTGGACATCTTCTGCCCTTCTTCGTCGCGCACCAGTGCATGAATGTAAACGTCCCGAAACGGGACATCATCCATGAACTTGAGCCCCATCATGATCATCCGCGCCACCCAGAAAAACAAAATATCGAAACCCGTGACCAAGGTGGAGGTCGGGTAGAAGCTCTTGAGATCGTCCGTCTCATGGGGCCAGCCGAGGGTTGAAAATGGCCACAAGCTGGAAGAAAACCAGGTATCCAAAACGTCGGGATCCTGAAGTAATTCTTTGCCCCCGCATCTCGGACAACCGCTTGGTGCCTGCCGAGCCACAATGGGCCGGGCGTCCTTCGTAAGAATATATTCCCCTTTGTTCCCGCGAATGACGTTTTCTAAATCGCAGGCGACGCAATACCAAGCCGGTATCTGATGCCCCCACCAAATCTGCCGCGAAATACACCAATCTTTGATATTTTCCATCCACGCAAAATAGGAATTACTCCAACCTTCCGGGATGATCCGAATCTTGCCTTCCCGTACCACCTGTATCGCCGGTTCCGCTAATGGTTTGATCTTCACGAACCATTGCGGCGTCAAATAAGGCTCGACCACGGTCTGGCAGCGGTAACAATGGCCCACGGCATGACGGTACGGTTCGACTTTTTCCAGAAAGCCTCTTTCTTTCAGCTCGGCGACGATTAGCTTTCGCGCCTCAAATCGATCTTTCAAGTCATAGCGATCGATCCAATCTCCTTTTTCACCGCGGGAAGTAAACGCAGAACCATCGACTCTCGCATCGGCGTCAAAGATGCTGATTCGGTCCAGTCCAAAGCGTTCACCGATCTCAAAATCATTAAAGTCGTGCCCGGGCGTAATTTTCAGCGCCCCGGTTCCGAAGGTCTGATCAACATAGGGATCCAAGAGCAGCGGGACTACACGATCCGTAATGGGCAAGCGAATCTTTCTACCGGCGAAACGTTGATAGCGCCTGTCTTCCGGATGCACCGCCACCGCGGTATCGCCAAGCATCGTTTCCGGCCGCGTGGTCGCAACGATCAGCGCTTCCGACGGGTCGTCCGCAAGCGGATATCGGATGTACCAAAGGCTGCCGTCCGATTCCTCATGAATGACTTCGATGTCGGCCAGCGCCGTCTTGCAGCGCGGGCACCAGTTGATGAGTCGCTGCGCTCGGTAGAGCAGGCCATCTTCCCAGAGGCGAACGAAAGCTTCGTGCACGGCAAGAGAAAGCCCCTCGTCCATTGTAAAACGCTCGTGCTCCCAATCACAGGAAACGCCGAGCGCCTTGAGTTGATGTAGGATCGTGCTCCCCGCTTCTTTTTTCCACTCCCAGACTCTGGCGATGAACTCATCCCGTCCCACTTGTGCTCGGCTTAGCCCTTGGGCCGCCAAACGGCGCTCGACGACGTTCTGGGTCGCGATACCAGCATGGTCCGTCCCCGGAACCCAGAGCACTCGATAGCCATCCATCCTTTTGTAACGGCAGAGGATATCCTGGAGCGTGTTGTTGAGCGCATGGCCCATATGCAAAGACCCGGTCACATTCGGTGGCGGAATGACCATGGAAAAATACGGAGCGTCCCCTTCGGCCGGCTTAAATGCTCCCGACTGCACCCAATGGGCGTACCATTTGGATTCAACGTTCTTGTGATCATAGGACTTCGCTAGCTGCATGTGATTAGTTCGTTTTTGTCTGTTGCTTTTTGCTTTTCCTGCGCTCTGGTGGCTCCGCTACGACATCAACCAACTCAATGACTTGTGGATCCGTGACCTGAGCCGCCGCAACGGTCCTTGCTTCCTTCGTCGTCATTCGCTCCTTCACCGCTATGCTCGTGATACGATTTTGCTTTGAGGACGACATGCCAAGACACTTTGCTACAACTGATTGCAGGGCCTCCTTCTGAATCGGCGGCGTAAGCACCAGTTGGTCATGAGCATGGGCTTGGCCGGCTCCGGTATCGTCGATCCAAATCGTCGGGACCTTCCATCCTTGCACTGTGCGGATGAGCTGACTGCTCGAGTTGCTCGTCTCGCCCAGCGCCCCCGAATCAATGATGACCAAGTCGAACTCCTTCACTACCGCCACCTTGTTGTCCGACAGGAAGGTAGCCGTTTGAACTTCATGGTCCGGAAAAAGCGCCAAACTAATCGCCTGCCGCAATATACTCCGCGGTTCAACAACCAGGATCTTACTCATTCGCTACGCAAACCTCGGTCAATCCTTATCTTGACAACCCTACGACCCCAAGTTACATAAGAATACGAAGGACAACGAGCATTGATCCAGATGCGAAAGTGGCGGAATTGGTAGACGCGCAGGATTCAGGATCCTGTGGGGTAACACCCGTAGGGGTTCGACTCCCCTCTTTCGCACCAGATAAAATTTAGCACACAAGCCTCCCTTTCTCTAACATCTACATTCTTTCTTAGTCGAACTGTAGATGCGGAGATTTGCCTATCGTCCGCTTGCGCACGTCCGGTCGTCATCGATGGGCGATGGAGCACATTGAGCTAATTCTCGATGCCAAAAAAAGCGGTCCGTTTGATTACTCGGTAGAATGACGCAGTGAAAACGATGAAACCATCGAGGAGTTTTTGGCTGATAGTTCTTTTGACTTTAGCAGCGAGCGCGTGCTCCAAAGAATCAGAGCAGCCGGGTCAAAGTCCGGACTGGAAAAGAGGCAGGGCCGTTTACGTTGCCAACTGTGTTGCATGTCATAACAGCGATCCGTCAAAAGATGGCCCCATCGGCCCCGCCATCAAGGGTTCACCGCCAGAATTGATTGAATCTCGAGTTCTACGCACACAATACCCCCCCGGATATAAACCTAAACGAAATACCCAGGTCATGCCCACTTTCCCGTTCCTCAAAAGCGAGATTCCCTATCTCGTCGTCTACCTGCGTTGACAGGTTACCTTAAAAGACCGAGCGCCAAGACAAAGAAGATTCCCGTCAGCAAGAAACCCACCCACAGAGCGCCGGAAACGGAGTCCAAGGGTTTCTTGGTAGCGCCTTGGGTTCCGACCAAAGCGTTATACTCCACCGCAGCGATAATAATAAGGTTGATCAACCAGAAAAGACCTTGGGCGGCTGATGGTCCCACCAATCCGGGATAATGCATCGCGGCCCCCATGAAAAAGAGCATGGGGATGGAGAACACCGTATTGGTCCTCGACGTGAGCCCGGCGCGCCGCCCCGCACCCGCGGCAGCAGGTAATGGCTGCCCTCCCTGCGCTGCTTGATTCGCCGATGCGATGACGATCTGTTGATTTGGCCAAATCACAAGCCAGACGTTTAAAAACATGATAGTTCCCAGCAAACCGCCCAGGTTAATCGAAACGCCATATTGAGAACTGAAAAAGGCTTCTCCTCCCATCTGGTGCAACCGGATCAAATACATCAAAAGACCCGCGAGAAAAGTCACCATCGCACCCCAGCGAAACCACCATAATGCGCGCGGTACAAGTTTCTGGATCGCTCCCGTTCTTACGGGCGCTTCCGTTTCGGCGAAGAACGGAGTCTGGACGAAATTGAAATAGTACAGAATTCCAATCCACGTAATACCCGCCAAGAAATGAATCCACCGAAGAAAAAAATTAAGGACTTCCATAGCTCTCCCCTCCTTCTACCCCTGACGATACATCAAAGGGATTAAACGGTTAACGATTTGGCTTTTTATATATTAGCGGATGCTCATTTTTGTCAAGGAAAAAACGCGCCTCTGCTGCGCTGGGCGATTCGAAATGTCGATTAGGATTTATAATATTAACCACCGCAGCCTTTGCGCTACGGCGCTTGAAGATAAGCTTGACCTGACTATAGAACTATGCCATTTTGCGTGCTATCTTTTGTCTCGGCTTCATGGAGTTCTTCTGATTCGTGAAACAAAAAGTAAGGCCGTGAAACCCATCGTCGCTGCAGCTCCTGAAACTCGCCGCCGAATTCCCTCACTCGAGGGCGCGAGCGATCCTTTCAGTTTCGTCACCGATGAACTGCAGCTTGTCGAGGAGAACTTGCTTCGCGCCATCCGTTCGCGCGAACAAACACTCACAGATATTGCGGGCCATTTGATTTGCGGCGGCGGCAAAAGAGTTCGGCCCATGGTGACTCTTTTGGCTTTTCTTGCTTTCGGCGGAAAAAGAACACAGGACATCGTCGATATCGCCACCGCAATAGAGCTCATTCACACAGCGACATTGCTCCACGACGATATCATTGACCGGGCGGACACCCGGCGCGGCAAAGAGTCTGCCTACAGGAAATTCGGACTCAAAAACACGTTAGTAGCTGGCGATTTTCTTTTCATCAAAGCGTTTGAGTTCGCGGGAAAATTCGATGAGACCGTTGTCGAATGGACAGCGGATGCCTGCGCGCTTCTCACTGAGGGGGAAACACTTCAAGGTTACTTCAATCGTAATCGTGCCGTCACTCTGGACGACTATGTCGAAATCGCAAAACGCAAAACCGCCTCCCTATTTGAAACTGGCGCCAAAGTGGGAGCCTATCTTGCTGGCGCCAATTCCGCATCGGTGGAAGAAACCCATCGCTACGGCCTCAACATGGGTATCGCCTTTCAAATGGTTGATGATATTCTCGATGTCGTTGGCCAGATCGAGCTCCTCGGAAAGCCAACTGGCATGGATTTGCGAGACGGTAATCCTTCGCTGCCAATCATCTTGGCGCTTAAAGCAGAGCAGACCGCCGTTTGTGAAGCCTTTCAGACCGCGCAACCCACAGAAGCACTCGTTGCCGCAGCCCTTAACGCCATCAAATCGGGGCCCATTATCCAAGAGGCCAAATCCATATCTCGGGGATATGCTGAAGAAGCGCTCAAGTCAATCAGGAAGTTTCCTCCTTCCCTCTACCGCAATGGGCTCAAGACGCTTGTCCAATTGATTATCGATCGAGACTTTTGAGTCTTTGCAACACGTAATTATCCTCCGCATTCGCGTGTTGTTTCAATTTGAACACCGGTGATGTCATCCCTTGACAATCCACGCGATCGCGCGATTCAAGCCATGTTCGACAGGATCGCCGGGCGCTATGATATCCTGAATCGCATTATCAGTTTTCGCCTGGACAACACGTGGAGAAGCAAAGCTATAAAAGAGGTTCTAAGAAGCAGCGATCCGTTCATCTTGGATCTAGGCGCCGGGACGGGTGATCTCACTTTCACCGCAGCCAAGAAGATCAAGGGTAGCGGGCGAATCGTTGGACTGGATTTTTCCCTAGAGATGTTAAAGCTAGCGCGGTCAAAGCAAAGCAGGGCAAAGAATGGTGAGAAAACGTGTTTTATCCAGGGGAGCGCGACATTTTCCCCGTTCAAGGACGGCGCATTCGATGGGGTCATGACCGCGTTTGTATTGCGCAACGTGTCCGACCTTTCTCTGCTCTTTGCTCACGCCTTTAGAGTCCTAAAAAACGGCGGAAGATTCGTGTCTTTGGATATGTTTCCACCAGGGAAGACCTGGTTTTCAGCGTTTTACTCGCTGTACTTCTACCGCTTAGTCCCATGGATCGGCGGACTCCTGGCCCATGATCGCGTCGCGTACAGATATCTGGCCGAATCGGTCGAGAATTTTCATCCGCCGGAAAGAGTTGCGGAGCTTCTCGAACAAGCGGGCTTCAAGCAAGTAATTATTCGAAGGTTTCTCAACGGGGCAGTTTGTATGCACGTGGCCGAAAAAACCAACGCATAGCCACGTACATCGTAAGACCATGCGGACTTTTTCCAGCAGTTTTCTCCTGTTTTTCTATCAGATCGCATTGGGAGGTCTCTTCGGACTGTCAGCCACGCCCTTTCACGAACTCGAAAGAGCGTTCTACAAATCAACGGCCGGTGTCTTGTTTGTAATAGCTGTACTGGGGTTCTGGGGAAAGAGCCACCTGTATTGGCAGAACATCTCCGCCGAAAATAGCTTTGCGACTGTCGTCGAGATTTTATTTCACGGCTTGTTTGTGATTTCTTTCGCCGCCTATATGATCTCTCTCTGGGGTGAAAACCAGGCATTCAGGGCGCGGAGTTTTGCATCTTGCGTGCTCTGCGGCACGACCGGACTCATTTTCAGCGCTCACGGCTTTTACCAAGCTCCTTTCTGGTCCCTCGAAACTTTGGTTTACCCTATTGCCTTCTTTTTGTCCGCTCTACTCCTGGGAACGGTCACCGTGGGCATGCTACTCGGACATTGGTACCTCATTGATACGGGTCAGAGCCTCGATCCATTTATCCGCATATACAAATTTTTCGTCGTCGCATTGGTCGTGCAAACGATCTTTCTGCTCATATCGCTGATCGTACTTTATAACTTCGGTGTTTCCGAAACCGTTATCGGCCTAGAACGTTTGTGGACGGATCATCATACGCTCTTCCTCACACGACTCATCTCAGGCCAAGTCGCTCCCTTGATCTTGTCCTGGATGATCTGGCGAACACTGGTGATCCCGCACACCATGGCCGCGACGGGTCTGTTTTACATCGCCCTACTAAGCGTCTTCGTTGGAGAAATTTTAGGAAAGCAGATCTTGGCGCTGACCTCGCTACCGTTCTAACCGTAGCAACTAGTCAGCCGATCGAGGATACGTCTTAATCTTCGTAATCCGTAAGCCGCCCGAAGTCCATCCGAGATCATAGCCAATCCGTTCCCCTTCCCGGAGATCGAGGGGCGTCTTTGCCTGACCGGAAAGAATAACCAGATCATATGAGAAACGAACTTCTCGCCCGCCCTCCGTCCGAACCACTCCCATATTGTTAGATGGGAAGAGCTTAACTATCACACCGTGGTGGTAGTAATCCTCTCCGAGGGGCGGTGTCGGATTATCTTGACTATCACTGATGATCATAGCTGAACATTCCGGGAAAACACTAACGCATCAATGGCTTTTGTCTCGCTATTCGCCCCTGCAGTTCCATCAAACCATCCAGAACCGCCTCGGGTCGCGGAGGACATCCAGGGACGTACACGTCGACGGGAATGATACGATCAATTCCCTGAACCGTCGCATAGTTATCGTAAAAGCCACCGCTCGCGGCACAAGCACCAAACGCCATCACCCACTTGGGCTCAGACATTTGCTCGTACACACGCTTCAAGACCGGGGAAAGTTTGTGATTTACCGTCCCTATAACCATCAATAGGTCAGCCTGTCTCGGGCTGAAGCGCGGCAATAGCGCGCCGAAACGGTCGATATCGTACGGAGACATGGATAGAGACATGTATTCCATCGCGCAGCAAGCGGTCGCAAAAGGGTACGGAAACAACGAATACTTCCGCGCCCAACCAACAGCCTTGTCCAAACGAGTCAGCACAACAGAATCCGCCAGGAGTTTCTCTGGACCCATTTTTGATTCAACTGAATAGTTCTCAGGTTGCATGACCTCCCGCCCCGCGCGATAACTTACGATACTACTTCCCCCTCAGCTAAACAATAATCGGCCGGCTGCTGTCAAACATCGGCAGCAGCCGCCCGCACGCAACCAAGTCAAAGCTTTACCACGTTTATGGCCTGCGGCCCCTTTTCTCCCTGTGCGATTTCAAATTCTACCGATTGACCTTCATTTAAGGTTTTGAATCCGTCCCCTTGGATCGCTGTGTAGTGAACAAAAACATCACCACCGCCTTCTTTCTCGATAAAACCATATCCCTTGGAGTTGTTAAACCATTTTACTTTTCCAGTTGCCATTGCTTAGAACCTCCCTGTCCACGTTGCTTCAACTCCGATGCAAACTCGAATCCCGCAGTCGTGTTCCCCGCGAGCACTGGTGACGCAATTCCGGTGACAGTCCGGAAATCGTCCCACGATTCAAGTTTTTGAATTTCGATGCAAGTCTGGACGATCCTTTCTGTAGGGACGGACATTAGATAAAGCTGAGTATTGTTGTCAAGACAAAATTTTCTGTCGCTCCATCAGCATTCTGCGGTACGTCTGGCGCCTGGGGATAACGATGGCACCTCGCAGAGCTGTGTATCCCTATACCGCGACTATCGCGCTCGCCGATCGAGAAGCTCATTATTGATGGCAATGGGTCTGACAGGCGTTGGCAAATGGTCGGTTGCTCTGGAAAGCGGTTGTCCTCTCGTATGCTCCCGCGATGCCCTTCAAAGCCTCCAATTGGTCGACTTATCAAAAGCGCCTGGGTTTGATATTTCAGTCAGCTGGGGTGGCCAAAGACATTTGCCTATTCTTTGAGCAACCCCTAACCGACTGAATCCAATAGTGAAATTCAATCAGCGCTGTCATTTACTGAACGAAAACGATTTTATATTGACTTCGTGTGTTTTTTTCATTATAAATGGCTTAGTTAGCGTTTGGATGATCGGGTAATACCTTGTTTTCAGAGAGGTTCTTTTGCGTTAGCGGTGAGTGACCTAAAAGGCGACCGGATGGCCATTTATACTGAAATCACGAAAAAGGATGCGACGAAGATCGTCGAAGAGTTCACTCTGGGTGATCTCGTGTCCTGTTCTGGAATTAAGAATGGTTCGGTTAATACGCACTATCTGCTGGAAACCAAACGGGGGCGATTTTTCGCTAAGATCGACGAAGTCAAAAGCGAACTTGAAGTAAAACAGGAGTTGGATCTGCTGTTTCACCTCAGGAAACAGGGTTTCCCTTGTCTGCAGCCGCTAAAAACGAAAACGGGAAGGTATTATATTGAGTTCAGGGGTAAATGCCTCACTATTAGTCGCCATCTGGACGGAGTCGAACTCCCAATCGAGTCTCTTACCGGGAGCCACTTAGGAATTCTCGGCCACACATTGGCCAACCTACATCTAATCGGAAGAAGCTACAAAAAAGGCATCGATAATCGGTTTGGATTCAGCAGAATTGTGGCAATTTATCGGGAGGTACGCCGGCAGCTCCCGTCTCACTTGAGAAACATTATTCGGGTCTTGGATGATGAGTTCTCCTACCTCGAGAATTACCTCGACAATAACCTGCCTAAAGGAATTATCCATGGAGATTTTTTCCCAGATAATGTGAAGTTCAAAGGCAGCCGGTTGGTGGGGGTGATGGACTTTGAAGCCGCATGCAGGGGTAAGCTCATCTACGACCTAGCCACGGCGGTCAATGCCCTCTGTTTCGTTGACCAGCGTTACCGCATTGATCGTTTCGAAGCATTGATTTCCGGCTATGAAAGTCTCCGACCTCTCTCTCTTCCGGAGTGGGACTCGTTTCCCAATGAGCTACGTTTTTCCGCCTTACGGTTCACGGTCACGCGGATTAAGGACTTCTTTCTCAGAAAAACAGATGACAGCCAACGGGTCTACAAGGATTTCAAGGAGTTTTACGATCGGCTGTTGGTGCTTAGGCGGGAAAAAAGTGGCGGCATGGAAGACATACTACTTGCTATGGCAACCGGATATGATTACCGCAAATACCAGAAATCGAAGCCTTCCAAATAGCCGTGTATCCGACCAAAGTTAGGTATTTCACGACCCTGCATTATCGGTTCTCCTTAAGCCACTCAGTGTGCTCATTTTCTTCTGAGCATCGCGACGGATAAGAAGAATCAAGGACCATAGCATCAGCAGGACCCCGCAAAGAAACAAGGTTCGTCCGCCCGTCAAAACGACATAAAAGAAGTTAAGTTTCACCCTCGCCGCGTTGTATTTTTCCCTGTCCTCGTTGATGCGGCGAAGCACCTCTTCGTTTTTCTGATGATCGAGCTCCTGAAAGCTCCTGTAGGATTCTTCTAAGCCAGTTTGTTCAGTTCGGTGTAACAGGTTCTGATATTTGCTTGTCTCAACTGCGCCCACTACCCAGTTTCCAATTCCTAGTACAAAACAGACAATTCCCGACATGAGCAGATAACTCGAATAGATGTCACGTGCCTTCATTCTATTACTCGTGTAACAGAATTCCCGGTTAGGGTCAATTTTGCCTAGTTGACACACCGCGGCTACTGCGGTACGGTCACGTTCAGTAGTATCTGGACACCTTATCCAGAGTGGTGGAGGGAGCGGCCCTTCGAAGCCACAGCAACCGGTTCCCGAAAAAGGAACGCTGGTGCTAATTCCTGCCTCCCCGTAACTCGGGGGGAAAAGATAAGGTGAGGTTAAGCCTCTTCTTATCTTTGTGCTAGGAAGAGGTTTTTTTTGCGCAAGTTAACTTTGAATACTCGCCTTACAACAGACCAAATCGAGCGCTATAGCAGGCAGATCATGATCCCTGATGTCGGCGGTAGGGGACAGATCCGGCTCCGGCAAGCTCGAGTTCTAATCATAGGGGCGGGTGGCCTGGGCTCACCGGCTGCCCTCTACTTAGGAGCTGCAGGTGTCGGGACTCTCGGCCTAGTTGATCCTGATCGGGTGGAATTGTCGAATCTACAGCGTCAAATCCTCCACACCACGCTTGACCTCAGCCACCAGAAGGTAGAATCAGCCAAGGATAAAATCAGTAGACTCAACCCTGACGTGGAAGTCGTCATCTATCCCGTTCGGCTTGAAGAAGACAACGCCGTCACCATCTTTTCCGGTTATGATTTTATCGTCGACGGCAGCGACAATTTTCCCACCAAATTCTTGGTTAACGATATCGCCGTGAGTATGGACATTGCTTTTTCTCACGCTGGAATTGTTCGGCTGCAAGGACAAACGATGACAGTCGTGCCTCGGAAAAGTGCCTGCTATCGTTGTCTCTTCAGGGAGCCACCTCCTCCCGAAGAAATATTGAATTGCCAGCAAGCCGGCATACTCGGAGCCGTTGCAGGGACCGTGGGTTCGATCCAGGCAACCGAAGCGATCAAGTATCTTGCCGGCTTTGAGGAAGGATTGCTGACAGATCGATTGCTGACGTACGACGCAAAGTCCATGACGTTTCATATGGTAGACGTAAACCGAAACGTTCATTGCGCCGCCTGCGGTGTAGAACGGGTCGCCGGGTCCAGTCTTTCTTCAAGCACCTAAAACTCAAACAACGAAAGGGATAACCATGAGCTTCGTCAGAGGGCTTCAGTGCAAAGAATGCGGACAGGAATATCCAAAGGAGCCGCTTCACGTGTGCGAAACTTGCTTCGGCCCTCTGGAAATTGTCTATGATTATGACGCCATAAAAAAATCAATCAGCCGTGAAAAAATCGCGTCCCGTGACAAAAACCTGTGGCGCTATCGCGAACTACTTCCCATCGATGGAGAACCGCAGGCGGGTCTCTATTCGGGTTTTACGCCTCTCGTCCGTGCCCGGAGGCTCGGCGAAGCATTGGGCGTCAAAGAACTCTACATCAAAGACGATTCAGTGAATCACCCTACCTTTTCATACAAAGATCGCGTTGTTGCTGTGGCGATATCAAAAGCCATCGAGTTCGGATTCGACACCGTGTCCTGCGCGTCGACCGGAAATCTCGCCAATGCAGTTGCAGCGCACGCGGCGAGAGCTGGATTGAACTGCTATGTTTTTATCCCCGACGGCCTGGAACAAGGGAAGATCATTGGTTCCGCCATTTACGGACCAAAAACCGTCGCGATCAAAGGCAACTACGATGACGTCAATCGACTCTGCAGTGAGATCGGCGACAAATACGGCTGGGCCTTTGTCAACGTCAATTTGAGACCCTACTACTCCGAAGGCGCCAAGACCCATGGCTTCGAGGTGTCGGAGCAGCTCGGTTGGAAGCTGCCCCGACACATCGTCGTTGCATCCGCCGGTGGGACGATCCTGCCCAAGCTCTCGAAGTCGTTCAAAGAACTCGTCAAAGTCGGTCTGGTTGAAGACACCGGTTACAAGATCTATTCTGCTCAAGCCGCCGGCTGCGCCCCGATTATCAACGCGCTACAGAAAGGAACTGATTTGATCAGTCCGGTAAAGCCAAACACAATCGCGAGCTCCATCGCAATTGGAAATCCGGCGGATGGCTATTACGTCCTTCAAGCTGTGCGGGAATCGGGCGGATGGGGCGAAAGCGCAACCGACGAGGAAATTCTTGAAGCGATCCACCTCTTGGCTCAAACCGAGGGAATATTTACCGAGCCTGCCGGGGGGACCGAAGTGGCTGTAACTAAAAAACTCATCCAAAACGGCAAAATTCCCCGGGAGGAGTCTATCGTCATCAGCATCACCGGAAACGGCTACAAAACTCTGGAAGCTGTCGCCGGCAGCGTCGAAAAGCCATTGACGATCACGGCAACTCTGGAAAACTTCGATGCACTCTACCAACAGCTTAATCCGACGGTGCCAGCAAAAGCCGCAACCGGTTAAAATTCACTGGTCGATCGAGTGACGGTGTCAGCATCGCTCCATTTCTTGCAAGGATCGTAGCAAGAGTCTATCTTAGTTAGAAAGTCATCAGCTAATGTTTTTTCTATAGATCCGAAGGAGGTAGTTTTATGCCAGTGCGAGTTCGTGTCCCGACCCCGCTGAGAAAATTCACTCAGGGCGTCGATGAGGTTAGCGCGCAGGGCGCCAATGTTAAATCACTCGTGGAAGATCTCGAGAAGAATTTTCCCGGCATCAAGGAACGGATCTGCGATGAAACCGGAAAGATCCGCCGTTTCGTCAACGTTTACGTTAACGGCGATGACATCCGTTTTTTGCAGAACCTGGAAACCGCGCTAAAAGAGGGCGATAATATTTCTATCGTCCCGGCCATTGCCGGCGGCGGCTAATTTCTTAGTGAGAGCGACGATGGCACGAGCCACACCTAATCTCCGATTGGTTTCGGTCCCGTCAGCGGAGCCGAAGAGAACCGAATCCGTCCTAGATCTGATCGGCGATACCCCTTTACTGGAACTCCGAAAGCTTCCGGCAGGGCTGCCGGCCAGCGTGCGAATTTTTGCTAAATTGGAGGGATTCAATCCCGGCGGATCGGTTAAGGATCGACCGGCGCTGCGAATGGTCCAAGAGGGCATCCGTACGGGAATGCTTAGACCGGACAAGACAATTTTAGACTCCAGCTCGGGAAACACCGGGATCGCGCTTGCCCTGATCGGTCGCGTGCTCGGTTACCCGGTGGAGTTAGTTATTCCGGAAAACGTGAGCAGGGAACGGAAGCAAATCATCCATGCTTACGGCGCAAAGATCATCTATAGTGATCCTTTGGAGGGTTCCGATGGCGCCATTCGGCTATGCAGAAAAATCCTCTAAGAAAATCTCGATCGCTATTTCAAGCCGGATCAGTACTTTAATCCGATGAATCCTCAGGCTCATTACGAAACTACGGGTCCAGAGATCTATCGGCAAACTCAGCAAAACATTACCCATTTCGTTGCGGGGATCGGCACCGGCGGAACCATCATGGGCATAGGCCGATATCTCAAGGAAAGGAATCCAAGCGTTAAAATTATCGCCGTGGAACCCGACGATGCGCTCCATGGCCTCGAAGGCCTCAAGCACATGGCCAGTTCGATTGTCCCAGGCATTTACCACGAAGAGGAATTGGACGACAAGATCTCTGTTTCCACCGAAGACGCCTACGCGATGGTTTATCGTTTGAGCCAAGAAGAGGGAATTTTAGTTGGCCAGTCGTCGGGGGCAGCCATGTTTGCGACTTTGAAGCTCGCACGCAAGCTTCACAATGCCACGCTAGTTACGGTATTTCCCGATTTCGGCGATAAATATCTCAGCACAAATCTCTGGGTCGGTTGGCGTGATCGGATGGCGGTGGGAAATCTAACATTCTCCATTTAGACCCGATGAAGAGCCCTGGCACGGATCAGGGCAAAACCTATTGAGCGGTCGCCGAAATAGATAAAACCAAGGCCCCGCCTTCGTGCGGCGGTCCTCCGAGTAGAAAATTTCCCCCATTATTCAGGCGTACAGTGGTATCCACGACCGGTTTATCTCCATGCTGCAAGCGCACTTTTAAGGCGATCTGTTTGTTCCGAAACTCCTGAGGCGTTACGACTAGAGAACGGCCCCCCGGAATCTCAAACACGCCATTTGCTTGCCAAGCCACATTCTGTGTTTCCTCTTTCAGCAGTCGGTAAGAGCGATATTTCATCACCTTCAGCTGATTTTTCATCGTATTGAGTTTGGGGTCGATTTCATCGCTTTGATTGTTGGCTAAGATTGTCCCGATCTTGACGCGGACCGTCTGGGAATTATTTTCCGCGGCGTTTACCGAATAAGCCGCTGCGAGGCAAATCAGACAACTAAAAAGAAGGGCTCGTTTCAGTATTCTCCCCAGAAGATTCATCTTCACCTTCTTGATTTTGATACAACCAAATGACAGTTGTTTTTGTTTCGTCCTCACGCAGCAACGCAACGTTCCGTCCGTGAGCGTCAATAGATTCGACGGCCGAAAAGTTGTTGCGTTGCGACCCTAGCTTCCAAAATGAATCCAACGCGAACACACCGAGTAGAGCAACGATGACTGCGGGGACAGTCCAAGCAAGTCCCGGCGCGGCAAATGTAGACCGCGCCCATTCCGTGACTTCTTCATGCCAACTCCGCTTTTTTGTAATCCGTTCTCGGACCCCAGCCCAGAAAGGCTCGAAGGCGATCCGCGGTACATTGGACACCAAAAGGCTCTCCAGCGAGGACTGCAGTTTTTCCAATTGAAGTCGCTCTCCGTCACACGGTGCGCAGCTCTCAAGATGCAAGCGAATGACTTCGGCGTCAGATGCGCTCAACTGGCCGTCTAGCCATCCGCTCAGCGACTCTCTTATTAGCTTACAGTCTGTCATAAAAACGCGCTTAACTTTTCCTGGAGCTTTTTTCTTGCGTAGTGAAGTCGGCTCATGACGGTTCCTTCAGAGCAGCCCAAAATCTCACCGATATCCTTATAGGAAAGACCCTCTACTGTTCTTAGTATGATGACGGCCCTGTGTTCTGGAGTCAAATCGTTTATCGAGGCCACCAGTTTTTCTCTCAGCTCTCGATCGTGAACATCTGAAAATGGGTCCCTGGCAACTTCGTTTTGCTCCTCAAAGAGTCCATCCATCGTCTCCCGAAAATCCAGCGGGTTCCTTTTCTGCCGTCGCTGCGAATCAATCGCCATATTCACCGCGATTCGGTATAGCCAGGTATAAAAGGAAGACCCGCCTTGAAAGCTCTTAATTTTTCTATAGGCTCGAAAAAAAGTCTCTTGCGCCACCTCTAGAGCATCCTCGCGGTTGCGAAGCAATCCGACGATCACAACATAAATTTTTTGGTGATATCTTGAGACAAGTTCCTGGAAGGCACCTATCTCTCCAGCTTGACACTTCTGGACCAGCTCCCAGTCGCTTGACTCCACAATAGTCCTATTTTTTAGACGTCTCCCGGCGAAGTTTTATTCAGCTTTTATTGAGCTAACCAGCCGAGTTGCTACAAGAAACTTGAATTTTTCACGCATTTGCTTACAATCAGACTGATTTCCTTACACCTTTGGTCGCCAACCTCTCGATCAAATAGAGGACCCAGTTATGATTGTTCGTTGTCCGAGTTGCAAGACCACTTACAAAGTCGCCGACGAGCTTGTGAAAGATACGAAGCCGGCGTTCCGTTGTTCCCGGTGCAAGCATACCTTCGAGCTTGAGTCAGCCGAAACACCGGAGAGGTCTGTTGACAGTGCCCACGCGGCTACGAGCCTTTTCTCCAAAACCCAGCAAGAACGGGAATTGGGCTTTACTTTCGCTCCAAAGAAACAAGAAGACGGAGAAAACCGCAAGGAATCTACCCCTTCGCCGAGAGAAGATTTCGAATTTCCAGCCAGAAGTGCTGAAGACCAGCCTATGGGCAACGTTGAATCAACGGTCGATGAACCATTGACTTCTCCTGAACCCGACCCTGGCATCGGAGCCGACCAAGTCCCCGATTCTCCACCTCAGCTGTCGCCGTCCCAACCACTTCCACTGGCTCGGGAAACAACCGATAACGTTCTGTCTCTCGACCCCTACCGTGATCAGCCCGCTTCCATTGTGCCTTTTCTGAGTCTTTTTGGAGTCCTCGTTATGTTGTTTGGGTTCGCGACAACTTTTCATTTGGCCCACCCGAACGTCTCGGAGGGGATCGTGAGGTCGATTCCTTTGGTCGGACCGTCCGTGCTTAAGAACAATCATCTCAAAAATGGTGTTGCGCTCCAATCCCTGCATGCGAGCCATCAGACAATCCAAGGGAACCGGGAGGTCTTGGTGATCACCGGGGTTGCCCAGAATCAGAACCCGGTCGTTATCCGTGAAGTTCGCGTTGCCGGACAACTTTACAATCTAGAGGGAAAAGAAATAGAGCAGCAGATAATCTGGATCGGCAATGCCATTTCGCCCAGAATTATCCGCGGTATGACGGTGCAGGACATTTCCGATCTTCAACGACTCAAACCTCTGAAAACTTTTGAAATACCGCCGGGAGACTCGATTCCGTTCACCATCGTCTTCCTGAAATCAACCAAAGAAATAAAAGATTTCAGCTGCGAAGTACTGACAGCCGACGGCGAAGCTTAGACGAATCACTCTTTAGGGCTGTTTTTGCCGGGGTTCTGTTTTGGCGTGATATCGATCTCGTCTGACTCTTTGACAGCCTTGCGAAACTTTCTAATGGCGGCGCCAAAACTTTCACCCAGGTCGGGCAACCGACGGTTGAATAGCACCACGACAATGACGAGAACTGCCAGCAACTCACCCATTCCCAGACCGAACATGCATCCCCCTTTTTAACAATCCTAATTGACCCGGCCTTTCATTTGCAACCCCATTATTTGCTAAGCACGTGGGTCGTGCAGTAGTATACTTGTGTGGTTTCCCTGAATACTCCCCTGCTACGCTTCTTTGCCGCTTCCCTGACCCTCCATCTCCTCTTGCTGCTTCTGTGGGGAAAGCCTTCGACGCGTGCCAGACCTCAAGAATCCATCCCGGTTTCCCTGCTTCCCCCCTCGCCGCCAGAGGAAAGCAGAGGCAAACCGGCGCCCGCTCCGAGGGAAGCCCCGCGCCAGCCATTGAAAGCACCGCCGGCCAAGATCGCCAAGAAGAACTCACCGCTCCTCCGAGAGCAGACCACCATCCCGAAAGAGAAAGCCGTCGCCCCGCAAGAACTGCCCGCACAAAAAGAGCCCACACGCGAAGAAGCTCGTCCTCCTGCGCGAGAACAGATTCCGGACAAAGCCATTATCGAGCGGCCTCTGCCGACTCTCAAAGAATTACTTCCGCCGGTGGGTTGGTCAGCCGACGGGAGAGTTGGCGGCGCTAATGGGCCCATCCGGCTCGATACAAAAGATCCGCAGTACGTAACCTATTTTAACAGCATCAAGCGGGCCATCGAAGTAGTGTGGCAGTATCCAGAGCTCGCGCTCAGATATGGACTGCAGGGAAGACTTCTATTGGAGTTCTCAATACTTGGTAACGGGGACATCGAGACCGCGAAGATCATTCGCTCCTCGGGGTCCAACTTGCTCGATGAGGAAGCCTTGCGCGCCGTTAAAGCTGCTGCGCCATTCGGCCCGATACCACCGTGGCTCGGCACAAACCGAATCGATATCGTTGCCAGCTTTGAGTACTTGGACAACCGTTTAAATTACCGTTTCATGCGTTAGACTGGCGGCAAGTCCGTCTTGCAATCGAATGCGAGACCCGGCGAATTATTCGGCCCCACCCTGCCCAGGGTCCCATCTCAAAATCGGTTTTCTAGCTGCTCTGGCTTCATCGAGACGATTGACCGGCGTCGAGTGAGGCGCGTTTTTGACGACGTGGGGATTCTCTTTGGCTTCCTGAGCGATGGCAAGCATGGCTTCCACAAACGCGTCCAACGTTTCCGGAGTCTCGGTTTCGGTGGGTTCGATCATCAACGCGCCGGAAACAACTAAAGGGAAATAAATCGTTGGTGGATGGAAGCCATAATCCAATAGACGCTTGGCTATGTCGAGAGTATTGACCCCATATTTGTGCTGTAGCCGATCCGTAAAAATGCATTCGTGCATACACGGTTCACTATAGGCGATCTGATAGCCCTTTTCCAATTTCTTGCGAATATAGTTCGCATTGAGCAGCGCCATCCGGCTCGACTCCTCAAGACCCGCCCCGCCTAGAGAGACAATGTACGTGTATGCGCGGACCAGGATACCAAAATTACCAAAGAAGGAGCGCACTCGGCCGATCGACTTAGGACAATCCTCAAGCAACTCAAATTTGTCATTTTGCTTGACGATCCGCGGCACGGGCAGATATTCAGATAGCCCTTCTTTGACCGCTACGGGCCCTGCGCCAGGACCGCCTCCGCCATGCGGCGTGGAGAACGTTTTATGAAGATTCATGTGGAGAACGTCAACGCCCATGTGACCGGGTTTTGCGACACCCATTAACGCGTTCAAGTTCGCACCGTCGAGATAAACCAAGCCTCCCTTCTGATGGACGACTGCAGCGATAGCCTCGATGTCCTTTTCGAAAAGCCCCAGGGTGTTAGGATTGGTAATCATTATGGCGGCGACATCCTCGTCCATCACTTTTGCAACCGTCGCCGTGTCGATTACGCCTCGCGCTGTAGACGAAATTTGAACGACGTCGTAGCCACAAAGAGTCGAGCTGGCGGGGTTGGTCCCGTGGGCTGTGTCCGGGACGATAATCTTCTTGCGGGGATTTCCTTTCTCGGTTAGATAGGCGCGAATCAGCATCAGGCCAGTGAGTTCCCCTTGAGCGCCCGCTGATGGCTGCAAGCTAATGCAGTCCATCCCACTAATTTCGATGAGGATTCGTTCGAGATCATAGAGTAGCTCCATAGCCCCTTGCAGAATATCGACGGGAGCCAACGGATGAATTTGGGCAAAACCGGGAAGTCGCGCGACCACCTCATTGACCTTCGGATTGTATTTCATGGTACAGGAACCCAGCGGATAGAACTGGCTCTCGATAGCGAAATTTCGGTGCGAGAGACGGGTAAAATGGCGCAACACCTCCAACTCTCCCAATTCGGGGAATCCAGGGATATCTTCGCGCAGGAACTCCCCGGGAATCGTCGTCTGGCCTTTTTCACTCTCCGCTGGCCAATAAAAACCGCTCCTCCCGGGTGACCCGCTCTCGAAAAGCAATCTCGGGGCACTCGCTTCAGACTGAGGTTTAATCGCCGATGACTCCGACAAGACGTTCGATCTCCTCTCTCTCATTCATTTCCGTTACACAGACTAGCAAGCAGTCGTCGAGTTCGGGATACCACTGGCCCAAGGGAACTCCTGGGACAATTCGCGCCGCGGCGCAACGTTGCAAAAGACTTTCCAAGTTTCTCGCACGCAGAACAAATTCGTTAAAGAAAGCACCGGAGAAACAAGATTCGAGATGGGGTCGGCTAACGAGACGATCCCGCGCATCGTGAGCGCGCGACACATTGACCTCTGCGAGCCGACGCATGCCACTCTTTCCCAAGAGCGACATATACACGGTCGACGCCAGCGTACATAACGTTTGACTGGTACAGATATTCGACGTCGCCTTCTCGCGGCGGATATGCTGCTCGCGGGTGGCAAGAGTCAATACGAACCCGCGACGCCCTTCAGTATCAACAGTCTCTCCCACTAAACGGCCCGGCAGGCTACGCACAAACCTTTTCTGAGAGGCGAAGAAACCAAACCCTGGCCCACCCAAGGTCATAGGAACGCCCAAACTCTGTCCCTCGCCTACGGCAATATCGGCGCCCCATGCTCCCGGGGGCTTTAGCAGGCCCAACGCCAACGGTTCCGGTGTTACGGTAATGAGCTGCGCGCCGTTGCCGGCGCAAGCGGCTTGAATCGGAGCCAGGTCTTCGATGACACCGAAGAAATTGGGATAGCCTACGATGACGCACATCGACTGCTTGTCAAGCTTGCGCGTCAGCTCCGCCACGTCAGTCGCGCCGCTGGTGTCAAACGTAATCTCATCCAGCTGCATGTCGTCTAAATTCCTCAAGTACGTCGCAATAACCGCGCGATAATGGGGATGCAGCGCTCTGGACATCAAGACTAGCCGTCGACTCGCGGGCTGGATACGACGCGACATGAGTACCGCTTCCGCCGCCGCCGACGCCCCGTCATAAACTCCGGCGTTGGATATTTCCATTCCGGTGAGTTGACAGATTAACGTCTGATATTCGAACAGAGCCTGCAGGGTACCCTGGCTGACTTCCGGCTGGTAAGGCGTGTAGGAAGTGGCAAACTCCGAGCGGGAGATGACGGCGTCCACCGCACTGGGTATGAAATGGTGATAGATCCCGCCCCCCAGAAAAAAACTCCAGTCCGACGCCGTCGCGTTGCTTGACGCCAACGCGGCCAAGCGTCTGCGCACCGCTAGCTCGGTCAAACCTCCAGGCAGGTTGATCTTTGCCCGATTGCGGAGCGCTTCCGGGATGTGCTGATACAGCTCCTCGATGGAATCGATACCAATAGTGCGGAGCATTTGCTCCTGATCGGCAGGGGTGTGCGGCGTGTAACGCATTCCGTGAAGTTATTCCTCCTCCTCGTCTTCCGCTTCGTCTTCTTCCTCCTCCTCATCGTCGTCTTCCTTTTGCTGCTCGACGTATTCCGCGTATTCCTCTGCAGTCATGAGATCCTTGAGGTCCTCTTCATCCGTCATTTCAACCCGAATCATCCATCCGTCGCCGTAAGGATCGTCGTTGATAGTCTCCGGGTTGTCGGGCAGCACATCGTTCACTTCAAGAACGGTTCCACCAACTGGCGCATAGACGTCGGAGACAGCCTTGACCGACTCGACGGCTCCGAAAGGATCATCCTTAACAACTTTTTCCCCAACCTCCGGCAGTTCCACGTAGACAATATCGCCCAGTTCTTCTTGGGCGAACTCTGTGATACCAATAGTAGCGGTATTGCCTTCAACCAGCACCCACTCATGTTCTTTGGAATATTTAAGGCCTTCAGGAAACTCCATCACTAACCTCCTTACGCATTACTCAATGGTTATGTCGTTACCGCCGGTAGAACGGCAAAGGAACTATTTTGGCGCGCGTTTTTCGCCCACGAATTTCCACCTCAATGGTGTTGTCCAGTGCAGCTTCATCGATGGCTACATAGGCAAGGGCAATGGCCTTACCGAGGGTGGGAGATTTCGTGCCACTTGTCACGCGACCGACGGATCTTCCATTCTTGAACAGAGTATACTCACTGCGCGCAATCCCCGGCTCCAAGAGCTCTAGTCCGACGAGTTTGCGCCGGAGCCCTTCTTGTTTCTGCTTCAGCAAGACTTCACGCCCCACGAAAGGCCCCTTGGCCAACTTCGTCACCCACTCCAAACCCGCTTCCAGCGGCGTTGTTGTATCGTCCAGCTCGTGGCCGTACAAAGGGTAAGCCTTTTCCAGCCGCAGCGTGTCGCGGGCGCCAAGCCCCGCAGGTTCAAGCCCCATCGGCGCCCCACTCTCAAGTAATGCATTCCACAATCTCTCGGCCTCAACCGAGTCGCAATACAGCTCAAAGCCATCTTCCCCTGTGTAGCCCGTGCGCGCCACGAGGCAACGGATCGACGACACTTCTCCGAAGGAGAAAAAAAAGGGCTTAATCTCATTGAGCCGGACTGAGGTCAATGGCTGCAGGATTTTTTCAGCCAACGGGCCTTGCAGGGCCAATTGAGCATAGCGAGAGCTGGCGTTTTCTAACTCGACGTTGCCTTCTGCATATTTCTCAATCCAAGCGAAATCTTAGTCACTGTTCGACGCATTGACACAGATTAAAAAATGGTTGGGCTCAATCTTGTAAAAGATAACGTCATCTACGATCCCGCCCTTTTCGTTCATCAGGAGATTGTACTGGGCTTGCTTCAGTTTGATCCGCGACACGTCATTGGCTGATATTTTTTGACATAGCTCTAACGCACCGGGACCACGAATCACGATTTCACCCATGTGGCTCACATCAAAAAGCCCTGCGCGCGTGCGAACCGCGACATGCTCGTCAATGACACCGCTATATTGAACCGGCATCTCCCAGCCGGCGAACTCCACCATTTTTGCGCCCGCTCGTCGATGCGCGCCGTACAGCGGAGTCCTTTTCTTTCCTTGCGCCACGCTGTTCTCAAATCCCGACGAGCGGTCGATCTACCTTTCGCGCTGGAGAGAGTTCTTGGCTGCTTTAAGCGTGTTGTAGAGAAGCATGCAGATCGTCATCGGACCGACGCCGCCGGGAACCGGCGTAATCCATGCGGCTCGCTCCTTGGCAGTTTCAAACTCAACGTCGCCGGCTAACTTTCCGCTCGTCAACCGATTCACTCCTACGTCGATCACCACAGCACCCGGCTTAATCCAGTCGCCCCGAACCAAACCCGCCTTGCCTATGGCAACCACGAGGATATCGGCGCGCGCCACCTCGTCCCGTAGGCTTGCCGTCCGGGAGTGACAAATCGTCACCGTTGCGT
>WNGE01005094.1_pt1 | contig 24123 bp, 20 predicted proteins | sample 5400651 | NCBI WGS metagenome assembly WNGE01 (sample SAMN13153370, study PRJNA577476) | soil metagenome | isolation source: 60 cm soil or saprolite under grassland replicate 2 | place: USA:California | collected 2016-06-15
GTGAACCATAGCGGCGCGGCGTTGCGGATCATGAGCGCGGACGGCGCGTCCGCGTTCGGCCTGACGCCGCACATGGTCATCGTTGACGAGTTCGCGCAGTGGCCGACGACGCCGGGCCCTCGGCGGCTGTGGACGGCGATCGCCAGTGCCGTCCCGAAAGTGGCGGGCGCTCGGCTCGTGATCCTCACAACGGCGGGTGATCCGGGGCATCCGGCGCACAGGCTCCTCACCGACGCGAAGTCCTCGCCGCGGTGGCGTGTACATGAGGTCCCGGGCCCGGTCCCCTGGATCTCCGCTGACGCGCTCGCCGAGCAGAAGCAGCTCCTGCCCGAGTCGCAGTACCGGCGGCTGCACCTGAATCAGTGGGTGACGGCCGAGGATTCGCTCGTCGACGCGGCCGATCTCGCCGCGTGCGTGACCCTGGACGGCCCGGTGGACCCGCGGCCGGCCGTGTCGTACCGGGTTGGTGTGGACCTCGGGCTCAAGCGGGACCGGACCGCGATCGCGGTGCGTCACCTCGACGCCGGGACGGTGGTGCTCAACCGGATGCTCACGTTCGTCGGGTCGCGCCACCACCCGGTCCGTCTCGATGATGTCGAGGAAGCCGTGTATGAGGCGGCCCGTCGGTATCACGGCGCGCGTGTGCTGATCGACCCGTGGCAGGCGGTCGGTTTGGGGCAGCGTCTCTCGCGTCGGGGCGTGCGCGTCGAGGAGTACACGTTCTCCGCGCAGAGCGTTGGCCGCTTAGCGTCGTGTCTGTTCCGTCTCTTGCGTGACCACCAGGTCGCACTCCCCGACGACGAGGAGCTTCTCGACGAGCTCGCGAACGTGCGGCTCCGCGAAACGTCGCCCGGTGTGCTGAGGATGGACCACGATCCTGACAAACACGATGACTGTGCGATCGCGTTGGCGTTGGCCGCGTTCGCGTTGGTCGAGCAACCCCCGTCGCGGGGCGGGTACGCCGTGACCATGGCGCATCGCACAATCGGTGTCGACTTCGGCGTGCCGGGGCCGTACGAGCTTGTGCGCGGCGACGGCAGCCGAGCGATCGTCGACGGTGACGACCCCAATGTCGGCCCGTATGCGCGTGGAGGTGGCGGATGAACGAGCCCGAGTTGCACGACGACGAGCGATGAACGAGCCCGAGTTGCACGACGACGAGCGAGCCGAGTTTGACCGCTTGTACCGACAGCTCCTCACCGACGCCCGGATGATGACGGGCCCGGGAGGGCAACCGGGGACGACTCTTCAATCCAGCGTGGCCGGCTCCACACCCCCGACAGCCGGCTCTTCGGATCAGCCACTCCCGGGCCCCGAACCAACAATTGAGCGACCTGACGGCGCGAAGGCCGCCGCACCAAAGATGATGCGCGCGCGCATCGTCTTCGCGAATTGAGCGACCTGACGGCGCGAAGGCCGCCGCCGATGGTCCTCTCTGCGCGTCGGTTCTTCGGGATTTGGAACAGGCGAGACTTGCTGATGTCGGCGCCCTGAACGGCATGGTGACCGAGTACGCCGTTACGCGCCGGTAGCCACTGAACTAGGTCAACGGTTTCTCCGATTTATCAGTCCACCCTGGCCGGAGTGGGCATCGACCGCATTCGGAGAGAGGGGCAGCATCGGCCATGGCCGCCCGCCAGTGGCCGAGGACCGCGCTACCCCTCCGCGGTCACGTTAATGGCGGCCGTAGTGGGTCAGTTTGAGACCGCACGCGGAAAGCGGGAGACCGCGGTCCTCAGGTCTCGGGAAACGGGGCTGCTAGAGGGCGCCGCCAGGTCGTCTGCCGAAACGATGCGCGCGCAACGTTTTGGCGAATTGACCCACCCGCAGGCGTGAGGGCGTGAACGTGAGTTTGGTGAGCTCGCGGCGGGCGAGTTCGACGGCTTGGTCGTCATCGATCGAACGGCCGCGAGCCACGGCTTCGGCGAAGCGCTCATCCCCGAGATGTTCTCGTAGCCCGGCTTCGAGGGATGCAAAGAACTCGGAAACCCCAGCGACTCCGTCGAGCATTATGTTGCGGGCGACTGGCGTCGTCCCGTATAGGACCGCCGCGGTTTCGTGGTCGCCAATCTCCTTGCTGATCCTGGAGCGACGATAATAGAAGTGCGGTCGCTCTCCTGCCGAGGACGGGGCCATCGCCGGGTCCGTGCGACCCTGACCGCCTCCGGCTACGACCGCATAGCGCTCGAATCGATCGCCGAGCCCATGCCCTTCTCGCGGTCGTCGTTGTGACTGTCGCCGTGACATACGGATCGAACCGCTTTCGGCACTCCCGCCGAAACGTCACTCGTCGTGGTCACTGCGGTGGCCATCGACGCGATCTGGAGTCGGTGGGACACGCGGTCACCTCGAGCAGCGCATGATCCCCCCGACGGGCTGGTGTATAAGGACCCGGTGCCGACCTCCGTCGTCGAGGCAGCGCCCACGCTTCCGTCTCGAGCGAGACGGCGTCGCGACTGGACCGTGCCGGCGGCGACGTTGCCGACCATCGCCGCGGTCGTCGCGCTCCCACTGGTGGTCGCGGTGATCTCGCTGGTGGGCTACCGCTGGCATCCGGTGTCCGACCACGCGCTGGAGGTCCTGCGCATCAAAGACGTTGGCGGACATCACACGCCGTTGGTCGGTGTGTACTCGCGGTTGGGGTGGGACCATCCCGGACCGCTGATGTTTTGGGTGCTCGCTCCGTTCAACTGGGTATTCGGACAGACGGGGATCCTCGCGGGGACTGCTGTGCTCAATGCCGCAGCCCTGATCGGGACACTCTTCGTCGCGCGGCGTCGCGGCGGCTTGCCCCTGCTGGCGTTCGTCGCTGTCGCCGCCGCGCTGCTGGTCCGGGCGCTGGGCCCGGAGCTCCTGATCGACCCGTGGAATCCCTGGGTCCCCGTCTTGCCGTTCCTGCTGTACACGCTGCTGGCGTGGTCGGTCGCCGAACAGGACTGGCCGGCCCTTCCATGGCTTGTCGGGTTCGGGTCGTTCGCGATGCAGACCCACGTGGGCTACGCGCCCGTGGTGCTCGGCCTGGGAGGCATCGCGTGCGTGTTGGGCGCCGTCGGGTGGATGCGCGCTGGCGCCAGCGCCACACCCGATGGGCAGGGGGTCTCCGCCGCCGACACCGACGCGCGAACGTCGGCGCATCGGTGGATCGTCATTGCCGCGGTCGTGGGCGCCTTGGCATGGCTGGCGCCCGTCGTTCAGCAGTTCACCGGAAGCCCCGGAAACCTCGGGGAGATCATCGATTCGTTCCGGTTCCCCCAGGAGTCACCGGCCGGATGGGACACCGGCTTCGGGGTCATGGGTCAGGAGCTCGGCTTCGTCGGTCCCTGGATCACGGGCCACGACACAGACCCGAGTGGACTCGGGGTCGGCACGGCTTCGACGGTCCCGGCGGCGCTGCTCCTTCTGGCGACCGGGACTCTCGGGGCGCTCGCGTGGCGCCGCGGCGCGAAGGACTCCGGACGCCTCGCGATTCTTGGCCTCACGGGCGCGGGGCTCGGCGTCGTGGCGGTTTCGCGCGTCACCGGCTTTCTCGCTTCGTACCAAGTGCGGTGGTCGTGGGTCCTGGCGATGCTGGTATGGCTCTCGATCGCTTGGTCACTCTGGTCTTTGCTCACTCGCTCTTCACGCGCTCGCCCCGCGATGACTACGGCGCTCGTCGCAGTGTCGGCTGCGACCGCGATGGGTCTCACTGCGAGCACCGGATGGACGGCAGCGTCGGTCGACGTGCCGAATCAACGGTTCTCGCAGGTCATCGCTCGGCTCGGACCCCGAGCCGCAAGGCATCTCCCAACCGACCATCGATACCTACTGACCTTCGTCGACACCGAGGACTTGGGTGCGCCGGTCGGCGTCGGGATGTTCCTGGACCTCGACGAACGGGGTCGGCAGATGCGAGTCGAGCCGCTCTCCTCGAAGGCGTTCGGCTCATGGCGCACGGGACGGACGTCGCAAGTCGACGGCGTCGTGATCGTCGTCGCCGGCGGCGACATCGAGCGCGGCTGGACTCCACCGGAGGGCGCGCAGCGCATCGCGTCGTACGATCCCCTGTCGCCACGGGACCGGGCCCGGGCGCAGCGCTTGGAACGTGAAGCGCGCGAACGCCTCGGACCCGCCGCTCCCGTCAACGCGCTGCTGGTGCTCAGCCCAATTACCAGGCAGCAACTGATCGACAGCGGGGTCGACCCACGCGCCGTCGAGGAACTGCGCCGGCTCCGCCAACGGGGCGATGCGTACTCGGTGTACCTCGCACCCGCCGAGTAGCGGGCGACGGGCTACGGGCGCGGGGCACCTCGTACAGCACGTCGTCCCCGTAGTGGCCGAGCAGTCGCAACGGGGCAGCTCGTGTCGATGGTCGCGGAGGGCGACAAAGTCGTAGTCCGAGTATCAGCCCGCGGAACGCACTCGGGTGACCTGTTCGGTATCCCGGCGAGTGGACGCGAGTTCACGTCGACGGGTATCGCGATCTTGCGTATCGACAACGACAAGATCGTTGAGCACTGGAGTGAGGTCGACATGATGGGCGCCTTGGTCCAGATTGGAGCGGTGACTCCACCGGATGGTTCGTAGCCCGAAGGGTTCGGTCTACCGTTCGTTCCTCGCCGACACTGCAGCACCCAATAACTGCCGATCCGGGCTCATAGTCGCAGTACAGAACGTCGCGCCAGAACGACGCCAGTAACCACAGGTCGGCACGCACATAGCGGCACATCGGGATCATTTCGAGTCTGGCCACTGCGTCCGGAAGGGCACCTGACGCAGGTCAGTGGCGCTTGGGCCGCTCGGCACGTCGGCGCGCCCGCTCGTCGATTTCGCTTGTCCCGACGTTCGAGGTACTCGGGATCGCCGCGTTCGCGGCGCTTGGTGACGCCGCCACTCAACAATCGATTGTCGGGTCGTGGATCTGCAGGTTGGCGATCAGGTACCCGCGCAGGCCATGGCCGGATCGGGTGCGAACCGCCCTGCGCACCCCGGCCAGACTGGTCACAACGCCTACGACAACCGCGACCACCGGCAAGACGGCGTACGCACCGACGGTAAAGGTGATGGGCAGCGGGAAGATCGGTAACAGCAACTGAGCGAACCCGATGGCGAGGGCTGCTGCCAGGAGGCAGGCGATCACAGCCTCCGTAGCGAGGCTGAACACAAGGGTGCGCGTCGTAGCCCCTACTGCCTTGAGGACCGCGAAGTCTCGCACCCGTTCCAACGCCGACATGTACATCACCGCGCCCACGATGGCCGCCGCGACCAGCCACAGCGCACGCGGGTATTGTTGATCGCACTGTCCGCACTACGCAGGGGACGCAGCAGGTCATCGCGGACCTGCGCGCGGGACAGGACTTTCAAACCCGCGGAAGCGCGGGGCGTGCCCCTGATGACGACGGCCTTGGTGACCGATGTCCCAACCAGAGCCTCAAGGTCTTCGCGTGGCAGATAGACCAATGGGTTGCCACCGCCGAAGGTGAGCCCGCTCACCAGCCCGACCATCTTGAACCGGTGTCCCTGGACCTTGAGCGTCTGACCAAGGTGAAACCCGAGCGTCCTGTCGGCGACGACCTCACCCGGCGCACGTGCGCGGCGGCCCTCATCCGGGAGTGGTTCACCCAGGCCGCCCAGCTCATGACCGACGACAGTGAGGATCTTCAGGTCAGACCCCTTGTGAATCGCCACTGGAAGCAGCGATACGGCACCTGCCCGGCGTACACCTGGGACCGCGCCGATCCGTTCTACGCTCGCTCGACCCATGTCATAAAACTCTGTGAAAGGCCCCTCCCTACCTACCGGCACGACCCAAGCGTCGCCACCGATCGAGCTGATGGCCGTGTCAGCCTCTTCCTTGAATGCCTCCCGGAGACCGGTCACGAGCAGCGCCATTGCGAACACCACGCCGTGCCCACGATCGCGATGAGAAACTGACGCGTCCGCGACTGCATATTGCGCAACGTAATGTTCAACACGTCAGCGACCTCCCAGTTGGCACCCCCGGTAACGCTTGCATCGAGAACGCTACGAAGCACAGACGCGGTAGTCAACGACGCCCGTGACGCAGCGCGTAGTCACAGTCGGCTATGGCGCGAGGATTAGCGGTAGAGCTGACGTGCAGAACAGCGCTCTACGCGTTCACCCGCTTCCTCGGCGACTCCAGGCCGTCAAGCGTGGCCGGGTCGGCAAGCGGCCCGCGACGCGCTGCGGGAAACCTTCCAGACGATCTGACGGTTGACACTGTGTTCGGCGGGGAGTGCCTTGTCCTGGAACGCCGGATCGAGCGCGCGCACCGAACGACGCGCCCGAACGCGCGACCCGAGCCGAGAAGCGCACACCGAACCGGCGTTCGGTGCTCGTGACGGGTTGTTTTGGGGTTCGCCCCTAGAGGTCCGGAGCTAGATCAGGAGCTGACGGGGCGGGAGGTGTAGGGCCGTCGCGGTGTCCCCTTCTGCGAGGGGGCGGTAGCTCGATTGCGTCGACGCCTTGTGTGTCGCGTACCCGCCGCTCGAAGCCGGGCAAGTCGAACGCGACACAGCCGTGGCGCGGGCTGTAGAGAATCCCTTCCGTATTGATGAGGAATCTCGAGCCCACCAGAGTTGGGCGGCGCTGCACCCAACGCGCTCGGCGACGGTTTGGATGTGAGCCTCGGCCTCGGGTGCAGCGGCAACGGCCTTCAGGATGGCCTGCTGGACAGTACCGAGTGCGTCCCAGCGCGGTTCATAGATGTTGGTTGCTAAGGATTGGTCGGCGGCGCTGAGCGCGCGCTCAACGTGGTGGCGAACTGGCCACTGTGGTTGTTCAAGCGGTCATCACGTCCCATCCCGAGGGAGGCTGCCGCAATGGGCGTCGACGACCGCCGGGGCGTGGTCGACCGGCACGGCCAGGCGTTCAACTACTCAGGGCTCTACATGGTGGACGGCTCGGCCATGCGGGCCCCGGTGGATCCAAACCCCTCGCTCACAATCGCCGCCTTCGCCAATCTCGTCGCCGCCGGGATGCTCGGCGAGGGCGCCGCCACCTGACCTCCGAGCGCCGGGTCCTATTCAGAACGGGGACGACGACAGAACGCGACGGCCGTAGACGTCCCAGAGACGGCCGGTGAACAGCCGACCAAATCGACCCAGCGTCGCCACCCGACCGGCGGCCGTCGGCGCGGTGGCACGGAACGTCGTGAGCTGCCGGGCGAACGCCCAGGGGGAGACCCGCAGCACGCCTGAGGCGATCGTCTCGGCGTCGGCGGCATCCTCCTTCACGTGACCGGCGAGTACTCGTGTGTACAGCGTTGTGGCGTCGCGCCAGAGGTCGAGTCCAGCGTCGTCGCGCACCACCTTGTGGCCAACGAGCGTCAGCGGTCGCCCCGCGCCGTCCCGGAACCACAGGCGGTAGAGCATCCGTTTGTCGGATGGGTCCCTCTGGTCGACGAACAGATTGAAGACGCCTAGCTTCACAGGAAGCCGGCCTCCGAACGCGTCGGAGTCGATCCAGCCGCGGGCCGCGGCCTGGTGGTCCGGCATCACGACGAAGCGAGCGAGGTCCTCGACCTCGATCGTGAGATGGAACATAAGGGCAGTGGACTTGGCGCGTCCCCGCGCCGCACCGGCGGCATAGTCGTATTCGCCGAAGTCGACGTGCCCCGCCATTTCCTCGCTGAACCGGACACTCGGGTGCTCGCCGCCGCAGCGCCGGTCCGGCGGTCGAGTTCGCAGGGGGATCTCCTCGTCGTGGCACCAGCGTCGTCCGGCCTGCACGCCCAGCTCCACCGCCGCCGCGATCCGGTCGCGGGTGAAGTTCAGGAGGTAGTGGAGGGGCACTTCGGCGTGAAGGATCTTGACTTCAATGGGTCGCCCGAACTCGGCGTGCTCACGCTTGGCGATGGCCTCGTTGTTCCGCGTTATGCGGGCGAGTACCCCGCGCAGTTGGCCGTTCGCCATCGCTTCAATCATCTGGAAGTACTGGGCGACGAACCCGGGGTGCCATTGACCGTGCTCGCTGACGGTCCAGATCACCCATACCTCGTCGGCACCGCGACGGATTGCCTCCTCGATGTTGGCATCGGTGACGAACACGGCATCGATGTAGGTATCACCGTCGATCACGACCGGCGGGAACCACATGGGCAGTGAGACCGCGGAGATCAGGCGGTCCTCGTCCATCTCCTCCGGTGTCAGGACGACGTGGCGGTGCCGAGTGAAGTTGTAGAGGTTGAACGTCGCCTCCCGAGATGCGGACCTGATGCGTGGCCAGTCCAGGCCCCAGGCCCGCAGGACGTTGCGACGGTAGCGCCCCAATCGGAAGAGGGATTTCGCGAAGGGGAGCTTCAGCCATTGACTGACATTGGGCTCGATTGCCCGGAGCGGTTGGTTCGCACGCCAGTTGTTGGCGATCTCCGTTCCACTCATCCCTTGACACAACATCGCCAGGTTGAACACCCCGCCGCTGGCGCCGTCGGCGTGGTCGAAGGCCAGCTGCGCCTCGTCGAGCCACACCTGCAGTACCCCGGCCTGGAAGGCGACCTTCGTGCCACCACCGGCCAGGATCAGTGATCGACGACGATGTCCATCCTCACCCATCCTGTGCCCGCCTTCTGGCCGCTGCTGACCGGCGCGAAATCACTGCCGTCGCGGCCCGGATCGTACCGGGCGGCTATCGTGACCGTGCCGCCACGACCAACGCAATCTTCGTCGCCCAGCACCGGCTCTAAGCCGGCGCCGAACACACTCGTGCTCTGCCCGTCGTTGACGTACCATCGGGGTGGACGGGGAGGTGGGGGCTGTGGGACCGCCTGAGACACATTCGTGCTACCGGCGCGACGCTGTGTCCCCGCCACCGACGTCGTGCTAGCCCGTCGGGAGATGTCGTGACGGGCACCGCCACACCCGAGCACGTGACGTCTGACGCTGGGCAAGCCGGCGCCTCTCCGCCCCAGCGCCTGTTCACCTTCTTGTTCACCGACGTCGTATCGAGCACTGCCTTCTGGGACCGCGCACCCGCCCAGATGGACGATGCGATGGCCCGCCACGATCGCATTCTCGCCGGCGCGGTGTCGGCGCGCGGCGGCGGACTCGTCAAGCACACGGGCGACGGCCTGTTCGCCGTGTTCGATTACCCCCTCGACGGCGTGCTCGCGGCCGTCGACGCGCAGGTCGCGCTCGCCGGCGAGAACTGGAGTCCCGAAGCCGTGCTCGAGTCACGGATGGGTCTCCACTGCGGACCGGCGATCGTGCGCGGCGGTGACTACTTCGGCACCAGTCCCAACCGGTGTGCTCGCATCATGGGGCTCGCCGTCGGTGGTCAGATCCTGCTGAGCGAGGGAGTGGCTCTCGCGATCAAACAAGCGGGCGCGTCGCATGACCTCAAGTTGCGCGATCTCGGTGAGCACCGGCTCCGAGGGCTTTCTCGAGCCGAACGCCTGTATCAGGTGCACACCCGCGGCATGCGTAGCGAGTTCCCACCGCCAACGGGCGCCGTATCGCTGGGGATATTGCCCCGGCAAACCACCCCGCTGATCGGCCGCGACCGTGATGTAGCCGGGCTTCGCCGACTGCTGGGCGCGCACCACATCGTGACTCTCGTCGGGGCGGGCGGTGTCGGCAAGAGCAGCCTGGCGCTCCGGGTGACAGCACTCGAACACGCAGAGCGCGGCAGAGTTGTCGCCTACGCCGACTTGGCGCCAGCCTTCTCGTCGGTCGTGGCTCACACGATCGCCGCTGCGGTGGGAGCGGCGCAGGTCAGCGACGAGACACCGCTCGACGCGCTGGCGCGGACGCTTTCCGCACTCGACGCGATCCTCGTGCTCGACAACTGCGAGCACGTTATCGGCGCCGTTGCCGAGGTTGTCGGCACCCTCGTGTCTCGATGCGGTTCGTTGACGCTACTCGTCACCAGCCAGGCGCCAATCGGGCTACCAGGCGAGCACGTCGTCACGCTCGACCCGCTCGACACTGAGCCGGGGGGAGCCGCAACCCAGCTATTCGTCGAGCGGGCGCGCGAAGCGGACCTGTCGTTCGACCCCGCAATCCACAAACGCGAGATCGCCGATCTTTGCGCGGCGGTCGACGGGTTGCCGCTGGCCATTGAGCTAGCCGCAGCCCGTGTGCGGTCCTTTGATCCGTCGCAGATTCTCGAGCGCCTGGATCGCCGCCTGCAGTTCCTCCGGGTTCCAGAGGGGCACCCGCAAGCCCGGCGTGGTGACACGCTCGGTGCTGCGATCGCGTGGAGCTACGACATGCTCGATAGAGACGAGCGACTCTTCTTCGCTCGTCTCGGCGCGTTTCGCGGGCCGTTCACGCTGGCATCGGCCGAAGTCGTGGTCGGGTTCCCCCCGATCGAGAGATGGGCCGTGGCCGACCATCTCGATCGGCTCGTCCGGCGGTCGCTCGTGACGGTGCAGGATCGCGGCCCATTTCGCCGTTACCGCCTGCTCGAGTCGATCGCCGCGTTCGCCACGGAGCGGCTAGCGGAGGAGGGCGACGACCACGGCGTCCGGGAGCGCCACGCCCGCCACTACCTGTCCGAGCTGACCGAACTCCACCCTGACCATACTGACCGAGTCGACGCTCTCGACCTTGAATCAGCCAACGTGCGCGCCGCAGTGGCATGGTCCGCCGCGGCGGACCCAACCGCAACCGCTCGGTTCCTCGTCGACCGCTACCGCGTGCTCCGCGACCTCGGCTGGCAGGACGACGCCCACGCCTGGTTCACGATCGTCGCCAGACTCGACCCCTTCGACGATCCCGGCGAGCGAGCAATCCTGTTACAGCGGTTGGGCCAGCTGTCGGTGGCGACGGGCCGCGACCTTGATCGTGGCCGCGCCGCCCTGGAGGAGGCCCTGGGCGCCGCCGAGGAGGCCGGTGATGATCGTCGAGCGCTCGGCGTCCGCCTGCAGCTCGCGACGGCACTCTCGCTGTACCCGGCGAGCCTCGATCTTGACGCCGCCACCGCGCACCTCCACGTCCTCGAGGCGGCATTGGCACATATCGATGACCCTTGGATCCACACCGGCGTTCACACCTGCGCCGCGTTCCTTCACCTCTATCGCCTTGAGAGCACAAAAGGGATGGCGCGGGCTCGTCTCGCGCGCGACGCCGCCGAGCGCGCTCATTCGCCTGGCCTGGCCGCGAACGCTCGGGGACTCGAAGGAGCCCACCTCGGGTACGGGGGCGAAATCGACCGCGGTCTCACCGAGATGGAAGCGGCGTGGAACGAAGCCAACGCGACGGACGACGTTACCGCCACGTCGTCGGTCGCGTGGCTGCGAGGGTACGCGTCGGTGCTACTCGCGGATCCGCAGGATGCCCTTGGCTGGTTCGAGCGCGAGCTGAACAGTGGTCACGCCGAGGCCAACCCCGCCGCCAAGCGCTCGCTGAGGGCCAACGTTGGTATCGCGCTCGTCCTGATGGGCCGTCTCGACGAGGCGGACGAGATCGCGCAGGACTCCTTATCGATAAACGGCACCCTTCTGGAGCCGCTGTTGAGCTTTGCGCGCGCAAGCTTTGATGAGGGCCGCCGGATCTGTGGGTCGTTGCTCGACCGCCTGCACCGGGTCGGCGACCACAACGAGTACGCAGCCGTGTCGTACTGGGCGGGCCGATTCAGCAACATCCTCGGGCACAGAAACCTGGCCTCGACGCACCTCGCGGAGGCCCTCGAGATCGCGACGCGGTCAGGTTCCTGCCCGTACTATGAGGTCCCGGTTCGCGCTGAGCTGGCGCTGGCCGGTGACGGCTCCCAGCTTCGCCGCCTCCGCGAGCTGGCCAATACAGTCCCGCTTCGAGGCCTTGAGGCACGGGTTCGCCTCGCTGAGGCGGTGCGCGGTGCCAGCGCCGCTGCAGAAACGAGCTTCCGCGGCGCGCTCGAGGTTGCTAACAGGCACGTGCTGATGATGGACAGAGTCGAGATCCTGATTCGGAGATCGATTCATCGCGAGGAGCTCGGCGAGGCGGCGGGGCGCGAAGCCGACGTGGAGGAGGCGCGCACGCTGGTGCGCGAGATGGGTCTGGCACATCAATGGGAGTTCGCCATAGAGCGGACGCGATGATGGAAGCGAGCAGCGTGGTGGGCGACGCGCGCCGTTGGTACCGGGTTGCAGCGATCAGCAACGTCATCGTGTCGCTTCCCGCGTTCGTCGCCTACGACCGCGCCGTTGCGTTGCTGGCGGACGAGAAGCCGCGGTACCCGTTTCTTGTACATATATGGGCAGGCATGGCACTGCTCTGGGCGTTGATGTTTCGAGAGATCAGTCGCGACCCGATCGGCCGGTATCCGATGGTGAAGTACTCGTGGCTGGAGAAGATGGTGACGAGCGGAGCGGTCATAGTCGCCTATCGAAGACATGAAGTGCCGAGCCGGCTCATGGTGTCGATCGTCGTGACCGACATCGTGTGGATTCCGATCTTCTTGGTCTTCCAATTGCGACTCCGATCGGTGGCAAAGGAACACTGACATGTCGATTCGCTTCGCGACCTGTCGCTGCAGTCCGTGCGCACGCTCGCTGACGCTCCCGATGGCGCGGCCGAAGCGAAACGTCATCCCTCCGGGCGAGCCGCCATCCGTGGCGACGCAGGGGTGCCTGAGATGACCCGCGAGGAGGTTGGGCTCCGCTTCCGCGAGCGCATGCATGGCGCGCTGGCGTGTGGTCCGAGCGACCATCCGCTCGAGGACCCCGTTCGGCTTTCGTGGCAGCCGTTCTCGATCGATCTGGCGGCACGGGTCTTCGACATGGAGGAGTTTCTCCGGTCGCCTCGGCACCGCGCTGGGTTTGAGCGAGGGACGGTCGAGAGTGATCACTTCGGCGCCTGCACGGTTACCGAGGCGGCGATCGATCTTCTGGTCCCCGGTCACGAGAACTACGAACGGGAGATGTGCTACAGGGTGTGCTTTGCCACGAGCTCGGGAGAGAAGTTCAGGCTCTTGGGATTCAAGGACATCAACGGCACCCGATTCCGCCCGTGGTACGACACGACGAGGATCTTGGTTGAGGTGTATCGCGAGCCGGATACCAGCATGCAACCCGGCACCGCAGGCGAGTTGGTCGGCGTCGGGGTACTCCAGATCCCCGTTCTCACCTTTCTCGTCCAGCTCACGACGTTCCGGCCTGTCGCGACCACTCGGCGGGCGGGGATGTCAGGCTATGCGCGGTTCATGTGGTTCTTCTTCCGGAACCTTGTGATGCCGTACTGGGCCGGTCTGTTCAGACGTACACGCAGCGACATCAAACGCGTTCGACAGTTCCCCGACGCCGAGGAGCTACTTGAGCAGGCGCGCTCGCGCGTCGCGCCGCCCGCTCCCTAGCGGGAATCGGCCACCACGGTCGTCGAGCAGCGCCTATCGAAGCCGATATTGTGCGACGTCCACGTCAGGGAGGCCGCGGCCAGCGCTCTGACCAGAGGTTGTCGCTCGGAGTACTCGAACCCTTTGATCCGTAGTTGCGAGGGCAGTTCGGCTCGACGCTCTCACAAACGGACAGTGCGGCCTTTCGACGTGATTGTGAGGGCACTGGCCGTGTCCGGACTTGTTCTCCCATGAATCGGCAGATGTTCGCCGCGCAACCGACGCCTTCTGGAATGTCGGCATGTCACTCCTGTTGGAGTGATGCGCCCGATGAATCACGCGCTCGGACGGAGCGGCCCGCCGCGTCACTTCTTCGGTGCCTTCGGCTGGGGCGTGCTACTCGCGCTGAGTGCCGCATCGAGCGAGGTACTTCGGCCAGTCCCAGCCGGCAAGGAAGCGGTCGGCTTCGTTCCAGCCGTTCGCGAAGACCTGCTGTTTCCTGGCCTCATCGACGTTGTACTCGACGACACCAACGTCGCGGGTCTCGACCTGCATGGTGCGCATCGCGACACATGGCCGCTGGAGGTAGGTCTGGTCGCGCCCCACGATCATTGTGGCGGCGACGGCTTCGAGCTGGCGGACGCCGGCGAGCGGGATGCGACCCGCGATGGGGATCATCTCCCGGTTGTGGCTCGGGAGCCGCGGGATGATTTTGACTCCGAACGTCGGCCACCGTCGAGTTCCGCTGTCGGTGCGGTCGAAGACGGTGATCGGGAAGTTCGACAGCACGCCGCCGTCGACGAGGACGTGCGACTCCTCCGTGTGCCGGTTCGTGAGGTAGATCGGCTCGAAGTAGAACGGGATCGCAATTGACGCCGCGACCGCGTCGGCGACGATCTGCTTGTCGGGATCCATGCCGAACCGGGGCTGGTAGTCCCATGGCAGATACAACAGCTCGCCGCTTGTGACGTCCGTTGCAGTCACTACGAGCTTGTAGCGGCGGTCCTCGGGCAACGACGACCGCTCGTCCTCATGTCGTAGGTCGCCGAAGGTGCGGACGTGGCGGCGATCGAGCTCGTCGGCAAGCCAGTCGCGCACGAAGCCGGTCTCGTACACGCCGCGGGAGATGAGCAGCGACGCCACGGGGCCGACGACCGGGATCCGATCGAGCACGTCCTTGCGGGGCACCTTTTTGAAGGGGAACTTGAGCAACGTCGCCCGCATCTCGTCTCCGCTGACACCCGCCGCGACCAATGATGCGACGAGCGCACCGACCGAGGTACCCGCCGCCCGCTCGAACCGAAAGTCGCGGTCGAGACGAGCAACCGCGCCCACGAGCCCGATCCCCTTGACCCCGCCGCCCTCGAGGACCACGTCCGCCTGGTCCTTCATGTTGTCGCCCCCTCAACTTCCCCGACGCCGTCGCGCCATGGGCACCAGAACCACCCGTTAGCTGGGCAGTTTGTCCCTGGAAAAGCAGCGCCATGATGAATCGCTTCGCGTTCAGCGCACGACCGACTTCCACCAAACTTCTACCAGAACGGGGTTCATCGAGCGACCCTGAGATGGGTCCAACCGCCACTGCTGAGGTTGACGCGCACGCCCGCCCGGTCCATCGTGACAGTTGGCCACGCGAACGCTCATGCTCGCGGGGGTGGGCTGGGGAAGACGGGCAGGCAATCTCCGTGCGGCGCTGGAGCTGCAGCATGAAGCTTGGCATGGCCTTCCCGGTATGGGCAAAGCACGGCCTAAGTGTCGGACCTAAGCTTGGTCGATCGTGACAGCAAGTTGCGTCTGGGTGTCGGGAACCTGTGGCGCGTGACGTGCTTAGACGGTGATGTCATTGACCGAGCACTTCGACGCCGTGGTGGTGGGGTCCGGCTTTGGTGCCTCGGTGGTTGCCTACCGGCTGGCCGAAGCGGGCGAGCAAGTGTGCGTGCTCGAACGTGGAAGGGCGTACCCGCCCGGCTCATTCCCGCGGAGCCCGCGGGATGTGGCGCGCAGCGTCTGGGACCCACGGTCGGGACTGTTTGGCATGTTCGACATCTGGTCGTTCCGCCGCTTCGAATCGGTCGTCTCGAGCGGACTGGGCGGAGGGTCGCTCATCTACGCGAACGTCCTGATCCGCAAGGATCCGCAGTGGTTCGTTGAGGAATCACCGGGCGGGTATCGGCCGTGGCCCGTGAGCTACGACGATCTCGAGCCGCACTACAAGAACGTCGAAGACATGCTGGGTGCCCAGCAGTATCCCTTCCATCTGGAGCCGTACAGTCAGACGCCGAAGACCATCGCCATGCGCGAAGCTGCACAATGGCTCGGGCTGGAGTGGAAGTTGCCGAACCTCGCTGTCACCTTCGCCAATCGCGGGGAGGCGCCAGTGATCGGCAAGCCGATCCGTGAAGAATCACCCAATCTGCATGGCCGGACCCGCGATACATGTCGACTGTGCGGCGAGTGCGACGCCGGGTGCAACTACGGGTCCAAGAACACGCTCGACTACACGTACCTGTCGCGAGCCAAAGACCACGGTGCAGAGATTCGCACCCTGGCCGAGGTACGGCGTATCGAACCCATGGCAGGCGGCGGCTACCGAATCACATATGTCCAGCACGATCCCGACGACGACCGCGCCCGGCCAATCACAGCGCTGCCACACATCACGGTCACCGCGAAACGGCTGGTACTGGGCGCGGGGACGTTCGGGTCGACATATCTGCTTCTGCGAAACCGAAGCGCGTTCCCGAAAGTCAGCGCCGCCCTAGGTACTCGTTTGCGCCGTAAAGCCGACGGCGGAAGCGTCCCGCGGTGGCTGAATCCGGGGTTCGGGCCCGTCATCACGAGCGCGATCCGAGTGGGCGACCGGCTGGACGGCGACGCAGAGAGCGGCCGGGGCTTCTACATCGAAGATGGTGGCATTCCACAGTTCGTCAACTGGCTTGACGAGGCGCGTGGTACCCCAAGCGCTCTGCTCCGTGCGGCGACGTTTGTGGTACGGCGGCTTGCGGCTCACGCGCGCGGAGTTCCAAGGAGCAACGTCAGCGCGGACGTCGAGGCCGTCATCGGAGGCGGTCTGAGGTCTTCCACTTGGCTGCCGGTGCTTGCCCAGGGTCGCGACACCCCAGACGGCGTGATGCGGCTCAAGCGTGGCGATCTCGATCTCGACTGGACGATGCAATCCTCGAGCGCCTACTTCACTCGTGTCGAAGGCCTGCTGCATCAGATCGCTGAGGTACTTGGCGCCAAGCTCACGAACTGGCCGCTACGCCTGTTCGAGCGAGTCATCACCGTCCACCCCTTGGGGGGCTGTCCGATGGGGGTGAACGAAGCGGAGGGCGTCGTCGACGATCGAGGTGAGGTCTTCGGATATCGCGGTCTGTATGTCGTCGACGGCGCCGCGATGCCAGGGCCCGTCGGGCCGAACCCCTCGTTGACCATCGCCGCGTTCGCCGACCGGGCAGCGGACGGGATGCTGCCATGAATCAGCCGATCTGCCGTCTCCGGACTGAGAAGATGAGAGGCTGGCTCGCATTCGGAGAACACGACTACCAGCACGGATTCGACCGCGGCCGTGTGGTTCGGCACTCCGTCATGGTCCGGCTCAGCATTACTACCAACGACGTCTACCGATTTATCGAAGACCGGACTCACACCGCGGACGCTCAAGGTTGGATCGACAGCGATGCGCTCGGTGGCCGCCTACCGGTCAAGGACGGAAGGTGCAACCTCTTCGTCGACATGGGGCCTGCCAACAAGCAGATGCGTTACCGCACTTGTTCTCGGACGGCGTCGGTCGGGCGCTAACGCTGGCCGGTATCAAGCATTGACGACGTCCCGCTGCTAAGGAGGCAGTCTTCTGCCAAAACGATGCGCGCGCAACGTTTTGGCGAATTCAGTTACCTGAAGTCGTTAAGGGCGTTTCCCAAACCGACACAGCGCGGGAGATGATCAGATTCAAGGAACTGATCGAACGCGCTCGCCACGATCCGTCGGACTCGTAGCGGCTCATCGGCCCTCGAGCTCGGGAACGGGCCATTCTGCGAAAACGATGCGCGCGCATCGTGCATCCGAGAACCCCCCTGCCCGTAGCCTTGATCCAACTTGCAAGCGTGCGATCTTCGCTACTAATCGCGCTCAGTTTCAGCGTTGGTGCGCTGCTGCTCCGGACTGTCAGCCACGCCGGCGCCGATTGTGCATCTTGATGCTGTCTGGCTTAGGTTGCGACCGATGATCGTCGGCGAAGCAACCGTGACCGTGACCGCGTCGCCAACAGACGTGATCGATTTCGTCCTCGACCTGAATCGGTACCGCCAGGCCGACCGAAAGATCGGACGCGTCGGCCCAATGCACCGGAGCGGCAACCACGGCACGGTCCAATTCTCGGGACGCGTCCGGGGACTGCCCGCGCCAACTGGCACCTACCCGTTCACTGTCACCACGTCGGGTCTGCAATTCGGATCACCCATCGCTGGTCCCGCCCGCTGGTTCTGGGAGTTCGAAGGGACCTTCGAGTGCGATCAGACGGCAGACGGCACGGTCGTAACCCACCGAGAGGTGTTCATGTTCAAGCGTCCATGGGGATGGCTCGCCGAACCCCTCTTTCGACGGTGGCTCGAAACCGACACAGCGCGGGAGATGATCAGATTCAAGGAACTGATCGAACGCGCTCGCCACGATCCGTCGGACTCGTAGCGGCTCATCGGCCCTCGAGCTCGGGAACGGGCCATTCTGCGAAAACGATGCGCGCGCATCGTCTGGCCTGCCTCGGGCTGCAAGTGGTGGTTCTAACAAGTAGCCGGTTAAGTGCGGCGAGGCCCGTTGAACGCGACCGTTGTTATGTGCGGGCATGAGCCGCTAGGCGCCGATCAGAGTTCCCAGGTCGTCGGCCGCTCAGGCGTGTAGGAGCAGAGCGTGCGGAGCGAGCGTTGTTCTGTGCTCCTGGTGTTGGGGTGCCGTGCGGGCCAAACTTGACCTGCCTGCGGGAAGGCGGTTACGGATGCCGGACGCCGACGTTGTAGGACGCGAGGAAGAGCTCGCGGCAGTGGAGCGGTTTGTCCGGCGGGTGAGCGAGGGGCCGGTCGGGCTCCTGCTCGAGGGTGAGATGGGTATCGGCAAGACGACCCTGTGGCAGGCGACCGTCGAGCGGGCAATAGCCAACTCTTGTCGAGTGCTCGCGTGCCGACCGGCCGAGTCGGAAGCCAAGCTTTCGTTTGCCGCGCTGGCGGACCTCTTCGATCCGGTTGTGGACGACGTTTTGGCCGACCTGCCGGAGCCCCAGCGCCGCGCGCTCGGGGTTGCGCTGTTGCGCGAAAGCACTGAGGGCGACGCGCGGCACTCGAGCGCGCTCGGGGTCGCCCTCGTGTCGGTCCTGTCGGTGCTCGCAGCGGAGGCTCCGGTGGTCCTGGCGATCGATGACACGCAGTGGCTAGATGGCCCGTCGTCTCGGATGCTCGAGTTCGCGCTGCGCAGGATCACGGGTCGTCGTATCGGCGTCGTGGCGGTTCGGCGCTTCGGCGCTGAGCACGGCGCGCCGTTCAATCTCGAGCGTTTTTGGCCGGAGGATCGCCTGGAGCGAGTCGTCATTGGGCCGTTAAGCCTCGCTGCGCTGCACCGTCTGCTGAAGGTTCGCTTGCAGTGCTCAATTCCGCGGCCGGTGCTCGTCAAGATCGCGGACGTCTCGAGGGGCAATCCGTTTTACGCCCTTGAGATCGCCCGGGCGCTCGCGCGTGCCGTAGAAATAGCCGCGCCTCACCGGGTTCCGGTTCCCGACGACGTCAGGGTGCTCGTGACCGGGCGCCTCCGAAGATTGCCCGCGAACACCAAGGAGGTGCTCGTGAAGGCTGCTGCGCTTTCGCAGCCCAGCCTGGAGTTCCTGGACGCCGAGGCCTCGTTCCGGCGTTGGATGCGGGCCTCGTCCGCATCGGCGCCGGCGGCCGCGTCTCGTTCGAGCACCCCCTATTTGCGTCGGCGGTCTACGACCTGGCTCCGGCATCGCAGCGGCGGCGGATCCACCGCGAGCTCGGTGAATGTCTGACTGACGTCGAGGAGCGGGCACGGCACCTGGCTTTGGTCGCGGACGGCTCCGACCCCTCCGTCGCCGGCCTATTGGATCGCGCCGCCCTGCACGCACGTTCTCGCGGTGCGCCCGAGGCGGCCGCCGAGCTTGCCGAGCGGGCACGCAGCCTGACGCCGTCGGACGACACGGACGGGGTCGCGAGGCGCGCGATAGAAGCTGCTGAGCACCATGCCTGCGCTGGCGACCTTAACCGCGCGCAAGAGCTGCTCGAATCGGTCATTGCCGCCGTGTCCGCCGGGTCCGTGCGCGCGGAGGCGCTGTTTCTCCTCGGCCAGATGCGCCACCAACAGAACAGCTACACCGAGGCCCTCGAGCTCTTGACCGAAGCGCTGGCGCAATGCGGCGGTGAGGGGCGTCTGGCCGCTCTCATCGAGCTGCAACGGTCGTACGTACTCGTCTCGATGGGGGACTTCGCCGGAGCGGAGAATCCTGCAATGGTAACTCCACGGCCCGCCGAACACCCAGTAGTGCAGCCGCTCCCCCCCGACGCCGAGGCCGCGGCCGGGACCGTCGTCGGGCCCGGTGATGTACCCGTCGACCGACGTGGTGATCCCGGCAATCACCTTGGTCATCGCTTGCCTCCTGGCATCGTCGCCGTTCGTACTCGATGAGGGGGTAGACGGGTACGCCGGCCGGGACTGATCGGGGCACCGTCGGGCGCCCGTCAGGCGTTGACGAACAGGCGCCCGGTTTCGACGGCGAAGGCGACGATGAACACGGCCATGAGCACGTAGCAGACCGCCCTGGTGACGTGGCCGCCCACAGTTCCGAATTCAGCGGACAGGTCGAACCTGAGCATCGCCTGGATGGAGACGAGCATTACAAGACAGAGACCGGCGACGAACAGCGATGCGACCATGACGAGAACCTCCTGCCACTCGTAGGTTCATCCCATGGCTCCACTGTGCGCCTCACGAGACGAGGCGACAGTGCGGTGGGTCACCGTGCGCCGGTGACCTGCGTCACGGCGCCCACGCCGTCACGTCACGCTGGCGCGGCGCTGGTGGAAGCGGCTCGGTGACGGACTGACGCGAAGGCGGAACGACGCCGACTGAGGGTCACGGCGGCGAAGACGGCCAAGAACGGCAGCACCGGCACGTGAAAGCGGGGGTCGCCGAAGAAGATCACGGGCTGCACGGCGAGAGCCACCGCGGCGAGCAGGAAGAGCAAATGCCACGGGCGACCTCGTCCCACGAAGGCCGGCACCGCCAACAAGGCCAACACCAGCACGCCAAAGAAGTAGAGGTCAGCGATGATCTCCAGGGCGCGCCTCAACCCCGACGGGATGAACCGGTTCGAACCGTAGGACTCCGAGGCCGCCAGCCCGTCATGGTCGTTCTTGATCGTGTAGTACGCGCGCAGGAAGACGAGCCGGGCCTCGTGCAACGGATGGTCTCTGACGAATCGTGTTGCCCGCCTGATGTTCGTCCTGTTGACCTTGACCTCGTAGTCGGGAGTGGTTGTGCCTTTGCCGCTGACGATGCAAGCCGGGCTGGCTTGGAAGCCTCCCGTGGCGCCGGTATGGCGGCTCATGCACAGGTTGTCGCCCAGGTTGGTCGAGATGAAGACGAAGGAGTCCGTTGCGTGGACATTGCGAATGGTCCACGGCAGCAACACGATCACCACGGCCAATGCGGCGACTCCGACGTAGCGCAGCGCCAGTGACCAGCCGAGTCGGGCAACGACGAGCACGAGGAACAGGACGGGCACAAAGAAGAGCGAGATCGGGCGCACGAGCGCCGACAAGCCGAGCAGCACGCCGAACGCCGCCCATCGGTTCCAGCCGATTCGGCGCGTCGCGGCCGGGACCGCGATGACAACCAGGACCGACGCCATCACGAGGAAGTTGAACAGTGTCTCGGTCAGCATCACGGCGGTGTGGAAGATCAGGTTCGGCCACAGGGCGACGATCGCGGCGGATCGAAGGCCAATCTGGTTGTTGAAGAGCCGTCGCCCGACCTCGAAGGTCGACAGAACCGTTCCGATGCCCAGAACGAGGTTGAGCACAGCCGCCGTCTTCGGGATGTCGTCCGGGATCGGCGTCAGCCTCACCAGCCACACGATTGCGCCGAGCGCACCGGGATACCCCACCGGGTAGTACGCGGTCGCCTGACCGCTCGCGCCCGTGTAGCCATGGCCGTCGGCGATGCGAGCCGCGAACACGCCGTAGAGCGTCGGATCATGGAATCCGCGCGGCTCTCGGGCCGCGTACGCCACCCAGACGAGTCGCAACGCAAGCGCGGCGAGCACGATGATCAGCAGCCAGCGGCGTTCCCGGCCCGAACAGACGGGTGCCGGGCCGAGCCGGCGGTACGCGGAACCAAGAAGGCGCCGCGCCGTTGACATCAGCCCGTGCAGCGCAGTGCGGCGGGGCGCGTCAGGCCGGCGAATCGACGGGTGAACGTGAACGAGATCGGCGGATGTTAGCCAGTGCCGGCCGAAGCCGTGACCAGGAAGCGTCGACCGCGACCGCCGCGCACACGACGATCGCCACATCGGCCGGGACACGGAAACGAAGAGCGTCGTAGAAGATCACGCCGGTGATCGTCACCATCGCCGCCAGCGCGAGCATCGGCAGGATCGGCTCCCCGCGCCGGCGCAACAGCACGAGCCCCACGATCGCCAGCGGCATCAGCACGTGGTGCACGACAACGTACACGACCCGCACGACGAGCGCGCCCGCCACGACAACGCCGAGCGCGATGGAGAATCGACACTGAACACATGCGACCGAACGCCGCTTGTGTACTGATCCCGTTCCGACCCGACGGCCCCGAACGGTCCGCCGCGTGCACGGTAAAGCGCGCTCTTCACTCAGACTGGCATGCGCGAGGACGAGCACCTCGAGCACGCGGTCGCTCGTGGGGTCGGACGACTCGGCCCTGAGGCGCGCTTAACGCCGGTTCGGTGCACGGTCGCCGCGCGAATGCTGATGTCGTTATGTGCGGACGTCCCGCTGTCGTGTATTGCCCACGATCGTGCGAGCCGAGCACGGCCTCGCTCAGGATTTCAGGAACGACTCCGCGGCCCTGCCCCGCCTGGCTCCGGGCCCTACTGCCGGGATTCTCGTGAGCGTCGTATGAAGTCGCGGCCTCGTGTGAGCTCAGATTGCGGTACTCACGCGGTCATCACGCGGTCGGATTGGGCAAGCATTCGCGCTGCCTCAGGAGGGGTCGTGTAGCTGCCGCCGACCTTCGCGAGATCGGCCTCGGACACCCCACGGGCGTCCGCGCAGCCCTTTCAGACATACACCGGCACCTCGTGCTCTCGCAGCTTGGCCACCAAATCGCGAAACGCCGGCAAGCCGACACCCTCCGCATGATCGATGGCGTCGCCCACGAGGTACTCAGTGCCGTCGCCCGCCAGCAACACAACGGGCTGGTCGCCGACCTCGAGCGAGCCATTGACGGCCAAGTGCAGCGGAAGCGACGCACGCGTTGCATCCTTGGTGCCGGTGAGGACGTTGAACAGGATCTGCATCACGAACCTCCCCTCAGCGGCTATCCATCGTAGACACCTTCTACTTGGGCGGGTCCGAACACGAGACACAGATCACCCCATCTGCGTTCCACGACCGCAATGAATTAGTACCGAACGGCACGCCGGGGGGCGTTTTAACCTCCCGCGCCGGCCACGATCGCGTCAACGGAGGACGAGAACGACGAACGCGGCGTAGCCCGCGAGCAGCGTCGCGCCTGCTCCGCGACCGAGCCGGTGGCGACGACCCCCGGCGACGATCAGGACGGCGGGCAGTGCTGCCGCAGCGAGTGCGGCATTCACCGGGTCGGCGGCCGTGAGAGGTCGGGCGACGGCTGCGATAGTGGGCCTTTCGCGCGGCATTCCTTTCGCGCGGCATTCGAGGTTGATCTGCGGCATCTGCTGGGGGCGATCCGGGTGCCGACACTCGTGGTGGTCCGCGAGGGCTGGCAAGGCGCCGAGCAGGGCCGCTACGTCGCCGGGCACATCGACCGCGCCCGGTACGTCGAACTCGCCGGCGAGGACTACTTGTTCTTCGTGGGCGACACGGGACCGCTCCTGGACGCCATCGACGAGTTTGTCACCGGGCGGCTTCCCGCCCATGACGTCGACCGGGTGCTCGCAACGGTGCTGTTCACCGACGTGGTGGGCTCCACCGACCAGGTCGCCGGCATGGGCGACCGGCGATGGTCGGAGCTGTTAGCTACCCACGACAGCCTCACCCGCGCCGAAATCGAACGCTTCCGCGGCCGAGAAATTCGAACGACCGGTGACGGGTTCTTGGCGGTCTTCGACGGGCCGGGACGAGCCATACGCTGCGCCTGCGCGATCCGCGACGCGGTCCGGGCGATCGGCATCCATGTGCGGGTAGGGCTCCACACCGGCGAGATCGAGCTGCGCGGCGACGACATCGGCGGCATCGCCGTCCACATCGCCCAACGGGTCCAGGCGCTCACCCAGCCCGACGAAGTCCTTATCTCCCGCACCGTCGCCGACCTCGTTGGCGGCTCGGGGATCGCGTTTGCTGATCGCGGCGCCCATACGCTCAAAGGCGTCCCCAACCACTGGCGACTCTTCGCCGTCGAAGATCCATTGCTGGCATCCGACCCTGCGGGCGAATTCGACGGCTGAACCTACTGACCAAGAACGCACAGAACGCCCAGACCGAATCGCTGGCGACTGGCCCTCCGATTGCAACCGAACGCCACTTTCGCGTGCGCGATGGCGACCTGAACGGTGCGGTCTCAGGTGGTCAACGCAACGCCTCGTCGAGTGCTTGGGATGGTGACAGCCAGCCGAGGGTCTGTCGAGGGCGGTTGTTGAGT
>WNGE01002489.1_pt1 | contig 24118 bp, 24 predicted proteins | sample 5400651 | NCBI WGS metagenome assembly WNGE01 (sample SAMN13153370, study PRJNA577476) | soil metagenome | isolation source: 60 cm soil or saprolite under grassland replicate 2 | place: USA:California | collected 2016-06-15
TTTGCACGTTAGCAGTTGGGGCGGACTACTCGCTCTACAAATAATTTCCGTTGCTCTCTTGATTCTGCTTCCGGCATTCCTGATGGGCACGGTCATGCCGCTCGTGCTCGTTTGGGCCGGCACTAACCCAAAAGACCAGGCCGTGAGACTTGTTGGGCGCAGTTATGCGATAAACACGATTGGTGCGATCGTCGGAGCATTTGGTGCCGGGTTTGTTTTGATTCCTGGATTCAACACGCGATTCACAATCCTCTTTGCAGCAGCGCTTTGCGTGATCGTTGCCGGTTTTGCCTATCAACCCAAAGTCGGCGCCCGCGATCGCGATTTGCGGCGGGCTGTTGCCACCGGCCTCACGGCGCTTCTGATCGTCATGTTATTTCTGGTCGCTCCACGGATGAATTTGGATGATCTCTCGGTTGGAGCCTACGACAGTCTGGTGCGCGTGCTGGCGAAGTCACGTGGAGCCGTAGACGATGAAACTATCAAACGACGCGGGCCGGAGATCCACAAACTACTGCTGTATGAAGAAGGGCCTACTTCCACCGTTTCTGTCCGCAAGGATTGGGACATTACTTCAATGGCTATCAATGGCCGCACAAACGCATCAGACTACGAAGACATGCCGACACAGGTAATGCTCGGCCAGCTGCCGCTTCTTTTGGCGCCGCGCCTGAAGAACGCGCTAGTGGTGGGCTATGCAACCGGCGTTACGGCAGGCGCCATGCTTCAGTCACCAATCGAATCGCTCGAATGTGTGGAGCTGGAACCGGCGACAGTCAATGGGTCGCGCTTTTTCGAACACGTCAACAACCATCCGTTGGATGATCCGCGCATGCATTTGATAATTGACGATGCGCGCACGTACCTGCGTGTTATTCCCACGCACTACGATATGATCGTGAGCGAGCCCAGTCACCCCTGGGTACCGGGCGTTGCCAATCTTTTTACGCGGGAATTTTTCAGGCTGGGTCGCGACCGACTGAACGAGGATGGAATCTTTGTTCAGTGGTTACAAATCTACCAACTTTCGACTGACAGTTTGCGTTCCGTCCTGGCGACTTTTCAGGAAACGTTTCCGCACGTGTTGGTTTTTCGAGTTGAGGGCGCGTGGAAGGGAAAAGACTTGCTCCTCGTTGGAAGCAAGAACCCGATTACGATGGAGGGAATGAAGGATCGGATCAAGCAGCGAATTAGTGATCCACGAATTTCGGTCGAGCTCGCGCGCGTGAACATCAAAAGCGAAGCAGACGTGAGCGCATGGTATGTTTGCGATGAGACTCAATTAGCGCCGGCCGTGGCCGGGGCAGTCATTAACACCGACGACAACATGCATATCGAAACGACAGTGCCGCGCGAAGCTTTTCGGCCCTTGCTGGAGACGAATGCAGCGTGGCTTGAAGCGCTGGCGAAATGAGTCGCCAGTCTGGGAATCCACAGTCGACAGTCGGGAGTCGACAGTCCACAGTCGGGAGTCGACAGTCCAGAGTCGACAGTCCAGAGTCGACAGTCCAGAGTCAAGAGTCCAGAGTCAACAGTCAACAGTCCAGAGTCGACAGTCAACAGTCCAGAGTCCAGAGTCGACAGTCCAGAGTCAAGAGTCCAGAGTCAACAGTCAACAGTCTAAGATTAGCTGTTTGGCGTAGCTTTTCTCAGATGAGCTGCCAGGACGAAAGTCATGCTTCCGATCTCCTCAAGCAAATCATAAAGCTCTTCGAAACTTTCGACTGAGATGTAACTCAGATCAAGAGCAACGTATAGATGAGATTGTACCTCTGACACCGAAGCATGTGCGATGCTCAAGAAGTTAGCAAACTCCTTATCGGAATGGCGACCATAACCCTCGGCGATATTCGCCATGACAGACACGCTTGCCCGCTGAATCTGATTTCGCAGTCCAAAGTCTTGTGCAAATCGCAAAGATCCTGTGACGTTGTAAATCTTGCTCGTGAGTCGTCTCGCTTTTTGCCAAGCCTTGATATCCTCAAATTTCTTAAACGTTGCCATCATCCGCTCCTTCTCGTGAATTCGTAAGCGGCTCGTTGGGTGAAACTCTCCTGTACTGCAAAAAGTAAGCGGGCTGTGGACTGTGGACTGTTGACTGTTGACTCCCGACTGTGGACTGTCGACCCCAGACTATTCACGGCATCGGACAGACTTGTACGGCAACCAGTTGCCAGCGATTGTCACGCTCGGAATAGACGTGGATTATCTTGTATTGACCTTCGATCTCACGGCCTCTGTAGATCCATTTAGCTGAGTCGCGCGCCGTCAGCACCGCAGTGCTCCCAAAAACTCGAACGCTAAGATGGTGGCGAGTGATGTGCTCGACGATGATCTCTCCGGAAGTGAGATCAGAAATAAACTGCGCTCTGTCGTCACCTTCGAGTGGGTAAGTGAAAAAGAAATCCTCCGCCATAATGCGCTCCAGAGTCTCGGCATCGCGGCGCATGAGGGCCTTCACCCAATCGTCATTTAACTGTCTTAAAAGTTGCTCCGTTTCAATCTTAGTATGGTGCTCGGCGGCTTGCTCGTCCGGCATGGCAACGACTCCTTTTTGGGAACTCTTGAGGAGGTAAGGTTCTATTCCAATCAGCGCATCCAGTCAATGGTGATATGACGTATAAAGCCTGGCCAGTGACTCACAGCAGGTCAGTCAGCTCATCAGCAGCAGCCTCGCCGCTGCGAATGCAATCGGATATCCCGAGTCCTGAATAAGCATTCCCGGCAAGTGTGCATCCCGGCAGGGAATGGACACGTTTCTGAATGCGCTCAATCCTTGCCAGGTGGCCCACGTTATATTGCGGCATTGAACGTTCCCACTTCGAAATCTCGGCAAAGAGTGGCCTTTGATCAATTCCCAGCAGGTCACGGAGATCGGCTGACACCCGTGACAGCAATTCATCCGTGCTCAGCTCGAACATCTCTGGTTGTAGTGCCCCGCCGACAAAGACGCGCAGCAAAGCATGCCCCAGCGGCGCTCGGCCCGGAAACTTTACACTGCTGAATGTACAAGCGATCAGAGAGCGCTTTTCAATAAAGGGCACCACAAAACCGAAGCCGTTGAGCGGATGCGGAATATCTGACCGCCTGTAACCAAGATTAATCGTTGCGCTTGATGCATAAGGAATTCCATTCAACTCTGAAGCTAGTTGAGCATCCACACTACTGAACAAACGCCCGCTAATGTATGCAGGTAGCGCGAGACAAACGGCGTCGGCGATAAGCAGTTCATCGCGATCAGTTTTGATTTTCCATTTCGGGTCGCCATTGCCGGATTGGAGATCCAGGACGAGAGATCCAACGGGAGTATTAACGCGTATTGAAACTCGAGGTGACTTATTGGAATCGCGTTGAGATTGGAAACTTAAGATTCTTTCCGCGAGCTTGTCGGTGAGCAACTGCATGCCACGATCAAAGGACAGAAAGAGACTATAGCGCGCACCGCTGGTTTCGTTAGCAAGCTCCGCGCCCTTCCTTGGGCTTCGACCCTGTTTGCGCAGCGCACGAATCAAGCTGCGGTGTTCACGCTCCATCTCGAGGAAGCGAGGCATCGTCGCGCGTAAGCTAAGACGCTCAGGATCCGCTGTGTATATTCCTCCCACCATCGGCTGCGCCATGCGCTCGAGGGCTTCACGTCCCAGGCGACGGCGGACAAATTGGGCCAGGCTTTCATCGACACTATCGTTTTGACTGCTGTTGGCGTGGGGATTCATCCCGCCATTCAGAACGCGCCGGGGAAGCAGGAGGTCAAGCGCCATCCGGGCTTTACCCGTCCAACTGAAAATCTCACTTCTAACAAAAGGCCAAAACAGTGAAGGGGCCAGCAGATGAAATCCTTCCGGCACGGGTAGCAGCCGCCCCTGGCGCACAATGAAACTGCGGCGGTGGCTCTCGTTGGTTTCGATCAGGTGAGATTCGATCTCGAGGCGCCTCGTCAATTCCAGTGTTGCGGTCTTTTCCGAGATGAAGGAATCGGGACCACCTTCAAGAAGAAAACCGTCGCGCTCCCGTGATTGAACAATTCCGCCTATGCGAGACTCGGCCTCAAGCAGCGTTAGCTCAAGCTGCTTTCCTGAATCGCGGTTGCGCTCGAGTATTCTGTGCGCTGCCGCCAGACCAGTAATGCCGCCGCCAATGATTACAACGCGTTTCATCGCATCATGTTTTGGATAAATAGCTCGCGGCTTTGCCGCCTACAGTGCGGTAAGGCTCTGGCTTACCGATCGTCTCTGAAGTTATCCGGAGGCCCCGGCTCAAATTGATGGAGGCGCAGCCTCAAAAAGGTAAAGGGAAAGCGTCGGAAAGGCGCAGCCTTTCCGCACTGTGCGGCGGCAAAGCCGCGGTTCCAATTAACGTACCAAGCAACAACCCGGGGGGCAAAAGTCATCACGAGGTCCGTGAGTGCCGAGGGATCGTCGAGGCGTTTCAGGGTCAACCCGTTCCATGATCAGTTCGCGAATCATTTCAATGAACGCCGGATGGCTGCTTGCGGTAGCTGCGCGAATCATATTCAAGCCAAGCTGTTGACTGAGTGCCCTGGCTTCAGTATCCAAATCGTAAATAATTTCCATGTGGTCGGAAACAAATCCAATGGGAGCTATCACTACATGCTTTGCGCCGCTCGTCTGTAACTCGCGAAGATGATCACAAATGTCGGGGCCCAGCCAGGGCCGTGACGGTGATCCGCTGCGACTTTGAAACACAAGCTGCCAATGCTCAATGCCCGCTGTTTCTGCAATTAGGCGGCAGGTCTCCCGAAGCTGAATCTCATAATCGCAGTTCTTTGCCATTGACTGAGGAATGCTGTGGGCCGTGAAAGCGATCCGTGTCTGGGATCGTTGTTGCTGAGGAATTTGTTTCAGCGCAGTCTGTAAATTCGCGGCGTTTGCCTCGATGAAGCCGGGATGATTGTAGAAAGCACGCAGCTTCTCAATGCGCGCCACGTCAGGCCCAACTGACTCGCACGCGCGTTCGATGTCTTCGCGATACTGCCGGCAACTCGAATAAGAACTGTAAGCCGAAGTCACGAAAGCCAACGCGTTCTTCACTCCGTCATCACGCATTTTACGCAGCGTATCTGCAAGCAGTGGATGCCAGTTGCGATTGCCAAAATAGATCGGAAGGCGCGGGCCTTTGGCTTCCAATTCCTGGTTCAATGCTGCAATCAACTTTCGGTTCTCTGCATTTATGGGACTGACTCCGCCGAACAATTCGTAGTGCTTTGCAACTGCAAGCATCCGCTCGCGCGGCACATTGCGACCGCGCAACACGCTTTCGAGGAATGGCATTACGTCGTCAATTCCTTCAGGACCACCGAAGGAGACGATCAGCACGGCATCGTAGGGTCCGCTCATGTATTGTTTAGGCCAACAAGTGAAGGAGATCGGCGAATTTGCGCAATAGGGCGAGATGATCATCCCTGAGTGCGAATGATGTCTCGGCAAATTGCATCTGGACGTTTTTGCCTTTGGCCAACTGCATGAAGACGTCATACTTCATTCGTGTGCCAAGGATCTCCAGGAAAAAGTTGTCTGCCGCGCGTTTGTCTAAATTCAAAAGCAAGACTGGAGGCAGACGCTCGCCGTCTCTGCTTATGATCAGTGTGTTCGTGTCAGGGTATCTGTAGGACTTGAAGTTCAGCACAGAGATAATGAAGACTATATCTTCGGGGTGGTTCTTTGGCGCCTGAGTAGCAAAGGTTGCCTCAACACTGATCAGAAGCTTCTCTGTCTCGGTCCCTATGACGAGCAATTGATCAAGACCGACAGTAGTTTCGCCTTTGACGTTGTCGAATTTAGTTTTGATCGTTGGTTGGGAAGCGCCTGGCGACTGTGATGGGCTCTCTTTGGCCTGGGCTCTGCTTAATCCAGGACACAGGACAAGGACAAGCGCAGCCATTGTCAAGAGAGCGAATTTCATGGTTCCTCCGAGCTTCGCGTAGTTTGGCTTAGGTCATGAACAGTTTCTACAAGCGCGATCACATTCTCAACCGGAGTCTCCGGTAGAATTCCGTGTCCAAGGTTGAAGATATGTCCCGGGCGCCCTCCGGCCTGGTCTAAAATGGCTTTAGCCTGCGTCAGAAGCTGCTCACGATTGGCAAAGAGCGCTACCGGATCGAGGTTGCCCATCACTGCGACATCGTGTCCGATGCGTTGCCACCCTTCGTCCAGCCTGATGCGCCAATCCAGTCCAATAACGTCGCCGCCTGCTACCCGCATCAACTCGAGTAAACCGGAAGTGCCGGTGCCAAAGTGAATGACCGGAGTTCCCTTTGCGACGCCTTTAATTACGTTGCGGGTATGCGGCAGCACATACTCACGATAATCGTCAGGACCAAGAGTGCCAACCCAGGAATCAAACAACTGCACTGCCTGAGCGCCCGCCTCGATCTGCGCGTTGAGATACTTAATCAGCGCCCGAGAGATCAAAGCCATCATAGCGTGCCAGGCGCCGCTGTCGTTGTACATCAGCGACTTCGTGTGTACGTAGTTTTTCGATGCGCCACCTTCAACGACGTATGACGCCAGCGTGAAAGGCGCACCCGCGAAGCCAATCAGCGGCAACTCGCTGCGCAGGGCCGCGCGCGTCTCCCTGATAGCGGTGAAAACAAAATCCAGCGCTCCCGGATCCTCAATCTCCCGCAGGCGTTTAACCTCCGCAGCCGAACGTACCGGATTATGAATTACCGGTCCCTCGCCTTTGCCGAACTCAAGCTGCAATCCCATCGGCTCAATGATCAGGAGAATGTCGGCAAAAATGATTGCCGCGTCGACGCCCAGCCGTTCGGCCGCGGTAACGGTAACCTCCGCAGCAAGCGATGGCGTCTTACATAATTCAAGAAAGCTCTTGCGCGCGCGCACATCGCGATACTCCTGCATATAACGTCCCGCCTGACGCATTAACCAGATCGGCGTGTAGGGAACGGTCTCACGGCGGCAGGCGCGCATGAATACACTATCGCGCAGCGCATTAGTAAAATTTGATTTGCCGTTCAAGTTACTCACTCCGAAATTATGGAGGATTCCGAAATCATGAACAAAGTTTTTGCAACCTTTCCTCGCGCGTCGCGTTAAATCTATCGCCTGGCGAAGTGCTCCAACTATTTATTTGCATTGACGAGCGCGTTGACAATTCAGACTACAACAAACCAGCGTAGAGCAGGTAGCGTCCCCGGCTAACACGCAAATGTGGGCCGTGTCGGTGAGCAACCTTTAATTGAACCGGCGAGTGTAAACCGTCCTTCGCGAGGTTCAGTGAATTTCCACACGGGAGCGGTGGCTTTTTCTATTTTTAGAGGTGGTACGGTTAACGTCCGTGCTCTTTTCAGCGTCCTTATCATGTGAACCGCCGTTTCGGATATTGCGACAAGCCGGGGAGACTCTTCAAAACTATGAAACCCCTCGTATTTGCCGCCCTCATAATCTTTTTCTCTTGCCCTTCGTCATTGGCTCAGTCACCGCCATCATCACAATCGACTTCGTCAAGCAGTGATAAGGCCGAGGTAGCCCCCACGGCGGCTGACTCACCCAGCCCTAATCCGGAAACCTCGCCGCCGGCAAAGAGGACATCGAATTCAACGCCATCCGCACAACCTAAGACTGGCAAGCCTGGCCTCGTGCTTCCTCCAGAGAAGGCGCGTCCAGTAAAGCTGCCGCTCTTTGTGAAGCCGCCCGTCATTGATGGCAAGCTCGATGACGATGTCTGGAAGAATGCAACAGTGCTGAAAGACTTTTATCAGGTACAGCCAGGTGACAACATTGCCCCCTCGAAACCAACTGAGGTGATGCTGGGCTACGACTCGAAGTTTATCTACGTCGCTTTTCATTGCTACGACGAGCCCGATAAGGTTCGTGCCAATATTCCTAAGCGTGATGATATTTTTAACGACGATTACGTCGGCATTCTTTTTGATACCTTCAATGACAAGCGGAAAGCTTACGAGTTTGATTTCAACCCGCTCGGCGTGCAGGCCGACGGAATTTGGACGGACGGACAAGGCGAAGATTTCAGTCTCGACGTTGTGCTCGAGTCGAAAGGGATGGTCACAACCGACGGTTTCACGGTCGAAGCTGCTATTCCATTCAAATCCATTCGCTATGTTGCCGGTAAAGACACGCTGTGGGGTGTACATTTCTGGCGGCGCATCAAGCGTTTCAACAATGAACTTGATATGTGGATGCCAATTTCGCGCGACATATCCAGCTGGCTGGCCCAGGCCGGACATCTCACGGGTTTTGAAGGACTGTCAGCCGAGCGAACGCTGGAGTTGATCCCCAGTCTCACACTCTCCGAAACCGGTAAGCGCAAGCCTCCGATTACTGCCGCGCAGATCGCGCAGGGCGGAAGATTCGTTAACGAACCAATCAAGTTTGATCCGGGCTTAACTGGAAAATTCAGCCTGACACCGAGAGTCACGCTCGACTTTGCAATTAACCCTGATTTCGCGCAGGTTGAGTCAGACCAGTTAGTGGTGCAAGCCAATCAACGCTTCCCGATTTTCTTTGCGGAGAAGCGACCCTTCTTCCTTGAAGGCATCGACATTTTCAACACGCAAATCGCCGCCGTTCACACGCGGGCGATCATCGATCCCGACTATGCGGTGAAGTTGACTGGGAAGATTAATCGCAACACGTTTGGCTTGTTGCTCGCCTCTGACAACGGCCCGGGCAATTTCAGCGAGGACGAACGACCGACCGCTAATCCAAGATTGCTGGACAAGAACGCGTCGGTAGGCGTGCTGCGGTTGAAGCGCGACATTGGCAAATCAGATTCCTTTATTGGCTTCCTGGGAACCCACCGGCGTTTCGTCGATACCTACAATGAGCTGGCCGGTTTCGACGGCCGCTTCCGTATCAATAAGCAAAAGACATTTAGCTGGCAGGCCCTGGGCACACGCTCACGACGACTATTTTTCTTTCCGGAAGCAGGGCAGACGCTGGACCGAAGAGAAAATGGTTTTGTTTATGCGATCGATTATAACCAGGACGGACGCCATTTTGGCCACGAATTTTCTATGGTTGGGCGGACACGCTATTATCGCGCCGATGTTGGTTTTAATCGCCGCAATAATACGAACAACCCGAATTGGTTTATTCGCTACAACTCGGAACCGAAGCCTAAAGCCAGGCTAATTTCGTGGCGAGTCTATACAGATTTTTCGGCAAACTTTGATTGGCAGGGCCGCTCGCAAAATGCGAACGACGAGACGCAAATCCAGTTTAGCCTGAAGCGCGAGACTTTCTTTGGCGTCGGTATGGACAAAGGTTACGAGCGCGTATTTGAAAGTGAGTTTGGAGCAAAGCGCCAGCCTGGTTCGAATTGCGTGTTCAAAAACACGTGCACTTTTGCGGGCGATGACAATGAACGCTCAACCTCGAACCACGGCATCTATTTTTTCGGCGGCTCGTCACCAAGCAAGAAATATAATTTCAACTTCTTTGTAAACCGCCGTTGGGGCGATTTTGATTTCGACTTCGGTGCTGGACCAAAGTTTCCACGCGTAAGTCCTATCGCGCTGGCGGCAACGGCCGCGCGGGCTAACGGCCTGTGTGTTGGTAACAACCAGCCCGCGGTTTGCAATGCGCCGCAGGATCCAGGCCCCGGCGACTTCCTCCACGTCGATGGCACGTTGACCTATCAGCCCACAACCGCCTTGAGCGCGACGCTGAATTTCACCAAAGAAAGATTGAGACGCTACGACACCGGTCTGTTGGCTTTTGATGAAAACATTGTCTCGGTACGCAGCACCTATCAATTCAGTCGTTTTTTATTCGCGCGCGGCCGGGTGGATTTTGATTCGATAGCGTCGAATATTAAGGGACAGTTCCTGCTTGGCTACACCCCAAATCCGGGTACTGCTCTATACGTGGGCTACAACGACGATCTCAATCGCCGCGGCTTCAATCCATTCTCCGGCCAGCTCGAGCCAGGCTTCCGTCGCAATGGCCGTACATTCTTCATCAAGATGTCTTATCTGTTTCGTAAAAGCTTTTAGCAAATAGCTATTTCCGAAACACGCAACTTCCATATCCGCGGACAATTCCTGATTGGCTGGACGCCTAACGCGGCGATAGCCCCTCCCTGGTTACAACGTCTCCGCATTGGGTTCTGGTGTAGTTTGAATGAACTTCGCTCTCATTGGCACCGCGGCTTTAGCCCGGTGACCAGTCGTCAGACAGAAGACTGGGAACCGTTTGAACGGTTTCCGATTTCGTGAGAGCACTGCTTCCACCGGGCTGAAGGCACGGTGCCAATGAGAATGCCAATTGAGACTGCATCGGTCCATTATTAGGTCCCTGCTACCACGGATGTTGTCGCTTGAGTTAAGATTATGAATCTAAAGCATGTTGCAAACCACATCTCGCTATGTTCGACCGCCGAAGCTAATCCGGTTAATAACTGGATTGTTATTTTGTGTGCTGGCCTTTGTATTCGGCGCGTGCAAAAGCGACTACCAGGGATCAACGCGACAGAGCAGCGCCGCCGACAATAAAGCTGCTAGACAAGTCAAGACCGCACGTGTGGAAGAAACTCCCTTCGGTGAAACTGTGACCGCGAACGGAACCCTCGCGGCCTTCGATCAGTCAACGGCTGGCGTCAAAGTAGCCGGACGACTTAGCTCAATTTCAGTTGACCTCGGCAGCGTTGTTCGTCGCGGACAAATGATTGCGCAGGTAGAGCCAAACGATTATAAACTGCGCGTGCAACAGTCGGAGGCCGCACTGGCTCAGGCGCGCGCCCGCGTGGGCCTATCACCGGATGGCAAAGACGACGCCGTCAATCCCGAACAGACGGGCACCGTGAGGCAAGCTCGCGCGGTTTTGGACGAGGCAAAGGTCAGCCGCGACCGCGCCGCAAAACTTGTGCATCAGGGGATTGTAGCGCGTTCAGAGTTTGATACCGTTGATGCTACCTACAAAGTTGCGGTCAGCCGCTATCAGGATGCAATTGAGGAGATTCGCAACCGCCAGGCTCTCGTGGCCCAACGGCGCTCGGAGCTGGCGCTCGCGCGACAGCAGCTTGCCGACACCGCGGTCTACGCCCCGATTGACGGTATCGTGCAGCAGAAGCGCGCAAGCGTCGGCGAATACCTGGCGGCCGGTGCCCCGGTCGTAGATATCGTGCGGATGAATCCTCTCCGTTTGCGCGCGGAGGTTCCCGAGCGCGACGCCGGCACAGTTCGTTTTGGACAGAATGTGCGTGTCAGTGTCGAAGGCGATGATAAGGTTTACCTGGGCCAGATCAAGCGTCTCAGCCCGGTGATAACTCAACAGAATCGCATGTTGATGGTTGAAGCCGACGTGCAAAATGACGGCAATCTGCGTCCCGGCTCATTTGCCAAGGCTGAGATTGTTACTAACGATGCGAAGATGGCTGTGACCGTGCCAAACAACGCGATAGTCACTTTCGCTGGAATAGAAAAAGTCATCGTGGTGCAAAACGGCAAGGCGCTGGAGAAGCCCATTACGACCGGAAGGCGCAGCGGAGACTGGACAGAGATCATCGCCGGCGTAAATGTCGGCGATCAAGTAATCGTCGATCCCGGTAATCTCCAATCGGGAATGGCGGTCGAGGTAGTGCAGTAAAGGGACTGAGTGCTTAGTGCTGAGGACTGAGAAAATGAAAGAGCGGATTGATCGATTTGAAGAACTCATTGCTTGGCAAAAGGCGCGTGTTTTAACATTCGAGATCTACAAAGCGACCGCGAATGGCGATTTCGGCAGAGATTTTGGCTTGAAGAATCAGATACAGCGTGCGGCAGTATCAATAATGTCAAACCTCGCGGAAGGGTTCGAACGCGCACGTCCTGCCGAATTCCATCAGTTTCTATCGGTGTCCAAGGCTTCATGCGCGGAACTGAGATCACAACTCTACGTCGCTTTCGACGTGGGTTATCTGGACAAGAATCAATTCGACAACCTCATGGGTCTTGCCCTGGAAGTCGCAAGGATAATAGGGGCGTTGCGTGCCGCAGTTGAGCGTAATCGTGATTCCAAAAAAGGACCGCTCAGTCCTCAGTCCTCAGTACGCAGCACTTAATTATGCAAAAGCTTGCTGAAATCTGTATTCGCCGTCCGGTCTTCGCGACCATGATCGTGTTGTCGCTGGTCGTCGTCGGCGCGGCGAGTTTTTTCCGGCTGGGAGTCGATCGTTTTCCTTCTGTTGATCTACCCACCGTCAGTGTTCGCACAAACCTGCCCGGCGCGTCCCCTCAGGAAGTTGAATCGCTCGTCACTCAGCAAATTGAAGAAGTTGTCAACACAGTCGACGGCATCGACGAGCTGCGATCGATCTCGGGGCAGGGAAGTTCATTTGTGATCGCCACTTTTAAGCTCGATCGCAATCTCGAGGCCGCCGCCCAGGACGTACGCGATCGCGTCAACAGTCTGGGCCGGAATCTCCCGGATGATGCCACCCCTCCGGTTGTTCAGAAGTTTGACAATGACAGTACGCCAGTGGTGACCATAGCGCTCTCGGCTGATCGGTCCATTCGTGAGTTGACCGAGCTCGGGGACAAGACCGTGCGAGTTCAACTCGAGCGCGCAATCAATGTCTGGCTCGACGCCGAACGGCTCGCTGCGTATCAAATTCCAGTTACCGCCGTCCGCTCCGCGTTGACGCGGCAGAATGCTGACGTGCCTGGCGGCAATGTCAACACCGGACGCGAGGAGCTGGTGCTGCGGACGCTGGGCCGCTACACAGACCCGCGTGGTTTCGAAGACCTGGTGATTGCCAATGTTGAAGGCTCGCCGATTCGTCTGCGTGATGTCGGCCACGTGGAAGATGGAACGAAGGAACAAAGATCGCTCGCCCGCCTCAACGGCGTGCCGACGGTGACGCTTGAAATTCGACGACAGTCGGGCGCAAACACCATCGAGGTCATCAACGGAATAAAGCGAGAACTGCCGCGACTCAACAGCCAACTGCCCGCGGATGTGAAGATGGAAGTCATTCGCGATCAGTCGCGCTACATCGAAGCGGCTTTGCACGAAATCCAAAAGCATCTGGTAATGGGCAGTATTCTCGCGAGCCTCGTCGTGCTTCTCTTCATGCGCTCGTGGCGCTCGACGCTGATCGCGGCGGTGGCAATACCGTGTTCGTTGATTTCCACTTTTGGTATGATGCGAGCGCTAAACTTCACACTCAACAGCGTCACTATGCTGGCGCTGGTGTTGATGGTCGGCGTGGTTATCGACGATGCCATTGTCGTGCTGGAAAATATTTTCCGCTTCATCGAAGAGAAGCGGATTGAGCCGAGGGAAGCAGCCAGAGAAGCGACCAAAGATATCGGCCTGGCGGTATTGGCCACCACACTTTCATTGGTGGTTATCTTTCTCCCCGTCTCGTTCATGTCGTCGATCTCCGGGCGTTTTCTGTATCAGTTCGGAATCACGGCGGCGGTTGCAATCCTGGTTAGCTTACTCGTTTCGTTTACGTTAACTCCCATGATGAGTTCGCGGCTGATTCGTGTGGAAGGGGGCGAAACAGGCAAAGGCGGCCACCACTCACCGGGTTCGCGCAGTGGTTTTTATAAGTGGATAGACAGGGTCTACACGGTAATGCTCGCCTTCGCGATGCGTCATCGCCTGACAGTCTCTTTGTTGGCTCTTGCTGTAGTGTTTTCCAGCATCCCGCTTTATGGCGCAGTGAAGCAGGAATTCATTCCGACGAACGTTGACGAGGCCGAATTCGAAGTCAATGTTAATGGCCCGGAGGGTTCGAACCTAGCGGCGATGAACGAAGCCATCGAGGCTATTGAAAAGGACATTCTTTCAACTCCCGGGGTTCGACTGGTTCTTTCCAACGCGGGTGGCGGATTTCTGGGTGGAGTGAATCAGGCTGGCGCATATGTTCGCATCGCGCCTCATGAGGAGCGCACATTTTCACTCTCGCGTCTCTGGACCGAGACAAAGAATGGAAATCCGTTTAAAGCATTTAAGGGTAACTACTCACAGCAGGACGTAATGCTTGAAGTGCGGCGGCGCTTGCAGAAATATTCGCCCATGCGGGTCGGTGTGCGCAATGCGCCTTCCTTTAACTTTGGCGCCGGTGGACGTTTCGACATTGATTTCAATTTGCGTGGCCCGGATATCGTGGCGCTGGCGGGCTATGCCGAGGAACTGATGAAGCGTTCCCAAACGCTGGGTGGAATTGTGGATGCCGATACCTCGCTCAAACTCAACAAACCAGAGCTGCGCGTGGAGATTGATCGGGCGCGGGCTGCGGACCTGGGCGTTGACAGCACTGATATCGCCACCGCATTCAGACTGATGGTCGGCGGCGAAGACCGCGCTTCCCGCTACCGCGATGAATCAATCAACGAGGATTACGACGTTCAACTTCGCCTCAACGAGAAAGATCGCAGTGACGTCGCAACCATAAAGAGGCTCTACGTGCCATCGTCACGCGGCGGTCTCGTTCGCCTGGATAATCTGGTGAAGATCAATCGCGACACGAGTCCCTCGCGGATCGATCGCCTCAACCGCGAACGGCTGGTTTCGGTTCGTGCTTCCGTGGCGCCCGGGTTTGCACTTGCGGATCGTATCGAGGCCCTGCGTGGCGCAGTTACTCAGATGAATCTCCCGGCTGCTTATACGACGACAGTTTCCGGTCGAGCACGCGAGCTGGAGAGAACTTTTACTGAATTCATTTGGGCGTTCATCCTCTCAATCATCTTCATGTACATGATTCTCGCCTCACAATTTGAGAGCACGATACATCCCGTCACGATTCTTCTGAGCTTGCCGCTTTCAATCCCTTTCGCTTTGCTCTCGCTTTGGGCCACCGGCGATACGCTTAATCTATATTCGGCGCTCGGCATACTCGTGCTGTTTGGCGTAGTAAAGAAAAACTCAATCCTGCAAATCGATCACATGAACAGCCTGCGCGCTCGTGGCATGGAGCGCTATGAAGCGATCATGCAGGGAAACCGAGATAGATTGCGGCCGATACTGATGACGACACTGGCGTTGATCGCGGGCATGTTGCCTTTAGCGTTGGGCACCGGCCCAGGTGCTGAGGAGAGACGCTCGATCGCGGTAGTGGTCATTGGCGGGCAAACGCTTTCCTTGTTGCTGACTTTGATCGCCACGCCGGTTGTTTATTCATTACTTGACGACCTGCGCCAAAGCGCACGCTGGCGGAAGTTGGCGAGCGCCACGGCCAGGCTTCGTGAAAGACTAACGAAGGCACGGCGACAGCCTCACGATATACCGGCGGAGACGACAGCTGAAACACGGGCGCTGCATGATGATGAGCGCAAGCATGCAAGTGTCGTCGCTGGTGGAGACTAGGGCTAATCATCCTTCATAACGTGTTCTCTACCTACGCCGACTCGCTCGCCGGCTAGTGCCACCCGCGCAATACCAAAACCATTAACCAGCCAAATAGAAAGTTGGAAGTCGCTGTTTCTAACAAATGCACCATACGCACTTCTTGCGGCATGAGCGGATTGGGTAATAGCAATTGCGAATTCATCACCACTGCAAACAACAGCGCAACTGCTAACCCGGTTTCCCACCACCGACCTTTCATCATCCGGATCACCGGCACGGCTATGGCCGTCCACAGTATTGCACGCACTACTTGAAGCGGCAGAAGCAAGGGCGTGTCGCGCAGCACACTGCGGATCTGGGCTGAGAAGCTGCCTGGATCGCTCCCACCGTAATAGGCACGCACCGCCGGATTTTTCCAGGCGATGAAGTAGCCGAAGGTGAAATAGATGACTACGTAGACGATTACAATCAACGATAGCTTGCCGACCCAATGACCGGCAGACATATCCAGGCGGAAGTGTTTGTCGGATTCTGGCAGATTAGATCTTCTTTTCCCAAGGATTAACACTGCCAGCGGAGAAAAAAGCGCCGCAATAATCGCCCCGGAGAGGAAAAGGCGTGGCAGCATGCCGGGCGGCAAAGTTGTGATGAAGAAGGCGGTCTCGATCTGCGGCATCACAGTCATCACGCCGTAGAACACAAAGAAGATTGCAAGAATGAGTTTCCACCCCGCCCAGCGCGAACGGAGTATGAGGTAAGCTAAAACAAGGGTATTCAGGAGGCTGACAGCCAGGAGCGCAACGAGTGCTGTCGCGGCTTCGACCGGGCTAGGTTGTTTAGAGGGAGATGGAAGCACTGCCGCTGATACGGCAGCGAAGCAAATGAAGTACAGAATGGTCAGCACTACGAGTCGAATAACAAGGATGACAGTCGCTTTCATAACTCTTATTTCATAGTGCTTGACCCTAGCCGCCGAACACCTTTGAAGTCTACGGCGTATACCGTCATCACCACTCGGGCACCAAGTTGCGCAACCGCTGCGAGAGTCTGAGGGAGCAGAGCAACCTCAAAGGCGTATGGCTGGGTTCCTCCCTGGACGCCGATGTTGAAATCACGCCTTGTCGCCTCGTTCCACAGTCGCTGGGCGTCGGGCGTGAGCTGAGTCAGCAGCTTTACAAATCCCTGTATCGCCGCCTCGGCATTTTCGGGTTGAATCGCTTCGCCGGCGAGTTCAAGGTGGGTTTGAAATCCCCCCTCAACGGATCCAGTGTGCAGGTCGAAGACGTTGTTTCCGAGCGCCTCGACGAATGGCGCGAGATCGTATGGCGCCTCAACGTCCAGGTCGACGTTCAAGAAGCAGGTTTCTTCCTCCGGTCGCTGCCGCATCGCCACCTCACTATGTCTGCCGAACGTTACGCTTCCGCATTGAGCGATTCGACGCAACTTTCAATTCAGATTACTACTAACGCTTCCTCTCAACTTAGTCTGCTGCGAGCCCTTGTTTAGCGCGCAGTACGATAAAGGAAGGCCAGCTGTCGATGAGAGGTACGCTTATTCCGGTCCGCTGTTCGCGCATGTTAGGTCGCCGGTGACGACCCCGACTCGGATGAATTGCGAGGGGAGCGGCGCAGGTACGCGCGCGCGATCGTGACCGGATGACTGAGGGCGGTGACGACCCGTCCCGACCATCCCGCGGGCTCGTGGAAGAGGCCGAGCTGCCTCAGCACCGCGCCACGGTCATAGTAGATGCGCTCGCCCCCCAGCCGGTCATCGGCATCGAACGCGTAGATGCCGCAAAGCGAGAATTCCAGCCGTCGGCCCGTCGCTGGCAGGCCGCGCCACGGTCCGAGATGCGTACCCCGGATGGTGACCTCCACCACCAGGCTTTCGGATGCCACATGCCGGTGCTTCACCTCAATCGCCAGATCGGGCAGCGCGCGCATGAGCTCTGTGTAATACGATCGCACGCCTTCGCGGCCAGTGCGGTGATCCCCCCAAGGCTCGTCATCGTACCGTGCGTCCACGCCAAACGTCGCCATCACCGCGTCCAGGTCGTGCCGGTTCTCGCACCGGATGTGCTCATCCACGACCGCCATGCGCGCCTGTACGCGTTCCGCTTCGAGTAGTGACATGCCGTACCTCCTCGCGACGCACTCGAGCCCTACCCCAGCGCCGCCATATCTCAGGTCATCCGCGATCCCATTCCAGCACGGCCCTCCGGCCCTAAACGTCTACCTATCGAGGAGGGGCGGGCATCGCCGATGAGTGATGGTCCACGATCATCCAGTTCTCGCCCTCTTTCACCAATGTGAAGCTAAAACGCGCTGGCAGCGTCTTGGTTTCGCCGTCCTTGATATACGAGAACGTGTAGTAGCCGGTGTTGACAGCGGTGCTGCCATAAACGCGGATCAATTGCTCGCCGAATGCGACCTTGAGACTGGGCAAGACCTTGAACGCCGTGACAAAGTAATCGCGTAAGGCCGCTCGACCTACTCGCATGGTAGGAGAGAGAGTTCCCCAGAGCACTCCATCAGTGGCATAGAGAAAAACAACTTTGTCAGGATCGTTTTGTCCCAAAGTCTTGGCCCATTGCATAGTCGCGGCGGCAACCTCTTCCTTCTGCCCGGCCGAGGCGACGGATGCAGTCCCGAACAGGCTGCCAGCGAGTACGAACAGCAGAGTCGAGGTCAATAGCTGGCATCTCATTCTTCTTTCTCCTCCTCGATAAAAAAAGTCATAGGTAGAGTCAACCTTAACCATGGCCCCTCGTGCGCCGAACGTTCAGAGTTGACCGCCGCCCGCCTCCATTCACCGCGCCACACTAATTTTTAATACGTTCGCTATCCAAGTTACCAAGACCGAGCCGTTGCGCAAGAGCGCGCACATATTCCGGGTGTTTCGGATTGCGCGTTTCTCGCGATTGTGCTTCCAGCAGCTTTCGAGCTGCGTTTATATCACCATGCGCCACAAGAATTATGGCACACACAATACGAGGTGGACTGAGAAAGATATTTTCTGTAAGGTCTTTCAACTCATGAAGAATTCTCTCCCGACTATGAAATCGTTCGAGAAATGGTAAGCCATGCCGAACAATTTCTTCCATCACGTCAGAGATGACTTCATCATCAGCTCGCACGACCCACCAGAAGTCCTTTTTCTCCGGGCGGGTCGTACCCAATCTTGCGCGGATGCAACAGTTGTAGTCGTAGACGAAGGATTTTGCCGCGCTGCCGCCGTGATAAAGAGCAACTTCAGGAACATAGACGCCTAGATTCACGGTGAACTTGCCATAGAGATTGTTTCAAAGACCGGGAATGCACGTCGTTCCGGGTGGGTCGAAGCTTCCCATTTGGAAATTAACGACTTGAACCAGGCCGTCAAGACTTGTGCGATTAAACGTGCGACCACGTACACGATAGCCTTCGTCCTTCAGAAGTGGACAAAGTCTCGCTTGGATTTCGTCCATCTGTTTGGCGAGATCCGATTTGGTCATAAAGCGTGGACGGCGAACGCCGGATCATCATTTTGTTTCGTCAGAATCTCCATAGCTCATAACTCAAAGAGTAACGTCTGAGTTGATGCGGCGGCGCGAATTCATTCAACCTTCGCCGCACTAATAATGTTGAGAAACACGCTCCCGCCGCTCGCGTCCAACGAATTGTTGTTAGCCCGTGGTCTGGCCGAAGCCGAAGGCGATGGCGACTATCAGTTGTGTTTCAGTCCATCTCGCCAGGCAATTACCTCGAGTTCGCCGCGGACGGCTTCCTCGACCGTAATGACGGGATGCACCTCGAATACGAAAGCAGGGAGCATCGAACAGAATTTGTGAATGGTCACCGGATCATCACATTCCATCAGCATATGCCCACCCCACTCGCCGACTCGTATTACGAAGAATTCGATCTTGAAATTGGCGGGCGCCTTCCATTGACCGAATACCTCAAGGATTCGCTTCTGGGCATTCTCGTACTCCATGGGCGAACCCTGCGGGCGTTCGAACCAGCTGATCACGTACTTCATCGTCATCCTCCTAAAAGTGTTGGTCCTCGGAACAATTGCTGTTTGGACGGGGTAACGGTTGAGTTGACCGCGCGCGGCGATTACATCCAACCTTCGGATCTATCAATCAAGTTGCGAAACACGCTCCCCGCGCTCCGGTCCAACGAGCGTTACACAGCGCGTCCAAAAGACGCCCGGATGTATTTCTTTAGTTGTGTGAACCTCCAGGCTCATATCGTCAGCAGAACTGAAGCCGCATATGAGTTGTTAGGCTTGGCGGGCTTAAGGGCGATTCTTCATTTTGATGTTCGCTCGTTGTAGATCGGGTCAAACGCTCGTGTCGTGTGCTCGGTCACACTCGGCACGGGTTCTGGCAGCACTCGCGCCTGTGCCGCGTCAAGCTCTTTTGTTGCTGGCCCCTTCAATTGCACAGTATCGCCTGTTTCCTCAGTGCCACGCTTGCGACGGAATAACAGCCGAATAAACACGCCTTCGAGTGAAAGCATTATCAGAAAGCTTAGCAGCGCAAAAGCGAAAATCTGCCCTACATTTAACTGGAGCACGGCTTTCATCATTCCCATTAGGACAATGATACCTGCAAGGCCGAAGCCGAAGACCACTACCATCGCCGCTACGAGGAATTCAGGTTTAACTTCTGATGATTCGATGACGTTGTCGCCTTTTGGTCCACTCAACTTTGCGCCACAATAATTACAGTAGCTCAAGCCCTGCACGACAGCCACACCGCAAGATGAACAATACATCCTCTTTCGCCTCCTAAAGGCTACTACGATATCTATGCCGCTAAGTTCAACGGTGATTTCTCCGCAAAGGGCAAGCGCCTAACAGTTGAGTTCAGGCCGATGCGAAGGACGCCACTCGGGATCTCACGGTCCACGTTGCCCGTCTCCTTGCTTACGCGCCGCTCGGATGCTCGCGACCAACGGCACGGCAAACAGCGTCAGGACGCCTGCGTCGACACCTACATTGAACCACACGCCGAAGCGGGCCGAGAAAGCAGCTTCTAAGACTAACCATACGGCGATCCCGAACAGCAGCAGTTTCATCAGCTCGGCGTCTTGTCTTCGGAAGACAACTCGGCCGACCAGGAAAAGTGTCGTTCCCCAACCTATCATGATGGCGCCGTAGATCGCGCTCTCCCAAGAGAGCAGCACTCGCCGATCGACAGGCAGGATTTCCAAGCCGAAAAAGGAGAACACCACTCCCCATAGCACGAGAATTACTGAGATCGTACTGAACCACCAGACCAATTGCCTTGAACTCATATACGTACCCCCGCTTTGGCCCTTCCAGGATTTCGATGAATCGCAACAACGCTGCCTAATAGATGCGCTTCCAGCGGCCGGGCGACCACCGCATCGTGCGGCAAGTCGTCGATGAGAGACATGCTGATTCCCGTCCGCCGCAAGTGCTTATGACGCGACGATTGATTATCTACTTTAGATGAAACTTCGTCTCCGGCTGGAAAGAGACCTCGGCATTGAGATCGGACACTTTCGCTTTAACTTTATACTCTCCAGCCCGATCGTTCTTCTCCATTCGAAAACCCAGAATCGCGCTGCTTAATTGAATATTGTGAACTGGAGGAGCTTGTTCTTTCCACAAGGGTTGGCTCTTGCGCTCCGCGTATAAGCTGCCATCGGGTTTGTAAATCATGTAATCCACCTCTGAATTGCACATCCCTTGAGAATCGGGCTTGCAGCCTGCAAATAAAACCAAAGCACCAAACAGGACGTCACGTTTCACACTAGTCGCAGTCTTAATTTGTGGAGTTTCTGGTTTGACCCACTCTTCGACGAACTCACGCGGGTTCTCAACAACGATGAGATGACCACCAAAGCCATTGACAGATTTTCGGTCCGGCGCGTCTTCGACCCGCTCATCGCCCTTCTTCCACTGGGCGGAGGCAGAAGAGCTAACGATTAAGAGAAGAAAAATTAGGACGCCGACGATCTTCATGAATTATTCCTCACAAGTTCGCGACATAACATTGCGCTTCAGCGACCGAGGCGACAACTAATCAAGCATTCTTCGCGGGAGCTAACTGCCGCACTCAACAGCGTAGCTTCAACCGATTTCGCAGTGAGTTCAATAACGAGCGACCACACGAGGCGCTGGCACTGGAAACCCTGGTCCAACGATTTGTTCAGCGTCAGCGAAATCTAGCGCCGAGCTTCCTTGGCGCGCTTCGACCATTGCCAAAGACCACCCGTAATCTCAGCGGGCAAACGATAGCCCAGTTGGCGGGCGAGCATGACAATCTGCCCGCGATGGTGACCCTCATGGGCGACGAAATAGGTTAGGACATGCCCGACGTCGAGGGGAAGGTTGCGCCAGGTATACGACGAGGAGGCTGGGATCGTGCCGCCTCGGTCAAAACCGAGCGTCAGCAAACTGATAATGCCGCGGCTACTGCGGCCTAGTGCTGGAATCAGCTCCTTCGGTCCAACCTTGTGTCGATTGACGGCTCGCGGCACGGCGATGCCGTTTTCCTTTCCCAGCGTCTTGATCCACATACACCGCGCATTGTGGATGTGGCCGGCGATCATCCGAACGGTTCGACGTGGAGCCCCTGGCACTGTGGCTCCCCACAGCTCGTGGGGTAAGTGCTCGATGAGGAAGACGGTAACGCGGTTGTTGGTCCTCCACGCGGCAAGCAGGGTATCTCGCTGATCAAGTGCAGAATGCATCACAACACTTCAAAGAATGATCAAGCTGACGCCGAACGTTGCGCTTCAGCTGCGGGGCGACAAATGCATCGTCCGCAAGTTGTCGATGAGAGGCACGCTAATTCCGGTCCGGCGCAAGCGCTTGTTGGATTGCGCTAGGATCAGAGGACAAATCAGCACCGGACTACAACTCCTGTAAATAAAAAATTGCCCACTCAAAAACGCGTCCGAGTGCAAGCCACCCTAGTTACCCGGGTGACCACAGCGGTTTCGCAAGTTCTTTGTTCCATCGCTGCCAGTCGGCAGCCAATTCCTTGACCTTCTCCGGATGTGCCGCCGCAAGATTCCTTGTTTCCCTGATATCTTCTGCGAGATTGTAGAGTTCCGCACTCGATAGATCGTTAAATGTGGAAGGATTAGCCTCTTTCAACGGACCCTCCTTGGTCTTCACCAGCTTCCAGTCGCCCTTGCGGATTGCCATGTGCTCGCCAAGACGCCAATACAGAGTTTCATGCGGCCGGCCCGATGATTAACGCCATCGAATTGCCATTGCGGTTGCGGTTGGACACCAGCTGCTGCTAGCGCTGTGGGCAGGACATCGAGTTGAATGATCGGGCGCGCGTCAATCTTGCCCTCGGCAAGGTGCCCTTTCCAACGAATGATGAACGCTACTCGGATACCGCCTTCCCAAGTCTGACGTTTCGAGCCTCGCAGCGGCGCATTGCTTGAGCCATTGATCGTTGTGCCTGCCATGGTCGGTCCGCCGTTGTCATTGAAGAAAACAATCAGCGTATTTTCTTCGAGTCCTTCCGCCCGCAAAGCCGCCAGCGTTTTACCGATGCCATCGTCCATGGCCGACAACATGGCAGCATAGGTGCGTCGCTGCTCGTCGGCGATGTGTGGGAATCGCGCCAAGTACTTGTCTGTTGCTTGCATCGGGGTGTGCACGGCGTTAAACGCCAAGTAGAGGAAGAAGGGCTGCGACTTCTGTCGCTTAATGAAGTCTACCGCACGCTCGGCGATCGCGTCGGTAAGATATTTTCTTTCTACTACGACGTTTCTGCCGTCAAGGAGAGGATTACGAGTTGCGGCCTCTGGGTCGAGGTATGAATGCGAGTGTCCCAAAAATCCGAAGAACTCATCGAACCCGCGCGCCATCGGATGAAACTTGTCACCGAATCCAAGATGCCATTTGCCAACTAGCGCCGTCCGGTAACCGGCAGCCTTCAAACGATCTGCCATTGTGGTTTCACTGAGAGGTAGGCCGAAATCACTATAGTCTGGAGACATATCGAGATTGAACTCGTGGCCGAACCGCTGCGGATAACGACCCGTTAACAGTCCAGCTCTAGTGGGACTACAGTACGGGCCGCTGACATACGCGTCTGTAAAGCGGATTCCAACTTTGGCTAACGCATCGATGTTGGGCGTGGGGATGTCCTTGCTTCCGTGGATGCCAATATCCCCATAACCCATGTCGTCGGTGACGATGACAAGGATGTTCGGGGGCCTACGCTGCGCCTCGACCTCCGAGCGACTAAAGCATAGAAGGCTGAATACGATGGTGATCGCTGCGAGTATCTGTGGAACTGGTTTCAACGTATCCTCACGCAAGATTATGCACGCTCATTGAACAAGATCGAAAGCAGCATCCAACTGCCGCTATTCCGATGAGATTGATCTTGCCCGCCGGTCGCTGGTTCTGAGAGAAACACGGGCGCCGATACTTAAACTGACAACACTACAAACTGAAGTGGCTTTCTCATGTCACAAAGCGCGAAGCAATCCAATGCCCGGCATTAGCGGCGCGCACTGAACCTTGAAGAATAAGAGGCTCGCTAATTGCGCGTCCGCTGCATGCCGTTGTTATGTGGCGGCCTTCATCTCGACGAGCTGCGCACCAATTTCTTCTCATCCAGTCGTAGAAACCTGACCGCGTTGTTGTAGAAGATATCCCGCTTCTGTTCTTCTGTAAGAAAACTGGCCGACTCGATTCCTTCAATAGCCATCCCGATCCCTTCCGGCCAGACCATCTGATCCGACCCGAACATCAGCCGCTTGCCAAACCCGGCGCGCACCAGCGCCCGCAGATATTCGTGGAATTCCTCGCGCGGTCTGAGCCAATCAATCGCGGCCAAATCCGCATAGACCTGC
>WNGE01004869.1_pt1 | contig 24115 bp, 26 predicted proteins | sample 5400651 | NCBI WGS metagenome assembly WNGE01 (sample SAMN13153370, study PRJNA577476) | soil metagenome | isolation source: 60 cm soil or saprolite under grassland replicate 2 | place: USA:California | collected 2016-06-15
TCGAATCGCAGCAGAAAGGCTCGCTGCTTTCGGAAGCTCAGTTGAAGGACCTCGCGGACCAGCGTGCGACTTCGCTGTTCGCCGGCTACTACGATCTGTTCGCCTCCGAGTTGTTCGTGTTGAACCGGGAGGATCTGGATGCAAAACTCGAGCTGAACAGCTTTGCGCTCCGGTTTTTCCCGATCCCTACCGCGGTATTCAGGCAGGCGATCCTGTTGAGCCTGAAGGGCAAGCGCAGCGAGGCGGAGAGGGTGTTTTCCCGGCTCGCGACGATGTACCCGGGTGCTTTTCCCGATAATCTGCAGCGCCTCGAGCAATTGGCTCTGGAGGACCCGGCGACGTTCGGTGCTCTCGCCGGCGAGGCACGGCGCAGATTTGGACGCTAGGCTCAAGTGAGGAACGGGATGCGCGTTCCGGACCTTCACCGCCTCAGCCTCGTTGTTTGCGGGCTGCTGATTTCGCTTCCCTTTCTGAACCCGTACCACTACTACCCGTTTCTTACTTTCTACACGGAGTGGCTGGCATTTGTGATCGGACTCGTCGCGCTCGCGGCGATTGCAGCGGGATCTTCCAGGAACACGGTGCCGATACCCGGCATGTGCATCGGGCTCTTTGTGCTGACAGCGGTGCTCGTCCTTCAAGTAGCGTTGGACCAGGTGGCGTATCCGTTGCGCAGCGCCGTGGGGGCGCTCTATATGATCTGGGCGGGACTGCTCGTGATGCTGGGCGCCTGGCTGAAGAGCGAGCTGGGGGAGGTGGTAGTTTCGCGCACGCTGCAGTGGTGGCTCGCCGTCGCAGGCGTGGTCGCAGCGGCAAGCGGGTTCATTCAGTACCACCACATTCCGCTGCCGTTCGGCACCTACTCGACCGAGCGACCGCTCAACATGATGCTAGGGACGGTGGGCCAGCCGAACAATTTCGCGGATTACCTTGGCTGCGCGCTGGTTTCCGTGGCCTTTCTCTATGCGCGGAATGCGCTGAGCTCCTTTCCCGCGCTTTTCATCGCACTCCCCCTGTCGGCCGGCATGGCGCTGTCGGGCTCACGCGGCTCCTGGGGTTATATCGTAGTCGCGTTCGCGCTCGTTCCGTTCCTTCGCCGCAGCGGGCATTCACAAGAGGCGAAAAGAGTCCTGCAGTTGGCGTGCCTGACCTTCGCCGTGTTTTTGCTGGTTCAGGTTCTGAACTTTTATACGGGGATTTTTGCGGGACCCGAGGGCAGGCCGAATTCGTCCGGGGAGCGCTTGATACGGTACCTGGAAATCGACGCCGGGACCGGGGAGCGCCCGATACGGATTCAGCTCTTCCTGTACGCGTGGCTGATGTTTCTTTCGAGCCCTTTTTTAGGCATCGGGTTCGGCGAATATGCCTGGCACGCGTTTGCGTTGTCCGCGAGCTTGCAGGGGGCTTTTCCCCAAGGTCTCGACCGCCACAGCCATAACCTGTTCCTGCAATTGCTCGCCGAGACCGGCATCGCCGGGCTGCTGTGCGTCGCAACCCCGCTGGCATCCTGGCTTTGGCGGACGCCGTGGCGAAATCTCCATCCGGAGCGCTGCTGGGCGATCGGCGTGCTCGCGGTCGTCGGATTGCACAGCATGGTCGAATTTCCGCTTTGGCATGCCAATTTTCTGGGTATGTTCGCTCTGCTCTTCGGGATAGCGTCTCCCGGCGGCGTAGTCGTCGAACCAACCCGGCTCCGCCGGGGACTCGTCTTGGTGCTCGTCCTTGCCGGGATCCTTACCGCGCGCGGCGTGTGGTCCGACTACCGGTCATTCGAGCGCTGGTATCTGGCGCTCGAGGCGAAAAGCGCGCGCGGGGAAATTCCCGGGAAGAGCGATCTCGAGAGTCTCATGGACCTTCGCGAGGACTCGCTCTTCGGACCCTACTTTGAACGCATCGCGAGCGAAGCGATCGCTCTCGACGAGGACGATCTCGGGGACAAGCTCGCGCTCAATTCCCAGGTGATGCGCGCCTACCCGATGCCCTCGGTGGTTCTGCGCCAGATCGCGCTGCTCGCGCTGTCCGGGAGAGACGCCGAGGCGATGCGCACGCTTCGCGCGGCAACAAGGGTGTACCCTGAATGGACGCGGCAATGGCTGCCCACGCTGGAAAAACTGGCGCGTGATCGGCCTGCGCTGTTTGCCGGGCTGCTCGGCTCGGCACGCGCGCAACTCGGCGAGGAGCGACGCTGAGAAGCGTTTGCGCCCTGGCCGGGAAAGCGGTAACGTTGCCCGCGACGACAACCTGAAGTCGCCCTGGGCGGTGACGGGAGCGAAGGATCATGGCGGAAGCGATCAGAACCAAGCGTCCCGAGCGGGTGCGGCTCGGCGATCTGCTGCTGCAGCAGAAGCTCATCTCGCAGGAGCAGCTCAAGGCGGCCCTGGAGGACCAGGGCCGTTCGGGGCGCAAGCTCGGGCGCGTGCTGATCGAAAGCGGGTACCTCTCGGAAGACCAGATCGGCGAAGCGCTCGCCCGCCAGCTCGGCGTCCCGTTCATCAACCTGAAGTACTACAACTTCAATTCCGCGGTGACGCGCAAGCTGCCCGAAGCCCAGGCGCGGCGCTTCCGCGCGCTCCTGCTCGAGGAGCAGGACAACACGGTTCTGGTCGCAATGGTGGATCCGACCGACCTGTTTGCCTTCGATGAAATCTCGCGGCTGACGCGCAAGGACGTCACTATTGCCGTCGTGTCCGAAACGCTGCTTATGCAGACCATCGACCGGATCTACCGGCGCACCGACCAGATCACTTCGCTCGCCAAGGAGCTGGGCGAGGACCTCGGCGACGTCGTCGATCTCGGGACCCTGACCCTCGGGGCCGAAGATGCGCCGGTCGTAAAGCTTCTGCAGACCATGTTCGAGGACGCGGTCCAGGCGAGAGCCTCGGACATTCACATCGAGCCGCATGAGCAGGGGCTGCACATCCGCTTCAGGATCGACGGGCTGTTGCAGCCGCAAACCGAGACCGACACCAAGATATCCTCGGCGGTCGCGCAGCGGCTCAAGCTGATGTCGGGCCTGGATATCTCCGAGCGGCGCCTGCCGCAGGACGGCCGGTTCAACGTCAAAGTGAGGGATCAGCACATCGACGTGCGCATCTCCAGCATGCCGACGCAGCACGGCGAGGCGATCGTCATGCGCCTGCTGCACCGCGCGGGAGGCCTGCATCAGCTCTCCGATCTGGGCATGTCGCCGGACGTGCTCCAGCGTTTCGCGAGCGCGATCCACCGCTACACGGGGATGGTGCTGGTGACCGGGCCCACAGGCAGCGGCAAGACGACCACGCTGTACGCGGCGTTGAACGAGCTGAACACCCCGGACTGCAAGATCATCACGGTCGAAGATCCGGTCGAATACCGTCTGGACGGCTTGAACCAGGTCCAGGTCAACGAGAAGATCGAGCTCGATTTCAGCCGCGTGCTGCGCTCGGCCCTGCGCCAGGATCCGGACGTTATCCTGATCGGCGAGATGCGCGACGTCGAGACGGCCCAGATCGGCCTGCGCGCGGCCATCACCGGCCACATGGTGCTGTCGACGCTGCACACGCGCGACGCGGCAAGCGCGCCCTTGCGGCTGGTCGACATGGGCGTGCCGCGCTACATGGTCGCCTACTCGCTCCAGGCGGTGGTGGCGCAGCGGCTGCTGCGCGTCAACTGCGAGTCCTGCAGCAAGCCGCACCGGCCCGGCCCGCAGGAAGAGCAGTGGCTGCGCTCGGCCGGGCGGGACCCCGCCGCCGGGCGCATCCTTGCGGGCAGCGGCTGCCAGCACTGCAACAGCAGCGGCTACGCGGGCCGGGTCGGGATCTACGAGATGCTCGAGATGGACAACGAGCTTGCGGCGCTTGCCAATTCGGACGACCCCGGCCGCTTCATCGCGGCGGCCGAGCAGCGGATGGCCGGCCGCCTGCTGAGGGACAGCGCGGTCGAGCTCGCGATGACCGGCAAGACCACGATTTCCGAAGCGATGCGCGTCACCGCGCAGCTCGAAGACTAGAGCTGCCCGCGTGCCGTTTTTCGCCTACAGGGGACGCAACGCGAGGGGAGAGCTGGTGCGGGGCGTGCTCGAAAATTCCAGCTCGGGCGCGGTCGCGGATCAGCTCCTCAACACCGGGGTTTCTCCGATCGAGATCACTCCGACTTCCGGCCCGCAGGCGCTTTCCGGAGAGAACTGGCTGCGCCGGCTGACCGCGGAGAGCGTGACGCTCGAGGACATGCTGCTCTTCAGCCGGCAGATGTATACGCTGCTCAAGTCGGGAGTCCCGATACTCAGGGCTTTGACGGCGCTGCAGGAGTCCGCGACCCGGATCGGATTTGCAAAGATGCTGCAGGACGTGCGCGAAAGCCTGGACAGCGGCCGGGACCTGTCGACCGCGATGCGCAGGCACCCCAAGGTGTTCGATCCTTTCTATATCAGCATGGTGCGCGTGGGCGAGCTCACCGGTGCGCTGGAAGAAGTCTTCCTGCGGCTGTTCAACCACCTCGAGTTCGAAAGGGAGATCAAGGACAAGGTCTCCCAGGCGCTGCGCTATCCGATCTTCGTGGTCGTAGTGATGGCGATCGCCTTGGTCATCGTCAACGTCTTCGTGATTCCCGCATTTGCGCGCATTTTTGCGAGCTTCAAGGCCGAGCTGCCGCTCGTGACCAGGGTGCTGCTCGCATTTTCTGACTTCATGGTCCAGTACTGGCCGGCGCTGCTGGGTGTTGCTGCCGGCGCCCGGGGAAAATCGTCCTCAAGGCGACCCTCGCCCGGTTTGCGCGCTCGCTCTCGATCGCGCTGAAAAGCGGCGTACCCGTCGTGCAGGCCCTCTCGGTGGTGGAGCAGGTCGTCGACAACACCTACGTCGCGCAGCGCATCGAGCAGATCCGCGACGGCGTCGAGCGCGGCGAAAGCCTGCTGCGGACCTCCGTCACGACCGGAGTTTTCACGCCGGTGGTGCTGCAGATGATCTCCGTGGGCGAGGAGGCGGGCGAGCTGGACGAGCTGCTGCGCGAGGTGGCCGAGATGTATCAGCGCGAGGTCGAGTACGAGCTGAAGACGCTCTCGGCGCAGATCGAGCCCATCCTGATCGTGCTGCTCGGCGTGCTGGTGCTGATACTCGCGCTTGGGGTATTCCTTCCGATCTGGGACCTGGGGCAAGCGGCGCTTGCGGGCGGCAACCGTTAGAGCGCCCGTTCCCGGTTCCGTCCCGCACGAGAGCCGGCGCTCCGGCAGGGGACTTACCCTGATCGAGCTGATCGTCGTCATCTGCATCGTCGGGGTGTCCGCCGCGCTGCTGCTCGACCGGCTGCGGTTTTACCAGGAAGCGGCGGAGAAGGCGGCCATGGAATACACGGTGGGCGCGGTGAAGAGCGCGCTGCAACTGCAGGTCGCGGCCATGCTTCTGAAAGGCCAGGGGCGAAATATCGATTCGCTCGTCAACGTTAACCCGGTGAATTGGCTGATGGAGCCGCCGCCCGGATACCGCGGAGAATTCCGCGCCCCGCAACCCACGGTGCCGCGAGGGAGCTGGTATTTCGACGCGACCCGGGGCGAGCTCGTGTACGTTCCCAACCTCGACAATCACCTCGAGCGCCTTGCAGATGGAAGCAAGCGTCTTCGATTTCGGGTGCAGCTCAGCTTCGAGCCGGCAGCGGCGGATTCCGGGCGCAGGGTGCTCACTGGGATGCAGGTGAAGCCCGTAAGCCCATATATCTGGTTCTAAAGAGGGGGAATAGGCACGTGATTTGCGTGCTGGTGGCCGTGGGGCGGGACCTACCGTGAAATAGTTCGCGTTCTAGATGGCGCTCGTCGGGAAGCACCTGAACCCACTGAAGGGAAAATCGGTATTAGAATTCAACGTATTTACGCTAGGATTCATATGTACGGGTGGAAAGCTCCCGCAAAGGCTGCGTATAATAGATCGAGCGTTAAGTTGAGTCTGTAAGTTATTAAATTTTTGAGGGAAATGAAAATGAACAAGCAAACGCGTGGCTTTACGCTGATCGAGCTGATCGTGGTGATCCTGATTCTCGGGATCCTGGCGGCTGTTGCCGCTCCCAAGTTCGTTGGCCTTACGGGACAGGCCCGCGCCGCCGCATTGAACGGACTGCGCGCCGCGGTGATGTCCGCCTCAACGCTCGCGAACGCGCTGCAGATCGCCCAGGGGCTGGCCGCCGGGTCTTCTGTGACCATCGAAGGGGTAGCCGTGTCGATGACCAACAGCTACCCATCCCAGGCCGCAGGCGGGATCGATGCAGCGGTGCGATTTGATTCGGCCACATTCAGCACGTCAGGTACGATGACATTCCTCGTCACCAACGCGTCTGATCCGACGAAGTGCAAGTTCACCTATACGGCTGCGTCAGCCGTGACCTCGCCGCCGACTATCGGCGCTATCGTCGATACCACCGGTTGTTGATCGGTCTAGGCACTTCTCGAAGGGAAGTGCAAGAGCGGGGCGGGCAGCCGAAAGGCGCCCGCCCTTTTTGTTTGGCGCGCGACGACGAAACCATGTTGCCGCATCGAATTGGGCAGACGAAGGCCGCCGGCGGGTTTACGCTCACCGAGTTAATCATGGTGACGGTGGTCATCGCGATCATTTCCGCGATCGCGTTGCCCAGGATGGGGAATGACCCGATGCTGCTCTCGGCTCAGGTCAGCCAATTGGCGGGCGACATCCGTTACGTGCAGACGCTCGCCATGACCCAGGGACAGCGTTACCGCATCAATTTCACCGCGACCGGGTATACGTTCACTCAGGCGAATGCAGGAGGAACTCCCGTGCCGCATCCGGTAACTGGATCGACCTCGCAGATCGCGTGGAATTCGGGGGTGATGATTTCTTTACCTCCTGCAAACCTTGGCAATAACCTCGTGGCATTCGACGGTCAAGGCGTTCCATATACAGATAACGTTGCAACGAGCGTGCTCGCCAGCACCGCGACAATAACGCTGAATAAAAGTGGCGCCCCCAGCCAGAGCGTCACGATCACGCCGCAAACCGGACGAGTCACGCCGTGACGGGAAGATTGACGATGGCTGACGCAAAGGGACTTACGCTCGTCGAAACGGTGGTATTCATCGCCATCGTCGGAGTCGCCGCTTTCGCGCTGCTCGGATCGTTCGGTGCCATGCTCGTGCGCAGCCCCAGCGCCGCGCAGCTTACCCAGGCCTCGCAGCTTGCCCAGGAGCGCATGGAGCTGATCCTGGGCCAGAGGAATAGTCCGTTTGCGGGCGTAGGTTACAACAACACAATAGATCTTGATCCGTGCAATCGCGTAGGCCCTCCCGCTGTCTGCACCAGCACCTTCGGCTTTACCGTGTCCTCGGCCGGAACCGGTACCGCGCCGGCTTCGTGGGTGCAGTGGAACGGCAATCCCACGACGAACTATAAGCTCGTCACCGTTACCGTGAAGCTGGGGCTTACCACGCTCGCGACGCGAAGCGCGGTCCTTTCGAATTACTAGCCATGAGCGGACGATCTTTATTTCGGTCGGGCGGTTTCACGCTGATCGAGGCGGTCATTACCATGATCGTCGTCGGCGTCCTTGCGACGATCGGGGCCACCGTCATGAGCGGCGGCTTTCGTACCTATTTCCTCGGGCGCGAGATCGCGCAAGACGACGCGCAGGGCCGCCTCGCGCTTGAGCGCATGTCGCGCGAGTTGCGCGCGGTGCGGAGCACGGCCGATCTCGACATCAGCGTGCAAAACCAGGTCTCTTTCACGGACCTCAGCGGGACTGCCATCGCCTATAGACTCAATGCCGCGTCTCAAATCGAACGGTCGCAGAACGGCGTGGCCGGCACTTACCAGCCGCTCGCCGACAACGTCAGCGCGCTCACCATCAGCTACCTTCACAACGACGGCGTGAACGCCGAAAGTTGGGGGGGGAATCCGGCGCTGGTCTACTACATCACGGTGGCGCTCACGGTGAAGACCTCGAACGTGAACCTCACTTACCGCACCACCGTAAAGCCGGCGGTCTTCTGATGCGCGCCGCACTGCGCCAGCGCGGTCAATTGCTCGTGGCAGGAGTGGTGCTGATCGTCGTGGTCGCGCTGATGGTCGTCGCGCTCGGTTTTCTCTACGTCTCGAGCGAGCGATCGAGCACCCTGCACGGCCAGTCGGGGACGGCCTACGCCGCCGCCTACTCGGGAATAGAGGCGGCGAAATATCAGTTTTCCACCGGCACCGCCTGCGGGTCGTTGACCAATAACCAGCCAGTGGGATCAGCGCAGTTTTCAACGTTGGCGGGCACGCTCTATCCGACAGTTTTTGCGGCAACGCTCGCATCCAACATTCCCGCTGGCAGCGTCTCAAGCGTGCCCCTGACCTTCACGAGCGGAAGCCTGACCAACCTTGCACCGCACGGGGAGATAACGATCGGGACGGAGTCGATCGACTACGGCGGCACCTCCGCTACCGGCTCTGCATGTTCACCAGCGCCGTGCCTGGGTGGCATCGTCAGGGGCGCCAACGGAACGACCGCGGCGGCTCACACTGCCGGCGATGCGGTCACGCAGGCGAGCCAGTGCGTGATCACCTCCACGGGAACCGCAGGCAGCGCGGCGCGGAAACTGGAGAGCACGGTGCAGGCGAGCGCGAGCGGGGTGTCGAATTTCTTTCCGGGTAGTTCGTTCGGGCTCTCCACGGGAACGACATCGCTCACCGGTGGCTGGGCACCGAACCTGCCTGCCGGCGACAACTACGTTTTTGCGATCGTCACTTTCAACAATACGACCACCACCGAGACGACGATCCCGACTGGCAATCTGAAACTCGTCGCCACGAGTCCTGCCGCCACGCTTCAGTCGACAACGTTTGCGATCGACGTAGGAGGAAGCGCGACAGCCAGCACTAACGCTTTTCCTCAAGAGACCCAGGCCAGCCCATCGAATGCGAATACCTCCGCTCGCGCGCAAATCCTCGTGGTCCAAGGCATCGCTTCCGCGAATGCGAGTCTTGTTCAAGGTGTATCGACAAACCTCAGCACCGCCTCACCCGGGGCGACCTTGGTAACCAGCGGTCCCATCACCGCCGGCAACAACATCATCGTTGCGCAAGTGCAGCTTGACGATAACGGCGGCCAGGCTAGAGACATCACCACGCTCGCCGTCCGAAAGGCCGGGACAGCCATTATTAACAACACGTTCTCGATCACGCTGGAAAGGGCTGCCAACGTGAATCACGGGACCGGCGCCCTTCTTGTGACGATCGACCCGAGCGCCGCCGCTGGCGACACCTATACCGTCACGGGACTCGCATCCGGAGGCGGCACGAGGGGCAGCGCTTCGATCCTCGCTTTCAACGGGTTCAACGCCGCCGCAGGCCTCACAAGCCCTCCGATCACGTTCAGCTCGGCGACTTCGCTTCTGTCGGTTCCGACCTCATTTCCGGGAGGAGAAAGCGTGGTATTGGCAGCCATTCAATACCAAAATATGTCGGGTGCAAACGTCAACATTGGGGCAGGGGGAACGGAGACGCTTACCGTTAACACTGCCCCGGTTTCATCCGCCAACGCTTACACCTGGAACTTGTGCTCTGGAACCGCAGAGTGCGACGACTTCTACAGCGGACTGCTATGGCGCCAAACCAGTGGAGCAGCCAGCCCTAACTTCGGCGTATCGTCAGCAGCGAGCGGAAGCATGGGCGGCGCGGCCAATCTTCTCGCCATCAGTTTGTCCGGGGGCGTGCGCCGGATCAACACGATAGAAGTGTATCCGCCGTGAAGACATCGCACGGCGCGGGTTCGCCTTCAGACAGACTGGATTTGCTGCCCGCTTCGCTTTTGCCGGGCTAGCTCGAGGTCTGGACATTTCAGTATCTGTACATCCTGTCTCTCTGTTGAAGGCTGAGTGGACCGGGGAAGGTAGAAAAATCTCATTGACAACAATACTTTATTCATATAACTTGAAGTCAAATCATCATTTGAGGGGCGGTGTTTGCTCGGCTGGCTCTCCAAATCGAGGCAGGAATCGGGTCTTTTGGCCGTCGCGATCGAGCCGGAGGCGATCAAGTTCGCGCATGTGCTGAACGCCAATACGGAAAGACCCTACGCAGCGCATTGGGCGAGCGTTTCGAGCGCTCCTTCCGACCACGCGAGCTCGCTTCAGAGGCTGACGAGGGAACACGATTTTGCCCGCTTCGTCTGCACGACGCTCCTCGAGCCCGCGGAGTATCAGATCCTGCTGGTGGAGCCGCCCAAGGTGCCGGCCGACGAGCTCAGGGCCGCCATTCGATGGAAAATAAAGGACCTGATCGAATATCACATCGACGATGCGACAGTCGACGTGTTCGAGGTGCGCGGGGAGGGAGAGACGAAGGGATCGGCGAAGGCCATGTACGCCGTTGCGACTCCCAATGAAGTGGTGCAAAAGCGGATCGCCTTGTTCGAAGAGGCCGGCGTTCCGCTCAAGGTCATCGACATCCCGGAAATGGCGCAACGCAACGTTGCGTCCTTGTTCGAGTCCCCGGACAAAGCCACCGCGATGCTGGCGTTTTCCTCCTGGGGAGGGTTGCTGACGATCTCGTTTCACGGCGAGCTGCTGCTGACGCGGCGCCTCGAGGTCACGTCAACGCAGCTCGGACAAAGGGAGCACGGCGACCATTACCGCGAACGGGTGGCGACCGAGATCACCCGCTCGCTCGACATGTTCGATCGCCAGCGCCTCAGCGTAGGGGTGGGAAACCTGGTGCTCGCACCGCTGCCGCAGGATCCCGAGCTCGAGCAATTCCTCGGCGGCAAGCTGTACGTGCCGGTCGCCGGCGCGGCCTTGCCCGAGGTCATGGATTTTGCCGGCGGCAGCGAGCCCACGCCCGAAGAACAGTGGGAATACTTCCACCTGTTCGGGGCGGCGCTGCGCGTCGAGGGGAAGGCGCTGTGAGCCAGCAGATCAACCTCTTCAATCCGCTGTTCCTCAAGCAGAAGAAATATTTTTCCGCGCTGACCATGACCCAGGCGCTCGGGCTGCTGGTGCTGGGTCTGGCGGCGTTCTACGGCTTTGCGTTTTGGCAGAATCTGAGCCTCGCGCGCCAGACCGCCGAGTCGGAGCGCGCCTACGAGCAGCAGAAACAGCAATTCTCGAAAGTCACCGCCGAGCTCACCCCGCAGAAACGCGATACGCAGCTCGATCAGGACCTCAGGAACACCGAAGCCGCGATCGCCTCGCGCCGGGCGTTGCTGGGCGAGCTGCAGACCGGCGTCATGGCAGACTCGGCCGGCTATTCCGAATACCTGCGCGCTTTTGCGCGCCAGACCGTGCACGGCCTGTGGCTCACCAGCATACAGATTGCCGAAGGGGGCGCCCAGCTGAGCATGAGCGGCCGGGCGCTCGAGGCGGATCTCGTCCCGGTCCTGATCGGACGCCTGAAGCAGGAATCCGTGCTTCGGGGCCGCCCGCTCGAGGCGCTGGCGATCACCCGGAGCGGCGCCGCGGGCAAGGGCGCGGGCCGCGCGATCGTCGATTTCACGGTGACCTCCCGCGAGTCGGGGAACGCTCCCGCCGAAGGGGGAAAGGCGAGGCCCTAGCCGTGCGCTTGCCGCAGACACTGCAGCGCTATGCCGATCGCGTCGATGCGATGAGCCTGCGCGAGCGCGTGTTCATCTTTCTCGCGGTCGCGGTCGCGCTCGTCGCGATCGCGGACAGCGCGCTGTTCGAGCCCATTCTAAAGGGGCAGAAGGCCGGCTCGCTGAGAATTCAGCAGCAGCAGGACGAGATCCGCACCATGCAGGCGCAGGTGCAGGCTTATGCCCAGGCGCGCTCGGGCGAGGGCGCAAGCGCGAGGCGGCAGCGGCTGGAGAAGCGCAGGATCGAGCTCGCCGCGCTCGACCGGGAACTCGCCGAAAAACACCGCGGGCTGGTGACCTCCGAGCGCATGGCGAAGATGCTCTCCGAGATCGTGAAGCGCAATCCCGACATCGAGCTCGTGAGCCTGCGAACGCTGGGCGCAACCGGCCTGGCGAACGCGCCGGGCTCCGCGCCGGGCGGCTCCGGGATTTACCGTCACGGCGTCGAGATCGCCGTATCGGGAAGCTATCTGAAGATGCTGAATTACGTCGGCCAGCTCGAGCGCCTCCCAGCGAAGATCTTCTGGGGCAACATGGACCTGCAGGCCGGCGCGTACCCCCAGATCACGCTGAAGATCACGCTTTATACGCTCAGCCCGGACAAGACATGGCTGCTTATCTGACGGCGACATTGGCGGTGATTGCGGTGCTCGGCGCGCCGCGGGTCCTCGCGCAGGGACTGAGCGATCCCACGCGGCCCCCGCGCGAGATTCTCGGCGGATCCGCCGGCGCCTACGAGCCCGAAGCGAGCTCGTCGCCGGTGCAGGTCGTGATCATCTCGAAGAACCGCCGCCAGGCGACGATCAACGGCCGGACGGTCAAGCTCGGCGAGCGCTACGGGAACGCCACCGTGGTGAGGATCACCGACGAGGAGATCGTGTTGCAGCGACCCGAGGCGACCGAAACCATCAAGCTTTATTCTTCGGTCCAACGCAAGAAACGCTGGCCTGCCGCGCAGGCTGATGCCGCCGGCGGGGAGGAGGAGGAGAACCGTGAAGCGAACTAGCCTCGTCGCGATAGCGGCTGCCCTGCTGGGCTCGTGCGCGTTCCGCGCTGATCAGGGCATCCTTTCCGAGATCGAGAGCGCCACGGCGCAGAAGGGCCAGCCGGATGCCGTGCGCCAGGCGCTGCTCCCGCCGCTTCGCGCGGAAATGCCCAAGGTACCCGGGGGGCTCATGGAGCCGCGCTTCGATCTCGTCGTCAATGCCGCGCCCGCGCGGCAGGTGTTCGTGTCGATCGTTTCCGGGACCCGCTACAGCATGATCGTGAATCCCGCGGTGAGCGGGACTCTCTCGCTCAACCTCAAGGACGTCACCGTGCGGGAGGCATTGGAAGCGATCCAGGAGGCTTACGGTTACGGGTTTCGAATCGACGGCTCCCGCATTTATGTCGAATCGGCCGGCCTGCAGACCCGCGTGTTCCAGGTGAATTACCTGATCGGGCTGCGCTCGGGCCGAAGCGACGTGCGGGTGAGCTCCGGCGCGATCTCGGGCGCCGCACAGGGCGGCGCGGGCGCACCAGCCGCGGCGGTGACGGCGCCCGGAACGCCGGGGCAGGCTACCTCACCGGCGTTGGGCGCGTTCGGCCTGAGCTCCATCGCGACCGCCTCCCTGGACGCGAGCCGCGTATCGACGGTTTCACAGAGCGACCTGTGGAACGAGCTCACGAACGCGCTTCGGGCCCTGATCGGCACGGGGCCGGGTCGAAATGTCGTGGTCAGCCCGCAGTCCGGCGTCATCGTCATCCGTGCGATGCCCGAGGAGCTGCGCAGCGCCGAAAAGTACCTGAAGGCGATGCGCCTGTCGGTCGAGCGCCAGGTGATGATCGAGGCCAAGGTCGTCGATGTGACGCTGAACAACGCCTTTCAGGCCGGAGTCAACTGGGCGGCGTTTTCGAGCAGGCGTCGCCTCTCGGGCGGGGTGTTCGGGTCGAACACGCAGCTCGGAACGACGGGTAACCTGTCCGCGGGGCAGTCCTTACTCGTCGACCCCAGCGGGCGTACCTTGGCCACGGGAGTTTTGGGGACCGGCCTGGCGGGCACCGCGGTGTCGGTGCCCGGTGCCGTGGGCGCAGGGGTGTTCGGCCTCGCCCTTCAGACCAACAATTTCGCCGCCTTGCTTGAGTTCCTGGAATCGCAAGGAAACATCCAGGTCTTGTCCAGCCCGCGGGTTGCGGCTCTCAACAACCAGAAAGCGGTCCTGAAGGTGGGAACGGACCAGTTCTTCGTGACCAACGTTACGGGAACCCCCGTGCAGAATGTGGCCGGCGTGACGACCGCGATCCAGTTGACTCCAACCCTCAACTCATTCTTCTCAGGCGTCTCCCTCGACATCACACCCCAAATAGACGAGGACGGGAACATCCTCCTGCATATCCATCCGCTGGTCAGCAACGTCGTGCAGCAGGACCTCACGTTCAATTTCGGAGGGGGCGGGACCGATACGACGCTTCCGCTCGCGAAGAGCTCCATCAACGAAACCGACACCATCGTCCGCGTCCAGGACGGAAACATCGTCGCCCTGGGCGGACTGATGAAGCTCGATGTCGCGAACGACCGTTCCGGCATTCCCTTGCTCCAGGACCTCCCGGGCGTCGGTGTATTGTTCGGGAACACCACCCGGACCAGGATCAAAAGAGAGCTCGTCATCCTGCTGAAGCCGACCGTCATCAAGGGCGAAAGGGACTGGGAGGAGGGCGCCCAGCAGACGCGCGACCGGATGCAGAACTTCGGAAGCGGGGAATGGATCTCCCCGCTCGGGAGACCGTAGTGATCTATCTTTCCCACTTCGGCCTGCGCGAGGCTCCGTTCGGGATCACTCCCGACACGAGCTTTTTCTACGCCTGCGCGAGCAGCCAGGAGGCGCTGAACACGCTGCTGGTCGCCGTCGCGAACGGCGAAGGCTTCATCAAGGTCACCGGCGAAGTGGGCACCGGCAAGACGCTGCTTTGCCGGAAGTTCCTCGCCACGCTCGAGGACAACTGGGCGAGCGCCTACATTCCCAATCCGAACCTGGAGCCGAGGACGCTGCTCCTGGCGCTCGCCGAGGAGCTGGGGGCGAAGCTCGACAGCGGCCTCGACCAGCACCATCTGCTCAAGGCCCTCAATCTCGCGCTCCTCGATTTCGCGCGCGAGAAAAAGCGCGTGGTGGTGTGCCTCGACGAGACCCAGGCGATGCCGCTCGAATCGCTCGAGACGCTGCGGCTGCTCACCAATCTTGAAACCGAGAAGCGCAAGCTCGCGCAGGTGATCCTGTTCGGCCAGCCCGAGCTCGACCAGAGGCTCGAGCACGAGTCGATCCGGCAGCTGCGCCAGCGCATCACTTTCCAGCACCATATGGGAACGCTCACGCGCGAGGAAACCGAGCATTATCTCGCGCACCGCCTGGCGATCGCCGGCTATTCGGGCGACCGGGTGTTCACTTCGGCGGCGGCCGCGAGGATTTATCGCGCGAGCCGCGGCGTTCCGCGGCTCGTCAATATTCTCGCCAGCAAGGCGATGATGCTCGCCTACGGCGAGGGCACCCGCAAAGTGGCCGTGCGGCACGCGCGCGCGGCGAGCGCCGATACGCCGGCTTCGTTCGCGCTGCCGCGCGCCTGGCTCTGGCTTGCGCTCGCCTGCATCGCGTTTTCGAGCATCGGCTGGATGATCCTCAGATGAGCCTCATCAACCGGATGCTCCAGGACCTCGACAAGCGCCACGCGCCGCAGGGCGGCAGGACGGGACCCGCCTCCGCGGCGCTGGCGGAGCACGTCCATTCGGTGCCCGCGCGCAAGCTCGCCTCCGATTTCTTCTGGCGCGCCATGGCCATGCTGATGCTCTTCGCGATCGCATGGGTTGCGTGGCTGGTGTGGCAGTTGAGCCCGCGCCCGGTGGTCACCGAGATCGTCCTGCAGTCCTTCCAGGAAAAGGTCTCCCCTCCGAAGGCCGCGACGTCGCCGCCGGCGCTCTCCGCCGCTCCCGCGCCCCGGCCCGCGGCCGCCGCAAGTCCCGCTTCCAAGCCGGCGCCGACGGCGGTCGCGAAAGCGCGCCCGGCTGCGCAGACCCGGAGAGCGAACGTCGACATGCTGCGGCTGGCGAGCGAGCTGACGACTCCCATTCCAAAGCGAAGCGCGAGACTTTCCCGGTCCGCTCCCAAGAAAGCTCCGAGCGCGCCGCAGATCGCGTCCGTCCAGCCGGCCGGCCTCGGGGATGCCGGGCCCGGCAGGATCGACCGCCGCCCGACCACCACGCGGCGCGATCGCGCGGAAAACGAGTTCCGCCGCGCCGTCTACTTCATCAATCAGGGCCGCATCGCCGAAGGCATGGACGGCTTCCGCGTCGCCCTGCAGATCGACCCCGGACACGAAGCGGCGCGCCAGACGCTGGTGGCGCTTCTGCTCGAATCCAAGCGCGTCGACGACGCGGCCGGCGTTCTGCGGCAGGGACTCGCCTTCAACGCGGAGAACACCGGTTTTGCGATGCTGCTTGCGCGGATCATGGTCGAGCGCAGCGATGTCTCGGCGGCTCTGTCCCTGCTGCAGAAGCACGCGGCGCCGTCCGACCGCAATCCCGACTTTCACGGCTTCGCCGCGGCGCTCTACCAGCGGCTCGAGCGCCACAAGGAGGCGATCGAGCAGTACCAGACGGCGCTGCGTCTCGCGCCGTCGGGGAGCGTGTGGTGGGTGGGCCTCGCGATCTCGTACCAGGCCGTCGACCGGCCCAAGGATGCGCTCGAGGCCTTCACGCGCGCCAAGTCGGCGGGGAATCTCGCGCCCGAATTGATCGCCTTCGTCGACCAGCGGCTCAGGCAGCTGCAGTAGCCGCGCGCGGGCGATGCGGGACCGCTACCGGGAGTTCTACGACAGCTTCAGATGGGACGTGCCGGCCCGATTCAACATCGGCACGGCTTGCTGCGGCCGGCACGCGCATGACCGCTCCCGAGTCGCCCTCCGTTGGGAGGACGAGGGCGGGGCCACCGCCGCCTACACCTTCCGGGAGCTGCAGCAGCAGGCGAACCGCTTGTCGAACGCGCTCGCGGGTCTCGGCGTCAAGCGCGGCGACCGCGTCGGCATCGTGCTGCCGCAGCGGCCCGAAGCGGCGGTCGCGCATATCGCCTGCTACCAGATGGGCGCCGTGGCGATGCCGCTTTCGGTGCTGTTCGGTCCGGATGCGCTGGAATACCGCCTGCAGAACAGCGAGACGATCGCCGCGCTCGTCGATCCCGCATCGCTGCCGAATCTGGCGCAGATCCGCGGCAGGCTGCCGCATCTCAAGCTGGTCGTCGGCGTTGCCGGCGCCCGGGAGTCCTGGTCGCAGTCGTGGGAAGCGCTCCTCGAGAAGGCTTCAGGTCATTTCAGTCCGGTCGATACCGCAGCGGACGATCCGGCGCTGCTCATCTACACCAGCGGCACTACGGGTCCGCCCAAGGGAGCGCTTATGCCGCAGCGCGTGCTGCTCGGAAATATTCCCGGCTTCGTGTATTCGCACGATCTGTACCCGCGATCCGGCGACCTGTTCTGGTCCCCGGCCGACTGGGCGTGGACCGGCGGCCTGATGGACGCGCTGCTCCCGTCGCTGTACCACGGGTATCCGCTGCTCGGATACCGCGGCCGCTTCGATCCCGAAAAGGCGTTCTCGTTGATGGAGAAGTACGGCGTGCGCAACGCGTTCCTGTTCCCCACGGCGCTCAAGATGATGATGAAAGCGGTGCCGCAGCCGAAGAAGCGTTATGAGCTTTCGCTGCGCTCCATCATGAGCGCGGGCGAATCCATGGGAGAGACGGTGTTCGCGTGGAGCCGCGAGGCGCTCGGCGTCACCGTCAACGAGATGTTCGGCCAGACCGAGATCAACTATATCGTCGGCAACTCGCACACCTTGTGGCCGGCCAAGCCGGGCTCGATCGGCAGGCCGTATCCGGGCCACCGCGTCGCCTGCATCGACGATGCGGGAAACGAAGTTCCGGCGGGCGAGATCGGGGAAGTGGCGGCCTGGGACGAGGGCGATCCGGTTTTCTTCCTCGAGTACTGGAAGAATCCGGAAGCGACGCGAAAAAAGTACACCGGAAAGTGGTGCCGCACCGGAGATCTTGTCAAGCGCGACGAAGACGGTGACTTCTGGTATCAAGGGCGCAGCGACGACATGTTCAAGAGCGCCGGATATCGCATCGGCCCCTCCGAGATCGAGAACTGCCTGGTCAAGCATCCCGCCGTCGCCAACGCCGCGGTGGTGGGCAGCCCCGACCCGGAACGCACCAATGTCGTGAAAGCCTTCATCGTGCTCACCCCCGAATACCGTCCCTCGGCGGAGCTGGAAGCGGAACTGCGGCAGCACGTGCGCGGCAAGCTCGCGCCTTACGAGTATCCCAAGGAGATCGAGTTCATCGACAGCCTGCCGATGACCACCACCGGAAAAGTACAGCGGCGGGTGCTGCGAATGCGCGAAGAGGAAAGAAAGGGGAGGGACAAAGCATGAACGCCGACCTGATCGGCGCAGTCGCCGGCACGCTGTCCACGATCGCCTTTATCCCTCAGGTATGGCGGATCTGGAAAACGCGCTCGGCGCGTGACCTCTCCCTGCCGATGTATCTGATTTTTACCTCGGGCGTGGCGCTGTGGTTCGTCTACGGACTGCTGCTCGGCGCAGTCCCGATCGTCGTGTGCAACGGCTTGACGCTGCTGTTCGCGGGGACGGTGATGGCGATGAAGCTCAAATTCGGCTAACCTGCGGCGCCATGAAGCTCTACACGTTCTTCCGCTCCTCGGCGTCGTTTCGCGTGCGGATCGCGCTCAATCACAAGGGCCTGAAGTACGAGCACGCGGGCGTGAGCCTTCCCAAGGGGGAGCACCTCGAAGCAGGTTACAAATCGGTCAACGCACAAGGGCTAGTTCCCGCGCTCGAGGATGGTGGTCGCCTTCTGACCCAGTCGCTCGCGATCATGGAGTATCTCGACGAGGTCCACCCGGGACCGAAGCTCCTGCCCGCTGATCCGATCGACCGGGCGTACGTGCGCGCCTTTTCGCAGATCATCGCCTGCGAGATCCATCCGCTCAACAACCTGCGCACGCGGAAATACATCAGCAAGACGTACAAGCTCGACGAAGAGGGCGTGAACGCGTGGTACCGGCATTGGATCGCCGAGGGCTTCCAGATGATGGAAGCGTTTCTCGCCCAGGAACGAAAGCACGGGAAATACTGCTTCCGCGATCAGGTCACCATGGCTGATTGCTGCCTCGTGCCGCAAGTATTCAACGCGATATTCTACAAATGCGACGTGAAGCCTTATCCGACCGTGCTGCGTCTGCACGAGGAATGCATGAAGCTCGAGGCATTCATCCAGGCGCAGCCCTCGAAACAGCCCGACGCTGTCTGACCAAGGACTTCAACGGATCAAATGGACCTCAATGCGTCAAGGTACGCTAAGCGTGGGGTCACGCCGAGCGAATCGAGTTCCGAAGGGGTAACCTTGCACGGTCCGCATATATTACGTTAGGGCGCGCAGGTACGGGAGGCCAAATGCCAGCGAAGTATGAACCGCTCGAGCTTCACCTGCGTGCGACACCTCCGACGGAGCGAGAGGTAATCCTTTCATTTGCGGAGGTTGAGCGAATTCTGGGTGCGCCCCTTCCAGAATCGGCACTCTCGCATCGGCCGTGGTGGGGAAACCAACAAGAGTCGAAGTCGCGACCCCAAGCGCATGCGTGGTTGTCAGCGGGATTCGTGGTCGATACAGTAAACCAAAGCCGTGCCAATGGTTCCGTTCGGTTCAGGCGAAAGTAGATTTTCGGTGCGGTGGTTTTGTCGAGCGCACCCTAACCGCACAATCGAGAGGGACGCGCGCAAGAGCGGCGCGCGCCCCTCATTGTGAACGTTAGGCTTCACGAGGGAAGAATCGAAAATGAACGTCATGGCGACCTATCTTGAACTTCTCGGGTTCAACGCTGTTATCTCGGTCATCACATTTGCGGCCATCTGGGCTTCTCGGCGGAAGGGGCGCGAGTTGACGTTTCTTCGAGGAACGGCCGTGTTACTAATTAGCTGGGTGATCGGTTCGACCTTGGTACTCATTGTTCGTTTGCTCTTCTATATTGGCGGCACCGAGGTGCGGGATGGGCTGTTTGAATCCGCTTCAATCCTTGTGGTGATTTCGGTCATGTATGCGGTGTATGGCTGGCTATCTAAGAAACGGACGGTAGTAGTTCCGTGACGCCTAACAACGTGAGCGGGCCGTGAAACACTGGAGCTTCGGTGGAGGTCATCGCTCGGCCGCTCAACTCAGTCGTCTAGGCCAAGAGAGGATGCGATGACAGACACGACAGACTGGGGCTTTCCGAAAGGACGCGTGGCCCGGACACTTCGACAAATTCTCTACCCGCAGCTTACGGATCACGAAGTAGAGGTCATCGTCGTCTGTCTCTTGGCACATCTCTTGGTCGAAAACAAACTTAATGGCCTTCTTTACCGCTGGCTAAAACAAGATGCGCCTAGTTCGAGTCAGGCAGACGTCACCGCAGAAGCCGAAGATGAGCTATGGAAAAACATCGTAAATATGGACTTTGGCAAGAAGCATTCGCTCATAAAGCCCTTCTTCGAAGTTCACTTCCCGAAGGAGGCCCAAAACCTCTGGAAACTAAACACCCTCAGGAACGACATTTTTCATGGCAAGGCGATTAAAGACGCAAAGTTTCAGGGCCAACCTATCACGGAGGAAAAGACCGTTGAAGAAGTCTTTCTTGCTGCGCAGTTTCTCTCCGAGAAACTCGATAAATTTGAAGAGATGATAGACGCTCCGCACGCGCGTGCGGAGCATTGGAGTAAACGCTTAGCAGCGTTGGGGGAGCGAACGTAAATGAGAACGCTTTTTTCAAGTAGCCTAACTTTAGTTCGAGCGGACGCGCCTGAAGCCGCGCGCCGCTCAACATGACGTTCGGCGGCTTGGCCAGAGAATGGCCGGCTAATATTTTTGGCTTTGGCTAGAAATCATGCTGAGTGAAGCCGCAACAGTTATCGCGTACATCGGAGCTGCAGTCGGACTTATTGGCGGCGGCGTCGCATTGTTCAATAGCTGGAAGGCAGTCTGCTGGAAGCGCGCTGAACTCGCAAACAATTACCTTAAGGAGTTCAACAACAGCCCCGAACTTGTATTCGCAGGACGTTGCCTTGACTGGAATGGCGGCAAACTGATCTTGCCAGAAAGTCTCCGACCCTACGTGCTCGATGGTGCCCAAATCATTGATCATGATCGACGTGTCTTCGCGCATGCTTTGCGGCCAGACCTGCAACTCGGCGAAATGGACGACGACCCACGCATACAGATTTACAGAACCTCTATGGACTCGTTCCTCACATGGTTGTGCCTTGTCGCGAGTGCGTTAGACCGAAAGCTCTTCTCAGTAGCCGACATCCAAGACGTTGGTTATTGGGTAGCCAAAATCCAAAGTGAGGTCACCATACATCCGTTTATTGTTGCATATGGCTACCAAGAGAATATCGAGAAACTCATCCGCTACTATCGTCAAAAGCGATCCCCATACAAAAACTGGGTTTTTCCAGTCAACCTGGCTTTCATGCAACAGAAGGGGCAAGACAAACCTGAGCCAGCAAAAGTCCCTTCACGTAGCCCGCGAGGTGCCGCCGAACCAGGCGCTGCACCTGACCGCGGCGGCATGTAGGCTTTCCCAGGGTTCAAGCTTCCCCAGCCGCCGTGGCAGGTGAGTTTGTTTCGTTGGGCGTAAACTGTGTCTACGATGTAAAATGCACCGATGTCGAAGGCCGAACGCATCAAGGAAACACTTGGCTGGCTCAAGATTGTCTTCGCCGCACTTGTCGCAGTTGACGTGTCCTTGATTGCTTGGCTGGCGCAAAACTTTCGCACTGCTGAAGCGGTCACTTTACTGCTGGCTCTTTGCGCGGTTGCCGGCACCACCGCTGGCATCGTTGCCGTTAATCACGCGGCCTTTCGCCGGCTCGCGCAGTTGGAGGATGTCTAATGCTCTGGGTCCTAGTTACCGCAGTTGTCATCTTCATCGGCGGCATGCTTATAGTCGCTTATGAAGCATCAACTGCGGGTCAATAGTAGCGCCCAACCAAGCGCTCAACCGGACCGCCCAAAAGCTGCGCTTTTGGGTTCCCTCCGTGCGTACCGCGCTCCGGCGCCCGGTTAGCTATTCGTTAAAGGCCGTCAGCCATGTGGAACCCATGACACCTCCAGTGCGCTACAGGTGTGCTGACCACCGACTTCCGGGCTTGAAGGTCAGGAGCAAGCCATTGACAGGCTTGGCGCCCCGAACACGAATCGAACGTGCGACCTGCCCCTTAGGAGGGGGCTGCTCTATCCACTGAGCTACCGGGGCGCGGGGTGATTGTACGCGAGCGCAGCCGGTTCATGGCGTTGCGTTCCGGCTGCATTGCTGCTAGTTTGCCGAATCATCTGCGCTGATGTCGGGAGGTGCCGCGCTTCGCGTGGCGCGAATGCGCATGCAGCAAGCCGCATCCAAGGTCCGCGATCCGGATGTGCAGGTCACTGCCGCCGGGGAGGGCGCACGCGTGATCCATCTTTCCGGGGCCTGGGATATCCGGGCGCTCGAATCGCGCGCGGGCGCGCTTCAGTCGGCGCTGAGGGACGCGGCCCGCTTGCCCGAAGCGCGCTGGGATCTGTCGCAGATCCAGCGCTTCGACCATACCGGCGCGCTGCTGGTGTGGCGCGCCTGGGGCCGATGCCGGCCCGGCAGGCTGCAGCTCCGGCGCGAGCACGAGATTTTCTTCGGCGCCTGCGAAAGCGCCGCCGCAGTTGCATCTTCGCCGAAGCGGTTCGATCCGCTCTCGCCCGTCATTGCGCTGGGGCGGGTCGCGTTGGACGCGACCCGGCACGCCCTGGAGATGGTGCAGCTCTTCGGGCAGTTGCTCATCGACGCGGTGGCCGTGGCGAGGCAGCCCTTGCTCAGGCCGTGGCGCGAGTTCTCCGCGGGGATCTACAGCATAGGCGCGCAGGCCCTCGGAATCACCGCCATGGTCGGATTCCTCATCGGCGTGGTGCTGAGCTATCTGTCGGCCGAGCAGCTGCGCCTGTACGGCGCCGACACTTTCATCATCAACATTCTCGGCGTGGGCATCATCCGCGAGCTCGGCCCGATGCTGTGCTCGGTGCTGGTCGCGGGCCGCTCCGGCTCCGCGATCACCGCCCAGCTCGGCGTCATGAGGGTGACCGAGGAGCTGGACGCGCTTTCGGTGATGGGCATTTCGAACACCCTGCGGCTGATCCTGCCCAAGGTGGCGGCCACCGCGGTGGCGCTGCCCCTGCTGATCCTGTGGACGTCCGGCGTCGCGCTGGTCGGCGGCGCGGTCTCGGCCAGGATCGAGCTGGGCATGAGCTTCCTTCAGTTCTTCGCCGGTCTGCCCGCCGCGGTTCCCGAAGTCAATTTGTGGCTCGGCGTCGGCAAGGGCGCGGTTTTCGGCGTGCTGATCGCGCTCGTCGCCTGCCACTTCGGGCTGCGCATCCAGCCGAACACCGAAAGCCTTGCCGCGGGCACGACGCGCTCGGTGGTGACCTCGATCACCGCGGTCATCGTCGCCGATGCGATCTTCGCGGTCATCTTCTCGGACGTGGGCTGGAGCTAAAGATGAGCGGCGAGCCCGTCATCGAAGTCAATGGTCTCTGGACGGTCTTCGGCGACCTCGTCGTCCATCGCAACTTGGATCTCTCGGTGACGCCGGGCGAAGTCGTGTCTCTGGTGGGAGGGTCCGGAAGCGGCAAGACGACCCTGCTGCGCCAGATGCTGGGGCTGGAGCGGCCTCACCGCGGCAGTATTCGGGTCTTCGGCGTCCCGCTGCACACCTGCGATGCGGACCTGTTCAAGAAAATCCGCAGGCGTTGGGGCGTGCTGTTCCAGCACGGCGCCCTCTACAGCGCGCTCAGCGTTTTCGACAACATCGCGCTGCCGCTGCGCGAGTTGCACGCCTTCGACGAGGATTTCATCCGCGACATGGTCATGCTCAAGCTCGACGCGGTGGGGATCGAGCACCGGCACTCGTCCACGATGCCGTCGGAGCTGTCCGGCGGCATGATCAAGCGCGTCGCGCTCGCCCGCGCTCTCGTGCTCGAGCCCGAGCTCGTATTCCTGGATGAGCCTACCGCAGGTCTGGATCCCGACCGCAGCGATGCCTTCGTGAAGCTGGTCCGCGATCTTCACCTCAAGCTCAATTTCACCGTGGTGATGGCGACGCACGACCTCGATACCATGGTCTCGGTTTCGGATCGCATCGCGGTGCTGGCCGATCAGAGGGTGTTGATATGCGGCCCCTTGAACGAAGTGGTGCAATATGACCATCCGTTCATTCGGGATTTTTTTCTCGGCGAGCGGGGCCGGCGGGCGCTGTCGGCCGCTCCGGCGCTGCAGACACATTGAGGAGGGAACATGGAGAATCGAGCGCATGCTCTGGTCGCGGGGCTGTTCGCCCTTGTGCTTGCCGCAGCCCTGGTCGCGGCCGGACTGTGGTTCCGCAAGGACGACATCAGGCTCGCCCGATACGTGGTCAGCACGACGAGCTCGGTCGCCGGACTGAAGGTCGAGGCGCCGGTGCGCTACCGCGGCGTCCACG
>WNGE01002203.1_pt1 | contig 24113 bp, 23 predicted proteins | sample 5400651 | NCBI WGS metagenome assembly WNGE01 (sample SAMN13153370, study PRJNA577476) | soil metagenome | isolation source: 60 cm soil or saprolite under grassland replicate 2 | place: USA:California | collected 2016-06-15
CTCGCAAAGGCGCAGACAAGCGAACGGCTACTCATGCCGTTTGTTGGCCCACGACGTGTGGTTACAAAAAAGGTGCCTAGAGGGTAATCGGCTTCCTACCGCAAATGTTGCTGACCTAGTCTCAGATTGCACATGTACAAAGAAATAGACCACAACCGAGACGGATGGCCGGAACGCGCAAGACCCACAAGCAGATATTTGCCCATGCTGATCCTAAATCCGCGTCCAAATCAAAATGCGCTGGACTTCTCAAGCACACTTAACGATGTCTTATCCAAGGCTTGACCACTAGCGGTGATTGCCTGATTCGGGCGTAGGCCAAACTCGTCAAAGATTGGCCTTTCCTACTCCGTTTCCGTTCGTGCGAACGCGGACGGCACGTGGCGGGCGTTCCAAGGTCCGCTGGAGCCCGTCAGGCGCGTGCCCCGACCGACCGCAATTGGCCCGGTGACCGCCAGTGACCCGCGCCCGCCGAATGGCTGCTCCCCGTCGATGCTGTTGAAAAACTCCTCGACGACCTGTGCCGAGAGGTTTTTCGGGGTCTTCGGACCATCACCCGAGTGACGATCGTCGATCCCGAGCGGTTCTGAGAAGTCGACGTTTACGCGCGTCGCCCCCGAATCTTCCTCGTTGGAGTTTTTCAACAGAATACGTCTGAAGCGGTCGGTCAGTTAGCGTCGTCCGACGGCAATTGATGGCCGAACCGAGACCGCGAAGTGCCGATATGACCTGACACCGCCTGAGAGATCAGGTCTCGATTAGGACAAGTTAATCGGTTCGCTCCCGCCAAGATTCGATTAGAACATTCAATTCCTCCGCCGCGATCCGATCCGTATCGCTGCCAGAAGCGTCGCCACCGTCGGATTCGAGCTCCTGAAATGCAACCTCGGCCGGCTCCATGATTCTCTTTAGGTCGAGGAATCGCTTGGTTATCGCATCCCGGTCGACGCCCACCTTTTCGCAAAAACGCCCCCATCCCATGCGCTTACCTTGGCGAAGGCGAATCAGCTTGCGAAACGCGTCTAAAGCCTTCGCCTCCGCATTTTCGTTCCCGGTGTCGGCATTTGCAAATGCCAGCATTAGCACCACGGTGATTCGTCGATTCGGCCAAGTGACTCCCCCAACTACGCTCACCAGCGTCCTGTCCACGGACTGCACGCGGGCTGACCGGCGCGCGCACGCTCCATGCCATCGTATCGCAGCCGAGAACCTCGCGGCTCGACGCCGAGTCAAATTCGAAGCGATTGTGGATCACCCTATGGCTTCCTCCGATGTTCATCGCTGGTGCACGCCCCGGGAACAGGATCTGGGTCTGCGCCGCCTCAGCAACAACGCCGGCCTCGGCGTCTCCATCCTGCCGAATGGTTCGGTGTTCGCCATTGAGCATCGAAGCGACGACAGCGCAATACTGATCAATCAGGTCCTGGCCTCCCCGGTCGACGGCGGCATCGGGCAAATCCTGCTGCGGACGGGTGCCACGGCTCCGACCAACATCGAGGCGGTTGGCCGGGGCGCCGCCGTGCGAATCGGCGTCGCCGACGATCGGGTGACGTGGGAAGGCTTGACGAGGGGCATCCGCCATCGCGTGACGTTGCGCCTGCTTGCCGACAGGACTGCATGGCTTTGGCACATCGAGGCGAGGAACGCAGGCGAAGTTGCGGTGCCGATCGATGCACTCCTCGTGCAGGACCTTGGACTTGGCATCCGCGCCTTCGTCACCAACAACGAGGCGTACGCGTCGCAATACATCGACCACCACATCGCCCGCCATGAACGCTACGGGCCCGTCGTCATGAGCCGCCAGAACCTCGCCCAGGATGACAAGCATCCGCAGGTGATCCACGGCTGTCTCGATGGCGCGAGTGCGTTCGCGACCGACGCACTACAACTGTTCGGCCCGAGTCATCGCGACGCCGAAGGCATCGCTTGTCCGTTCGGTACGCGGCTTGCCGATCGCCGACTGCAGCACGAGGCTTCCTGCGCAGCGATCCAGTCGTTGCCGATCACGCTCGTGCCGGGCGCAACTGCAGGCTGGCGCTTTTTCGCCGTCTACGAAGCGGATCACCCGGCGGCATCCGCTGATATCGATTTGGCGAGGCTCGACGGCATCAGCTGGCCTGATCACGACGACATCGAGCTTTCGATGGGCGAGGTGCGGCGCAGCCTCGTCCAGGACGCAACCGCGGCGGACGTCGTGCCCTTGGACGGCGACGCACTGGCGCACCGTTATCCGGATCGGTTTCTCGAAGAGTTCCGCGACGGGCGGCTGCTGTCGTTCTTCACGCCCGATCCTCCGCACAATCGCCATGTCGTCCTGCGCGACAAAGAGCGCATCGTGACGCGTCGCCACGGAGCGCTGCTCCGATCTGGCAACGCAATGCTTCCCGACGAGGCGACGCTGTGCGCGACGTGCTGGATGCACGGCGTCTGCGCCGCCCAGCTCACGATCGGCAACACGTCTTTCCACAAGCTGTTCTCCGTTTCACGAGATCCGTACAACATCATGCGCGCCAACGGTTTGCGCGTGCTCGTCGATTGCGCGGAGGGCTGGCGGCTCCTGACCGTCCCGTCGGCCTTCGAAATGGGATTGAGCGATTGCGGGTGGATTTACGCATTCGCCGATCGCGTGATCACGGTACGCGCCGTCGTGTCAGGCGACGAGCCTGCGATGCAATGGCGGATCTGTGTCGACGGCGAACCGTGCCGGATCCTGCTGTTCGGACATCTCGTGCTGGGCGAACGGGACTTCGAGCCGGGCGGAAGTGTGCTGGCCGATCCGGCCCGCCACCGATTTACTTTTCGACCTGATCCCGAGTCGCTCTGGGGACAGCGCTATCCCGATGCCGTCTATCACCTGGTGACCAGCACGCCGGACATGGTCGAGTCGATCGGTGGTGACGAGCTGCTCTATACCGATCGGGCACCGGGCAGCGGTACTCATGTCGTCATCAGGACGATGCCTGCGCGGGAGTTTCGCTTCGCGGTCGTGGGATCGTTGACCGATTCCGCTGAAGCTGCGCGGCTCGCGTCGACGTACGAGCAGCCGCGCGCGCCGATCGAACCCGCCGCGGCGACGAAGTTCTGGACCGGCGTTACGCGCGGGTTACGGGTGGTCGGCGAGGGCGTCGGGATCACGGCGCTGAATGCGTCACTGCCGTGGCTCGCGCACGACGCGATCATCCATCTCACCGTGCCGCGCGGCCTCGAGCAGTACACCGGTGCGGCGTGGGGGACGCGCGACGTCTGCCAGGGACCGATCGAATTCCTCCTCACGCTCGAGCACGATGAACCCGTCAAGCAGATCCTGCGGATCACCTTCGCGCAGCAGTACGCGACGCGCGGCGACTGGCCCCAGTGGTTCATGCTCGAGCCCTACGCGTCCATTCAGGACCGGCACAGTCACGGCGACGTGATCGTGTGGCCGCTGAAGGCGCTGAACGACTATCTCGAGGCTACCGACGATTTGGCCCTTCTCGACGAAACGGTGCCGTGGCGCAACGACGAGACGCTGGAACGTACGCACCACGAGGACAGGATCGCGGTCCATGTCGAGAAGCTGCTCGCGACGATAAGGGAGCGCTTCATACCGGGTACTTATCTGATCCGCTACGGCGAGGGCGACTGGAACGATTCGCTGCAGCCGGCCGATCCTGAACTCCGTGACGCGATGGTGAGCAGCTGGACCGTCGCCTTGTTGTATCAGCAGCTCGTGCGCTACGCCGAAGTGCTGCGCCGGGCCGGCCGCGACGGCGCGGCAGAACCTCTCTTCGAACTCGCGCTGGCAATGCGCGGCGACTTCAATCGTTTGCTCATCCGCGACGGCACCGTCGCGGGCTACGGACTCTTCGGGCCCGGCGGCGATTCGCCGGAGCTGCTGCTGCATCCGTCCGACGTCCGGACGGGGCTTCGATATTCGCTGTTGCCGATGACGCGCGGCATCATCGCGGGCCTGTTCACACCTGAACAGGCGCGACATCATCTGCGCATCATTCGCAAGCACCTGCTGTTTCCGGATGGCGCGCGACTGCTCGATCAGCCTGTCGCGTACCACGGGGACCTCGAGCGGACATTCCGACGAGCCGAATCCGCATCGTTCTTCGGACGCGAGATCGGCCTCATGTATGTCCACGCGCATCTCCGCTACGGCGAAGCGATGGCGGTGCTCGGAGAAGCCGAAGCGCTGTGGGAAGCGCTGCAGGTCGCGAATCCGATCAGCGTCACCGAACGAGTAGCGAATGCGGCGCTAAGGCAGCGCAATGCATATTTCAGCAGCAGCGACGCCGCTTTTGCCGATCGGTGCGAGGCCAGCGCCGAATGGTGGCGCGCCAAAGCCGGCACCGTTGCCGTCGAAGGCGGATGGCGCATCTATTCGAGCGGGCCGGGTCTGTACGTGAACGTGCTGATTCGACACGCGCTCGGCGTCCGACGCGTTTTCGGCCACCGGGTGAACAAGCCGGTACTCCCTCCATCACTCGCTGCGCTCAGACTAGCGGCGGACGAGCGAGGATGAGCTAGCAGTCGCGTCTGCCGCAGATGAAGGAATGGTTGCGGATGGGATTCGAACCCACGACGACCGGAATCACAATCACTCTGAGAAATCGGTAACTTGTTCAAGCCGAGCCGATGCTGATGAATCAGGCCACGGCGCTGCAAACCGTGTTTTCGCGCCTTGTCGAGCGGGGTATGGGCTGTACCGAGATTGCCCCGTTCGAGGCCAATCTCCGGATGGGCCTTCGCGCGCAAGCCCAATGCCAAGCGACGCTTGAAACACTGGCGAACATCACGAATCCGCCGACAGTGTTCGCGCGCCAGGCGAACATCGCGCATCGGCCGCAACAGGTGAACGACGGCATGCCCGTGCCCTCGCGCCCGCGAGAAAATGAAATAGCACCAAACAAACTTTTTGAGGCGAGCAATGGCGAACGGATGGACACCGGAACGGCGAGCCCAGCATTCGGTGCTGATTCGCACTTGGCGACCGCGGGAGAGATCGACAGGGCCGAAATCCGCCGACGGTAAAGCTAAGGTGGCGCGCAACGCCTACAAGGGCGGGGCCCGGAAGATGTTTCGCGAGTTATGCCGGGCGCTGCGGCAACAGGAAAAGACTCGAAAGCGAATCCTTGAATGACAGCTCTCGACCCCGCTCCAGACGTTCCAACCCCTCGACAGCGGACGTTCAACGCCGCTGACAACTAGCAGAGCTGTCAATCATTCAGCGGTTCGTTCGCTCTGAACAATGACGGTCGTTTCACGAAAGGACCTCGCCACGCACTGCCCAGAACCACATCGTGAAAGCGCGTGGACCGTCGCCCATACCGCACAGATACGCCGCCTGCACATGGCGCTCCAGCTCGTTGCGGTGCGCGTCCCGAAGGCTTGTGACGTAGCTGCCGGTCTTCCCCTGCCCGGTGAGGAAGGTCGACCAATAGTCGTCGAACGATGCGTACTCGAACATCGCGCTGATCTGGTCTTCCACGACACTCTCGAAGTCCATCGTCCTAAACAGGGCCGCCAATCCACCCGGCCAACCCAATGGCTTGGACATCATCTCATCGCGCATGGCGCCGCCGGCTGGATCAAGAACTGCCGCTGCGTCCCAAACCATGCTGAACGGCGTCCAGCCGCATCGGAAGTTGTTCACGACCACGGCGACCGTGCCGCCCATTCGCGTGACGCGATGCATCTCGGCGAGGCCTCTGCGCGAATCCGGCAGTACGTCCAACGCGAGCATCGATAGCGTGCGGTCGAAAGCGCCATCGGCGTAGGGGAGAGCAAGGGCGTCGCCAACCTCAAAAGTGACCCTGTTGTCCGCGGGCCTGCTCCGCGCAAACTGCACATAGGGCTCGGACAGATCAATCCCAATTGCCGAGGCCTTCGCTGAAGCGATACCGCGCGTGAGATGGCCAGTGCCGCACCCGACGTCAAGAACTCGTTCATTCGTGCAAACGCCTGAAAATCGCACAAAGACCGGAGCAAGGCGCTGGCTGCCACGACCAACATACGCTTCATAACCTTCCGGGTCGGTTGCTACGAAAGTAGGCATGTCGCGGACACTAAACATGTGCGTCACTTGAGCGGGCAGCGAGGCCAGGCCCGGGTGTGGCACTATGGAATGCGGGAAATCATCCTTAGAATTACATCGCGGTGGATGGAAAAACCCATCCGCTCATAGAGGCGTCGAGCAGGTATTCTCAACCGCGCCAAGCCCTCGGATCTTCCGGTATTGCGATCGAACAAGTTCGAGCTCGTGATCAACCTGAGGACCGCCAAGACGCTCGGTGTCACGGTCCCGCGGTCGTCGCTGCTCCTGCAGGAAGATGAGGCCATTCGGTGGGAGCCCGTGCGCGATTACTGGCGCAGACGTGCCCGCGCATATTCGACCGCGAGCGGTGCGATGGAGAGCACGACGATTGCTAGGATCACGAACGCGAAATTCTCCCGCACTGCCGGGATCCCACCGAACAGATAGCCGCAGGAAACCAGAAGCCCGACCCACAGCGACGCACCGACTACGCTGAACACGAGGAAGCGGCCGTAGATCATGCGTCCGACCCCGGCAACGAAGGGCGCGAAGGTGCGCACGATCGGAACGAATCGCGCAATGACAATCGTTTTTCCGCCATGGCGGGCGTAGAAGGCTTGTGTCCGCTCCAGCGCTCTCCGGTTCAGGAATCGCGGATGCGGATTATTTGCGATCCGGCCTCCGAACAATCTGCCGATCCAGTAGTTGCAGTTATCGCCGGTAAAGGCGGCACCCACCAGCGTAAGGGCAAGGATTTCGACGCGCATGTGGGCCGATGCCCATACCGCACCCGAAGCAAACAGCAGTGAATCACCGGGCAGGAATGGCGCAATGACAAGACCGGTCTCGCAGAAGACGGTCAGAAACAGTATCAGGTAGATCCAGATGCCGTACTGCTGCAGCAGCAGATCGAGCTGGCCGTCGAGATTCCCGATGAACTGCCATGCATTTGCCAGAAGTTCCATGCTGGTTCGATCATCGCACAGATAGCTGGTACCGGAAAATGCGCGTCAGACTTGCAATCAACAGACGGGCACTTACAAGTTGAAGTAACCCACGGCTGCGATGTCGCCGAGCGGAACGCTGCGTCTAGTGGCGACGCGAAGCCGCAAAGCGCACCGGGGCCAGGGAGAATAGACTAATGACGAGCCCACGATCGGCGGGTGCTGGTTCCGAGGCATCGCATCGAAAGCTCTCCGGCGCCACGCATCCGATGCCAAAACAGCCCGCGGTTATTTTCACGAGGAGGCCGAGATGCAGCTAATTACCGTACGAATCGAAAAACCCGAGACGACAAATTTCGTCCTTGGCCAAACGCACTTCATCAAATCGGTCGAAGACATCCACGAAGCACTCGTCGGTTCGGTTCCCGGCATCAAGTTTGGCGTCGCGTTCTGTGAAGCCTCCGGCAAATGCCTTGTTCGCTCCTCGGGCACCGATGACACCATGGTCGATCTCGCGCAACGAAACGCGAGAAACCTTGGGGCCGGCCACACCTTTGTCGTATTCCTCGGGGACGGCTTCTATCCGCTCAACGTACTGAACGCCATAAAAATGGTGCCGGAAGTGTGCCGCGTCTTCTGCGCGACTGCCAACCCGACCGAGGTTGTTCTCGCTGAAACGGAGCAGGGACGCGGGGTCTTGGGTGTAATAGATGGTTTCTCGCCGAAGGGTATCGAAGGCGACGATGAGGTCGCGTGGCGCAAGACCCTGTTGCGTCAGATCGGTTACAAACTTTGACCGGATCCGTCATGCAAGGTCACGCCTGGCTGGGCAGCATCAGCATCCGCGCGGAATTGGTCTTAGAGTCCCGAGTCGCTCTGTGACCAGTAGGCCCAAACCGGCACCCGTGCCACAAACCCGGCTTGGTCGGCTTGCGCGCATCGGATTCGCCGCGGCCGAGATGGCGGTGGGAGGCGCGGTAGAAGGGTTGCGTGGATTGGCGCGATCAGACGCTGGTTCGACGGGCAGCTCCCTTTTTTCCGCCCGCAATGCGCAGCGGCTTGCGGCCCGTCTTGCCCGCTTGCGCGGTGCGGCGATGAAGCTCGGCCAGATCGTCTCCCTCCAAGGGGAAGATGTGTTGCCGCCCGAGTTTGCGCAGGCGCTCGCCGTGCTGCGCACAGAGGCCGCGCCGATGCCCGCGTCGCAACTGCACCGGGTACTCGGGCGCGAATTAGGAAAGGGCTGGGAGGCCCGCTTCGCGCGGTTCGAGTTCGAGCCTATCGCGGCCGCCTCGATCGGGCAGGTGCACCGCGCTCGTACGCACGATGGGCGCGACCTCGCCCTGAAGATCCAGTACCCAGGAGTGGCGCGGTCGATCACCAGCGATGTCGACAACGTAGCCGCACTGCTGCGGCTACTCAACTTGCTGCCGATCGATCTCGATGTCGACGCCATCGCCGACGAAGCCAAACGCCAGCTCGCGCAGGAAGCCGACTACGTTCAGGAAGCGCGCTTTCTCGAGCGCTACGCCGGGTTAGTTGCGGATGAGCCTGCGCTCGTCGTTCCGCGCGTGCACTGGGACTTAACGACGACCCGGGTGATGGCGATGGACTACATGGATGGCGTCCCGCTCGAAACCCTATCGGGGCCCGACGTCCCTCAGACACGGAGAGATGCAGTCGGTGCGCTGCTCGAAAGGCTGCTGTTCCGCGAGCTATTTGCGTTCCGCGTCATGCAGACCGATCCCAACTTCGCCAACTACCTCTACCAGCCGAAGAGCGCCCGCGTCGCGTTACTCGACTTCGGCGCGACCAAGACATTCAGCGCCGAGTTCGTGGCGCGGTACGCCCGCATCACACGCGCGGTCATCGATGGTGACCTCGATGTAGTAGGCAGGGAAGCCGTCGCGATCGGCTATGTCGCCCCCGACGATTCGCCTGACCGTGTCCAGGCGGCGGTTGAGATGATCCTGCTCGTGTGCGAACCGCTGCGGCATCGGGGACGGTATGACTTCGCTGCTTCGGGTCTTGCAGCGCGAGCACGTGATCTCGGCCTCGAGCTGGCGATTCGCCGCCGCCTAGTGCGGGCACCGCCGCCCGAGACGATTTTTCTGCATCGCAAGCTCGCGGGCTCGTTTCTGCTGCTCGCGCGCATTGGCGCGCGGGTCGATGCGCGCGCGCTGGTGCTGCCTTTCCTGCCGACGGGACGGCGCGGCGCCGTCGCCCGGACGCTATGAAGTGCGCCCGGTTGTGGTCAACTACGGGAGGCGTCACTTTCCCATTTTCGATGGGCGGCGATCCGTGTTTCGATCGTTCAATGCCTTGTGGCAGTGCCCATAGACAGGGTCGATCTTTCCCGTAAAGGGACGTTTTCGGGAATGTTCGGCGGGCGTCATGTAGGGATCCCATACGCTTGATCGATTCCTTGGAGCTCCACGAATGGACACATTTGATGTGATCGTAATCGGTGCCGGAGTGATTGGCGCTTCTGTCGCGTTTCATCTTTCTCGCCTTGGCGCGGGCCGAGTGCTGGTTGTTGACCGTCGAACGATCGGGGCGGGAACCACATCTCAGTCGTCCGGCATTCTGCGGACGCACTACTCGGTGAAAGAGAATGTGGAAATCGCACGTCTGTCCTGGAACGCATTCCATGCGTTCCCGCAATATGTCGAAGATGACGACGCATCGAGCGGCCTCGTGAAATGTGGGTACATGATTGCGGCACCCGAAGGGCCTAACCGACAGGCGCTTGCGGATTCGATTGCCACGCAGCAGGCGTTCGGAATTCCGATCGAAGTGCTCAGCCGGGCAGAGGCGGCAGGCTTGCTGCCTATCGCCAATTTTGACGATGCTGCGTTGATTGCGTACGAACCTGAAGCCGGATTCGCTGACGCGTACCTCGTAACCAATGCCTTCGCGAGCGCTGCTAAGCGAAAGGGGGCCAAATTTCACGAAGGCGTGAATGTTCGTCGATTGCTTGTCCAGGCGGGAAAGGTCGTTGGAATTGAAACTGACCGAGGCCCCGTATCCTGCGGGAACGTGATCAGCGTCCAGAACATCTGGTCGAAGGAACTGGAAGGTTGGACGGGTATGCGAATTCCAGTTAACGCGGAGCGCCACGCGGTGCTGGCGCTGGAGGCACCGGACCCCTACACCTACAAAATGCCCGTGTTCAAGGATCTTGCCTCGGCGGGCATGTTGTATTGCCGGAGCTACGGAGGAACGCAAATGCTTGTCAGTGAAGGCACATCCGGTGAGACGCTAGCCGGGCCCGACGATGAACAAGGCCCGGTTTCCATGGATTACGTTGTGGAAATCGGTATGCAGGTCGCAACTCGGTTCCCGAGTTTTGAGACTGCGGGTTTGGCATCCTCGTGGACCGGCGTCTATGACGTGACACCCGATTGGAATCCAGTGCTTGGCCGGGCTCCCGGCATCCACGGGTTGATTCTTGGCTTCGGGTTTTCCGGTCATGGCTTTAAGCTGTCACCGGTCGTCGGGCGGGTTCTTGCGCAGGAAGCGCTCGGTCTACCGACGGACGTTTCGCTTGCACCGTACTCGATAGAGCGCTTCGATAATGGCAAGCTTTTGCTTGGAAAATATGGTTTCGGTGCCGTTTCTTGACCATACCCTGTCACGGAGTCGTGCGTCGCCGCTTGCGCGAGATCCGTTGATCCGGTGACAAAAAAGTCGTCCGAAAAATGTCTGCCACAAGCAAGCTCGTTTCCTTCGTCTGCCAACTTGATCCGGAAACCTTGCCCGCGGCAATCCTGGATCAGGCCGTGCGCTGCGTTCTGGATCTGGTCGGTGTGACCATTGCCGGGGCGTCGACGCCGATGGCGGAGATCAGCGCACGCTTTGCGCACGAGCAATTTGCCCCGGGCGATGCCACCGTAATCGGTTCGGAAAGGCCGCTGAGCGTCACGGGAGCAACTTGGGTCAACGGCGCCTATGCCAGCGCATTGGATATGGACGATGGCAACCGGATGGCGATGGGACATCCCGGCGCCAGCGTAATTCCGGCAGCGTTGGCAGTAGCCGAGCGGGCCAGGGCCAGCGGCAAGGAATTTCTAGCTGCGCTGGTGGCGGGTTATGAGGTAGCTGTTCGGGCAAGTGCCGCGCGCGTTCCCTGGTACAAGGACACGATGTACGCGAGCGGCATCTGGGGTGTCTTCGGTGCAACCGCGGCCGCTGGCAAATTGCTCAAGTTCGATGCTGCCACGCTTCAGTCGGCGCTCGGCACTGCCGGTTCGCACGGCTCATTTCCGCCGGGCGGACTCCAGGCGAACCACGCCATGGTCAAAGAAGCGATCGCGTGGAGCGGCATGACGGGCGTCTCCGCCGCGTTACTGGCCCAGCAGAATTTCCTGGGTCCTGCCGACTTCCTGGATTACTCCGAACGCTGGGATACATCCGCGCTGGCCGCCGGGTTGGGTGACCTCGGCGAATCTGCGATCCTCCAGACCTATTTCAAGCCGTATGCCGTGTGCCGCTGGTCGCATGCTGCGGTGGATGCGGTGCTGGAGTTGAAACACCGGCATCAACTGCGACTCGAAGAGATCGAAACAATCCACGTGGAAACCTTCTGGGAAGTAACGCGGCTGGCGAACGATCAACCGAGCAATACCATTGCGGCGCAGTTCAGCGTTCAGTTTGCACTGGCGGTTGCGTTGCGGCATGACAGAATTGGTCCCGACGAAGTCAGCGATGCGCACATTCACGATCCGGCGATCCTGAGTCTCGCGCGCAAGGTCCAGGTATCCGTTGACGATGCGCTGGATCGTCAATTTCCCGCGAAGACGATGGCGCGAGTGACGATTCACACGCATCGCGGAGACTATCGGACCACCATCGAATACCCGCGCGGAAATCCCGAGAATCCGCTCAGCAATGCGGAACTGGAAGGCAAGTTCCAGTTACTCACCCAGGATCTGCTCAGTGAAAAGCGCAGCCAGAAGTTGCGTATCGCGATTCTCGACCTGCCGGACGCAAAAAACGTTCTGGCGTTGACGCAATTGCTCAGGTACTAGCGGACGCGAAGCGGCCGATATCGAAGGCGGCGATCGGCGTCGGCGTTGCCCCGTCGAGGATGAGCTCGCTCAGCACGGCACCCATCGCGGGGCCGAGCTGGAAACCGTGGCCGGAGAAGCCGAAGGCGTGGAAGAGGCCCGGCGTCGTCCGGCTCCGGCCGATGACCGGGATGACGTCGGGCATGACGCCCTCGATGCCGGTCCAGGTGCGGATGATCTGCGCGTGGCGCAGGCACGGCACCAGTGCGATCGTCTGGCGGCTCGAATCGAGGCTGGACAAGGCGACGGGGTAGGCGCGCAGCCGCTCGCGGTCGGCAATGCCGCGCCCGCCGCCGAAGATCACGTTGCCGCGCGGAATCTGTCGGACATAGAACCCACCGCCGCAGACGCCGAAATTCGGCACCATGAAATAAGGAACCGGCTCGGTGACGCACATGTTCGGCGCGATCACGTCCTCTGGCACGCTCTCGCCGAACCGCGCTGCGATCTCGTGTCCCCAGGCACCGGCGACATTCAGCAGTGTTGTGGCGCTGACCTCGATCCCGCTCGCCGTGCACAGGCGAAACCGCGCGCCGTCGTGCTCGATCGTCGTCACCGATGCGTGCTCGCGGATGTCAGCGCCGGCCGCCCGAGCGGCGTGGGCAAACGCGGGCGCGACGAGCCGCGGGTTGGCCTGACCATCATCGGCGCAGAGCGAGCCGCCGACCGCAGCATCCCCGAGAAAGGGATAGCGCGTCCGAAGGTCGTTGCGACCGAGCATTTCGAGCTCCAATCCGTACGGACGGACGGCCTCTCGATAGGCTTCGAGTTCGGCCATGTCCGCATCGGAACGTGCCAGCTTGACATGGCCGCTCGCCACGAATTCGCAATCGTTGCCGACGATTTCGGCGAGCCTGCCCCACATTTCACGCGAGCGCCGTGCCAAGGGCAGCTCGGCCAGGTCGCGCCCTTGCTGGCGCACGCCGCCATAGTTGACGCCGCTCGCCTGTCCGCCGCACAACCCTCGCTCGAGCAGAACGACCGTGGCGCCGCGCCGGCGCAGATGGAGTGCCGTCGAGCAGCCGGCTGTGCCCCCGCCGACAATCGCGACGTCCGCAGCGACGTGCTCGGTCATGGGTGCACCGTCACCACAGCCGTCGGGATGGGCTTGACCGGCGGCTGGCCGCGCAGCCGGCCTACGCGTTCGGGCGGCAGATTCAGCGCCGCCGCCAGCACGGCGGTGGCGGCCGGCCCGCAAACTCGTCCCTGGCAACGCCCCATGCCGCAGCGGCTAAAAGCCTTGGCACGGTTGATCTCGTCGGCTTCGAGCGCGTGCGCCGACGAACGAAACTCGCCCGCGGTCACGGCTTCGCAGCGGCAAAGGATGGTCTCGTCGGGCATCCCCTCGGCAATATCGACGGGAAAGGGGAAGGCTGCCTCGAGCGCGACCCGGAACTCGGCGATTTGCCGCAACGCTCGCTCAAGCGCCGCCACACGTGGCTTGCCCACCTCATGGCCGCGATCCTCGAGCAGCGCGAGCGCCGCTCGCTCGCCAGCGAGCTCGGCGGCGTCAGCGCCGGCAATGCCGCTCCCATCGCCTGCCAGGTAGACGCCGCGGACGGGCGTGCGGCCACTGATGTCGTGCTCCGGCAGAAATTGCTGCTGGATGGGGTCGAATGTGAACGGGATTTCGGCCAGATCGGCGAGTTGCGTCTCCGAGCTAAGGCCGAACCCGAACGCGATGGCATCGCAAGCAAGCCGCCGCTCTACCCCGGCCGCGCTGCGATAGGCGAGGACAGAGACGGCGGCGTCCTTCTCTTCAGCCGCGACCGGCCTGATGCCGTTTGCCACGATGATGCCGCGCGCGCGCAGCGCCGCCACGTACCACAGGCCCTTGGCAAAGGTGCTCCCGCCGCGCAGCAGGCCGGGCACGGCGCGACGTTTCGCGGCGAAGGGGGTCGTATCGAGCACGGCGGCGATCGCGCCACCCGCCTTGGCGTATTGGTAAGCGACGAGGTAGAGCAGCGGTCCCGTGCCCATGAAAACGATTCGCGTGCCGATGGCGCAACCTTGGTACTTCAAGGCAATCTGCGCGCCGCCCAGTGTGTAAATGCCCGGAAGAGTCCAGCCCGGAAAGGGGATGATCCGGTCGCGCGCGCCGGGCGCCAGGATGACGTCGCGATACGAAATCTCCTGGCTGCGTCCGTTGGATAAACAGTGCAGCGCACCGTGCTTGAGATCCCACACAAGGGTATCCGGCCGGTAGTCGATGCTACCTTTGATGCCGTCAAATGCCGCGTGCAGGCGGCGCGCCTTCGCCGCGTCGAAACCGTAGAGCGCCCGATAAGGGCGGGTGAAGCCACTGGGCGCACGCCGATAGATCTGGCCACCGCTCGCCGGTGCCTCGTCGAGGACGATGGGGGAGTAACCTGCGGCCACCAGCGTCGCCGCCGCACGACTGCCCGCGGGGCCGGCACCGATAACGATCGGTGGTCTATCGTTCATCGTTGACGGCGCTCGCAGTGACGATCCGCATGCCTTCGGCGACGAAGGTCGTGCAGGCGCGCAATCTCGTGCCGTCCTCGAGCGTGACCCAGCAATCCTGGCAGGCGCCCATCAGGCAGAATCCCGCGCGCGGCTCGTCGCCGAACTCCGACGATCGTAGTCGTCGCCCATTGGTCAAGAGCGCGGTCAGCAGCGTGTCTCCAGCCAGCGCCTCGCAGGAACGGCCGTCGATGGCGAGACGAATGCGCGGCCGATCGCTCTCGGCGAGTCGTCGGAATTGTGGCGCTTCCATCAGAACATGTCCTCGAGCCGGCAGTTGACCAAGAGCTCGGCGACAACGGCGTTGTTCGGCAGCGCGAGGGCAGTCGCCACCAGCTCGGCGAGATCGGCCGGCTGGATCATCGCGCCGCGCGGCACGGCGGTGACGTCCATGGTCATGTCGGTAGCGACGAAGCTCGGACAGATGGCCGTCGCGCGCACACCGTCGTCCCAGCCGAGGCGACGCACCGAATGCGTGAGGGCGATGACGGCGAATTTGCTCATCGCATAGCCGGCGTTGGCGTTCTTCACGCGCTTGCCCGACAGTGACGAGAGGTTGACAACGCGCCCGCTCCCCGATTTCTTGAGATAGGGCATAGCGAGACGGATGACGCGAAGCGGTCCCTTGACGTTGACGTCCCACATCGCGTCATAGGCCGCTTCGTCGTCATCCTCGATGCCGACCGTGAGCGCGATTCCGGCGCTGTTGACGAGACCGTCGATGCGGCCGAAATGGCTCGCCGTGCGTTCGACCCAGGCCTCGCAGCTTGCTCGATCCCGAGCGTCGAACGCAACGGCGATGATGCGGGAGTGGTCGAGACCGTCAAGCGCTGCGACGAGCTTTCCGGCATCGCGGGCGCCGAGGCTCAGGCGATAGCCCTTGGCGTGGAGACAACGTGCCACGGCGAGGCCGATCCCGCGATTGGCTCCCGACACCATGACGACGCGATCTTCCGGTGAAAGCATCGGCGCGGCGCCCCTAAGTTGTGTGGAGGTGACAGGCGACGCCGCGTTTATCGTCCATTTGCCGCCATTCGGGATAGACATCGCGGCAGATCGGCATGACATGCGGACAGCGCGTGTGGAAATGACATCCCGAGGGCGGATTGACCGCCGAAGGGACTTCGCCCTCGATGCGCATCATGATCACCTTGAACTGCGGGTCGGGGACCGGCGACGCGTCGCGCAACATCCTCGTATAGGGATGCAACGGCTCCTTGAAAATCGCTGGAATCGGTCCGGTCTCCACGATGCGTCCGAGATACATGACCGCCATGCGTTGGCAGAAATAGCGCACGACGCCGAGATCGTGCGAGATGAAGATGAAGGCGAGGCCGCGGCGCTCCTGCAGCCTTTGCAGCAACAACAGTATCTGCGCCTGGATCGAAACATCGAGGGCGGAGACCGGCTCGTCGGCAACGAGCAGTTCCGGCTCCAGAGTGAGCGAGCGGGCGATGCCGATTCGCTGGCGCTGGCCGCCGCTGAACTCGTGCGGGTAGCGCATCATCGCATTGTCAGGGAGCCCGACTTCCGCGAGAAGGGCGTGCGCGCGCTCTTCGCATTCCGCCTCGCCAGCGATGCCGTGCACGCGCATCGGCTCGATCAACGCTTTGCCGATCCGCCGGCGCGGATTGAGCGAGGCGTACGGATCCTGGAAGATGATCTGCAGCTTGCGGCGCAACACCCGCAGACGCGCCTTGCTCGCCGTGACCACGTTCTCGCCCTTGAAGATGATCTCGCCCGTGTCGGGTTCGACCAAACGAAGCGCGGCGCGTCCTGCCGTCGACTTGCCGCAGCCGGATTCGCCGACCAGGCCGAAGGCCTCGCCGTCGCGCACATGAAACGAGATACCGTCGAGCGCACGGACGGTCACCGTGCGCGTTCGCGGAAAGCCGCGCTTCACCGTGAAGAACTTGCGCAGCCCGGTGACAGTGAGGACGGAATCAGGCATGCCAGTCCCGAAGGGCCGCCCCGAGGGACTGGCCAGCCCCCCGGGGGGCAGCGAGCGTAGCGAGCGTGGGGGGATGTTTCATCCGCCCTCGACCGGCGGAGCGCGCACCCAACACCGCACCTGATGATCGGGCGTATCGGCAAGCGGGACGAGCAGCGGATCACGCGCAGTGCAGATTGGTTGGCGCAAGGGACAGCGTGGGGCAAAACGGCATCCCGAGGGCATCGCACCGATTGCCGGAACCTGGCCGGCAATAACGCTGAGCCCGCCCGTATCGCGATCGACGCGCGGAATCGATCGCAGTAGGAGCTCGGTGTAGGGATGCGTCGGTCGGGCGAAAAGCTCGTTCACCGGCGCGATCTCGACGATCTCGCCGGCATACATGGCGGCGACGCGGTCGGCGATCGAGGCGACGACACCGAGGTTGTGGGTGATGAAGATCATCGCCATGCCATAGGCCGCCTTGAGCTCGGCGAGGAGAGCGAGCACCTCGGCCTGGATGGTCACGTCGAGCGCCGTCGTCGGCTCGTCGGCCAGCAGCAGCTCCGGCCGGCAGGCGAGCGCCATCGCAATCATCACCCGCTGCCGCATGCCGCCCGAGAACTGGTGCGGGAAATCGGCAAAACGCTGGCGCGCCGATGGAATCTTGACCTGATCGAGCAGTTCGAGCGCCGCGGCACTGGCTTCGCGGCGTCCCATGCCGCGGTGGTAGTACAACGCCTCCGCAACCTGGAAGCCGATCGTCAGTACCGGGTTGAGCGATGTCATCGGCTCCTGGAAGATCATCGAGATGCGGTCGCCGCGGATCTTACGCATCGCCTCTTCATCGAGCGCGACTAAGTCCTGTCCGCCGAAGCGGATGCTCCCGTCGGTCACGCGCCCGTTGGCCGGCGGCACCAGCCCCATGATGGACAACGCGGTGACGCTTTTGCCGCAACCGGACTCGCCGACGATCGCCAGCGTCTCGTTGTGCTGGACGGCAAAGCTGACGTCGCGCACCGCCGGATGCCAGCCGCCGCCGGTGCGAAACGAAGTGACCAGGTTCTCGACCGCGAGGATCGGTGCATCCGCCGTGGTCATCGCTCGCCGCCCCTGAGCTTCGGATCGATGGCGTCGCGCAGCCCGTCGCCGAGCATGTTGAGAGAGAAAACGACGAGCAGGATGGCGAGACTGGGAAAGATCGACAGCGATGCGCTGTCGAGAATGTTTTCGAAGCCTTCGCGAATCATGCCGCCCCAGGTTGCCGTCGGCGGCCTAACGCCAAGCCCGATAAAGCTCAGCGATGCCTCGATGCGGATCGCCGTCGCCAGCCACAGCGATGCCATGACCAGTATTTCGGCGACGATGTTGGGCAGGATATGGATGGTCATGATGCGCAGGTCGGAATAGCCGAGCGCGCGGCAGGCTTCAATGTAGTCGCGCTCCTTGATCAGGATCGTCGGCGCGCGCGCAATGCGCGCGAAGGGTGCGATCGCGGTCAGCGCAATGGCGATCATGAGATTGCCCATGCTGGCGCCGAGCATCGCCACGACCATCAGCCCCATGATGAGCGACGGGAACGAGAGAAGCACATCCATCGCTTGCATGATCACCATGTCGAAGCGTCCGCCAACGTAGCCGGATACGATGCCGATGACGCCGCCTATCACCACTGCCGCGAGGATGGAGACCGTACTGATGACGAGCGACAGGCGGGCACCCCAGAGCAGACGCGAGAGGATGTCGCGTCCGTAGGAATCGGTGCCGAACCAATGCGCCGTCGACGGACCCTGGAGACGCGCCAGGATGTCCTGATCGAGCGGATCGTATGGCGAGATGAGAGGCGCGAGGAGCGCGAGCGCCACGACAACAAGGAAGGTGACCAAGCCGATCCACGACGTTGCGTTCGCATTGAACGCGCGGGCCAGTTGCTGCAGCACGTACGAGGAACCGTGCGGCGCGCCGAGAGTCGTTGCCGTTTCAGCGCTCATTGGCGCTTGACCCGCGGATCGATGAAGCCGTAGGTGAGGTCGGTCAGCAGGTTCACTAGGACAATGGCGAAGGCATAGACGACCATCATGCCTTGCAGCACTGTGTAGTCGCGCTGGTTGAGGGCGCTGACGATGAGCTTGCCCAGCCCCGGTCGGTTGAAGACGATTTCGGTCAGCACCGAATTACCGATCAGGATGCCGAGATAGAGACCGACGACCGTGACCACGGGGATGAGTCCGTTGCGGAAGGCGTGGCGCCAGATGACGGCACGGGTCGGCACGCCCTTGGCGCGCGCGGTGCGGACATAATCCTCGCCAAGCACTTCGAGCATCGAGGAGCGGGTCACCCGCGTGACATAGGCGGCCATGATGATGCCGAGATTGACGGCAGGAAGGGCGAGACTGCGCAGCCGTTCGACGGGATCCTCGAGCCGACCGGCGCTGATGACCGGGAACCAGCGCAACTCGATCGCAAAGACGAGAAGCAGCAGGATCGCCGAGACGAAGGCGGGAAACGAAAGGCCGAGCAGAGAGCCGATGCGCGCGACATAATCGACCCAGGTATTGCGGCGCAACGCCGACCAGACACCCAGCGGTATGCCGATAAGCGCGCCAAGCACGATCGACGTCACCGTGAGATCGATCGTATAGGGCAGGACGTTGCGAACTTCCTCGACGACCGGCTTGCCGGTCACCAGCGAGTTGCCCCAATCGCCGCGCACGGCGCTGACGAGGAAGTCGACATATTGCGCGCCGATCGGCTTGTCGACCCCCAGGCGGTGGCGCATGCTGGCCAGTGCCTCCTGGCTCGCCTGATCGCCGAGGATCGTCTGCGCCGGATCGCCCGGCAGCACCCGCGCCAGTACGAAGACGATGCTGAGCACGGCGAACAGCGTCGGGATTGCGAGGAACAGCCGCTTGAGAATGTAGCCGAGCATCGAGCGCTACCTGCGTGCCTCCCCCTTCGCCCCGGCTGGGAGACGAAGGAGGCACGTCGATCACTGCGTGAAATGCGTTCCCTCGTCGATAACCGGGCCGAGGCTGAGCGATCCCTTGAGCGGGAAGCCGTAATCGAGCGAGGCGCGCCGGGCCCAGATCTGCGGCTGCTCGTAGACTGGAACGCCGCACACCTTGGTCATCACCTTCTGCTGCGCGGTCTTCCACAGCGCTTTCTGCTTGGCCGGATCCGGCTCGACGCGCGCGGCGTCGATTTCGGCATCGGCGTCGTTGCAATGCGAGAAATTGGTCACCGCGGTTGGCGTGCCGACGATGCTGCGCGAATGATAGAACTGCGTCAGGTAGACGTCGGCCACCGGGAAGCGGGCGGCGCTGTAGTGGACGATCGGGCTCATGTCCTTGCGGATATTGGCATGGTACGTCGCGTGCTCGACCACTTCCATATCGAGGACGATGCCGACCTTGCGCAGCTGCGCCTGGACCACTTCCATCATCGACAGCATGCCGGGAAGGTTGGTATGGATGACATGGATGGTGAGGCCGTTCGGATAGCCGGCTTCCTTGAGCAGCGCCTTCGCCTTGTCCGGATCGTACGGCAGCAGCGGCACGTCGGCGCTCTGTCCGAGATAGCCAATGGGGACGATCGACTGGGCAGCGCGCGAAGTGTCCTTGCCCTTGAACTGCACGATCTGATTGCGGTCGATCGCATAGGCGATCGCCTGCCGCACGCGGATGTCGTCGAGCGGCGGCTTGGTAACGTTGAGGTAGAGCACCGACAGCTCGCCCGGATCGAAGACGTCGACGATAGTGTCCTTTTCCTTCTTCATCCGGTCGACCCAAGTCTGATCCTGCTTCCCATACTCCAGATCGATCTCACCCGACGTGAAGGCGAGGTCCCGGCTCGCGTCGGAGAGGATGTAGCGGTAGACGATCTTTTCGAGCTTCGGCTTGCCGCGGAAATACTGCGGGTTGGCGACGAGCGTTACCGATTCCTTCGCCTTGTACTCGCCGAACATGAAGGGGCCGGTGCCGATCGGCTTCTGTGTGAATTTCTCGCCCATCTCCTCGGCCGCCTTCTTGCACACCATGTTGCCGCCCTGATAGTTGATGAGCAGCCCGAGGAGGCTGGGCACGGGGTTCTTCAGGCTGATCCTGACCGTGTACTTGTCAACGGCCTCGACCTTGTCGAAATCCTTGAAGTCGCTCGAGAAGGCGGAACGCTTGGGATCGCCGGCGCGGGCCAGCGAATAGACCACGTCATCCGCAGTGAACTCGCCATAGCCATGATGGCACTGGACGCCCTTGCGCAGGTTGAATGTCCACTGCTTGCCATCCGGAGACGATTTCCAGCTCTCGGCGAGATCGCCTTCCATCATCGCCGGATCGGGGTTCATCGTGCCTTGCTTCATCCGCACGAGGCCGTTGAACATCCAATCGAACAGTGCCTTGTCCGGCGTCGTCGCCGAGAGGTGAGGATCGAGCCTGCCCGCATCGATCGCCGCCATCCCGACATTGAGGACCGTCTTCACCGCGAGCGCCGGTTGCGCAACCGTCGCAACGACAAGAACCGTTGCCAGCGCCGCAATGCGGTGAATCAAACGTGCCACGAGAACACCGCTTCCCCGTGGAATTCTCCGGTGAGCGTTGCCGGATTGTGCAACGCGCGCGGGGAAAATGGCGGATGACCCCTGTCCGAATGGCGCGGGCAACAGCGGCGGCGGGCGCCGGCTTTGGGTTCGAAGTTGCTGAAATTCGTCCATAGTCCTTTCCTGTGCGAGGGTTCCTCAGGTTGCCCCACCTGCTTCCTTGGCGTTCGGGAATTCGATTCGCCGGAGGCGACGGGCCTTCTCATCCGGCGGCAGCATACACCCATATGTACCGCCTTTTTCTTGGCGCAGTGTCCGCCGGAGCGTCGTCTTCCACGCGGCCAACAAGTGCGATTGGAAAGCTGTCGCAGCAGTGCAGGCTCTCGTGCGCTGAAGGATAGGAAATTTGATGGCACTCTTGGAAGTATTTTGATTCCGTGTGCCACGGCCAACCCGAACTGATGAGTCCGGTGCGCGCAGCGACAAGGGACGAGACCCGTATCACGTTCAACAAGTTCGTCGCCGTGCAAAATGCGCACGACCTCAAGCACACTGATGGACTTCTCCCCTGATTTTCCGCGGATCGACCAAGGGAGCGCGAGGTCAGCACGAGGCCGAGCGAGCGGGCGGCCAGTTGCGTGTCGGCATGGCTTCATGGAGAAGCTCCATCCGCTTTGCGGCCAACTCCAAAGCCATCGCAGCCATTCCGGTGATATTGCCGCCTGGCCGGGCCAGATTGGTGACGAAGCCTGTTTCACAGCATCGTCTGCAATGCACATGATGATGGGGATATTCCTGGTGGCTTGTTGGGCCGCGCGCACGCCGGGTGTGCTCCCGATGATGACATCTACCTTGAGCCGGACCAGGTCGGCTGCAAGCTCCGGCAGCCGGTCGGGGTTCTCTCCCGTCCGGGGTGCCTGGTCGGCTTCGCGAGCGGCGTCGACAGGGTCGCGGTCAAGCGCGTCCAATGCGGCCTCGGCTGGGTCAATGATTCCCGCTAGGTTCCCAAGGAACAGCTTGGTAATTGCGTTATGCGCAATCCCGAACGTTTTCGCCGAGTATGCACGCGCAGTAAGATGGCGTCACAGAGGGACTACTGCGTTCAGCAGGAAATAGATGAGTCACTACGGCATCATCGCGACCCATTGGAACGTCAATCTTGGCGAGATCGATGAGGTGCAGTTGCATAGGATCGTACGACGAGGGATAGGCAGGTTTGCATTCGCGCCCGGCGAACTGATTTGGTGCTCCGAGGTCGCACATCTCATCGAGAATGGGCACACCGTTTGGATCATCGCGTCAGATGGCCTTGGCAAATACAAAAATACCGAGCGAGTCCGCGTCGGCATCGGGGTGGGCGGCCGCAAGTACCTTTACAGCTGCACCGAGAACGAGACACCGACTTCCGCGTTGACCAAGCTACCGCGTTACCTCAGGCCGGACGATCCACTGCCGCAGGGAGCAAGGGAGCTACTGGCGAAGGCGAGGGCGAAGCACGGCACGGTTGACCAGTACCCGACACTGACGCAACGGACCGAGGACTTCGAGTGAGAGCTTGATATGGGGGAGGCCCGATGAGGGACTGAGGCTGAGCGTGAGGCATGTGGCTGCGCGGCGGGCACGATTCCAAAGATCAACTCACCGTACGACCGAGTTCGACGGAAGCGGACAATCGCGGCGCTCAATTTTTTGCCACGTCCGGCGCCTGCGAAGCATAAAACTACGATCGGAAAGCGCCGCAACCGTTGGCGCCGGGTAACTGCTATCGCCGGCGATCGAAACCATCTTAGCGGCATCGGCAAGGGCGCGCGAGCGCTTTGGAAGCCGGATAGAAGTGCTGCAGCACGAGCCTCGCGGCTTTGGTCGCGGCGCGCTTCTTTTCACGGGCGCCGGTCGCGGCGCGGGGCCGCTCCGTCGCAGTTCTCTGGCGCCACGCGCCCAGCCGATTTCGTCAAGTAACTTTACAAGTAGCGATGCGAGACGGGCGCCGGTTGCCGTCAACACATTGTTTTCGCACAGTCTCGCTAGGAGGGCACGCCATGTGCTTGAGCCAGCGCGCCCGCTGAGGGGGTGCGTGCCAACAGTACGAACAAATCCGATGCCTGCGCCCCAGTGATGGCACCACGCTTGGGGGGGCGGATGGACGCCAACTGGATCCTGCTGATGTTGGTCGTCTGGGTGCTTGGCATCTTGTTCGTGATGATCCTATTACGAATGGCCGGCGATCAAGACCGCGCCGCGCGCCACCAAGAAAAAGAGATCGACCCCTTTTCCGACGTCACGGTTACACGGCCCGGTGAATAACAACTTCGGGGGAACCGGGAGTTATTCCGAGTTGAGGTCTATCGCCCGGCGGCGGGCCCGCTTGGAATTTGCTGCTAGGTACTGTTGACCCTTAGCTGTGACAGTTACGACGCCAATTATGTTTTTCTTGGCGTAACCGGCGGCAACGATCGCGTCGACAATCTCCTGCGCTTCAAAGCGTAGGGTGTTACCTTTCGCGCACCGACTCAAGCAATCAAGCTGTTCGCCGCTTAGACGGTTTGTGAACGATTCGACCGATTGCGTCGGGTTGGCAATTGACGATTTCAGTTCGCGGGGGTCCATCATCTTCTCCCCGGTAGCTGATTCCAGTATGCCACGCTATCCGGCCGCGCCGATTGCCCAAGATCAACCATTCTCTTATTGGCGCCTGCCTTTGTGGGCCGATGATCTGCTTGTCACCGCGCTTGCGGGCGACGGGGGCGTCGAGCGAAAAGGGGTTGCGAAGAGCCAAGCCGTCATCCACAAACTGTTCGATCTTCTTGACATATCCGGCTGTCAGCCGCGACGCAGATTGAGGCTCCGTTGTGGGATCCTTCATCGCATGGGGAAGATCGAGGGGAAGATCGTCGCTCGCTGGAGCGTTGGCGAGCGTGTCGCGACACCCAACGGGTTCGTCGCGGAAATCGTGAGCCTCACGAAAGAGCGGGCCCTAATCCGCTATCTGAGCATTCAACCCGATCCGGGGGAGATAGAGCTTCCATTCGAATTGCTGCGCCCAGCGACGGCACACGATCTCTTTCTGGCGGGGATCAAATAGGAGACGCCGGGCGCGCGTCAGGAACCGTGATTGCGGCTGCGGCGGCGGTCG
>WNGE01002204.1_pt1 | contig 24111 bp, 15 predicted proteins | sample 5400651 | NCBI WGS metagenome assembly WNGE01 (sample SAMN13153370, study PRJNA577476) | soil metagenome | isolation source: 60 cm soil or saprolite under grassland replicate 2 | place: USA:California | collected 2016-06-15
ACAACGCGAGCCTCGACAAGGCGCGCCGGTTGCTCTGGCCGGTCAAGCAGAAGTACGGCCGGAAGATCTCCTGGGCCGATCTGCTGATCTTCGCTGGCAACTGTGCCTATGAATCGATGGGGTTCAAGACGTTCGGCTTCGGCTTCGGTCGAGAGGACATCTGGGAGCCCGAGGAGATCTTCTGGGGGCCGGAGAACACCTGGCTCGGAGACGAGCGCTACAGCGGCGACCGGGAACTCGCCGAGCCCTTGGCCAACGTGCAGATGGGCCTGATCTACGTGAATCCGGAGGGGCCCAACGGCAACCCGGATCCGCTGGCTGCCGCCCGGGACATTCGAGAGACCTTCGGTCGTATGGCGATGAATGACGAGGAGACGGTTGCGCTCATCGTCGGTGGCCACACGGTCGGCAAGTGCCATGGTGCAGTCGATGCCCAGTACGTCGGTCCGGAACCCGAGGCTGCCCCCCTCGAGGAGCAGGGCCTCGGCTGGAGGAACACCTTCGGCAGCGGCAAGGGCGCCGACACGCTCACCAGCGGGCTGGAGGGCGCATGGACCAACGAGCCGACGAAGTGGGACAACGGGTACCTGGACAACCTGTTCAAGTACGACTGGGAGCTGACGACGAGCCCCGCCGGCGCGAAGCAGTGGACTCCCAAGGATCCTTCGGCCCAGGGCACTGTGCCCGATGCTCATGATCCGTCGAAGAGGAACGCCCCCATGATGCTGACGACGGACCTCGCGCTGAGGATGGATCCGATCTACGGGCCGATCGCGAAGCGATTCCACGAGAATCCCGACCAGCTCGCGGAGGCGTTCGCCAAGGCGTGGTTCAAGCTGTTGCACCGCGACATGGGACCCGTCTCGCGCTACCTCGGCCCGTGGGTTCCGGAGCCGCAACTGTGGCAGGACCCCGTCCCCGAGGTCGATCATGAACTGATCGCGGACGAGGACATCGCTGCCCTCAAGGGCAAGATCCTCGAGTCAGGACTGTCCATCTCCCGGCTGATCTCCACCGCGTGGGCGTCGGCGGCAAGCTTCCGCGGCACCGACAAGCGTGGCGGGGCCAACGGGGCGCGGATTCGCCTCGCGCCGCAAAGGGACTGGGAGATCAACAACCCAGCCGAACTGGCCAAGGTGCTGCAGACCCTCGAGCAGATCCAGCAGGACTTCAACCTCTCACAGTCCGGCGGAACGAAGGTCTCGCTCGCTGACCTGATCGTCCTAGGCGGGTGCGCGGCCGTCGAGCAAGCGGCAAAGAACGCCGGGCACGACATCACAGTCCCGTTCGCGCCGGGGCGCACGGACGCCTCGCAGGAGCAAACCGACGTGGAGACGTTCGCCGTGCTCGAACCGACCGCAGATGGGTTCCGCAACTACCTCCGAGCCGGACAGAAGTTGCCGGCGGAGACCCTGCTGCTGGACCGGGCCAACCTGTTGACGCTGACCGCTCCCGAGATGACGGTTCTGATCGGCGGCATGCGGGCCGTGAACACCGACTTCGGGCAATCCCGACACGGTGTCTTCACCGACCGGCCCGAGATGTTGACCAACGACTTCTTCGTGAACCTGCTCGACATGGGCACGGAGTGGAAGCCATCCGCCTCGGCTGAGAACGTGTTCGAGGGTCGGGATCGCGCCACGGGCGAGGTCAAGTGGACCGCCACCGCCGTCGACCTCGTCTTCGGTTCGAACTCGCAGCTCCGAGCGATCTCGGAGGTCTACGCGTGCGAGGACGCGAAGGAGAAGTTCGTGCGTGACTTCGTGGCCGCGTGGGACAAGGTCATGAACCTCGATCGGTTCGACCTCGCCTGATCCCGATGTCCAGGTCGGCCGCTCATCGGCCGACCTGGACCTGTCGGTGACCGTTGTAGAGCGCCGGGGTACTCGTTGAGGACAGTCGCCAGGTGACGCTCACCGACGATGAGCATCCGATCAATGCACTCACGGCGGACAGTGCCTACCCGGCGCTCCGGGAATGAGTTCGCTCGGGGCGCCTGCGGCGGAGTCTTGATCACGTCGATGTCGTCGGCGGTGAACACCGCGTCGAAGACAGCGGTGAACGTGCTGTCGCGGTCGCGGAGCAGGAACCGCAGCCCGGCCGTTCGTCGGTCGAGGTCCATCAGCAGATTCCGCGCCTGTTGAGCCACCCAGGCGCCGGTGGGGTGCCCGGTGACCCCGACGACATGGACCTGGCGGGTGGCGATCTGGACGAAGAACGGCACGTCGATTCGCTTGAGTAACACGGTGTCGACCGTGAAGAAATCGCAGGACAGGATCGTGTGCGCCCGGGCGGCCAGGAACTGTTTCCAGGTCGGCGGCCCGGCCCGTCGGGGTGCCGGGTCGACCCCGGCATGATGGAGGATCTTCCACACCGTGCTGGGCGCTACCTGGTAGCCCAAGCCGACCAGCTCACCCTGGATCCCTGGATGCGCCGATGCCCGCACGACGCGTTCTCCGCGGCCGACCGCAGCACCAGGTCACGGATCTGTTTGTCCACGGCTGGCCGGCCGGGCCGGGCATGCGGGTAGGTCCAGCGCCGGGCGAGCAGCTCGCGATGCCAGCAGAGCAAAGTGACCGGCGTCACGAAGAACACCGGCCAGCGCGGGCCGGGCAGCAGCCGCGACAGCACGGCCAGCACCACCCGGTCCGCGGGTTCGAGAGCGGGCCGGCGCACCTAGCGGCGCAGCACCGCCACCTCGTGACGTAACACAAGGATCTCCACATCTTTGACCCAGCACTACCGCCGAGTGCATCCCGAAACGCTCGGCACTTCCCAGCGACCCCGCCCGCGCAGGGTTGCGCGCGAGTGTGATCATGCTTGAGACGGCTCGGACAACGATCTGAATCAGACAAGCCGCTGAGACCGTACGGGCCTGAGCCGAGGCAGGTGCATGTGGGTGGACGGCGGCGCATCGCCGACGCGCTGGTGGCGGCGCCGACAACAGCGGCTCCGCCGTCCACGGATGCTGGAATGGGTGCGGGTAGCATCGACGAGGGGCAACCACACGGGTGGGCGGCCGCGAACCGCGAGAGCGCAACGGACGGCCCGGCCCGGACGGTGGCACGACCACGAGAGGGCGAGCAGCGGTGAGCATCCACCTGTCCAGCGGAGGGGGCACGCTGCGACGGGTAGTGCTCAGTTGCGACGTTGCGGGATGTCCGGTCCAGATGGAGCCGCCAGCTGCCGAGCGGTGGCGCAGTGACGACGACGCCCGAACCTGGGCCCGTGAGCACGCGGTCGGCTGGACGTATGACGCGGTCCGCCAAACCGACTACTGCCCCGAGCACGCCGAGTTCAGCACGATCCCGGCTGCCGACGTGGTCGCGCCACGTCCGACGGCAGCCGTTCGGGATCGGGCCGGTAACCCGCTCAACCGCGACGAGTATGCCGTGCGTTTGCGGGCTCGGCTCACCGACGGTGGCCGATCTACGGGACACGCACTGCTGACGGCTGGCCAAGCTGCGGTCGCGGCGCGGCTGCTCGACGAGCTGGCCGGCGTATACCGTGGTGAGAGCCTGGGCAAGCTTGCCCACGAGCTGTCCATACTGCTCGACAGGCAACTCGGCGAGCAGGACTGACTGTCGAGCAGCCAGTCACAGCACCGGCACGTAATCCTCCGACCGTCACCGGCCTTCCGCTTGCCTGAGCCCGGCCGAGCACGGGATGCTCGCATGTGCCTGAAGGTGATGGGTGCGGCGTGCTGGGGACCGGCGTCAGTCAAGCGGCGTGACGGTACGCGTGGATGAGACTGCCGAGCACGTCCGCCCGCTCGACACGCCGGATCTGTTCGATGCTCGCGGGTGTCGGTTCCGCCGCGTGGATAGGCACGTTGAGGCCGATGCCGCGGTGTGGATGGGCGGTGTTGTAGTGCCTGATGTACTCGGTCAAAACGCCTTCGAGGTCGCGGCGGTTCCAGACCAACACCCAGTCCAGACATTCGGTCCGGGCAGTGCGCACCCAGCGCTCCGCATAAGCGTTCGCCTTCGGCGCCCGCGCCGGAGTCTTGAGCACCTCAATGCCGCGGCGAAGACCGCGTCGAACCCGGCGGCGAACTTGCCATCGTGATCGCGGAATCAGGAACCGGAACTGACGTGCGTGGTCGTCAAGGTCCATCAGCAGGTTGCGGGCCGCCCGGGTCACTGGCTGGCACTCCTCAGCCCGACGACCCTCCACTTGCAGCATGGCACCGATGATGTCGGCGATACCCGCGGTCGAACCGTTCTTCGTCCCGTAGGCGGCCAGAACGCTTGGCGCGTTTATGCGCTGTCCTTCCCGTCGCGCGCCGTCATGAAGGCGAGAGTTCCCCTCAGGTGCCTTACGTCGTGTCGTTGCGGAGATATCCGCGTACTGGCGCAAGCATCGGCAACAGCACCAAAGCAGTGCCGGCGGCGCCGTAGAGAGCCTCCAGCGGCGACACGCCGGGCAGATAGATCAGCTCCAACAAGATCCACACGATTTGGGCGAGTCCGATCAGGATTGTGGCGACCCAGGACCAGTGGTGGCCGGTCAGCCGCTCGGCGAATCCAAGCCACGACCATGGCGGCTTGCGCAGCATCCCGTACGCGGCGGCCAGCGAGCCCAGCCCAAAGCCGATCCCCAGCACCAGCCCCGGGACGAGCCAGCTGTCAATCATCGGAATCCGGTCAGGCGCATCGCTGGGCAGCAGGCCCGTTCCCCAGATGCCGAATGTCAGCTCCACACCCCCGGCCACTGCGCTGAGGCCGAGAAACACGAGTACCCCGAAGGTGACCCACACCGACACTGGCCGATGACTCCGCACTGTCGCAGGCGCCCCGGCTGCTATGACACTTCTGCCCACCACGATCTCAGCGTCGAACGGCGGTGGCCTGGCAGGCTAGGGTCTTAAATTAAGCCCCGCCGACACCGAAACGGCGGACGCGGCGTCTCACATTGGGCCCGCGCGGGCGCATGCTGACACCTGCCGCGGGCGTGACCGTCGAGGGTGACGGCTACCAGGGCCTCTCTGCGGGCCGTCGTTCGGCGACGGTCGCCGTATGGATGTTCACCCGCATGCGGCCCTGTCCTGCCTGGCGGGACCTTCGGCTCTGTTCGCACCCTCGCTAGCCTTGGTGATTCGCGGTGATCACCAAGATGGGCCTGTCGTAGGCGTGTAGATAAGCGAAAGTGCCTCTCCTGCAAGGGCAACTTGTGATTGCGACATCTACAGGTTTCTCTGCGAGGGGAGGCACATCCGAGGTGCAGTTTACGGCGTGGTCGCGGGATCTACGGGCGACTGCGGACGGTACGAGTGTGGTGTCGCACGTCGGTGCGGTCCTGCTGCGGATGCTGGCCCCCTCGCAACCGTCGAACGCCTCGGCGAGCAGCGCGCTCGGCGGCCCGAGGTCGGCGACGGCGGCGGACCGCAGGCCCGGCCGCGCGCCCGTGGATGCGCCGACGGCTGGTGGGTCCGGGCTGCCGACCGGGAGCAGGCTGCGGCGTGGCTCGCCGCAGGAAGTGCGGATGGCCGGCTTACGCCGCAGGCGGACTTCGGCAGGCGCGCCCGGACGCCAATGAGCGTGTCCTGATAGGTCACACCGCGGAGTCCAGGCGTTCGCGCTGCTCGGCGGTCAACTCCAGTGACACCCCCGCGACCGCCTCGTCCAGCTGGTCGACCGTGCTGACGCCGACGATCGGCGTGGCGGCCGGGTTCCCTCCGGTCAGCCACGCCAACACCACCCGGTTGCGGTTCGTGCCGGTCTCAGCGGCGATCTCGTCGAGCACCGCGAGGCGGCGGGCGGTGCCGGGGTGGTCGTACTCCGCTGGCAGCGGCTTGTCCGCGCGGGTGTAGCGGCCGCTCAGCAGCGGCGTGTACGCCCACAGCGCCACGTCCGGGTGGTGCTCCAGGTAGTGGAGCACCTCGTCGGTGACCGCACCGGACCGGTGCGCCACGGTGGGCCGGGTCGCGGGGCGCGGTTGCAGGTACGTGTGGTGCTGCTGCACCGCGGTGAAGCCGGCGCTGCCGTGGGCCCGCGCGATCTCCCGTGCCCGCTCGATCTGCCAGACGGGGTAGTTGGAGCAGCCGAGGCGGCCGACCGTACCCGCGGACACCAGCTCGTCGAAGGCGGCGACCGTCTCTTCCAGCGGTGTGGCCGGATCGGGCTTGTGGGCCCAGTAGAGCTCGACGTGGTCCGTACCGAATCGTCGGAGACTGCCCTCGATCCCGCTCTTGACGACCCCGGCCGAGAGGCCCTCGGCCGTCTCCGGGAATCGCCCGGCCACGGTCGGCTCGCAGCCCACCTTGGTGCTGATCTTGACGCGGTCACGGACGCCCGGGCGGTTTGCCAGCCAGCGCCCGAGCAACGCCTCGCTCTGCCCGCCGAAGCCGGTCGGGTCTTCCCAGAACGCGTAGCAGTTGGCGGTGTCGATCCAGACGCCTCCGGCGTCCACGAAGCGGTCCAGGAGCTCGAACGACCGGCGCTCGTCCTGAACCGTGCCAAAAAACATGGCACCAAGAGCCAGGTTTTCACTCATGTCCATCACGGTAGGCGGATTCGGATCGGCGGTACGCTCCAATCTTGTGGCCGTTTCCCAGACCAATCTCGCATGGGCGACGCTGCTGGACGTCGGCCCTCCGGAGCGCGGCCGGCGCCGCCTGCACGATCGCCTGGCACACGCGCTGCGCACCGCGATCCGAGACGGCCGGCTGCCGGAAGGCGCCGCCGTGCCACCGAGCCGAGCGCTCGCCGAGGAGCTCGGCTACTCCCGTTGGGTCGTGACGGAGGCGTACGCGCAGCTCATCGCGGAGGGTTACCTCTCCGCCCGGGTGGGTTCCGCCACCCGTGTCTCGTGGGCACCGGACACCGCGCCGCCGCGGCCTCGCGCGCGACGCGCACCGGCGCGGCCTCGCGCGCGACGCGCACCGGCGCGGCCACCGATCCGGTACGACCTCGCGCCCGGCCTGCCCGACCTGCGGGCGTTTCCGCGCCGCCGCTGGGCGGACGCCGTCCGAACGGTTACCGGCTCGGCCATCCACTATGATCTCGGCCTGCCCGACCCCGCCGGGCACGCGGCGCTGCGTACCACCGTCGCGGAGTACCTGCGGCGCTCGCGCGGCGCGGACGCGCACGCCGCGTCCGTGTCCGTGTCCGTGTGCGCCGGCATCACCGACGGTCTGGTCCGCACGTGCCGGGCGCTGCGCGCCGAGGGGATCGCCGATCTGGCCGTGGAAGACCCGGGCTGGCGGCGGCTGCGGGACGCCGCGACGAGCGCCGGCCTGCGCGTGCACCCGGTGCCCGTGGACCACGACGGCCTCCGCGTCGACGACCTCGCGCGTACGCCGGCCCGGGCCGTCGTCGTCGGCGCAGCACACCAGTTTCCCACGGGCACGGTGCTGTCCCCGGCACGCCGGGCACGTCTGGTGCGCTGGGCCCGCGAGGTGGACGGCTTCGTCATCGAGGACGACTACGACGCCGAGTTCCGCTACGACCACCACCCGGTCGCCGTCATGCAGGGGATGGATCCGGGCCGAGTCTTCCTCCTCGGCTCGGTCAGCAAGACGCTGTCGCCGGCCCTCGGCCTGGGCTGGCTGGTCGCGCCGGCCGCGGTGACCCCGGCGCTCCGGGCGGCGAACCTCGTCGCCGCCGCGCCACCGGTGCTGGACCAACTCGCGCTCGCCACCTTCATCGACCGCGGGTGGTACGACGCCCACCTGCGGGCGGCGCGGCGGCGGTTCCGCTCCCGCCGCGACCTGCTGGTCCGGACGCTCGGCGCCCAGGTGCCGGAGGGCCGGGTCGCCGGCACCGCCGCCGGGCTGCACATCCTGCTACACCTACCGGACGGCGCCGACACCCGCGCGGCGGTCCGGGCCGCGGCCGCCGCCGGGCTGCGCCTGGCGGACCTCGACGACTACCGCGCGCAGCGGTCGGCGGAGCGCGCGCTCGTCCTCGGGTACGGCAACATCAGCGACACGGAGATCCCCCCGGCCGTCGCGCTCCTCCGCGAAGCGTTGCGTTCGGCCGTTCCGCGGTCACGGCCCGACGCCGACAGATGATGAGGCATGCTGATGCCGGGAGGGTTGGCGACACGGGTGATCGGCAGTCGGCACTCGCCCGGCTCGACGTGCTGTCGTCAGCGTGTAGATAAGCGGAAGTGCCTCTCCTGCAAGGGAAACTTGTGATTGCGACATCTGCAGGTTTCGCTGCGAGGGAGGCACCTCCGAGGTGCAGTCTACGGCGTGGGCGAAGGATCTGCGGGTCACCGCGGACGGTACCGGTGTGGTGTCGCATGTCGGTGCGGTGTTGCTGCGGATGCTGGCCGACCGGGCCGGACTGACCCAGGCGATCTCAGGTGCGCTGGCCCGCCGTGGCTGGTGGCCGGGCCATGATCGGGGCCGGGTGCTGGTCGATCTGGCGGTGATGATCGCCGACGGTGGCGAGGCGATCTGCGACATCGACGCGCTGCGTCACCAGGGCGAGGCTGCACGGGATCAAGGAAAGAGCCGAGACGCTCCACCGCGGAAAGACCCTGGACGCATAGCCGCTCTCGTCGCGCGATACCCAAACCCGCAAGCCCATTCGGGAACGCGAGCGCCGCTGGCGGGCGGGCCAACGGTGCACGAGCCGAAGCTCCCACGGATCAACGTCGGTGAAGTAGGCGTCGTGAAGCAGGCCAGGCATTGCCCGACCGCAGTGGATGATGCGGTCAGCGGGCTGGCTGGGCCGGTGGGTGACTCAGGCGGCGGCGGGCGGGGTCGTCGCGTCCTGGCCCGGTCCCGCCCTGGGGTCCCGGTTGGTGGCTGGTGGTGAAGTAGGCGGCACGGCGACGCAGGTGACGCCGCCCGACGGGTTGTGGGGTCGCCGCCGTGGGTGTGGGTGCGGCGCCATAGAACAGCCGCTTGCCGACCTCGATGAGGACGAGGTAGCAGGCGACCATGACGGCTAGCGCGGCGAAGAAGCCGGCGGGCAGGGGGTGGAAGCCCAGCACGGTGGCGAGGGGGGTGGCGGGTAGCAGCGCGCCGACGGTGACCACGCCGAGGGTGGCGAGGGTCAGTGGGAGGCTGGGGTGGCTGCGGAAGAACGGGATCCGGCGGGTACGGATGGCAAAGATGACCAGCGTCTGGGTGGCCAGGGATTCCACGAACCAGCCGGTACGGAACTGGGCCGGCCCGGAATGGAAGATCCACAGCATGACGGCGAAGGTGGCGAAGTCGAACACGGAGCTGAACGGCCCGAAGTAGAGCATGAAGCGGCGGATGAACCGGATGTCCCAGTGCGATGGGCGGCGCAACTGGTCTTCGTCGACGTTGTCGGTGGGGATGGCCAGTTGGCTGGTGTCGTAGAGCAGGTTGTTGAGCAGGATCTGGGAAGGCAGCATCGGCAGGAACGTCAGGAACAGGGATGCGCCGGCGGCGCTGAACATGTTGCCGAAGTTGCTGGACGTGCCCATCAGGACGTACTTGATGGTGTTGGCGAAGATCCGCCGGCCTTCGACCACGCCGTCGGCGAGCACGTCGAGGTCTTTTTCCAGCAGGATCACGTCGGCGGCGTCCTTGGCGACGTCGGTGGCCGAGTCGACCGAGATACCCACGTCCGCGGCGTGCATGGCCAGGGCGTCGTTAACGCCGTCGCCGAGGAAGGCCACCGCCCGGCCGGTGAGGCGCTGGATGCGCACGATCCGGGCCTTGTGTTCCGGGCTGACCCGGGCGAACACGGTGGTGGTCGTGATCGCCGCCGCGAGGTGGGTGTCGTCGAGGCCGTCGATGTCCGTGCCGGTCAGCGCCGCGCCGGCGGGTAGGCCGACGTCCTGGCAGACCTTCGCCGCCACCGCCGGGTTGTCCCCCGTGACGATCTTTACGGTGATCCCGAGCCCGGCAAGGCGCGCCAGCGCGGCGGCCGCGTCGGGCTTGGGCGGGTCGAGGAACACCAGCAGGCCGGCCAGCCGCAGGTCGTACTCGTCGGAGGGGGTGAGCTGGGTGAGGTCGGGGGCGGGGCGGGTGGCGACGGCGACGACCCGGTTGCCGGCGGCAAACTCCGCCGCCAGGGCCGCGGCGGCGGTGGCCGGCACATCCCTACACCGGTCCAGTACCGCCTCCGGCGCGCCCTTGGTGACCATCGTCTGGGCGCCGTGCTGGTCACGGACGAGGACGGACACCAGGCGCCGTTCGTGGTCGAAGGGCAGCACCGACAGCCGGGTGTCCCCGGCCAGCACCGCACGCTGCCCGAGCGCGGCGGGCGAGTCCCACAACGCCACATCGAGGGGGTTGCCGCCGACCGCGTGGCCGTCCTCAACGGTGGCCTCGGTACACGTCAGGCCCCACCGCAGCGGCGCATCGGGTGCGGTGTCGTCGGTGGCGACGGCGCACATGAAGCTGATCCGGCCCTGGGTCAGGGTGCCAGTCTTGTCGGTGAACAGGGTGTCGATGTCGCCGAGGTCCTCGATGCAGACCAGGCGTTTGACCAGCACCTTGCGGCGGGCCATCTGCCGCGATCCGGCGGCCAGGCTCATCGACACCACCGCGGGCAGCAGCTGCGGGGTGATCCCCACCGCGATGGCCAGCGAGAACAACAGCGCGTCGAGGATCGGCCGGTGCAGCACCACGTTGATGACGAAGATCGAGATGGTGAGCGCGGCGGCGACGTAGACCAGCAGCATCGAGAACCGGCGCAGCCCGACCTGGAACTGCGTCTCGATCGGGTGGCCGCCCAGACCCGCGGCGATCCCCCCGAACTGGGTGCGCGGCCCGGTGGCCGTCACCACCCCGCGTCCGCTGCCGGCGTGCACCACGGTGCCCATCAGCGCACAGCCGGACAGCTCCGCCAGCGGCGTACCCGCCGGCACCGCCAAGAGGTTCTTCTCCACCGGCACGGACTCGCCGGTCAGCACCGACTCGTCGCACTCCAGCCCTGAGGCCCGCAGCAGCCGGATGTCAGCCGGCACGATATCCCCCAGCTGCAGGTCCACGACATCGCCGGGGACCAGCGCGGTCACGTCCACCGAGACCGGGTGACCGCCCCGCACGGCCAATGCCCGGTGGTGGATCTGTGAGTGCAGCGCCTCGGCCGCTTTCTCCGCCCGGTACTCGTTGACGAATCCCAGGCCCACCGACAGCGCCACGATCACCCCGATGATCACTGCGTCGCTGCGTTCCCCGACGAAGTACGACGCCACCGCCGCGGCCAGCAACAGCCCCAGCAGCGGCGAACGCACCTGATGCCACAACACCAGCAGCAGCCGGGCCCGGTGCGTAGACACCGCGTTGGGCCCGTACCGGGCCAGCCTCCGCACCGCCTCCCCCGGGTCCAGGCCGTCCCGGCCCACACCGAGGCCACGCAGGACCTGCTCGCCCGGCAGTTCGGCGGCGGCGGACACATCCAGGCCGGACTCGAAGATGTCAGAACCGGCCGGGGCCGTCACCGTCGCTATTTCGCTGCGGTCGTGGAGGTGTCGGAGCTTCCGTTGGGCATGGCGACCGTGGTCAGCTTGGCCAGGTTGGAAGGGTCGGTCGGGGGCGCGGCAGCAGCGGCCTCCCGGGCGAGGAAGGCGCCGAGTTCGCCGATGGTGCTCATCAGGGGGGCGGGGAACACCACGGTGGTGTTCTTGTCCACGCCGATCTCGACGAGGCTCTGCAGGTTGCGTAGCTGCAGGGCGAGGGGGTGGGCCATCATGGTGTCTGAGGCGTCACCGAGTGCGGTGGCGGCCAGGGATTCCCCTTCAGCGTTGATGATCTTAGCCCGCTTCTCCCGTTCGGCTTCGGCTTGGCGGGCCATCGCCCGCTTCATGCTGTCGGGCAGCTGGATGTCCTTGAGTTCGACGAGGGTGACTTCGACGCCCCACTCGGTGGTCGTGACGTCGAGGATCTCCCGGATGTCGACGTTGATCCGGTCGGTTTCGGACAACGTCTCATCCAAGGTGTGTTGACCGACGACCTTACGCAGCGTTGTTTGTGCGATCTGGCTGATCGCAGCGTTCACGTTCTCGATCGCCACGACCGACTTCACCGCGTCGACCACACGGAAGTACGCGACCGCGGACACGTCGACGCTGACGTTGTCCCGCGTGATGATGCCCTGCGACTGGATCGGCATCGTCACGATCCGCAGCGACACCCGGTGAAGGACATCGACGACGGGGATCAACAGCCGAAGGCCCGGCTCCCGGGAGCCGATGACCCGGCCCAGCCGAAACACCACTCCCCGCTCGTACTGCTTGACGACCCGCACGGCGAGCGCCAGCACGATGAGGACGAGAAGGACGACAATGACAAGGACGACGATCAGCGTATTCATCTTCCCGCTCCGCTCAGGGTGAAGATCACGTCGCCGACCGCGACGCGCGACGCACGGGGGCGTACGCCGAGCGGATCTTGTTTGATACCCCCGCCGCCACACCCCCGATGGCCCAATACGGGCATACGTGATGGATCGACACATTGACGGCGATCGAGAGATCCCGGCCCCACCATTACCTAACCGTGGCCCGATCGCCCTGCCCGTGGCAGGGCCTAAGGTCCCCAATCCGAAGACCACGTGCCGGTGGGCGCGATATGCGTCCGCGGCGCGGTTGGTTCCGACGCGGTAACGCACCGAGTCTACGGAGTTGTCGCAGGCCTCAGCGTCCGGCGTCGCGCAGCGCCGGTAGGCTCGCGAACCGCCGACTGGTCGGGGTACCGATCCATATCTGCGGGCGGCCCGGCGACGCGGTGTACGAGTGGCAGTGGCTACCCCTACAGGAACTACTCACCGACAAGCGGCTCGAAGCACTCGTCTGGCTGGGCCTGGTCCTGCGCGGCGACGACCGCGCCACCCAGGAGTCGATCCACCAAGCCCAGCAAGAACGGCTCAGGCAACTGCCAGACGAGACCGCGATCGAACAGTGGATCGTCGACCTGCACCACCAGGCCCGGCGGGCCCAACCGGTCGTTGCAGCACCCGCTTCGTTGATCGTTTCGGGGGTGGTGGGTGATGGCGGATCGGTTGAGCGCCAGCACGCCGGCCCCGCGGTGCCCGCGCATGACCGGAACGGAGACAATCAGCGGCAGTCGTCAGAGGCTGTCCCGGTCATAGACGAAGCCGTCGCTGGTCCCGGGCCGACCGCGACCGCCGAGGTGGTAACCGGTGTGGGGACGCAACGTCGCGGTGGTGGTCGCCGGCCGGTGGGGTCGGTGCTCCTCCCCGCCGTGTGGGGTGTCACCCGCGGGTGTCACACCGTTCGGCGATCGTGCGTCGTACGAGAGAGGATCTTCACCGGCAGCCACGATCACCGAGATTGCGTGCCGCCGGGGCGGACACGGAGTCCGGTATCCGCAGGTACGACAGGCGCCGTTTCCGGCGTCGTGATGCCGCTGGTACAGCTCAGCAGACATTCGATGCGTGAGAGAGCCGCGCAGTCCTGGGATCAGCGCCTGCATTGCCTACTGCCCTTCGTGGTCGCCACGTGCCGTCTGGCCGGCGTAGGCGAGGGTCAATACGGTGCCCGTCGGGGAAGGGGTGTGTGACGGTCGAGCCGGCGGGCGAGCAGGTGCGCTCTTGCGCGCCGCGCGACCGGCGCGGCGCGGTCGTTGTTCCAGGACGGTTGTGGCCCCGGTTGCCTGCGGGTCGTTCGTGTCAACCCACTGCGGTGCCCGCGCTGCCAGCAGACGCGGGAAGGTTTACAACTCGGGTCGTCCACGACGGCTCGGCTGGAACCCGGCGTGATACGCCTCGAACCCGTCGAGCCGTGAATGGGACGGCCCTGTGGCTGCGCGGACACGTCGTCCCCACGAACGGCCCGCCCACAGCTTCGGAGCGGACCGTCCTGCCGACAATTCTCCGACCACGCAACGCATGTGAGCCATGTGCGAGCAGACGAAGCCGGACCGCCGGCGGTTGTGCGCGCGCACTAGACCGTGCGCCCAGCGCGCTGCTTCAACAGATCCTCAACGACCGGCAGCCATGTCGACCGCTCCGGTTCGTCGAGATCACGGCGTGCCGCAGACCGTCGTCGGGTTCACGCTGGTCGCCCTCGGCACGTCGCTGCCCGAACTGGTCACCGCCGTACAGGCCCAACGCCGCCGCAACGCCGACCTGCTGGTCGGGAACCTGCTGGGCAGCAACCTGTTCAACAGCCTCACCGGCGGCGCCATCGTCGGCCTGGCCGACCACAGCCCTGCCCACATCGGCTACTCCGTCCTCGCCGCCATGGTCGCGGTCATCCTCCTGACCTGGCTCGTCCTCTACCGCCGCTACCGGGTCAGCCGGATCGAGGCAGCCCTGCTGCTGGTCGCCTACCTGCTCACCCTTCCACTGATCAGCTGAACCCACGGACAAGCCGGCAGCCAACCAGCGGAAAGGGCATGAAGCGTCATCAACGACGCAAGCCGCCGCCCGGCAGAGCCCAGCACGTCAACACGGCTGAACCCGACTTACGAGCCCGACACGCAACCCTCTGCCGGGTACCGCCTCGTAGGCGCCGAGGATCGCCGGCATCCGTGACCAGGACGCCAACTGGCCTGCGGCCATCGCGTATACAAGCCGCCGAGAATCGTCCGCAACCACACGAGACCCGACGCTAGGCGGGACGGTCCGGGCGCTGACTGTGACCGCGGTTACGTAACCGACGACGAGCCCGGGCGGCCGTCGGCCGGCAGCGCCGCGACCGAGGCCAGGCCGACGGCGGCCAGGATGATCGTCTGTATGGCCAGGCCGTCGAACGCCGCCCACTGCGCGAACACCCCGCCCAGCACGTTGCCCGCCAGGTACCCGAGACCGAGCACCACCGAGTAGACGCCCATCACCAGGCCCCGGTCGGCGGCGAAGTCGGCGGAGGTGTCGGCCAGATAGGTCAGCGCGGCCGGGGCGAACCCCGCCTCCAGGAACATCCCCGCCACCACCAGCGGGCCGAGCACCAGCAGCGGGCCGCCGTGGTTGAGCCCGATCAGCGCGGCCGAGGCCAGTACCACGCCGGCGACGGCGGCGGCCAGCACCGGGCGGGTCGATAGCCGGCCGACCAGGAACGCCCACGCCACCGTGCACGCGGCGAACACCAGCACGTACCCGCCGAGCAGCACCGACAGCCGCGGCTCGTGGTGATAGAACGCGCCCACGAACCGCTGCCCCGCCACCCGCCGGTCACCGGCCAGCACGAAGCTGATCTGCGAGGTGACCCAGGTGCCCAGAATGGCGTTGGCGGCGATCCACGCCGGCAGGAACCGCGCCAGCCGCCGTTCGGTGAACACCACCCGCCAGCGCCGGGCGGCCAACACCACCGGCCGGCCGCCCGCCCGGCGCGCCGCCGTGCCGCCTCGGACAAAGACCGCCACCAGGGCCGCGGCACCCAGATACACCGCGGCGATCGCGGGAAACGCCCACAGGCCCGCCGCGGCCCACAACACCGGACCCGCCGCCGCGCCCAAAGCGATACCCCCGGAGGAGGACAGCTCGTAGAAGCTCATCAGCCGGCCCCTCCGTCGCCGGTCCCCCTCGGTGCCGTCGGCCAGCAGCCCCAGCGTCGCCGGAACGGCCATCGCGCTACCCGACCCCTCCACCAACCGCGACACCCCCACCACCAGCGCCACCAGGCCCAGCGGCGGCACAGCGGCGAGCAACGAGGCCCCCGGCAACAGCACCACGCCCGCCGCGGCCACCACCGGCGCCACCACCACGAACACGCGCCGGCCGTACCGGTCGCTGCCCGCCCCGGCCAGCGGCGCCACCACCAACTCCGTCACAAACCCCAGCCCGGCAAGCAGCCCCACCAGCAGCGACGTCACCGGCACCCCACGCGCCCGCAGCGCGGCGAAGTAGCTACCCACCACCAGCCCACCCGCAGCCGACCCGACCCGCAGCAGCAACTGGGCCACCACCACCGCGCCCAGCCCCCGCACCGGTGCCCCGGACACCGGATGGGCGGGAGTCGGCGAGGTGACCATGGCTGGCCCAGTCAACCACGACCAGACGGCCGCCCGCGCCGCGCCGCGGGATCGCCCTGGCCGTGGTCGGCTCGAACGCCCGACGACGTCGTTGGCTCACCGACCGGCGGCGGTGAACCGCCGCCGACGGGGCCACCAACCTTCTGATCACGCTTGGTGGGCGAGCCGGCCGATGAGTCTGGTGTGGTGGTGCCACAGCCGCCCGGCCACACTGGACAGCCACCGCCGCGCGATGGCGGGCCGGGCGGCGAGCAGCTGGTGGAAACCGGCCGCCGGCAGCGCGATCACGTCCGTGCGGCCGAGTGCGCGGCGCTGGCCGGCGACACCGACTCCGAACGGATCTTCGCCTACCTGAGCGCGGCGATCCGGGGCACCGACGATGTCACCGCTGGGCTGGTCGCCCGCCGTCACTCGGATCTGCCCGTGTACGCGCTAAACCTGCTACCGGCCGGCCCCGGCTGGTTGGAGCCGCTGCGCTTCCCCAACCAGCTGCGCACTCACCGACCGGTTTCAGCCCCGCAGCGCGCGGCGCTGCGCCGGCTACCGCGGCCCGCACCCGCGCTCCGGAGAGGTCGCCCGCGCCTGGTCGCCGGCGGCGACCGACGACACGCACACGTTATTTACGCACCGTCCGCCGCCGCCGGGGTGACAGTCTTCACGGCGGCTGCCTACGCGTACCGTGTCCGCGCTCACAAACGCGGCGGGTAGACCCCGCAATCCTGGACAGAAGACGAGAGCGACGAGTCGGAGGAGGCTGATGATGCCCCGCGTCCCGGTACACGATCTGGACAACGCGCCGAAGGAGAGCCCGCGCCGCCCACCGCGACGGCTCCGACACCGTGGTCGAGCTCGACGACGGCAGCGTGGTGCGCGCCGATGTGATCGTGCTCGGCGCCGGCCGAGCGCCACGCACCGCCGACCTGGGCCTATCTGACGTCGGCGTCACGCCGAACCCGCGCGGCGGGGTGAAGGTCGACGAGCACTGCCGGGCAGCCGATGGGCTGTGGGCGCTCGGCGACGTCACCGGCGTCGCGCTGTTCACCCACGTCGCGATGTACCAGGCCCGCGTGGTCGCCGACACCATCCTCGGCAAGCCCCGCCGCGCCGACCACACCGCCATCCCCCGGATCGTGTTCGCCCAGCCCGAGATCGCCGCCGTCGGCCTCATCACCGCACAGGCCCACGAACGTGGCATCACCGCCACCGGCACCGAACTGGACCTGGCCGAGACGATCGCCCGGCCCTGGACGTACCAGACCCCTCGAACCCCTAACCGTCTGATCCGTTATTCCTGCCAGGGCTTTCGTTGCGCAGTCCCGGATCAGCCCGTGAGCGCGGTGCCGCGGACGTACACCGCGCGGATGGCGTGCAGCGCGGCCGGATCCGAGAGCGGGTCACCGTCGATTGCGAGGATGTCGGCGTCGTATCCCGGACGCAGGTGTCCCTTCCGATGTCCAAGCCCGAGTGCGGTCGCCGCCCGTGCGGTGCAGGCGTGCAGTGCCTGCGCGGCGGTCATCCCGAGCTGCTGGAACTGGGGAATGGCCCAGCGGATCGCGTCCGGTGGCTTGATCGGTGCGATGCCGGCGTCGGTACCGGCGATCATGTTGACACCGGCGGCGAACATCCGCCGGCCGTTGGCGACCAGGGCCGGCATCCGGGCGACCATGCCAGGCGGCCGGGCCGCGCCCGGTGCCGGCGCGAAGCCCAGCGTCATGCCGACCGTGACGGCCTGGCGGACGAGCGCGGTCAACACCTCGTCGGGGATCGGGTCGACGCCGTCGGCCGTCATGAACGAGAGGTGTTCAAACGAGTCCATCCCGGCCGCGAGCCCGTCCACGATTGCCTGTGTGGCGTGGGCGTGCGCGGTGATGGGCAGGTTGTGCCGGTGTGCTTCGTCGACCGCCGCCCGGAGCTCGGCTGGACCGTACTGCGGCAGCTCAGGCCGGCTGCCCGGGGTCATGTTGCCGCCGCTCGCCATGATCTTGATGATGTCGACGCCGCGCTCGACGCGCTCGCGTACTGCCGCGCGGACCCCGTCGACCCCGGCCGCCTCCTCGCCGAGGAAGTGGCAGTGGCCGCCGGGCGTGGTGATCGGTGGCCCGGCGGCGAGAATGTACGGCAGCGTCGGGTCGGTGGCGGCGGCCCGCCGGAGACCGAGGGCGAGGTAGCCGCGGTCGCCCAGGTCCCGCACGGTGGTCACCCCGCCCCGCGCGGCGGCGCGGGCGGAGCTCATCATCGTGGCGAAGGCAGCGGCGTCGTCCCGGCCGGCGAGCGCTGACACCGGGTCCGCGGAGGCGTCGAAGATGAGGTGAACGTGCCCGTCAACGAACCCCGGCAGTAAGGTCGCGCCAGCGAGGTCGACGACTGTGGCACCGTCGGGCACCGCCACGGCGGAGCCGACGGACGTGATGGTACTGCCGTCGAGGACCACGGTCGGGTCCGGCAGAAGCTGCGGGCTGGTGCCGTCGAAGAGCCAGGCGGCGCGGATCGCGGTCAGGCGCCGCCGCTGGGTCACGGTGGTGGTTGCTTTGGTCATGCGGTCAGCGTGTGGCTGGCCACGGTTCCGCGCGTCCGTGCTGCTACGGAGAGCCGGTACTGAACTTTTCCCCGTCGGCCGCGACCCACGCCGCGACCTGGGCCCGGTTGGCGAACCCGAGCTTGTCCAGGATGTGCTGCACGTGGCTTTCCACGGTGCGTTCGCTGATGTGCGCAGCGGCGGCGATCTGACGGTTGCTCAGTCCCCGGGCCACCAGCACGGCGACCTCCCGCTCGCGCCGGGTCAGCCCGCCGGGTCGGTGGCCGGTCAGCGACGCGGCCAGGTCCTGGGCCTGCCGCTGCAGCGGGCGCATGCCCAGCTGGCCGGCGAGCGCGGCCGCTGCCGTGGCCAGAGCCGCCGCCTCGTCACGGTCGCCCGGCCGGGTGCGCCTGGCCAGGACCCGGGCCAACTGGTGGGTGGCCTGGGCGACCATGGGGGGCATCCCGGTCCGCTCGCCGCTGTCGATTGCGGCGCGCAGGTGCCGGACCGCGTCGTCCAGGCGGCCCATGGTCGCGGCCGCGACGCCCAGCGGGTACCGGACCGTGCCGACAATCATGATGACGCCGGCACCGCCGCATACGAACAGCTCGGCATGGGGCAGCAACAGCCGGTACATCTCCGCGGCGGTCGCCCGGTCGTCGAAGTCGGCCGCCAGTTCCGCCATGCGGGCGTACGCCGGCAGGTGCACGAACGGCGGCAGCTCATGTACCGACAGCAGCGCCCGATAGAGCCGGTTGGCCTCGTCCCGCCGGCCCTGGGCCAGCAGCCAGGTCGCGTACACGGACCGCTGGAAGGCGGCTACCGGCGCGTCGTGCTGCGGTTCAATCGGCTCGAACGAGGGCGAGCCAACGGCACCGACCTGGTTGTACAGAATCGACAGCAGCCCTTGCGACGGCACGTGCGCGCCCTGGCTGCCGGCGCGCTTGGCTGCCAGCTGCGCCTCCCGGGCATGTGCCAGGGCCTGCTGGAACCGGCCGCGTGCCGCGGCCACGGCCGCCCGGCAGCGGGCCACGTGCCAAGCCGCCAGCGGGGAGCGCAGCCGTACCGCGACAGCGTTGATCCGCTCGACCTCGGCTTCGGCCCCGTCCAGTTCGCCGAGCTGAGCGAGCGCGTCGAAGCGCCACAGCCGCCCCCACAGCACGGCGTCGTCGTCGCTGTCGCCGCCGAGCGCGACGAGCCGGTCGCCGAGCGCCAGCCGCTCGGCTGCCCCGTCCGGCCCGCTGAGCGCCATCTGCCGGGCCCGTAACGCCTCCCGCAGCGCGCGCCGGTCACCCACCCGCTCCGCCATGGCCAGCGCCTCGGCCGACCGCGAGCGGGACTCCTCGGGCACCTGCCAGCCGCCCCCGACGACGAGCAGGGCGAGCAGCCGCGCCCGCACCGCACTGTCCACAGTGGCCAACTTGTCGAGGACCTCCTCACACAGGGCGCGGGAGGTCGGGTCCCAGGCGACGTCGTTGATCCCCTCCATCGTCAATGCCGCCTGGGCCAGCGACACGACGTCGTCGGCAGCCCGGGCGATGTCCACCGCCGCGAGGAGGCTGTGTCGGGAGCCGTCGAGATCGAAGGCCCGCACCTGTGCCCGGGCCATGGCCAGCAGCAGCCGGCACCGGTCCGCCGGAGCGGTCACACCGTGCGCGTCGCCGGCGTCGAGTGCCCGCTGGTAGAGCGAGGCCGCCTCCTCCCAGGCGAGCTGGGCCATCGCCCGGTCCGCGGCGCGCTCCCCCCACGCCACGGCCTGCGCCGCGTCTCCCGCCGGCAACGACTCAAGCCAATGGAAGGCGATCTCCGCGACCCGTGCGTCGCCGTCACCGCGCGCGCTGAGGTGTTCGGCCATCCGGCGGTGCAGCATCAGCCGCTCAACGGTCGGCACGTCCAGGCGGGCCGCCTCCCGGAACAGGTCGTGGGCGAACCGCCGCGCCGGTGCGCCGGTCAGGATCGCGGCGACCGTTGCCTCGTCCAGCGCGGCGAGGACAGCCGCAACGTCTGTGCCGGTGACGTGGGCGACCGCAACCGGGTCCACGTCCGATCCCAACACGGCTGCTGAGGCGACGAGGGTGTGACACGACGGTGAGAGCCGGTTGAGCCGGTCCCGGACGGCATCGCGTACCCCGTCCGGCAACTGGCCGTCGGTCGACGAGCCGAGCAGCCGCCCGAGCTCACCGACGAAGAAGGGATTGCCCTGGGTACGCCGATAGATGGCGGCCGCCACCGAGCCGGGCACCTCCCAACCGGTCATCGCGGCCAGGTGGGCGGCGACCTCGGCCTCGCTCAGCCCGCCCAGCCGAACCCGGGTGACCGAGGCTTCGCGGGCGAGCGTGGCGATGGCCACGCGAAGTGCCTCCTGCCCAGTGGTCTCGGTGTCACGGTAGGTCGCCACCACCATCAGCCGGGCCGGGGTCAGCCCGGTGGCGAGGTGCACCAGCAGCCGTACCGTGGCCGCGTCCGCCCACTGCAGGTCGTCGAGCACGATCAGCAGCCCACTCGGCTGCGCCGCGGCCACCAGAGCCTCGGTGGTGACCTCGAACAGCCGGAACCGCTCCCGCGCTGATCCGGCCGGCCCATCGTCACCCCTGAGCCCCCCGTGCAGTTCCACCGGCGGGCTCACCCCGAGCCCACGGAAAACCTGCAGGAACGGCCAGTACGGCGGGCTGCCCTCATCCTCGCTGGCCCGTCCGAGGGCGCAGGCCAGTCCAGACTCACGGGCCTGATCGACGGCCTCCTCGGCGAGGCGGGTCTTGCCCGCGCCCGGCTCGCCCGCCACCAGCACCACCTGCCGCTGGCCGCCGATCGTCGAGCGTAGACAACCGGCCAGTATCGCGCGCTCCGCGACGCGGCCGACCAGCGTCCGGCCCGACCGCATCCCGCTCACCCCTCCGTCCGTGCCCACCGTCCCAGTATTGCGGCCGGAGTTCCCGGGCGGCGCCGGCGGTGATCGTGCGGCACGCGCGACAGATGACCCGAGGGCTCGGCCACCGGGGTCCGGTGGGGCTGATCGCCGGACCCGGTGGTCATAACCTCATCCGACAGTGTCCACCGTGGCCACCGAGGGCGATCAGTCGACCCGTGCCGTGGCCACCACAGTGCTGCTGGTATCGCCGAGGAACGGGGGTCCATGCGTACGCAGTTGAACGCAACATTGGGATCCGGTTCTTCCTCCAGGCAGGAGTCCCGATCGATGTCGACGGCCACATCCGATCGAGGCCGTCGACCCTGGACACCAGGAGCACGATGACGGGAGTGTTGCCATCGCGACGTCGGGTGGGGACTCCAAGCCGTGCGGGTGGTCTGGTCCCCGGGCTCGACCGTTCGTCATGCGGACGGTAAACCGCTGTCGACGGCGGTCGGCTCAGGTAGGTCCGAAACGACCGCCGCTGGTCACGGCCGTCCCGCGGGCGGCACCCGGCCCTCATGTATCCGCCACCCGGCCGGCACGAAGGGATCCACGGTGGACAATGCCTGCGATCGGCAGCACGGCTTGAGGGTTGGGTGTGAAGCCACTTATTTCATGCGCGGGTACGCGCTGCCCTTGAGCCAGTCATCCCAGCTCAAGGTCCAGTCGCCGAGCCCGTCGGTGGGGTTGAGTGGGACGCCGGTGTTGCGCACGTCGACGACGTCGCCGGGCCCGAAGGTGTGGTAGAACCAGATCGCGTTGTCGGTGTTGACGTTGATGCAACCGTGCGACGCGTCGCTGTGCCCCTGCTGGGCCACGCTCCACGGCGCTGCGTGCACGTACTCCCCCTCGTAGGAGATGTGGGTGGTCCACTCGACCATCGTGTCGTAGGAGTCCGCGCCGGTGAGCCCGAAGCTCGCCGACGACATGCGGACGACCCGGTCGTTGTCGAGCACGATGTGTGGGCCGCTGCGGGTACGCAGATCGATGCTGCCGATCGACTCGTGCCGGCCCATCGCGGTGGGGATGTCGCGGACCTCCTGGCCGTCGACGAACACTTTCATGTGGTAGGTCGAGTCGTCGGCGACGGCGATCTTCGACTGGCCGATGCTGAACGAGGCGACGGTGTTGTTTCGCACGTACGTACCGCCGCCGAGGTCTTTGCCGTAGAGGTTGGCGTTGGCGGTCACCTTGGTGCCCGGCTTCCAGTACTGCTGCGGCCGCCAGTGCACCTCCTGGTCGCCGAACCAGTGCCAGGCGCCGTCGACGTGGGGTTCGGTGCTGACCTCCAGCGACCTCTCGGCCACCGCCCGATCGGAGACCTTGTCGTCGAAGTTGACGACGATGGGCTGACCCACCCCGTACGTCTGGCGGTCGGTCAACAGGAGGTGTTTGTTGGCCCGCAGTGTCGCAACCGTCAGCTTGGCCGGCTTCACCGTGGTGAACGGGCTCGACTGCGTCAGGTGCGTGCGGTCCGAGCCGGTACCGGCAGCCCCGAGTGTGTACTGCTGGTCGTAGCCGAGCACGGCGGTGCTGTGCCAGGTCCGCCTGGCGTCGTCAAAATCGCCCGGCACCTGCTTGCCCTGTGCGTCGGTCAACGTGACCGTGTCGAGGACGGCGGAGACGGTGCTCACCGTCACCGGGTCGGCGACCGAGACACCTGCGGCGCCGGCGGCAGGCCCGAGCACGAGACGGGGTTGCTCGGATCTGGTCGCCGCCCCGTCAACCGACTCCCCGCGCACCGACTTGTGCTTGCGCGTCTGCAGGATACCGGCGGCGGCGACCACGCTGAGCGTAACCACCACGAGACCGATTGCGCGCAACGCCGGTCGGCGTGCGGCTCCACCGCCGGGACGCGGCCCGCGACCGGGTGATCCCGTCATCCTCTCCTCCCCCATGTATCTTCACGCCATCCGGGGCGGGCCTATTCCTCCCCCGTATTTCGGCCCCCATGCGGCCCAGCGCCGCCAATGTCCGCGGGCCCACCCGGACGGCGATGACCGTCGATGACGCCGGCACGCACCGGCTACCCGAAGACGGCCACGACATGGCGCAGCCGCCTGACGCATACGAAAGGTCGCTGACACCGCACGTTGGTGCGGCTCGGCCCCACCCGGAAAACAACGACAACACCCACGGCGACCAGACGACCGACACATTGCGCGTTTCTGGACCCGCGGACCCACCACGAGTACACCGGGTTCAACACGGCCTACCCCCCACTCGCCGGGCACCTTCACCCCGCTGTCCACGGCGTATGGCAACGCAGCCCGGCACCCGGAGTGGATCGAGCCGGGCGCAGAACCTCCCACAGGGTGCCCGCTGCCTTCGCGGCCAGGACAAGCTGGTCGGGTGTCGATTCCGCCTAAACACTGGATCCACGGCTGAGCCGGCGTTGACTTCGGGCTCGGCTCGTTGCCGGCCGCCAGGGGAGGCCAGGCAGCTCGATCACTGTCACCTCCTTTCGCGTCGACTCCTGCCGGTACCCACGCACCGGCAACGAAACACCCACCATGAGGTATTGGTGGCACCGACAACGGCGGCGAGCCGGCCGGCGCCCAGCCAAGATGGGTTGCCGGCCCGACGACAACACGGCCCCTCCGGTGGACGGCCACCGATCGTCAAAGCCGCACCGGGCGAGCGCCCGCTCGGCGAGATCCCGGGTGCTCTTGCGGAGTCTGGATCAACTTGCCGGGTTCGGTGTGGGGGGCGGCATCGAAGGGGGTGCACAATCCCGTGGCGTGTCTGGTCTCAGTCAACCTGGCCCGTGGCGGGGGGCCTGCTGAACTTCCTCCTCGACGTCGGCCGTGGCTTCCA
>WNGE01002205.1_pt1 | contig 24110 bp, 26 predicted proteins | sample 5400651 | NCBI WGS metagenome assembly WNGE01 (sample SAMN13153370, study PRJNA577476) | soil metagenome | isolation source: 60 cm soil or saprolite under grassland replicate 2 | place: USA:California | collected 2016-06-15
CGACGACCCAGGTCTCGCCGGCGCGCAGCAGCGCCTCGAGCTCGCCCTCGCCGCGGTCGGACACCGACCGGTCGAGCTGCTCGGACATCAGCTCGTCGTACACGGGCGCCTCGACGTCGCGGAAGATGCCGATGGGCGTCGCGCCGCTCGTGTCCTGCGTCAGCCGCGAGAGCGCGAACGCGAGCGACGGCTGCTCCAGGTGCGCGTCGTGCACGATCGGCTCGCCGTCACCCTCGAACACCTCCACCGAACCGTCCCGCCGTTGCCGCACGCCCTTCTCGCCGTTCTCGCCGAAGCGGATGGGCTGATCGTGCTCGAGGTAGATCCGGTTCGTCTTGTCGTCGCGCACGAAGTCGAACGCGCCGTCGTTGAAGATGTTGCAGTTCTGGAAGATCTCGACGAACGCGGCGCCGCGATGGTGCGCCGCCGCGCGCAGCACCTCGGTCAGATGCCCGCGATCGGTGTCGATCGAGCGCGCCACGAACGTCGCCTCCGCGCCGACCGCCAGCGAGATCGGGTTGAACGGCCGGTCGAGCGAGCCCAGGGGGGTCGACTTCGTCACCGTGCCGAGCGGGCTCGTCGGCGAGTACTGCCCCTTCGTCAGTCCGTAGATCTGGTTGTTGAAGAGCAGGATCTTCAGGTTCACGTTGCGGCGCAGCGAATGGATCAGATGGTTGCCGCCGATCGACAGCGCGTCGCCGTCGCCCGTCACGACCCACACGGAGAGATCCGGCCGCGAGACGGACAGACCCGTGGCGATCGCCGGCGCGCGGCCGTGGATCGAGTGCATCCCGTACGTCTCCATGTAGTACGGGAAGCGCGCGGCGCAGCCGATGCCCGACACGAAGACGATGTTCTCGCGCGGCAGGCCGAGCTCCGGCATGAACGACTGCAGCGCCGCCAGGATCGCGTAGTCGCCGCAGCCCGGGCACCAGCGCACCTCCTGATCGGTCTTGAAGTCCTTGGCCTTGAGCTTGCCGTTGCCGTTTTCTGTCACAGCTCGCTCACCTCCCCGTCGACGTCCGCACGCCGCGAACCAGCACCGCGACTCCCGCCAGCACTGCGAACAGAGCGAACAGCACCCACCAGCTCAGCAAGAGGAACAGGACCGCGAGCGCTCCGAGCACGACAATCGACAGCGTCGAGCCCAGGCGCGGCTGCCTGCTCGTGCCGAACACCTTGCGCGAGATGTCGCCGCTCACAGCATCGTCCTGATCGCGTCTGCGACCTCGCTCGCGCGGAGCGGCAGGCCGCGCACGCGGTTGTAGCCCACTGCATCCACGAGGAACTGCGCGCGCACGAGCTGCAGCAGCTGTCCCAGGTTGATCTCGGGGACGAGCACGCGGTCGTAGCTCGTCAGCACGTCGCCGGTATTGCGCGGGAACGGATTCAGATACTTCAGATGAGCGTGCGCGACGGCACCGCCGTCCTTGCGGATGCGGCGCACGCCGGCCGCGACGGGGCCGTACGTCCCGCCCCAGGAAAGGACCAGCAGCCTCGCGCCGTCCTGCTCGTCCACCTCGAGCTCGGGAATGTCGGACGCGATGCCGGCGACCTTCTGCGCGCGCAGCCGCACCATCGAATCGTGGTTGTCCGGGTCGTACGAGACGTTGCCGGTGACGTCCGCCTTCTCGAGGCCGCCGATGCGGTGCTCGAGCCCCGGGGTCCCCGGGACCGCCCACGGACGCGCCAGCGTCGCCGGGTCCCGCAGGTACGGCATGAACTCTCCCTCGAAGTTCGGCTCCGTTGCGAAAGGCACCGCGATGTCCTGCAGCTCCGCCAGATCCGGGAGCAGCCACGGCTCCGAGCCGTTCGCGAGATACGCGTCGCTCAGCAGGAACACGGGAGTGCGGTACTTCAGTGCGATGCGCGCCGCCTCGATCGCCGCTTCGAAGCACTGTCCCGGCGTCGCCGCCGCGACGACCGGGACCGGCGACTCCGAGTTGCGCCCATAGAGCACCATCAGCAGGTCGGCCTGCTCGGGCTTCGTCGGCATCCCGGTCGACGGGCCTGCACGCTGGACGTCCAGGATCAGCAGCGGCAGCTCGAGCGTGATCGCGAGCCCGATCGTCTCCTGCTTCAGCACGATCCCCGGCCCGGCCGACGTGCAGATGCCGAGCGCGCCGCCGAACGCCGCGCCCACCGCGGCGCCGACCGCCGCGATCTCGTCCTCCGCCTGGAACGTGCGAATGCCGAAGTTCTTGTGCCGCGCGAGCTCCTCGAGGATCGCCGACGCCGGGGTGATCGGATACGCGCCGAGGAAGATCGGCAGGCCGCTTAGCTTCGACGCCGCAATCAACCCGTACGCGAGCGCCTGGTTTCCCGTGATGTTCCGGTACGTGCCGGGCGCAAGCGTCGCCGGCTTGACTTCGTACGAGACGGCGAACGTCTCGGTCGTCTCGCCGAACGCGTAGCCGGCGTGGAAGGCCTTCACGTTCGCGTCGCGAATGTTCGGCGCCTTCGCGAACTTCCGGTCGAGGAAGGCAAGCGTGCCCTCCGTCGGTCGGTTGAAGAGCCACGACATCAGGCCGAGCGCGAACATGTTCTTCGCCCGCTCCGCCTCGCGCTTCGTCACGTCGATCTCCTTCAGCGCTTCGAGCGTCATCGACGTCAGCCCCACGTCGTGCACCTGGAACTCGTCGAGGGAGCCGTCGTCGAGCGGATTCGCCGCGTAGCCGGCCTTGTCGAGGTTCCGTTCCGTGAACGCGTCCCGGTTCACGATCAACGTGCCGCCCTTCACGAGGTCGTTGAGGTTCGTCTTCAGCGCGGCCGGGTTCATGGCGACGAGGACGTCGGGCCGGTCGCCCGGTGTGAGGATGTCGTGGTCGGCGAAGTGAAGCTGGAAGCCGGAGACCCCCGGCAGCGATCCCGCGGGCGCGCGAATCTCGGCCGGAAAGTCCGGAAAGCTCGAGAGGTCGTTCCCGAGGATGGCCGTCTCGCTCGTGAACTGGCCGCCCGTGAGCTGCATGCCGTCCCCGGAGTCGCCCGCGAAGCGGATCACGACGGAATCGCGCTGCTCGACCGCTTTTGTCACTACAAAAGGTGTAGCACAGGTCACCCGGGCCGAAGCCCGAGGCGTTTCTATCGGCCGCCCGAGATGTATTCGGTCAGATACTGGATCTGGAAGCTCTGCTCCTTGGACTGGAACTTCACGAGATCGCCGATCGAGATGATGCCGACCACGTCGTCGTTCTCGACCACCGGAAGGTGGCGGATCCGGCGGTCGGTCATGATCGCCATCGCCTCCTCGATGCTCGTTTCAGGCGTCACGTACACGAGCGGCGACGTCATGATCTCGCTGACGAGCGTCTCGTGGCTTGTCCGGCCGTGGATGGCGACCTTCCGTAGGTAGTCCCGCTCGGTCATGATCCCGACCACCTCGCCGCCCTCGGTGACGAGGATCGAGCCGACGTTCAGCTCGACGATCTTCTTGATCGCCTCGAAGACCGTCGCCGAGGCCTCGATCTTGAGGACGTCGGTGCCCTTTCCGCGCAGGATCTCCGAGACGCGGCTCACAGACGCGACCTTAAACGACAAACGCCGGTGGTGTCATCATGTGGGCTCATGGAGTCGACCCAGGGAGCAGGCGAAGAGCCGTATCCGGTCCAGTTCTCGGTCGAGTACCCGGACCGGGACCTCAACCGGCTGACGACGGGCCTCCGGATCTTCGTCGCGATCCCGATCCTGATCGTCGCGGGCGCGGTCGAGGGCGGCCATGCAGGCGCGTGGGGCGCAGGCCGGCACGGCGGAGAGATCGCGGTGGGCACCGGCGGGCTTCTGTTTCTGGCGCCGCTCCTGCTGATCCTGTTCCGGCAGAAGTATCCGCGCTGGTGGTTCGACTGGAACCTCGAGCTGCTCAGGTTCTCGAACAGGGTCGGCGCCTATCTCGCGCTGATGGACGATCGCTATCCGTCGACCGACGAGCGCCAGTCGGTGACGCTCGACTTCCCGTATCCGGACGCCAAGGAGGGCCTGAACCGCTGGCTGCCGCTCGTGAAGTGGCTGCTCGCGGTGCCGCACTACGTCGTGCTCGTGTTCCTCTGGCTGGCCGCGATCCTCGCGGTGATCGGTGCCTGGTTCGCGATCCTCTTCACCGGCCGTTATCCGCGGGGCATCTTCGACTTCGTCCTCGGCGTCTTCCGCTGGACGAACCGCGTGGCCGGTTATGCGTTCATCCTCGTCACCGACCGGTATCCGCCGTTCCGGCTCAGCGCGTGATGCGTTGCGCCCGCAGGTACGCGACGGCCTGCCGGCCTGTCATCTCCCGCGCCTCGTAGCGCGGGCGGAGGTAGCCGAGGAAGCGCTCGCGCTCCTCGGTCGTGAACTCAGCGGCCAGGACCTCCTCGAAGGTCGGCGCGTTCGGGTTCGGTGCCGTCGCGAGGAGCCGCTCGAGCGGCGGCGGCTCGCTGCCCCAGAGGCGGCCGCGCTCGATGCGTGCTTCGAGCTGCACGTCGACGCGCGGGAACCCTGCCTCGTGCGCGAGCTCGAGCAGGTCGCGCTCGTCGAAGTCGAGCATCGCCTCCTCCCCGCCTCCGAGCTCGTTGTAGCGGTCGCGCAGCCGCCGCACGAGCGGCCGGATCTCCGGGAGGTCCACGCCCAGGAAGCGCCCCTCGGGCTCGGGATAGCTGAAGCGGTTGATCGGCTCGAACATCGACAGCCGGCCGCCGGGCCGCAGCACGCGAAAGAACTCCGCGAACGCGGCGCGCTTGTCCGTGACGTAGATGATCACCGAGCGCATCGCGACGACGTCGACCGACTCGTCGGCGATCGGCGCGAGATCTTCCGCGCCTGCGAGGACGAACTCGCATCGCGTGTCGCCATCGGCGAGCTCGCGTGAGACGTCGAGCAGATCCTGCGAAACGTCGCTGAAGATCACGCGCCCGCTGGCGCCGACGCGTTCGAGTGCGCCGAACGCGATCAGGCCGTCGCCGCAGCCCACGTCGAGTACCGTCTCGCCGTCGCGCACGTCGGCGCGATCGAGGACCCGCCCGCGCACCTTTGCGAGAGCCTCGAGCATGTGCGCGGCTGCGCCTGTGTCGCCGCCGAAGCGGCGGCTCAGGATCCACTCCGCCCAGCAGTCGCGCGCCATCAGGTAACAGTTACGGTCGGTTCGTCGCCGAGCGCGGCGACGGTTTCTGTCAGGCGCTGCTCGCGGCCGGCTCGGGCATCAGGCCGAGCTGGCTCGCGATCGTCATCGCGTCGTAGTAGTCCCGCCCTTCGACGATCTTGCCGTCTCGCACCTTGATCAGGCTGCAGAAGTGGAGCTCGATCTGCTTGCCGGTCGGCGCAACCTCTCCCATCGGCGTCTGCATCGGCCCCGAATGAGTGCCGCGTCCGAGGCACTCTGCAACGGCCCAATCGCCGGACTCGACGACGTTCATCAGCTCGACGTTGACATCCGCGAACGGTGTCAGCCAACCCTCCGCGTTCCGCCTCGCACCTTCGGGGCCCTCGTACTTCTCGCCTGACGCACAATCGATCAGCACGAAATCGTCGGCCGCGAGTGCCGCGATCGCGTCGATGTCCTTCGCGTTAAACGCGTCGAACAGCTTGCGGATGATGCTTGCACTGTCTTCGCCCATAGTTCCCTCCGCTTCCTGGTTGGTCTGCCGCGCTCGGCCGACCGATCCTACGACCGGGGCCGAGCGCGAGCAAGGGACCTCAGGCGGGGGCGAGCTCGCGCTCGGCGCGCAGCCAGTTCGACCGCGGGTCGCCGCCCTCCTCGAGGTGGATGAAGTACGCGCGCGTGGCGACGTGCTCCACCGGGATCTCGACCTTCTTCTTGCGCGTCGTGCGCTTCGCGGCGGGCTTGCGCGCCGGCGTCTTCGTCAGCTTGGCCATGCGTGACCCCTTTCTCGGAGTTGTTGACGGCCCGCTTCTTCTCGGGCAGCCCGCCGACTCCTACTCGGCAAAAACGATCAAGCGGTCGCGCTTCCGGCGGGTGAGGATGCGCCTATGCAAGATCGGCTCCGCAGCATCATCGACGTTCTGGTCGACATCGACGACCCGGCCGCCGGCGCGGAGCTCGCGCGCCGCGCGCACCTGAGCCGCTTCCACTTCGACCGCGTCTCGGCGGCGATTCTCGGCGAGTCGCCCGCGGCGTTCCGCCGCCGCCTGCTGCTCGAGCGCGCCGCGTGGGAGCTGACACGCGGCAGATCTGCGACCGACGCGGCGTTCGACGCGGGCTATGCGTCGCTCGAGGCGTTCACCCGCGCGTTCGGGCGCGCGTACGGCGTCGCGCCAAGTCGGTTCGACGGTGAGTTCAGAGCCGATGCCCCGAACGGCATCCATTTCCATCCACCCGGCGGCCTGTTGGTCCCGGGTGACGAGAGGAGGCACACGATGGACTTCACGACCCGTTTGATCGAGCAGCACAACCGGCTCGCGGATCAGCTGCTCGAAGCCGCTGCCACGCTCGACGAGGCAGCGATCGACGAGCCCGTGGCGGTGAGCCCACCGACGGCGGCATTCGCCGATGACTCGCCGACCATCCGCTCGATGTTGAACCGGCTCGTCTTCACGAAGGAGATGTGGTCGGCGGCGATCAGCGGCCGGACGTTCGTCGAAGCGACGGACGCCTCGCTTCCCGGCATGCGCGAACGCCTCGCGCAGGCCGGCTCCGAGTTCGCGACGCTCGTGCACGACGTAGCGCAGCGGAACGCGTGGGACACCGCCTTCGTCGACGCGACCTGCGATCCGCCGGAGAGCTTCACCTTCGGCGGTGCGGTCTCACACGTGCTCGGCTGGGACTCGCACCGCCGGCAAATCGTGGCTGCGGCGCTGCGCGAGCGCGGCGTCGATGTCTCGGCCGATCCGATCGCGTGGGAGCAAACGGGGGATTGACGGGGTGCAAGCGACTGCTACCGTGTGACCACGGACGGCATCGGGTCGTCCAGTGAGATTGAGCTTCTCGGTTCCTCCTTTGGCGGCTTCGAGCGGACGGTCTCGAGCCGAAACAAAGGAGTAGAACGTGTCACAGCAGTCTTTTCGCGCGCTCGGCGTGAGCGCCGAGGTCGATCAGGTCCTCGCCGCGCGCGACATCACCAGTCCATTCCGGATCCAGTCGCTGGTCCTCGCGGACGCCCTTGCAGGCGCCGACGTGCTTGCGAAGGCACCGACGGGATCCGGCAAGACGCTTGCCTTCGCGTTGCCGATCGTCGAGCGGACGAAGCCGGGCGATTCGCCGGCGGCACTCGTCCTCGTTCCGACGCGCGAGCTCGCACTGCAGGTCGCAGCCGAGATCGCGCTCGTTGCGGCGCCGAAGCGGCTGCGCGTCGCGACGGTCTACGGCGGTGCCCCGCTCGGGAAGCAGGCCAAGCGCGCGAGAACGGCGAACGTCGTCGTCGCGACACCCGGCCGGCTCCAGGATCTCCTGGACCGGCGCATGATCTCGCTCGACCGCGTGGAGATCCTGATCCTCGACGAGGCCGACCGGATGCTCGACATGGGCTTCAAGCCGCAGGTCGAGAAGATCCTCCGTCGCATGCCGCGCGAGCGGCAGACGATGCTCTTCTCCGCCACGCTCGACGGCGAGGTCTTGCAACTGGCGCGTGAGTACACGCAGAACGCCGCTCGCTTCGAGGCTGAGCTGCCGAAGGGGAGCGAGCAGGGCGAGGTCGAGCACAAGTTCGTCTCGGTCACGGCCGACGCGAAGGTGGAGGCGCTCGTGCGGGAGCTCGAACGCGATCGTGATCTGGCGCTCGTCTTCGTGCGGACGAAGAGAGGCGCGGAGCGTCTCGTCCAGAAGCTCAAGCGCCACGAGGTCCACGCCGGAGCGCTACACGGAGACATGACGCAAGGCGCCCGCGAGCGGGCGCTGGCGCGCTTCCGCAGCGGCAGCATCACGACGCTCGTGGCCACCGACGTCGCCGCGCGCGGCCTCGACCTGGACAACATCACGCACGTGATCAACTTCGATCCGCCCGAAGACGACACGGCATACGTGCATCGCGTCGGCCGCACCGGCCGAGCCGGCCGCAGCGGCAACGGCGTGACGCTCGTGCTGCCTGAGCAGCAGGGCGAAGTGAGCCGCGTCGCGCGCCTCCTCGGCCACACGCAGCAGTTCGAGCGCGAAGGCATGCGTGTTGCGCCGGCACGGCGGGTCTACACGAGCCGCCGCGGACGCCGGTCGCGCTGGTAGTCCGCTAGTCGAGCTCGGCGAGCAGCGCCTGCAGGTCGAGCGGTGCTCTGATCATCGTGAAAGTGCCGTCGTCGGTGTGCGGCCACTCTTCCTTCGGCCGGTCGCGGTAGAGCTCGACGCCGTTCTGGTCCGGATCGCGGAGATAGATCGCCTCGCTGACGCCGTGGTCGCTGGCGCCGTCGACCTGGATTCCGGCCTTCAGCACGCGTTGCAGGGCATCGGCGAGCGTCTTGCGGTCCGGATAGCGAATCGCCGTGTGGTAGAGGCCGGTCGTGTTCCGCGGCGGAGGGCCGGAGCCTCTCGACTCCCACGTGTTCAGCCCGATGTGATGGTGGTATCCGCCGGACGAGATGAACGCGGCCTCGTCGCCCATGCGCTGCATGACGTCGAAGCCGAGCACGCCGACGTAGAACTCGAGCGCGCGGTCGATGTCGCTCACCTTGAGGTGGACGTGGCCGATGTCAACGCGGGGATCGATGCTCATAACGAAGGCCCGAGGCTGCGAGCCACCAGACGCAGTATGCAAGCCAGGGTATCCCGTACGCGTCGGTCTGGATCGCGACGAACAACACCGCGGCGAGCGCCGCCGCCAACGCGCTCCGGCGAGCGCGGGCGAGCGAGACGAGCAGCGCCACGTTCCACGCGATGAATAGAAGCGCGCCGAGAAGTCCCGTCTCGACGCCGAGCTCGGTGTAGTTCGACTCACCCGCCTTCAGCGGGACGCCCTCGCGGAACGCGACCTCGCCGGCGTTGCCGAGGCCGTATCCCTGGGGATGCTCGACGACGGTGCGGATCCCGTCTCGAAGCTCGCTCAGATGCGACTCGGCGGACGGCTCGAGCCTCGTCGGCTCAGCCTTGTGCGCCTGCTCCCGCTGGTACGCGAGCTCGCGCGGCGTGAAGTGGGCGCGTGGGCCAATGTCGGGGAACTGCGCGAGGAACGCGAGGCCGACCGCGAGCGTCGCGGCACCCGCGACGAGCGGCCAGGCGCGGCGAGAGACGGCTGCCAGTATCGCGAAGCCGACGGCGAGACCGAGCACGCCGGCGCGCGTGTGCGTCCAGAGCAGGCCGACGCCCGCGAGCAGAACGAGCGGGATCGCGCGCCGCGTGCGCGGCGCGAGCAGCAGCGCGACGGCGCACAGGTACGCGGAGCCGAGCGGTGAGAGGAAGGTCGAGATGAGTCGCCGCGTCAGCTCCTTCTCGTTGCCGTTGTTGTAAACGAAGTTGTCCGGCAAGTGAGAGAGGCCGGGGCCGTAGTCGAAGTCGAGCTGTTCGCGGAAATAGCCGACGGTGCCGTTGTGGCGCCACCAGTCCAGGTGGATGGCATAGACGTCGATCAGGCCCCACGCCGCGACGGCGGCGGCGACGGCGAGCACGAGCCAGCGAACGTCGCGAGCGCGGGGCACCACCGCGCGCCCGAGGAAGTACGCGCCGACGCCGGTGAGGTCGTGGCGGAGCGCGTAGGCGATCGCCTTGTGGGTCGCGTGCCCGTCGAGCGCGTCCTGCGGAATCAGCGCATAGAGGACGACGATCGCCGCGAAGGCGAGCGCGAGCCCGTCGGGCAGGAGCGGCCGAAACGGGAGTCGCCGCGTGCGTGCGGCGTCGAACGCCACGCGTGCCAGGCCGACGAGCAGCAGCACGTCCTTCCACGCCTGGATCGCGGTGAGCGCGTCCCCGCGGATTCCGCCCGTGTAAAGCGCGTCCATCGCCGCGTTGTGCAAGGCGAGACCGACAACGAACGCGTACAGCGCGACGACCGGTCTCCGCCACACAGCCACGGTCGCGATCGCCAGCAGGACGGCATAGACCGCGAGCGCGAGCGCGGTCACCGCGTCAGCCGGAAGAACAGATCGCGGCTGTAGCGGTACGGAGCGTCCGGACCGACGTCGGTCGAGACGACGCGCAAGCCGACGCGCGCGAGCCCGGCGTCGAGCTCGCGATGGGTCAGCCTGAAGCCGCGGAACTCTCGACGACGCGTCGGCCCGAGCGACGTCAGGGGTACGAGCGAGGAGCGGAGCGCGCGCCATACGCGCGGCCGCAGCCCGTCGTCGAGCAACGGCAGCTGGAGGAATGCTTCCCCACTCGGCTTGAGAACGCGGGCGAACTCCGAGAAATACGCGAGCACGGCCGCGCGTGAGGGGAAGTGCTGCAACACGAGGTAGCAGACGAGGACGTCGGCGATCGCGTCGTCGACGCCGTCGAGGCGATCACCGGAGACGACGCGGAACTCCACGCGCTGGTCAGGGACCGTTGCACGCGCGCGTTCGAGCATCGCAGGCGAGACGTCGAGCCCCAGAACGTGGTCGAACCGCTCCGCGAGCGCCGCCGTCATCCGCCCGGGGCCGCATCCGACCTCGACGCACGTGCCGCCTCGGGGATCGGCGCCGAGCCGCTCGAAGAGCCCCTCGAGCTCCATGCGGCCGCGCTTGGGATCGCCGACGTAGGCGTCCGGGTCGGACGCGAGCGCGTCCCACGTCGCCCGCATCTTCATTCGCTGAGCGTATCCGTCTCCCGTGTCATCATCGCCTGCGTGCGCGAAGTCGAGCTCCGCCCGCGAGGTCCCTACTCTCTGGCGCTGACCGCGCGGCTGGCGTACGACGCGACGCGGTCCTTCCTCGACGGCGTGCTCACGTGCGCGCTCGAGGGCGAGATCGTCCATGCGTGGCAGCTGCCGAGTGGGGCGATCGTGATCCGTGCGGAGAGCGACACCGCAATCGACCACCTTCGCTTCATCCTCGCGCTCGACAACGATCACTCTGAGTTTCTCCGCCGCTACGCGAACGACGCGCAGCTCGGGGAGACGATTCGCCAGTTTCGGGGACTGCGTCCGCTGCGCGTGCCGACTGTCGCAGGCGCGCTGCTGCGTGCGCTCTGCGGCCAGCTGATCCAGTCCAGCCACAGTCGGGAGCTCGAGCGAGCGATTGTGCGAGCGACCAGCGAGCGGAACGGCCGGTTCGCGACACCGCCCACGAGCTCGACCCTCGGGACACGCTCGCCGGCGGACCTCCGCAGGCTGGGCCTGCACGCGCGGCGTGGAGCAACGCTCATCCGCCTCTGCCGGTCGCTCGACCTCGAGCGTCTTCGCGGAAGGCCGATCGGCGCGGTCGCCACGCGCCTGCTCCGGGAGCGCGGGCTGGGCCCCTGGTCGGTGGGCGTGATCGGGCTGGAGGGGCTCGGCAGTTACGAGCGCGGGCTCATCGGCGATTTAGGCCTATTGAAGCTGTGCAAAGCGCTGCACGGGCGCTGGGTCGATGCCGACGAGACGGCGGCCCTCCTCGAGCCATACGAGGAGTGGCAGGGGTTGGCGAGCGTCTACCTGCTGCGCGGGTTCGCGCGTGGGCTGATCCCGCTGCCCGAGCGGGCCGCTGCCTGATCAGAGCTCGCCGTCGTAGAGCTGCGGCTTGCGGGGCATCAGTCTGCGCGCTGCAAAGGCTGCATCGAGATCGCGCCACAGGCCCAGGCTCACTTCGAAGCCACGCGCGAGCGGTCGCCGGCGCGCCGGCCGGAACGTACGGTCGACGGCCCGCCGAACCAACTCGGCCATCGGGAGGCCCGTCCGGTTGGACTCGTCGATCAGCAGTTCGTGCTGCCGATCGGTGAAGGTGACTTGCGTTCGTCTGCTCATGCCAGAGATGTACATCTACATCACTATCGCTCTGTGTCGGGGGCGCGCCAAAAGCGTGACGAGTTGATCCTGGGCCTCGCGTCGACCGGTCTCGTCAATCGCTTCCCGGATGCGGCGCCGCATGAAGCGATCGTCGAATGGATTCCTCGGCTCGACGTCGACGGTCTCGAGCTCGGAATCGGGCGCGTGTGGGACGTCGCGCGCGTCGAGCACGACCTCGGCGCGGCCGGTCTCCGCTTCGCAACTGCTCACGCGGACAAACGAATCGGCGCCGAACTCCTCGACGATCCGGAGGCGGCACTCGCGCAGCTTCAAGCGAGCTGCCGGCTCGGCGCAGCTCTCGGCGCGACGATCGTCGTCCTCCACCTCTGGGAGCTTCCGGTCGGCGACCGCCGCCTCGACAAGAACCTCGCGCTGCTCCCGGCCTGTCTCGACGTCGCGGAGGCAGCCGGGGTCACGCTCGCGGTCGAGACGATCCCGTGCTCAGTCGGCTCGCCGATCGAGAACGTCCGCCGCGCGCTCGAGCGCGACGACCGGTGCCGGGCGACGCTCGACACCGAATTCCTCGCCCACCACGGCCAGCTCGGTGCCGCGCTCGAGGACGATTCGCTCTGGGAAAGGGTCGTCCACGTCCACGTCAAGGACTACGCGGGAAGCCTCCGCGACGGCGACGGAACGCGGAGGTACCTGATCCCGGGGGAGGGCATGATCGACTTCGAACACGTATTCGGGAGGCTCCACCAGCGTGACTATGAGGGGGCGCTGACGCTCGAGGTCTCGGCGGTCACAGCCGAGGGACACGTCAACGAGCACCGTTTTCGGCAGGCCGAAGACTGGCTCAACTCCCGCCCATGGCTGCTCCCCGTTTGAACTCCCGACGCCAAGCAGACAGAATGCGCGACCATACGAGAGCAGGAGGCTTGTGAAGCACCATTTTGAGAACCATGACCTCGTAACCGAGCGCGGCTCGCAGCTCATCGACGTGACCGGCGAGGTCCACGCGGCCGTCGAGCGCGCCGACGTCACGAACGGCATGGTGCTCGTCTATTCGCCGCACACGACCTGCGCGGTCGTCATCAACGAGCACGAGAGCGGCTTCATCGAGGACTTCTCCGAGGTGCTGGCCGAGCTTGCGCCGGAGGAAGGCCGGTACTACCGCCACGACGACCTCGACATCCGAACCGAAGGACTGGACGACGACGACCTGCATCCGAACGGCCACTCCCATCTTCGTGCCGGCCTCCTTTCGTCGTCGTCGCAGGCAATCCCGATCGTCGACGGATCGCTGATGCTCGGCCGCTGGCAGCGTGTCTTCTTCTGCGAGCTCGATCGCTCTCGGCCGCGGAAGATCTTCATCCAGGTCATCGGGGAATGACCGCGACAATCGGCCGATCGACCGGAGCCGATGCGCGGCTGCCGGGCGAGTCCGCGATCCTGCCTTTGGCGACGCGCGAGAACTTCAGCGTTGCGTCGCTGCTTCTCGGACGTGCGACACGGGCTCACCTCACCGCCGTGTACGGCTTCGCCCGCCTCGTCGACCAGATCGGCGACGAAGTCGATGGCGACCGGCTCGCGCATCTCGATCAATTCGAGCGCGATCTCCACCGCGTCTTCGACGGCACGCCGCAGCATCCACTGCTGCAGCGACTCGCCGCGACGGCTCGCGCGTGCAAGTTTCCTCGCGAGCCGTTCCTGCGCCTCATCGAAGCCAACCGCCGCGACCAGCGGACGACCGACTACCGAACGTTCGAGCAGCTCGTCGAGTACTGCGACCTGTCGGCAAATCCCGTCGGCGAGCTCGTTCTGCATGTGTTCGGCGTCGCGACACCGGAGCGGATCGAGCTCTCGGACCGCATCTGCACGGCGCTGCAGCTCGTCGAGCATTGGCAGGACGTCGGCGAGGACTTCCGCCGCGGCCGGATCTACCTTCCCGCCGAGGATCGTGAGCGCCTCGGCGTCACCGCGGACGACCTGGGCGCGCGGGACACGAGCGTGCCGCTGCGGCAGCTGCTCCAGTTCGAGGTCGAGCGCGCGCGGCGCCTGCTGGACGACGGCGCGCCGCTCGTCGGAAGGCTCCGCGGGCGTGCTCGAATCGCGGTGGCGGGCTACGTGGGCGGCGGACGCGCGGCACTCGACGCGATCGCAGAGGCGAACTACGACGTCCTCCGGGGCCCGCCGCGCGCGACCCGACGGCAGCGGCGCTGGCAAACGCTCGAAGCCCTCTGGACCGACTCGTGAGCGTCGCCGACGCCTATGCAGAGTGCGGGCGCATCGCGCGCGGCTCGGGATCGAGCTTCTATGCCGGGATGCGCCTGCTGCCGGCGAATCGCCGCGACGCGATCTTCGCGATCTACGCACTCGCTCGCCGCATCGACGACATTGCCGACGGCGAGCTCGGGGCAGACGAGAAGCTCAGCGAGTTGGCGCGGGTCCGCTCGGAGCTCGCCCGCATCGACAACGCAGACGAGCCCGTGCTGACGGCGGTCGCTGACGCGGCGCGGCGATATCCGATTCCCCTCGACGCGTTCGGAGATCTCATCGACGGCGCCGAGATGGACGCCCGGGGACACGACTACGCGACGTTCGCGGACACCGAGTTGTACGGGCGGCGCGTCGCCGGATCGATCGGGCGCCTGGCACTCGGCGTCTTCGAGACGACGGACCGCCCGGCCGCCGAGCGGCTCGCCGGCGAGCTCGGTGTGGCGCTCCAGCTGACGAACATCCTGCGCGACGTCACCGAGGACGTACGCAGCGGGCGCGTCTACCTGCCTGCGGAAGACCTCTATCGCTTCGGCTGCCGCGTCGCCGACGGACGCATCGAAGGACCGGCCGAGCTGCTGATCGCGTTCGAGGCGCAGCGCGCGCTCGGCCGGCTCGAGCTCGGCTTGACACTCGTGCCGCTGCTCGACCGCCGCAGCGCGGCCTGCGTGCTCGCGATGGCGGGCTCGTACCGGCGATTGCTCGAGCGCATCGCCGCCCACCCCCACCTCGTGCTCGGCGGCCGGCCGTCGCTGCGCCGCTGGGAGAAGGGCTGGGTGCTCGCGCAGAGCCTCGCGCGGAGCGCCGCATGAAGGGAGCACGGATCGCCGTCGCGGGCGGCGGCCTCGCCGGGATCGCGGCGGCGCTCGAGCTCGCCGACGCCGGCTCGACGGTGACGCTGCACGAGGCACGAGCTCGACTCGGAGGCGCCACGTACTCCGTTCGGCGCAAAGACCACTGGATCGACAACGGACAGCACGTGCTCCTGCGCTGCTGCACGGCGTACCGCGGCTTCCTCGCGCGGCTCGGCGTCGAGCACCTCGTGCCGATCCAGCCGCGCCTGCGCATCCCCGTGCTGCGCGAGAACGAGCCGCCCGCCTTCCTGCGCCGCGCACCGCTCCCCGCCCCGCTTCACCTCGTGCCCACGCTTCTGCGCTATTCGCTGCTCCGTCCGGGCGACCGCGTCAAGACGCTCCGTGCGGCCGCCGCGCTGCGCAAGCTCGATCCCGCCGACGAGAGACTCGACGACCGGACGTTCGGCGAGTGGCTCCGCGCCCACGGGCAGTCCGACGCCGCCGTCGCGGAGCTCTGGAACCTGATCACCGTCCCGACGCTCAACCTGCCCGCCGCGGAGGGATCGCTCGCTCTCGCGACGATGGTCTTCCGCACGGGCCTGCTCGACGCCGCCGACGCCTGCGACATCGGCGTCCCGGCCGTGACGCTGCAGCGGCTGCACGGCGACGCGGCGACGACCGCGCTCGAAGACGCCGGCGTTCGCGTGACGCTTGGCGCGCCGGTGCGAAGCATCGACGGAGGCAGGATCCTCTTCGACGACGACGCCCAGGACGCCGACGCGGTGATCGTCGCGGTGCCGCACGAGTCCGTTGCCCGGCTCGTCCCGACCGGTGCGGTCGACGCCGACGCGCTCGCGGGACTCGGCTCGAGCCCGATCGTCAACCTGCACGTGCACTTCGACCGACGTGTGCTCGACGAGCCCTTCGCCGCCGCCGAAGCCGCGTCGCCGCTCCAGTGGCTGTTCGACCGCACCAACGCATCCGAGGTCGCGCACGGCCAGCTCGTGTCCGTCTCGCTGTCGGGCGCACAGGCCGACATCGGCGAACCGCTCGCCACGCTGCGCGAGCGTTACCTGCCGGCGCTCGAACGCCTGCTCCCGGCCGCGCGACAGGCGGAGGTGCTCGACTTCACGGCAACGCGCGAGCCGCGCGCGACGTTCCGCGCCGTACCCGGGACCGCGCGCCTGCGCCCCGGGCCGCGGACACCCGTTCCGGGCCTCTACCTCGCCGGCGCCTGGACGGACACCGGCTGGCCTGCGACGATGGAGAGCGCGGTGCGGAGCGGCCTCGCCGCCGCCCGTGCCGCACTCTCTGATCTCGCGCAGGGACAGCCGCACGAACCGGTGGAGGCCGTCGCGTGAGCGTCGCCACCTCCTCACGCCTCGACGCGGCGCGGCGCGCGCTCGACCGAGGAAGCCAGCACCTGCGCGGCCTCCAGCACCCGGACGGCTGGTGGAAGGGCGAGCTGGAGACGAACGTGACGATCGATGCCGAGGACCTGTTCGTTCGCCATTACCTCGGCATCCTCACGCAGGCGGAGGCGGCAGCGACCGCCCGCTGGATCCGCTCGAAGCAGCGGGAGGACGGAAGCTGGGCGACGTTCTATGCCGGCCCGGCCGACCTGTCGACGACCGTCGAGGCGTACATCGCGCTGCGGCTCGCGGGCGATCCCGTCGACGCGGCGCACATGCGAACCGCCGCGGAGCTGATCCGCGACCTCGGCGGCGTCGAGCGCACGCGCGTCTTCACGCGGATGTGGCTGTCGCTCCTTTCGCTCTGGTCGTGGGAACACGTGCCGGTGCTGCCGCCGGAGCAGATCCTGCTTCCGGCGCGGGCACCCCTCTCGATCTACTCCTTCGGCTGCTGGGCGCGCCAGACACTCGTCGCGCTGTCGATCGCCTCGGCGCTACGACCCAGCGCGGGGGTGGCCTTCGGGCTCGACGAGCTCCGCACTGGCGCCGAAGAACCGATGCCGATCGAGCCGTGGGCTCGCGCCTTCACGTTCCTCGACCGCGGCCTGCACCGCTACGAGCGCAAGCCGGTCGCGCCGTTACGCAGGCGCGCGCTGCGCGCGGCCGAGCGGTGGGTCGTCGAGCGGCAGGAGATGGACGGATCGTGGGGCGGCATCCAGCCGCCGTGGGTCTGGTCGATCGTCGCCCTCCACGCGCTCGGCTATCCGCTCGACCATCCCGTCATCAAGCGCGCGCTCGCCGGGCTGGACTCCTTCACGATCGAGGACGAGCAGGGGCGCCGGCTGGAGGCGTGCCAGTCACCGGTCTGGGACACTGCGCTTGCAGTGCTCGCGCTGCTCGACGCCGGCTTCGACCCGGGTCACGACTCGGTCACGCGCGGGGCGCTGTGGCTCGCGGGCCGCGAGATACGCGTGCGCGGCGACTGGTCGGTGCGGCGGCCGGTCCTCGAGCCCGGCGGGTTCCCGTTCGAGTTCGCGAACGACAACTATCCCGACGTCGACGACACGGCCGTCGTCGTGCTCGCGCTCCGGCGGGCAGGCATCGACGACGCTGGAGCGGTGGATCGGGGCGTCGCGTGGTCGCTCGGAATGCAGTCGAGCGACGGTGGCTGGGCCGCATTCGACGTCGACAACACGAGCAACCTGCCGGCGAAGCTGCCCTTCTGCGACTTCGGCGCGGTCACCGATCCGCCGAGCGCCGACGTGACGGCCCACATGGTGGAGATGCTCGCGCACGAGGGACGCGCGGATGATCACGCAACGCGACGCGGAATCGACTGGCTCCTCCGGGAGCAGGAGCGCGACGGCTCGTGGTTCGGTCGTTGGGGCGCAAACCACCTGTACGGAACCGCGGCCGTCCTCCCCGCGCTCGCGGCGTGCGGCCTGGCGGGTCATCCGAGCGTGCGGGCCGCCGTGTCGTGGCTCGAGCGCGTGCAGAACGAGGACGGCGGCTTCGGCGAGGACCTCCGCTCCTACCGCGACCCGGCGTGGCGCGGCCGGGGCGCGTCGACGGCGTCGCAGACGGCGTGGGCGCTGCTCGGCTTCCACGCAGCGGGCGAGCACGGGCCGGCCGTCGAGCGCGCCGTGAGCTGGCTCGTCGAGACGCAGCGCAGCGACGGCAGCTGGGACGAGCCGTACTACACGGGGACCGGCTTCCCCGGCGACTTCTACATCAACTACCACCTCTACCGGCAGATCTTTCCGGTGATGGCCCTCGGACGTGTGCTCGATGAGTAGCCGCTTGCTCGTGTTCGCGCCGCTCCGGATCGAAGCGGCCGCGCTGCCGAAGGTTCCAGGCTGGACGGTCGTCCGCTCGGGCATGGGCCCGGCACGCGCGCGCATTGCCGCGGCGCGCGGTCTCGCGGTTGAGAGCCCCGCCGTGGCGGTGGTGGGTTTCTGCGGCGGCGTCGCGCCGGAGCTGCGCGGAGGCGACATCGTCTGCGCAACGGAGCTTCGGCGCGAGAGCGGGCTGCCGATTCCGGTGCCGGGCAGCGCCCTCCTCGCGGCCGCGCTGCGACGCCGCGGCCTGCGCGTGCACGTCGGGCCGATCCTCTCGATCGATCGGATCGCCGGGCCTGCCGAGCGGCGCGCGTGGATAGACAACGGTGTACTCGCGGTCGACATGGAGTCGGCCTGGCTCGCGGAGGCAGCCCACGGACGTCCCTTCGCGGTCGTGCGCGTCGTTCTCGACGTTGCCGATCGCAGCCTGTTCCACCCGCGCACGCTCGCCGCCGGCGTCCACGGGTTGCGCAACCTGCGTCGCGCGTGCGGCGCGCTCGACGAATGGGCGCAGGCCGCCGGCCCCCGCCGGGTCCTGCTCGCGAGCCCGCGCTCGTTCTGCGCCGGCGTGGAGCGCGCGATCGAGATCGTCGAGCTCGCGCTCGCGCAGCGCGGCGCTCCGGTCTACGTCCGTAAGCAGATCGTGCACAACGAGCACGTCGTCGCCGACCTCGAGCGCCGGGGCGCCGTCTTCGTCGAAGAGCTCGATGAGGTTCCGGAGGACGCGACGGTTGTCTTCTCGGCGCACGGCGTCTCCCCCGCCGTCAGGCAAACCGCCGAGGAGCGACGCCTCGACGTGATCGACGCCACCTGTCCGCTCGTGAGCAAGGTGCACGCCGAGGCTCGGCATTTCGCCGCGGACGGCGACACGATCTTCCTCGTCGGGCACGTGGGACACGAGGAGGTGGAGGGCACGCAGGGCGAGGCCCCAGGCGCGATTCGGATCGTGCAGGACGTGCGCGAGGCCGAGTTGGTGGGTGTGCCCGACCCGGAGCGGGTCTCGTTCCTCACGCAGACGACGCTCGCAGTCGACGAGACGAACGAGGTCGTGGACGTCTTGCGCAGGCGGTTCCCGCAGCTACGCGGGCCGAAGACGGACGACATCTGTTACGCGACGACGAACCGCCAGCAGTCCGTGCGCGCGGTCGCTCAGCAGGCCGACGTGGTTCTCGTCGTCGGCTCCAAGACGTCCTCGAACTCGCTGCGGCTGGTGGAGGTCGCGCGACGCGAGGGCGCAAGTGCATACTTGGTCGACGATGAGGCCGACGTCGACGTTTCATGGCTCCGGCGTGCGTCCGCAATCGGGCTCACGGCCGGCGCGTCCGCTCCCGAGGAGCTCGTCGATCGGCTCGTCGCCGCGCTCGGCGCCCTCGGCCCCATCGACGTGGAGGAGCGAACGACGACCACGGAGTCGGTTCAGTTCCGGCTCCCGCGCGAGGTGAGGCCCGCGTGAGCATTCCGCTCAGACAGAGCGTCGCCGTGGCGCGCTACCTCATGAAGCAGCGCCTGAAGGGCAACGAGAAGTTCCCGCTGCTCGTCGAGCTCGAGCCACTCTTCCAATGCAATCTGGCGTGCTCGTTCTGCGGGAAGATCCAGTACCCGAAGGAGATCCTGAAGAAGCGGATGCCCGTCGCCAAGGCCCTCGACGCGATCGAGGAGTCGGGCGCGCCGATGGTGTCGATCGCGGGCGGCGAGCCGCTCGTGCACCCCGAGGTGCACGTCATGGCCGAGGAGCTGATCAAGCGGAAGAAGTTCGTCTTCCTCTGCTCGAACGCGATCCTGATGAAGAAGAAGATGGATCTGTTCAAGCCGTCCCCGTACTTCGCGTGGGTCGTGCACCTCGACGGGATGCGCGAGCGGCACGATCAGTTCGTTGAGCGAGAAGGCGTCTTCGACCTGGCGATCGAGGCGATCAAGCTCGCCAAGGAACGCGGCTTCCGCGTGAACACGAACACGACGTTCCTCACGACGGACACGCCGAAGACTGTGCGCGACGTGCTCGACTTCCTCAACGACGAGCTGAAGGTCGACCACATGATGATCTCGCCGGCATACGCGTACGAGAAGGCGCCCGACCAGGAGCACTTCCCGGGCGTGACCGCGTCACGCAAGCTCTTCAGCGCAGCGTTCGCCGACGGCAAGCGGAAGAAATGGCGGCTGAACCACACGCCGCTCTTCCTCGACTTCCTCGAGGGGAAGGCCGACTTCCAGTGCACGCCGTGGGGCATCCCGTCGTACTCCGTCTTCGGCTGGCAGCGGCCGTGCTACCTGATGGCGGACGGGTACACGCAGACGTACAAGGAACTGATCGACACGACGGACTGGTCGAAGTACGGCCGCGGCAACGACCCGCGCTGCGACAACTGCATGGCGCACTGCGGTTACGAGCCCACAGCCGTGCTCGCCGCGAGCCGCTCGCTGAAGCAGAGCGTCCGCGCGCTCGTCGCGCACCGCTGAGCCTCTCTCCGGAGCTTCGGGACTACGCGGAGACGCCGGACCGGTTCTCCCACGTTGCGACCGGCTCGAGCGTCGAGCGGTTCGCGGACGAGCGGGTCTGCATCCTCCAAGGGCTCGACGTGGGCGTCCGTCAGCGGTGTGCACGCGGGGCGCGAACGAGGTCGAGAGGCTGCTCTCCGACGTGCGCGAGCGCGTCCCGGCGGACAAGGCGCCGGTGTGGTGGATCGGGCCGTCGACGCGGCCAACCGATCTCTTACGAGAGGTTGCGGACGCTCGGGCTGCGGGAGCCCCGGGACCGTGTCTCGCTGCTGCACGCGCTCGTCCTCACGGAGGAGCCCGCGGGGCCGGAGGGGATCGACGTCGCGCGCATCGAGACGCTCGAGCAGTATGAGGCCGCACGCGACCCGGCATGGGACGCCTTCGAGACGCCCGCCGGCCGGCGGGCCAAGGAGCGGATGCGGCTGCGAGAGAACTTCGAGGAGACGCAGCGGCTCGGGATTCCGGTCGGCTTTCTCGCGACGCTCGAAGGCCGGCCGGCCGGAACGGCGCACGCGATTCCGTCGGATCGCGGCGTCTTCCTGATCGGGGGCTCGACGGCGGCGTGGGCCCGCGGGCGCGGTGTCTACCGCGCGCTCGTGCGCGCGCGGTGGGCGTACGCAGTCGCGCGCGGAACGCCCGCACTCGTCACGGAGGCGAACCCGGCGACCTCGTACCCGATCCTCCGAAGGCTCGGCTTCGAGGAGGTCTGCACGATCCGCCGCCTCGAAGACGCCGGCTACTGAGAACGGGCTCTTTCGGCGCTGGCCCGAACTGCGACTTGACACCGAGCGGTGTCAGACGCCGTTCGGTGTCAAGTCGCAAGTTCGGCCGTGTCCCACAGGGCCGCCCGTCGCGGTCGAGAGCGGAAGGAACCGCGTGCCGGCACCCGGTGTATAAGCCGCAGTGGTGGGCCGACCACTATGACCGAAGCGGAGCTCATCGCCCGCGCAAAGCGGGGAGACGCGGCCGCTTACGAGGAACTCGTGCGCACATACCAGGGCATCGCCTTCCGTACCGCATGGCTCGTCGCCGGAAATGCCGCCGACGCCGAGGAGGCTGCGCAGGACGGCTTCGTGAAGGCGTACCGCGCACTCTGGCGCTTCCGTTCCGGCGCGCCGTTCAAGCCTTGGCTGTTGCAGATCGTCACGAACGAAGCGCGCAACCGCCGTCGCACAGCCGGCCGCCGCGAGGCGCTCGCGCTGCGCGCGTCCGGGGAGGTCGTCTCGGGGGACGCGGCCCCGTCCCCCGAGACGGCCCTCCTCGGCTCCGAGCGGCGTGAGGAGCTGCTCGCGGCGGTGAACCGCCTCGAGGAGCACCATCGCCAGGCGATCGCCTGCCGCTACTTCCTCGACCTCTCCGAAGAGGAGACCGCGGCGGCGCTCGGCTGTCGCCGCGGCACGGTCAAATCGCGCCTCGCACGCGCGCTCGAACGGCTGCGTGCCGAGCTCGGGGAGGAGGCATGACGAACATCGATCTCGAGCTGCGCGGCCTCGCACAATTCGTCGAGCTCCCGCCCGAGCGCGACCTCGCTCCCTCCGTGCGCGCGCGCATCGGCGCCCGGCGTCCGCGCCCCGGCCGGCTCGTGCTCGCGCTGGCGCTCGTCGTTGTGGCGATCGCCGTCGCGTTCGCCGTGCCGCCCGCGCGGAGCGCCATCCTGCGCTGGTTCGGGCTGGGAACCGCGCGGATCGAGTTCGTCGACCGCTTGCCGGACGTCAAGACCCGCCGCCCGCTCGACCTCGGCGAGAAGGTGTCCCTCTCCGAAGCGCGCAAGAGCGTCCGCTACCACGTGCTCACCTCGAAGCTCGTGGGCGCGCCCAAGGAAGTGCACTTGCTCGGCGATCAGGTCGCGTTTGTGTACGACGATCACAAGCTGGTCGTCGTGCAGAGCGAAGGCACGTTCTTCATGAAGGAAGTTGGCCCGGGCACGCACGTGCAGCACCTCCGGCTGAACGGGCGGCCTGCGCTGTGGATCTCGGGCGCTTCGCATTTCTTCGGGTACCTCGGCGGCGGGGTTCAGACACGGCCCGCCGAGCTGTACCTCGTCGGAAAGGCTCTGATCTGGGAGCGCGGCCTGCTGACGCTGCGGCTCGAGGGCAAGCTGTCACGCGCCGAGGCGCTGCGGATCGCGCGCTCGTTCCGGTGAGCCGGCTCGCCGGCTTGGCGGCAGTCGCGTTCGCACTCGCCGGCTCGTCGCAGACTGCAGGGACGATCGTCTTCTGGACCGACTCGCCGATCCCGTCGCTGCGCGCGATGCGCGCGGACGGGACGCATGTCCGGCGGATCGCCGCCTCGCAAAGCGCGAAGCGCCCCTCGCTGTCGCCCGACCGCAAGTGGGTCGCCTTCGACGGCACACCGAAAGGGAAGCCGCCACTCAGCGATTTCGACATCGAGGTCGTCCGCGTCGACGGAACGCACCAGCGCACGGTCGTCGCGACCAAGAAGTGGGAGCTCGACGCGCAATGGTCGCCGGACGGAAGGCGGCTCAGGAACCTCTCGGGCAAGCGCTTCAACGAGTTCGATCCGAGCTGGCGTTGAAGGCCGCGCTCGTCGCTGCGCTCCTAGGGGTATTCGTCGCGTCGGCCGGCGCGCCGCCGGCCGCCCTGCCGGACCTCGACCAGGCGGCGCCGTTCGGGATCTCGCTCGTCGAACGTCACGGACGAGTGCTGCTCGTCTTCGGCTCGGCCGTCGACAACGTCGGTGTAGGCCCGCTCGTCGTCGAAGGCACACGTGTCGGCAGCGTGATGCGCGCTTCGCAGCTGATCGGCAAGCGCAGGTATCCACTCCCCACATCGCTCCGCTACGTCCGCTCTGAGACGCACCAGCACTGGCACCTGCCGGCGTTCGAGCACTACGAGCTGCGCCGCGCCGGGGTCCTCGTCGGCCGAGACCGCAAGACCGGCTTTTGCCTCAACGACGCCTACGAGACGCGCGCGCTCAACCGCGCGCCGCGATGGACGGGCGAGTGCGGCCGCAGACGGCCGGGAGCGCTAACCATCCGCGAAGGAATCTCACCCGGCTTCGGCGACGACTACGTCCCCGAGAAGGAGGGTCAGTCGATCGACGTCACCGGCGTGCCGCCGGGCCGCTACGTGCTCGTGCATCGCGCGAACCCTGATCGGATCCTCCGCGAGCGCTCGTACGGGAACAACGCCGCTTCGGTGTCGATCGAGCTGCGCGGAGGACGAGTCCGCGTGCTCGCGCGATGCCCCGATTCGGCCTCCTGCGGAACCTGAGCCGCCCGACTGGTGTAAAACTGGCGACCGAAGGAGGAAAGCATGCGCAAGCTCATCGTCTTCACAGCGCTCGCGGCCGTCGTCTTCGTTCCGGCCGCGCTCGCCAAGGAGCGCAACATCGCACTGACCGGGAAGCCGTCGGTTGCGAAGGCAGGGCAGGCGTGGACCGCGACCGTCAGCGTCACGCGGGACAAGGAGCCGCAGGCAGGCAAGGCACCCACGATCCGGCTGATCAACCTCGCCATCAGCTCCGGAGGCGTGGTCAACATCACCTCCCGCCCGACGTCGCAGCTCGGCGTCTACCGGGCGCGCGTCG
>WNGE01002207.1_pt1 | contig 24103 bp, 22 predicted proteins | sample 5400651 | NCBI WGS metagenome assembly WNGE01 (sample SAMN13153370, study PRJNA577476) | soil metagenome | isolation source: 60 cm soil or saprolite under grassland replicate 2 | place: USA:California | collected 2016-06-15
CCCCAGAACGCGTAAAACACGATGTAGAGATAGCAAAGGACCGGAAGCAGAAACGCGTGATGGATCCCAATGCGATCCGCTATGGCACCCTGGGTCACCGGAAGAATTGCGCCACCCACGATCGCCATCACGAGCAGGCCCGAGCCGTCGCCGGTGAGTGGACCAAGTTCCGCGATCCCCAGCGTAAATATGCTGGGGAACATAATGGAGTTAAAGAAGCCGACGAGAATGATGCTCCACATGGCCACGTATCCGCTGCTTAACATCGAGGTGCTGACCAGCAGAGCGGCGGTCACTGCACAAAGGCCAAGCAGATGGCCGGTCTGCACCGCGACACGCCCACCTTTCAGCAGCGAGGCTGCCAGCAAGATGCCAAGTATGATCGTGCACAAGACCAGGAGCGGACGCCCCTGCACGAGCCGAGCGAGGACAAAAGGCAAAACACCAGCGATACCAGAGTGCGCGCCGGGCGGCATGTGAACACCTGCCAGGAATGAAATGATCAGGAGAAGCGCAGCGATGACGAAGGAGGCGCCCGCGTGAAGTGTCTTGAGGCCGCCCAACACTGCCGAGCCGATGAAGCGGCCCACCATGGCACCTCCCCAGTAGAAGGAAACCAATTTCGCTCCCTCCAGTGGGATCAGGTTCCCGATCTCAGGCTGGCTGAAGTAGTTAACAAGAAAGCTTCCGATCGAAACCTCTCCTCCTACGTAAACGAAAATCGCAACCGCGCCGAGCGCCAGGTGGCGATATTTCCAAACGCTGGCTGGCATGCCCGCCGGCACATCGCCTTTGTGGTGTACAGCGCCGGGGATGGCAGGGAGCTTAAATGCCGCTATGACAATTCCCAGCAAAAAGAGCGCGAGGGCAAGTCCAAGGTAGGGCACTTTGACGGTAGCCGCCTCGTGCACACGGTAAGCATGCAGGGCATCGGGTGCGAGTTGGCGCATCTCCGTGGCACCCAAGGCGGCACCGCTTAGAATCAGGAGGCCGAACCACGGAGCGACGGTTGTCCCTAAAGAGTTGAATGCCTGCGTAAGGTTCAGGCGGCTGGAAGCCGTCTCCGGGGGCCCGAGCACGCTGACGTAAGGATTAGCCGCGACCTGCAATGCTGTAATTCCCGCGGCCAGCACGATTAACGCCACCAGGAAAAGTGGAAACGAAGGCACGCTGGCCGCAGGGATAAACAACAACGCTCCCAGCCCCATGGTAAACAGGCCGGCCACCATAGTCTTCTGATATCCCATCCAATCGACGATCTTGGACGAAGGAATCGAAAAAACGAAGTATGCCGAGAAGAAAGCGAACTGGATGAGCATCACTTCGGCATAGCTCAAATCGAAAATCGCCTTCAGGTGGGGGACCAGTATGTCGTTCAGGCAGGTGAGAAAACCCCACATAAAAAACAGGGACGTGACCACCATCAGAGCAACTCTGAATGTAGAGCCGGAATCCGGCAGGGAGACGGAACCGGATGAGACGTTCACGCTGGCGACAGGCATTGGCCTCTGCTCCTCCGCCCACAAGACTAACCGTTACTCGCGCAATTTCCTACCGTAACCTAGTTTCTGTCATGACTCAATCCCCCTTCGCCGGCCATACAACTCCGCTGCAATCCCCCAGCCCGATCCGCCGGAAACCGTCGCGCTCACAGAATCCGCGCAGAACCACTTCGTCTCCATCTTCCAGAAACTTTCTCCGCTCACCCATGGGAAGCGTAATCGGCTCATTACCGCGAGAAGTCAGTTCCAGCAGGCACCCGCGCGCATCTTTCTGCGGACCGGACACGGTTCCACTCGCCAGCAAGTCGCCCGGCCGCAGATTGCAGCCATTGCTCGCGTGATGCGCCAGCATCTGCGCCATCGTCCAATACATGCCGCGGAAATTGCCTCGGCTCAAACACGCAGGCGCCATCCCAGCTTCCCGCATCCGCGCGGACGACAGAAACGCTTCCAGTCGCAAATCAAGTCCGCCACACTCCTGATCGCCGGGGTCGAGGAGATACGGCAACGGCGCCGGATCGCCCTCTGCCCGCGTGAAGGCATGCGTTCGAAACGGAGCCAGCGCCTCCCTCGTTACCACCCACGGCGACAACGACGTCGCAAAGCTTTTTGCCAGAAACGGCCCCAGCGGCTGATACTCCCAAGCCTGCAGGTCGCGCGCCGACCAGTCATTCACCAGGCAAACACCGAATATGTGTTCTTCCGCCGCTCCGATGGCAATCGGTTCGCCGAGCGAGTTGCCCACGCTCACAAAGAAGCCCACTTCCAGTTCATAGTCGAGCGCTTTGCTCGGTCCAAACCTCGGCTCTGCATCGCCGTCGCGCGTCTGGCCGCACGGCCGTCGCACCGCAGTCCCGCCCGGAACCAGAGACGACGCCCGCCCGTGGTAGCCGATCGGAATGTATTTGTAATTCGGCAACAGCGGATTGTCAGGCCGGAAGAGGCGTCCCACATTGGTGGCATGGAAAATCGACGCGTAGAAATCCGTGTAATCGCCCACTACCGCGGGAAGCAGCATCTCAACATCGGCCTGGCGCACGAGGTGACGCGACACCACTTGTTGATCGGCAGCGGAGGCGTCCTTGCGCAGGAGGGCATGAAGACGCCGCCGCATTGCGCGCCGCGGGCTGCTTCCCAGCGTCATCAAATGATTCAGCGAATCCGATCGGCATGCACTGGCGGCAAGCGCCACGCCGTTATCTGAAAGCAACCCCTCGCTCAGCACACCACTGACGTCAACGATGGACTCTCCGATTGCAACCCCAACCCGTGTCAACCCCAAGTCGATTCTGCGAAAAATTCCAAAGGGCAGGTTTTGGATGGGAAAATCCGCTCCAGCGACATTCGCCGATTCGACCCAACTCTGCGCGCTGGAATCGTGCGTCTCGTCCAGGATTGGTTTCATAGCAGCCCGAGCGACCGCAGATCGTCGACAGGTTCAGTGAACGAGCACGATCCGAACGAGATCGAAAAATCCTGCCGCGCCGCCGCAACCTCCGGCCTACTGAGCCGATGCTCGCGCCACTCAACTCCTTCCGAGTCAAACTGCATCGCAGCGGCCGACTGCTCCTCCAGCAACTCAAGCGCGAGAGGCGTCCCCATTCCGGCTTTCACAAACGCAGCCGCCAGAAACACATTGAGAAAGCCATGCATCATTCCCGACGGACTGTCCGGTTGATACGTCAGCCGATGCACCGAGCGAATCGGATGATGGAGCCCCGCCGTCGCCTTGAACGGCACGCCGGCCAGCGCGCAGAGCCGCACGAATTCGACGACGCGCGCAGAATCCGGAAACCTGTCTGCCGTCTCGCCGCCGGTCCGAAGCTTGGCCCGACGCCCGCACTTCGCCACCGCCGCAACGCACTCGCGCTCCCGTCCCGTCAGTGGAATCTCGAAATATGCGGCGAGTTCCCGCGGAATGTTCCCTGCCATCCGCTCAACATCCGCAGGACTTTCGGCCTTTACCTCAACCGATTCGACGACCGCGCTCCTGCCGTTTCCGGGACCGGATGTCCGCGCATTGAATTCGACAATCCGAGCAACGTCCGCATTTGGGTCCGCGCTCAAAAGCACGGAAAGGCACCACGGCTTCGAATCCGCCATCGGCAGCCGCCCAAGCGCTTCTTCTAACTCACTCAGCCGCGAAACCAGAACAATGAACCGCCCCAGCATCCACCTATATTCCGAGCGCAAGTAGCCGTCGTAATTCGTCACTGCCGACAGCATGTCCAAACCCGCCGGCGGAAAAAGCCCCGCGTAGTCGATCAACCGGCTCAGCAAGACTTCGACCGTCTTCCCGACACCCGCTTCCGACTTCCGCAACGCCCCAGTTATCGATGAATTCATCGGCAGTACCCTGATCGGGTCGTGACTATGGTCTGTAGCCCGACCGTGGCGCCATCAAACTTCAAACTTTTTCCGCAGCCCCTGCCAGCATTCGAAATACTGATGATCAAGTTCGGACGTTTCCAGCGCAAACTTCGTCGGCTGGCAAACAAACCGCGTCTCAAACATGAACGCCAACGTATTCCCCTGGTAGACTGGCTTCAGATCCGCCTGGCTGGCTTTCTCAAACGTCTCCGTATCGGGACCGTGTCCCGCCATGCAGTTGTGCAGGCTGGCGCCGCCCGGCACGAATCCTTCCGCCTTCGCGTCGTACTCTCCACGAATCAGCCCCATGAACTCATTCATAAAATTCCGATGAAACCACGGCGGACGAAACGTATGCTCCGCCACCATCCAGCGCGGCGGAAAGACTACGAAGTCGACATTCGCGGTCCCTGGAATTTCCGACGGAGAAGTCAGCACCGTGTAAATCGACGGATCCGGATGGTCGAAGCTCACCGTGTTGATGCAATTGAAATTCGCCAGATCGTATTTGTAAGGCACGTAGTTTCCGTGCCACGCCACCACATTCAGCGGCGAATGATCGATGGCTGCCGACCAGAGCCTGCCCTGAAATTTCGACACCACCCGGTAATCGCCCTCGCGATCTTCAAAGGCCGCCACTGGCGACTGGAAGTCGCGCGGGTTCGCCAGCCCATTGGCCCCAATCGGCCCCAGATCCGGTAGACGCAACAGCGCGCCATAGTTCTCGCAGATGTAGCCGCGCGCCTCCCGATCAAGAAGCTCGGCGCGGAACCGAATTCCGCGCTGGATCACCGCAATCTCTCCCGGCCCAACCTCGAGAATTCCCATTTCCGTGCGCAGCAGCAGTCGTCCCAACTGCGGCACGATCAGCATCTCGCCGTCCGCGTTGTAAAAGAAACGGTCCGTCATCGATGCGTTGGCGACATAGATATGAATTGCGACGCCCGCATGGGTATGGGTATTCCCGTTGCCGGCCATCGTGATGAGGCCATCGACAAAGTCGGTACGCTCGCTGGGAATTGGAATCGGAGTCCAGCGCAACTGATTCGGCGTCGTCGGCACTTCGTCGAAGGGCGCGCTCCGCAGCCTTCCCTGAGCAATCGGCTGAAACGGCTTGTGCGCCACCGAGGGCCGCATCCGGTAAAGCCACGTCCGCCGGTTCAGCACGCGCGGGGCTGTGAACGGCGTCCCGCTCAACTGCTCGGCATACAACCCATACGCAACTTTTTGCGGAGAATTCTGGCCTTGTGGCAAAACTCCACTTACGGCCTCACACGCGAACTCGTTTCCGAATCCGGACTGGTAAAGCACCTCGGTCTTCGGCGGTGTCTTCGTGCCAGCGTTCGTCATCGCCTAGAGATTCCCCCGCCGCGCCTGCTCCAGCTCAATCGATTCAAAAAGCGCCTTAAAGTTCCCTTTTCCAAATCCGCGGCTGCCCTTGCGTTGGATAATCTCAAAGAACAGCGTCGGACGGTCCTCCACCGGCTTCGAAAAAATCTGCAACAGGTAACCCTCCTCGTCGCGGTCCACAAGTATACCCAGCGAGCGCAAGTCGCCCACCGGTTCCTCCAGCGGCCCCACCCGCGCCGGAAGCGCCTCATAATACGTATCCGGCACGCGCAGAAAATCCAGCCCGTTGCGTTGGAGTTGGCTGACCGTGTACAGCACATCTTTACATTGCAGAGCAATGTGCTGCGCTCCGGGTCCGCCGTAGGCCTCAAGATATTCCTGGATCTGGCTCTTGTTGCGCGCCGCAGCCGGCTCATTGATCGGAAACTTCACCGAACGCGAATCGTCCGACATCACGATGCTCATCAGCGCGCTGTACTCGGTCGAAATATCCTTGTCGTCAAACGTGATGTAACGATGGAACCCGAATACGCGCGTGTAATAATCCGCCCAGTAGTGCATCTTGCCGAGTTCGACATTTCCCACGATGTGGTCGATGCGAAGAATCCCGCAATCGTCCGCCGCGATCGGCGACGCAACGAACCCCGGCAGAAACGGCCCTCGGTAATCTTTATACGAAATAAGCGAGTGCAGCGTGTCGCCGTAGGTGTGCACCGCCGCCCGCCGCACCGTGCCGTGCTCGTCTTGGACATCGTTCGGCTCCATTGCCGGCTTCGCTCCGCGCTGCACCGCCTCGGCAAACGCCGCGTCCGCGTCCGCCACCTCGAACGCGATATCCCGAACTCCGTCCCCGTGCTTCTTGATGTGCTCCGCTGCCGGATCGTCCGGCGTCATCGGCGTGGTGAGAATGAAATTCGCCTTGCCCTGGCTCAGCACATATGAAGTCTGTTGTCGCTGTCCCGTCTCCAGCCCGCGGTAGGCTACCTGCGAAAAACCAAACCCGTTGCGGTAATAGAAAGCCGCCTGCCGGGCATTCCCGACCCAGAATTCAACGTGGTGAATGCGTTTCAGCTTGAGCGGATTCTCCATCCCTTGCCATCCTCGGACTTATCTTCGCACACGTACCGCCGCCATCCAGTTTGCCCGATGGCGCACCGCGTTGTGGTGCGCGTGTCTTGTTGGAACGGGCGACCTTTGCAGTCTCACCTACCCCATCCCCCGCCCGCCCAGGCGTTCCAACACTCGGATCGGCGCCACCTCCGGCGCGACCAGCGCTCCGAGCGGAATGATAAACGTCTGCTCCATCGCAAACTGTCCCGATAACGCCGCGTGCGGCACACCATCGGTGAAAACGAGCCATGTCGCCATGGGCGGAAACTCCAGCAGGTCTTTCCCCTCAGCCTGCTCTTGGAACTCCGCGTTCTCTTTCAGCCAGTCGTGAAAGTGCAGCATGAATCGATCGTACGGCGCGCGATCCCGAAGCGGCAGCCCCAACCCTCTGAGCCCCCTCTTCAGCCCTTGCACCACTTTCGGCTGGCTCTTGAATCTTGCCAGGGACGCCCGCTCGGCAAGTCTCTCCGCCAGCTTCGGAAAGCGCTCCCCAACCACCCACACCCGTGCTTGCTCCAGATTCACGTTGGTGAACGCCCGCAGGATGCGCCCGCCGCGGGTTGGACGGCTGGGAAAGGCATCCACGTGCAGCAGGTCATTTCTTTTATGCAACGGAAGGTTGCGCCCCTCTTCCTCCGCCGGGCGGAAGCTGGCATAGTCCACTTGCAACTTCCCGGCATAAGGCGTCAGGAAGGAGCAAATAAACTGTCGCACCTCCGCTGCGTACCCCCGCATGACGTCGTGGAGCCGCGCCCGGTTCCCCCGGTCAACAAGCCCGCGCAAGATATCCGTTGTCGGCCGATAGGAAACGTTCTTGTGCAAACGTGAATCTGCGGGTTTCAACGAAAGCAGGAACTTCCGACGATCGTCGGGAAGCTCAAACGGAGGCTCGGGGAAAAACAGAATTGCTCCCCGTTCCAGTTCCTCGCAGTAATGCCTGGCGCGCTCGGAGGAATCTACGCCAGCGTTCCAGCCCTTCACGCCGTACTCATGAACCTCGAGCCATGCCATACCTTAGACCGTCCAAAGCACTCCCCAGGAATGATCGTTGCGAGCGGCCCCCACTCCGCTGACTTCGGATCCGATGCGACAAATTCTTGCACGTCCGCGCGAATCGCCAAAGGCCGCGCGGGTGTTCTTACTGTACCTCGACTGAAACCAACTCCCCTTCGTTCTTCCCCACCGGCCGGTAATTCACCGCCACAATCCGATTTTTCCACTCGCAGGAAAATTGATCTTCGCCGATCACCAGCAGCGACTTGTAGTCCGACGCATGCAGCTTATACGTCTTCATCCCGCTTAGCACCGTAACCATCGCCTCCGGTGGCTTCGAGCAATCGCTGCTCACGATCTTCCCCTTCATAAAATGCACCGGTCCAGTCGTTCCCGGCTTCCCTGGCGCTGGCTTCGGCTTCGGGTTCGCCTCCGCCTCCTCTTCATCGTCCGGCCCCGCACCCGCCGCAGGCGCACTCGCCGCCCCGGCCGGAGCCGCCGCTGCACCCGCCTTCTGCGGACGAATCCCGAACTTCTGCAGCGTCGCCAGATCCTCCAATTGCTGTTTCGCCGCGGCCGCGGCCCGCGCATCCGTCCCCGCCTTCAGCCGCGTAAACACTTCGCGCGCCTGGTCCCACTTCTTCCCTGCGACATAAATCTGCCCAAGATTGAACTGGTACTCGACATTTCGCGGCGCCAGTGCAATCGCCTGCCGCTGCGCCTCCAGCGCCGAATTGATTCCGCCGCCCTCCACGCGCGCCATGCCCAGCATGTTGTACGCCTCCGCCAGGTCCGGATACCAATCCGTCACCGCCCGCAGATCCTGCATCAGGTTCGCCAGTCCCTGGATTTCCTTCCGCGTCACTTGCGCTTGCCGATACTTCAGCACCGACCGGTAATACCAAATCCACGGATCGCGCGGATTCAACTCAGCGGCCTTCTCTAATTCATCCACCGCCGCATCAAACCGCTTCTGCTGCATATGATCCCGCGCTAGCCCCCGACGCGCCGCCTCGTTGTCCTTCGGATCCCTCACCAGTTGCTGCAGGTCGTGGACCGCTTGGTCGTGATGCTCGGGCACGCGCGCCATAATGTCGCCAATCACTGCCCGCGCCTCCACATCCGGCACCGAATTCACAGCGGCCGCAAGCTCATCCACGTCGAACGGCACGTTGAAATGAATCGGCTGCGGAATGTTCGCCGGATCCGCCACCGGCTTCTTCGCTTGATCCAGCGCGATACCCAGCCCACTCAGCGATTTGAAATACGTCTTGACCGCTTCTTCCATCTGCGGCGCGGATAGATCGAACGCCTCGACCATCGCCTTCTCGACCGGCACCCGCTGGTTCAGCGCCAGATTGAAATACGTGCCCGCCTCCGGCATCTTGTTTTTGTTCACCAGGTAGTGAATCACCATCCACGACTGCGCGTAATAGAGCGTGTTGTGCGTTCCCTCGGTCGCGCCCGAACTGTCGTGCTTCATCGTGAACAAGTCCACCATTGACAGCCACACCGGCGAACTCAGCAACTGCGTCAGTGATTGCGGCTTCCTCGGATCCCGCCGCATCTCGTCGAAAATGTCCTCGTGCCACTCCGGCGCCAGTTCCGGGTCGCCGCCCATCTCCACCTGCTTGCTGCCGATCTGGATCGATCCGAAATATTCGGCCAGGCCCTCGTCAAACCATCCCTGGGCCGGCGGATAGTTGTAATTCAGAAAATAATGCGCCAGCGGATGCGCCACCGCCCGCCATGGATCGGCTTCAAACAGGTTCAGCACGATGTAAATCCGATCGGTCCCCGGCACATAAAACCCGCCCGCCTTGCTCTGCCTGCCCGGCGCAACCATGCCGTACTGTTTGTCGCTCTTCAGCGCCACCACCATGACCGGCACCGGCATCTTCAATTTGTTTTTCAGAAGAATTTGCCCGAACACAGCCCGCATCTGCTCCATCCGAAGCGCCACTTCCCGCCCCTTCCTATCTCCCGCATCGGTGATCACAGAAAAGTGCGCGGTATGCACCTCGACCCACTTCACTTCATCGGAGGCCAAGGCCGTGCGCGAACAAAAGGAGGCGATCAGCAAACTTAAAACAACGGTGCTGACACTAAACCAGCGCTTCACGGCGAAGTCCCCCCAAATGCTAGCATGCGAGCGAGCGCGTCACCGCCGCGAATTCGAGGAAGTAAGTTCCCTTGCGCGCAACCACCCGGGAGCCTCTTAGCGCATCCAACTCTTCACCCTGATCAAGCTTCGAGGAGGTTCCGCCTTGCAGGCGTCCCGGCTCACCTCAGTCATGTTTTCCTTGTTCTTCGCACTCGCCGCAGCTTCCGCCCAAACCCCGCCGGCTGACACGACCCTGACCGCTAACCCCGTCTTTCACAAAAATTGCGTCAAGTGTCATGGCAAGACTGCTGCAGGCCGCCACTTCGGCGGACCATCGCTCGTCTCTGAAAAAACCACGAGCGCCTCCACCGGCGAACTGCGGAACATCATCATCAACGGCAAAGGCCGCATGCCCAAGTACGCGTCCCGACTAACGCCCGAAGAAATCGAAACGCTGGTCGCGCAAATTAAAGCCCTGCAAATCAAAGCCCTGAAGAAGAAATGATCCGCCGATGTAGCAAAGGGCGCCCTCGTCCGTCCGTTCGTGGCTCCGCGCTCTTTCGCTTGGATCACACCCGCCCCTCACGCTACACTCTCGCCCGTGACTTCGGCCCCGTCTTCCCGTCTCGCCTGGATCGACTGGATGCGCGGCCTCGCCTGCCTGCTGATGTTCCAGACCCACTGCTACGACTCCTGGCTCGGGGGCGCCGCGCGCAACACCTCATTTCTCATGTGGTCTCAACTCGGGGGCACGCTGCCCGCTCCACTTTTTCTGTTTCTGGCCGGCGTTTCGTTTGCCTTCGCCGCCGACAAACTCGTCCGCAAAAACCTCAGTGCCGCTGAAATCGCCATTACTATGTCCCGCCGCGGCGTCGAAATTTTCGCTTTCGGCCTGCTTTTCCGCCTGCAGGAGTTCCTTATCGCCTGGGGATGGGCGCCGAAGTCCGATCTGTTCCGCGTCGACATCCTTAACACCATCGGCCTCTCGATGATCCTGATGGCGCTCGTCTGTGGCCTCGCACTGCGCGCCGTCGGCCCGCACGATCGCCGAACCGCGCTGGTCGCCGCGGCTATCTCTTCGGCCGCCCTGATCGCGCTCCTCACGCCGCCGCTCTGGACCACCTGGCGCCCTGTCTGGCTGCCCTGGCCCCTCGAGACCTATATCAACGGATGCCACAATTTTGGCGCGCCCCAGCCCTGGCTCTTTCCCGTCTTCCCTTGGACTGCGTTCGCCTTCGCCGGTCTGGCCGCCGGATTTCTTCTTTTCGGCGATGGGGGCCGCGCCCGCACGGCGCAGACTCTCGCTTTGAGCGGAGTCTCCGGCGGAGCATTGATCCTCATCGCGCGCTCGCTCGATCGTTCATCCTTGCAGCTTTACTCAGTCTACGACTACTGGCACACCAGCCCTAACTTCCTGATGACTCGCGTCGGCCTCCTGCTGGCGATCGCCTGCCTGAGTTACGCCTGGTGCCGCTGGGGACTCGGCGCCTGGGGCTTCAGCCCGCTGATCCAACTCGGCCGGACTTCTTTGCTCGTCTACTGGGTACACATCGAGTTCGTCTACGGACGCTTCTCGATCCTCCCCAAACGCGCGGCAGGAATCCGCACCGCCTCGCTGGGATTGCTTACAATTTTCATGATGATGCTCGCACTGTCCCTGCTCCGCACCCGCATCGACTGGAAGTCCGTCACCGCCTCGCTCCGCGCCCGCAGGTCTCAGCCGATGTCACCCCGAGAGAAGTGACGGCGAGCTGCCCAAACCCTCGCGATAGTTCCTGTGGCGCGGACACTCATGTCCGCGTGTATGCAGCGGAAGCGAAGCCTTCGCGGACAAGAGTGTCCGCACCACACATCCTTTGGTTTTGGCGGCGGTTCAGTTCACTTCTCGGCCGACAACTGCACGATGGCACTCCGCACCCGCTTCATCCCGATCATCCAATTCTGCCGGGCCGACGCCTCTTCGTCCCCGTAACCATTCACATAAACGGTGAAATAAAAGCCGTGTGTCTCGCATCCCGCACCAAAGAAACACCGCCGCACGCAGACTTCCGCCGACGAAGAGATCTCCGGCGGGCGCCGCAGCAGTGCTACCAACCGCTCCGCAAAACGTTCGTGCTCAGCCAAGGATTGCCGCCGATCCGTGTGGGATAAGACCAAGTCCACATAACTCGCAAACTTATGCGAAGCACCGACAATCTCTTCCTCAGGCGCCAGCTCCCTTGTCGCCCACACATCGCACTTCGCGCTCTCCACCACGCTGCGCGGCGAATTCACGCAACGCAAGAATTCCGCCAGTTCCGGAAGTTCCTTCGCCTCCTCCACCTGCGCCAGTAGTTCCGGATGCCGCTTCAGATCGACATAAGCCAACCGGCCCGAAGCATCCGTCCAGGGAAAATCCAGCACTGGATCTTCATCGCCCAGCTCGACTGAGAAATCGGTGTCCATCAGAATCCGCGCAGAAAATTCACAATCTGGCTCTCCGCCCAGTAGCCGTCGTCCACGCCGTTTCGCGCCCCCACAAACGCGCAGTGCCCGCCACAGGCGACTTCGTGAAACGTAATATTCGGATTCGCCGCAATCTTCCGCCGTGTCTCCGCCCTGACGCGGATAAAGGGATCGTCCGCCGCCTGCACAATCAGCGTGGGCACCGCGATCTGCCCAACCACATGCGCCGCCGAAGCCCGATCGTAGTAATCGTCGGCGCCAGCGAAGCCGCAATAGTAAGCCGTAACGCGGTCGTCGAAGTCGCGCAGGCTGCGCAGTCTCCGCATGCGCCTCACATCGAAGTGCCCCGGGAATAGCCGCGCCTTGCGCCGCATGCGCCGCCGCAGCGCCCACAGAAAATACGTCTCGTAGATCCGGTTCGCCGGCTCGTGCAGCGCGTCCGCCGAAGCCGCCAGATCCAGCGCCGGACAACACGCCGCCACCGCCCGAAACTGTTCCGGCGCCTGCTGGCCCCACTCGCCCGCCAGCTTCAGCACAAGGTTCCCGCCCATCGAAAAGCCCACCAGCGCCAGCCGAGTAATGCCGTCGCGCGCAATGAACTCGCGCGCCACCGCCGCAACGTCATTCGACAATCCCGAGTGGTACAAGACCGGGGCCAGCGCGTCCGTGCCTCCGCAGTTCCGCTGGTTGTAGCGGATCACATTCATCCCCGCCGCCAGCGCTTTCTCGGTTATCCCGCGCACATACTGCGACTCGCTCGAGCCTTCCAGCCCGTGCACAATGATGATGGTCAGCGGCTTTGTGCGATCGGGCTGCCAGTGACAATGGCATAACACGCGAACGCCCGGCGTCACTTCGACCATCCGCTCCTCAGGCACAGGCAGACGAATGCGCCGCTGGATCAGAAAGCTCGCGATCGTCTGCACGTGCCCTCCGCACAAAAAGCGGCGGGGAACGAAGGTCGAACGATCCTTCGGGTGATTGCGAAATGCCACATCCTGATTTTAAATAGAGACGAGAGATTGTTATCACGGAGTCATTTATGCCCATCTTCGAGTACGTCTGCAAGGAATGCCAGCACCAGTTCGAAGCGCTTGTGTATGGCAACCAGAAAGCCGCATGCCCCAAGTGTGAAAGCAAAAAGCTGGAGCCGCAGCTCTCGGTCTTTGCGGTCTCCGCCAAGGGCAGTTCCTCGTCCTCTATGCCTGCGGGCCCCTGTGGCTCCTGCGGCAGTCCCGATGGCCCGGGCACCTGCGCGTGGAAGAACTGATTCGGAGACTTCTGCCACGCCTTCATGTCGACATCCGAGGCGAGCATGCTTGTCTGAGCGAAGGCCTCAGGTGTCAGCGTTTCAGTTGTTCCTTTTCCTGAGACCTGAGACCTAAGACCTGAGACCTGCTCATCTCCCCAAAAGTAATCACCCAAGAATAACTAACGCGATCTTTCACCCGCGACGGTTCCAGCTTATGATCCATCTCGGATCGACATTGCATGGACCGGCGCACAGAGCCACGGCTCAAAGTTGAATTTCCGGTGCGCATCTGGGGGATTGACCGGATGGCACGCCCGTTCGCGGAGGTCGTGCGGGTCAAAAACGTGAGCCTCAGCGGCGCCGTGCTGCTAGGAGTACATGCCAAGATTTGCGCCGGCGAACTCCTCGATGTACAGCACGGTTCACAGCGAGCGCAGTTCCGCATTGCCTGGGCGGGAGCGGGGGAAGCGGGCATTCAGAGCCTGCCCTTCGAACCTTGCATCTGGCACATTGCGCTCCCTAAAACGTCTGACATGGTGGGAACCGGATAGGCCTAACGCCGACCGGCACTTATCGGCCAACTAACGTGGATTCACGTGGCCGGTTCCCACTGCTTTTTCGTCCGCCAGAAAGCGGGCAAACACTTCGTTCGAGAGCAGACGCCCGCGTGCAGTCAGCCGCACCCGGGTTCCACACTTTTCCAATAGACGTTCGCGTTCGCATTCGGCGATCGCTGAATCGCATTCCGTCAGGCGCTCGGCCCCAAACTCCGCCCGGAGGTTTTCCAAATCGACTCCGCGATTCAGCCGCAATCCAAGGAAGAAACTCTCCTCTAGCGCCGCCCGCGCCGAAACCGTAGTAACTGCCAACGCACCACGATTCATGTATGCATCCAGCGAATCCGGAGTAGAGAAGCGGACGGCTTCAAACTCTAAAGCTGAGCTTCGCTCAACAAGGGTTCGGTTTTGGGTTTGGGTGGAGCAGAGCTTCAGCGCTGCATCAAAGACTGTTTTCCCAGCATCGGCTTTAGCCGCCGAGGTCACTCGCAGCATCGAGTGCGCATCCACTCCGAAGCCTAAATACGGCTCCCGCGTCCAATACTTCAGGTTGTGCCGCGATTGCGCCCCCGCCCGCGCAAAATTCGAGATCTCATATTGAGGGATTCCCGCTGCATTCAAGGTCTCGCAGGCCTGCAGATAGAAATCCGCCGTCGCGTCTTCATCCGGCACAAAGTGCGCATGATAGCGTGCGCCCCCCGCGATCAGTTCCCGCCCCAGCCGCGAATCTTCATCCACCTCCAGCATGTAAACGCTGACATGGGGAACGGCGGTCGCGATCGTCTCCGCTAAAGAGTATTTCCAACTCGCCGCCGTTTGATGCGGCAATCCTGCAATCAAGTCAATATTGATGTTCACGATCCCAGCCGCTCGTAGCCGTGCGATCTCCTCTAATACCGTCGAGCGTTTGTGCAGCCGCCCGACCGATTGCGCTTCCTGATCCACAAACGACTGCACGCCCAGGCTCACCCGGTTCACGTCGCACTGCACTAGCGTCTCGATCAAAGCGGGACTGAGCGTGCCCGGTGCGCACTCCACCGTAATCTCCGCGTCAGCCCTCAAGGCAAACTCACCCCGCGCCGCTTCGAAGATCCGTACCAGCTGCGACGGCTCCAGAATCGAAGGAGTCCCGCCTCCCAGATAGACCGAATCCGCCGTTTCCTCGAGCGTGGCTCCCAGTTCAGCAGCGACGGCCCGCGCACCACGAATATCTTCCAGCACCCGAGCGACGTAGGTTTCAAACGCTCCCTTCGAAAACACATTGGACGCGAAGTTGCAGTAGCTGCACTTAGTCCGGCAGAACGGAACCGCGATGTAGAGGCCGATAGGCATGCTGACAATAATTTTACGTCTACGCCGCTCACCAGCCACATGTCACGATTAATCACAGCCGTATGTGATCGCCAATACGGTGCTGAGCGCCCAATCAGTGGTCTAATACGCCACATGCAAAGACTCCTTGTCATTGCGGCCTGCACGCTCTATTTCGTCAGCGCCACCCTCGGCCAGTCCTCATCACGTCCGATCCTGCGAATGGTGCAAGTGCAGTACGGGGAGGCGGTATGCACATTGGTCCATGAGGATGGGAACTATCGCGTAGAAAAAGTGTTCCGGGCAAAGACTATGGTAGCAACCGGCGCTATGGACACTGCCCGTTTGCAGGAGTTACGCCAGATCTTTTCGGACACCAATCTGCGTAAGGTATCTCAAGAAGATATTCACAACCCGCTTCTGTCCGACACCTTCGATCAAGTCCAGTTGGGCATTTGGCGGGATCGCAGATGGCAAAACCTGGTATTCGCGTCTCGGGAAAGCCGTAAGCCTTACCGCAAATCGCTCGATCCCTTACTGAAATGGTTTCATGAAATTCAGAGGTTGGGTTCAAGTCCCGACCCCGTCGATAAGCCGAACAACTGTATGCCAGACAATGAGGTCGTCCAGAGTCAGAAAACGCAGCCAGCGGTTGCCCCGCCTGCGATACCGCATGCCGCTGCATTTATTTTCCGTTACCGGTCAAGAGAGTTTTTCAGAGGGCAAGTCAGTGAGGCATGCACGATTGTGCTTCCAGACGGAACCTACCAGTGGCAAGAAGGTCACCAGGTGCTCAACGGAAAACGCCGCGATCGTATTGCGGCGGGGCAGATCGATAAGGAGGCTATCCAAGAACTGAAGGAACTCCTCAATTCCCCAGATCTCAAGAACGCCGTTTCGATCGAGACCGAAACGTGGGGCCGCCCGACTCAAGATACTATCGGCACATCTTTGTGGATGGAACGGGCTCAAGATATTATGGGCATATCTTTGTGGATTGAACGAGAAGACAGAATTCAGAATCTAGTCTTTCACAATATTTTTAATACGATGGGCCACCCGAAAGAGATTGCTGGCATGAACAACCTCGGCTACGGTGTCACCAGTCAGAAGGTTCTCGAGCCTCTAAAACACTGGATGAAGCAGTACACAAACAAGTCGGCTCACGGTACCAAAACCGACGGCGTCGGCAACGACTGCTATCCGACCAAGCCAGCCATGGCGTCAGACAAACCGGCCAGCTAGGGGTCAACCTTTTCCATCCTCCGCCGCCGTTCCACCATCTATTTAGGGTAATCTTTACTTTTCGGCTCGGGACCCCCAGCAGCGAATGGCTTCAACCCAGGAAGAAGAAGTACTAGGCAAAGCGTACGACAGCCGGCTGATGCGGCGGCTGCTCACCTATCTGCGTCCCTACCAACGGCATGTGGTGGTAGCGCTCGCGGCCATCATCTTGAAGTCGGTGGCCGACGTGCTCGGCCCCTTCCTCACCAAAATCGCGATTGATAAATACCTGGCCAAGTCCCCCAACTCCCATTCCTGGATCGGCGACCGCCTTAGCGACACGGCACTCACCGGCATTGCGCAGATCGGCGGCCTCTACATCGGCCTCCTGCTATTCACCTTCGCGCTCGAATTCGTCCAGACTTACCTGATGCAGTGGACCGGACAGAAAGTCATGTTCGACCTGCGCAAACAAATCTTCCGGCACCTCCAGTTCATGCACGTCGGGTTCTTCGACAAGAATCCCGTCGGCCGCCTCGTCACCCGCGTCACCACCGACGTCGATGCGCTCAACGAAATGTTCACCGCTGGCGTCGTCTCGATCTTCGAAGACGTTTTCGTGCTCTTCTTCATTCTCGCCATCATGCTCGACATGAACTGGAAGCTCGCGCTGATCACCTTCGCCGTGCTTCCCCTGATCGTGTACGCGACTAAGATCTTTCGCGACAAGGTGCGCGATTCCTACCGGCGCATTCGCACCGCCATCGCCCGCATCAATGCGTTCCTGCAGGAAGCCGTCTCCGGCATGCTGGTCCTGCAGCTGTTCAACCGCGAGAAGCGCGCCTTCCGTCAGTTCTCCGACATCAACGCCAGCCACATGGAGGCGTTCAAAGACGCCATCATGGCCTACGCGGTCTACTACCCGGTGGTCGAAATTCTGTCGTCGATTGCGGTGGCGTGCATCGTCTGGTTCGGCGGAAACCAAATCATTCAGCACGTGGGCGCCGCCAGCGTGTCGATTGGATTTTCAAAGACGAGCCTTCTCACCTTGCACCGCGTGCCGAGCGTGATGACGCTCGGAATTCTGGCCGCCTTCATGCAATACGCGCAGCGCTTCTTCCGCCCGATTCAGGACCTCAGCGAAAAGTACAACATCCTGCAATCGGCCATGGCAGCCGGTGAGCGAGTGTTCAAACTGCTCGACACAAAAGTAGAAATCGCCTCGCCCGCCGTGACGAAACGGCCGCAAGGCCCGGGAAGAATCGAGTTCGACCATGTCTGGTTTGCCTACCACACCCGCGGAACCGGCCATGGAGGGACGGGCGTCCCCGCCGGTCCAGAACGTGTAGGGACGGACGCCCTCGTCCGTCCAAGCCGACCGGAAGGGTCGGCAGCTGGCGGCGCAACCTCAGAAGCCGCGGACCAGGCCGCCGACTGGGTCCTCCGCGACGTCAGTTTCACCCTCGACCCCGGCGAAACCGCCGCTGTGGTCGGCCACACCGGCGCCGGCAAAACCACTCTGATCTCGCTCCTCATGCGCTTCTACGATGTGCAGCAGGGCGCCATCCGCATCGACGGCGTCGATATCAAAGACATGAACCTCGACGACCTGCGCGGCCGCTTCGGCGTCGTGCTGCAGGACCCGTTCCTGTTTTCGGGTACAGTCGAGGGCAACATCCGCCTCGGCACCGCCCGCATTCAGGACGAAGACGTCGAGCAAGCCGCCGAAGACGTCAACCTCGCCGACTTCATCCGCGCGCTCCCCGGAGGCTTCAAAGAAGAAGTCCGCGAACGCGGCTCCACGCTCTCGACCGGCCAGAAGCAGCTCATCTCATTTGCGCGAGCCTTGGCGCACGATCCCAAGATCCTCGTCCTCGACGAAGCCACCTCCAGCGTGGATACCGAAACCGAGTTCCGAGTCCGCGACGCGCTCAGCCGCATGGTGGAAGGCCGCACCTCGCTCATCATCGCCCACCGTCTCTCGACCATCCAGCGCGCCGATAAGATCATCGTGATGCACAAAGGCCAAGTCCGGGAAATGGGCTCGCACCAGCAACTCTTGGTCCAGCGCGGTATCTACTACAAGCTCTACCAGCTGCAATACAAAGACCAAGAGATCAGTGTGGCGCGGACGCCCTCGCCCGCGAACGCCCCCCCGGTCGGAAGTGCGCGGTGACGACTAGCCCCAACTCGAACGGACCTTCTCTGAGAACCAACGGCCGGAACGGAGTCTGATGGCAGGATGGCGCGCCGGTTGCCCTGAGAGCCAGCAGTGTTTTCCCGGGTGACTTACCCCACGTCGAATGGCGACCCCGGAGGGAGTCGAACCCCCAACCCTCACATCCGAAGTCTGATGCTCTATCCAGTTGAGCTACGGGGCCGTCCGTCAGCGTGCACGCTGCGCAAACCCGCCGAGCATTTAGCCTGCACAGTGAACCGCGTCGTCGATTCTACACCCACGCGCAATCCCATCTATCCCTGGTGTATCGACGCGCCCGACAATGTGGATTTCAAGAGGATGGCAAGAGCAGGTGGAGCGCGTTGCGCGAGTAGTCGAGGCTCCGACTAGCGAACGCTACCTGCTGCAAAACCTCCCATTGCACCAGTAACCCTCTGGCTTGTTTATGAGATGAGTAAACCGTTCCCGCCCCCTCACGCCAGCAGCGAGTAATTCCCGCCCGCATCCTCAATCTCCACCATCTCTCTCAGTTCCGGATAGTGCTTCACCAGCGTTTCCGGAGCCGGCACTTTCCTCCCGCTCAGCAGATGCCTCAACTCCAGCGCATTCACCGCCGCCTTCGCCTGAAAGTGATTGTTCGCGACCACAAACGTCGTCTCTGCTTTGTGCGCGATGATTTCCACCTTCTGTTTCCACTTCTCCATCTCCGCCGGCTTGTAGAGATAGTTGTAGCGGTCGTTGCGGTCATCGCCGTCGAACCACTGCTCATAGTTGCGCCCATGCAGCCGCACGTATCCAATACCCGACGTCACATGCTCGGTGGGCGCGAGCGACCGGCCCAGCAGCGGCTGATCGATATTGCAGAAACCCACATTCTGACACATGAATTCCGCGATCGTCTCCGGTTTATCCCAACTCTCATGCCGCACCTCGACTACCCGCGGGTACTCGATAAACTGCCGCAGCAACTGCTCCAGGTATTCGCGATTCAACGACGTGTTCTTGAACGAAACCGGAAACTGAATGAGCAGCGCCCCCAGCTTGTCCTCCGAAGCCAGCGAGTCCAGTCCCTCCCGCGCCAGCTTCTCATCCTCATCATTGGGACGAATGCTGGCCGCTGAAGTCGGCTCCATCACCGCCAGCGGAGAATGCGTGAATGACCGGTGCAGCTTCGCGGTGAAAAGAAAATTGGGATTGACCGCCGCCACCTTCCGGCACCACAGCCGCCCCAACTCCGGCCGGATGTGCCCATAAAACGATGTGTTGATTTCGATGACGTCAAAGAAGCGCGCCATGAACTCCACTGGATGAATCTTCTTGCGCGTGACTTCCGGCGGATACAGCACGCCGTCCCAGTCTTTGTAAGACCAGCCAGCGGTCCCAACACGAATTGAAGACGTATTCTCCATCGAGCGGTGGGAAGACTGCCCGCAGAGTAGCACAGCGCAGGTGTGGCGCGGACACTCTTGTCCGCGTGTCGTCGGTGGGATCACGCCGTCCACGCCATTCGAGAGCAAGGTGCCTTCTCGACAGCCGGCAAGATGCCGACGCTACCCTAGTAGAGCAGAATCGCGACCCAGTACATCCCCGTAGGATAGGCCGCATTCCGCGCGAAGCACGATCCCACCGCGAACTGGCGAACCTCGCGGTCATGCAGCAAGCGCACGGCCCCCTGGGGCAGAATCTCCGGACGGCTCTGAGTGTAGGTGATGATCCGGCGGTTGTCGTAAGCCGTCTGCAGCAGGCGCGCGCTCGGGAGCCCCGCCTGCGCCAGCGAGCACACCGCTTCGTCGAGTTTTGGGGACGCATACTGGCTGAGCGCGGTCAATCCCGCCTGTCTGCGGACGTCATTCACCGCATAGCTGACGAGTTCCCTGGTCTGCGCGACGGTGTGCGTGGAAACCTCATGCCCGAAATCCTGCACCACGTATAACCGCCCGTGACTCCGGATCGCGGCAAAGCCCGCCACATTGAATGCCGGATCCAGGAGGTTTCGCCGATGCGGAGGAGACAGCATGAAAGACTGCTCCGCGCCCGCTGTGCAAGAATCGTGAGCGATGTTCTCGCCCGCGCGATCCAAACGCAACGCGCTGACCTGCGCGATTCGTTGGAGCAGGGAGGATTCGCCAGAGAACCGATGCTCCAGTTGCGCATTCGCAACCATCAACTGCGCGTGCGCCCGCGCTGCCGCCGTCAGGCTTTCGTCGGTTCGCAGCGGCGGCAGGCCTGCCTCCCGCCGGTCCCGATTGGCCAGTTGCAGTAGTTCGCGTTCGGCGGCAGTGTCTTCGCTCGAAGACACTCGAGCCGCCGAAACGGTCTTGGGGGAGGACTGTTGTGTGAACTGTGCGGGCTGAACGCTGGCTGGAGTCGCCTGCGTGGCCGCGCCGGGCCCCGGACCGCCTGCCACCATCGCGAAAGAAGCAACCAGAGCCCAGAGCATAACGTTCGATTTCGATGCCAGAAAGCGGCAAAGTTCTGCTTTCCATCTCTGAACCTAGCCTCTAGAATTCAGGTCAGCTACTTACGATGGAGACCTTACTGCTCGTTACCGTCCTGGTCGGAATCCTTGTCCTGCTTGGGCTTTCGGCCGTGCTGCTGCGCCGCGTTTCGGCCGCCTCGCAAATGGATGCAAAGGCGGAAGTTGCGGACGCGCTCGAAAGTCTCGGTACCACCCTTGGCCAGAAGATCAGTGTCAGCACTGCCGACATGGCCACTCGCCTGGAGCAGACTAAAGGGGACCTCCGCCAGCAGGTCACAGACCGCATCCAGCAAGGCTTTTCAGAGATTCGCAGTTCGGTCGAGCAGCAACTCGCCGAGGGCAGAGAAGAACAGACCCGGCGCTTACTGGAGGCTCGCGGCGAATTGACCGGTTCGCTCGTGCTCACCACGCAACAACTGAAAGTCGAGTTCCAGAGCCTTAATCAGCAGACCGCGCAGAGTCTCGACTCCATCCGCGACCGCGTCGACGCCAAGCTCATGGCCATCACCGACCGGGTCCAGCAGAAGCTCGATCAGAACATCAAGGAAGGATTCGCGCAGTTCGAAAAAGTGCAGCAGCACCTGAAGGCCGCCGAAGAGCAGTTGCGGGAAGTGGGAGCGCTCGGCCACTCCATCAACGATCTGAACAATCTGCTCAAGATGCCGCACCTGCGCGGCCAGTTCGGCGAAGCCAGCCTCGAGCGCCTGCTTTCCGACTTCCTGCCCTCGCACATGTTCTCGCTGCAATCGTCGCCCGGCGAAGGAGGAGGCCGGGCGGATGCGGTCATCTACTTCCCCGACCGCAAGCTTCCCATCGACGCCAAGTTTCCGCGCGAGCAGGTGATTGCGCTGTTTGAAAGCAACGTCGAATCCGAGATCGAGGAAGCGCGCGTCGCACTGGTGCGCGTGATGAAGGCCGAGGCCAAGCGCATCCAGCAATACATCCAGCCCGAGAATGGCACCACCGACATCGCGCTGATGTACTTGCCCAGCGAGACGCTGTACATGGAAGTCATCCGCAATCGCGAACTGGGCGATTGGATGAACCAGCAGCACGTCTTCCCCGTCTCGCCCAACACGTTGCTGATGACCTTGCACACGATTGCGCTCGTTCATAAGTGGTATGAAGTCGCCAGCCGCTTCGAGAAAAGCCGCGCCGAGCTGGCCAAGGCCCAGAAATCGTTCGATTTCTTCCAGAACCAGTTCGAAAACGTGGGCAAGAACCTAAACAAGGCCCAGGAAGCTTTCGAAACCGCCCAAAGACACCTGAAGACTTACCGGGGGAAAGTCTCCGCGCTCAGCGGGCAGGAGCAATTAGAACTGGACTCGCCGCAACCGGAAGAGAAGCCCCTTCCGCTGATTGACAAAGCCAGCGCGTAATTATCTCTGGTCCAAAACCCTCGCGGTATATACTATTGATAGATTCCTGGGTAGCGATTTGTGGTATATACCTGAGAGGGGAGTTGCTAATGCGCGAGACGGGAATCGCCAAGCTATTTCGCAATGGACGCAGCCAGGCGGTACGGCTACCGCGCGAGTTTCGCTTTGACGGCAGCCAGGTGCGGGTGCGCCGAGTCGCGGAGGGAGTTTTGTTGGAGCCGCTCATCTCCGACCCCAAGAAGTGGTTTGCCGAACTGGACCGGCTCAACGAGGGATCCCTTTTCCGAAAAGGCCGGAACCAGCCTTTGACGCCGCGCCGCAAGATGTTCGAGTAAATGTACCTGCTCGATACCAACGCCTGCATTGCGCTGATCAAAAACATGACGCCCTTGGTGCGAGTTCGCTTCGAGAAAGCTGTCGCTGCGGACCAGAAAGTGCTGGTGCCGGCGATCGTAGGCTTCGAGCTCTGGTATGGGGTCGGCAAAAGTGCGCGCGCGGAGTCCAATGCGCGGCTGGTGGAAACCTTCCTGGGTGGTCCGGTGAGCCTGCTGCCTTTCGAGTTTGAAGATGCGAAGGTTGCGGGCCGGCTACGCGCGAGCTTGGAATCCGGCGGAAAACCAATTGGAGCTTATGACGTGCTGATCGCCGGGCAGGCCCTGCGGCATCAGTTGATATTGGTAACGGCCAACGTACGGGAGTTCAGCCGGATCAAGGGCCTGGCGTGGGAGGACTGGGCGAAGGGATAGACACATTTAAGTCTCTGAGGCTTTGCCGTCGAGTAGGACTTCCGCCCTGCCTCAAGCCGACGCCGCTTCTGCTACTTGATGTAGTAGCCGGAGACACGCCACTTCCCATCCTTGTCCAACATGGGGGTGACCGTTTCCACTGCCGATTGCTTGTGCTCGAAGCTGCTGTCGTACTGAATCACCACATATTCGCCATCCGGCGCACCCGGCAGCGTCTTGGTGTAGGTGGCGCTCTTGAGCTTGCGCGACAGCATCTTGCCCAACGGATCGCGGCTTGCGCGCATCATGCCTTGCCACTGCTCCTTGCTGACGGCCGCCTTGAACATTGATGCGGCTTCCTGCCAACTGTCCGCACGTTTGCCGGAATCGACCAGCTCCAGCCAAGTACCTGCGGATTGCTGCGCAAGGTCTTCGGGTTTCTGTTGGGCCTGAGCGCCTGCGGAAGAGCATACGAATAGAGCCAGAAACAAAAACTCGGCTGCAGTGTTCGTTCTAACTCGGGTGGTTATCATAAGAGTGCTCCTGTGCTCCCAACTCGTGGAGCGAAGATTGACTTCGACAGGCGAGGACGCCCGTCGGTCCAACGACGTGATTTCCTCCGTGCCCCTATTATGCCCGTTGTGGTTGAAACCAAAGGCATGAACCACCAAGGCACAAAGCCACACGAAGGTTGGTGGACTAGCTGACAATCGTCGGCGAAACGCCCCGCTTCGCCTTCAACTCCGCCAGCAAATGCTCGATCCTGTCTTCCCTTTCGAGCGCCGCCAGGCGGTCGTCGACGTCATCCGCCAGCAATTCCGCCTTCGCCTGGCCGACGGCCTCTTCGTGCGCCACCTTCCGCCTCATGCGGTCGAACGTTATCGACTTCGAACTAGCGCTCATGCCCGAATGCGCGTCCGTCGCACGGCTGGCGGCGCGCGCCCGCCGGTGCTGCGCGATCAACAGGTCGGCTTTCGCGTTGGCCTCGGCCAGTTTCTGCTCCAGGCTGCGCAGCGCGGACTTCAGATTTTCGACCTGTGCTTTCTGGTCTTCCACCTGTTGTCCGAAGCCAGCGCTCATCTCGCGATAGCTTTCCACGCGCAGCAGGGCCGCTCGCGCCAGG